>Ga0208886_100026_pt1 | contig 161063 bp, 142 predicted proteins | sample LakWasM105_HOW12_2_FD_183923 | JGI IMG/M metagenome (GOLD analysis project Ga0208886, IMG submission 183923) | Freshwater sediment methanotrophic microbial communities from Lake Washington under simulated oxygen tension - Sediment Metagenome... | ecosystem: Environmental > Aquatic > Freshwater... | reverse complement strand
CCGACCCTGCACATGCACCTACCTTCCTTGTGTATGCAGGCTCTAAGCCTTGGATACTCCACGGTATGGGTGAATAGGGCGGGGGCCAATCTACGGAGCAGGATCGGGTTAACAACCCGTCCTCAGGGCGTGACGGCCTCCCAATAAACGGTTACAGCTTACTTGATCTTTTTAGCAATATTTCATTAATTTTGATCATACAAGGGCGTGCCGTGCGCGCGGTCTCCGAAGTGTGAAAATTCAGCGGGGTTTAATTTTACACGTCTGGGAAAGGCGCGCACGGCACGCCCTACGCTGAGTAACTGCGCTAGTTCCCAAGCTCCTGCTTGGGAATTCAGTACGGGAAGCTCTAGCTTCCCGGCTCGCAAAGCTGGAGCTTTGCTCACTGGGTTCCCAAGCGGGAGCTTGGGAACCAGCGTACCAGCGTACCAGCGTACCAGCGTACCAGCGTATCTCTTAACTTAATGGCAGTGACGCTCCGGCGTGGGAACGATAAGACTCTACGAAAGCAGCGAAGCCAATAAAGGCCGTAGATTATGCAACTGGCGTTGCCGGGTTAACCGGTTGGCGATAATGATGCTTTTTAACTCAGTCAGTGCCAGAGCAAAATCGTCATTAACCACCAGATAATCGAATTCGTCATGGTGGCGGATTTCGGTTACCGCGTCGCGCATCCGGCGGGCGATGATCTCTTCACCATCCTGGCCCCGGTTTCTGAGGCGCTGCAACAGCACTTCCGTCGATGGCGGCAGGATAAAAATGGACAGACTGTCGGGCAGCAGTTTTTTGATTTGCTCCGCGCCCTGCCAGTCGATCTCCAGAATGACATCCAAGCCCTGTTTCAGGTTTTCTTCCACGGTTTGCTGCGCTGTGCCGTAAAAATTATCGAAAACCTGGGCATGTTCAAGAAACGCCTGTTGTTCCTGCATGACTTGAAAGTCAGCGAGACTTACAAAGTAATAATCCTGGCCGTGTGCTTCGCCGGGGCGCATCTGGCGGGTGGTATGGGAGACCGATACGGTCAGGTCGTCTAGATCGGCAACCAATTGTTTAACCAGGCTGGTTTTACCGGCGCCGGACGGAGCGGAAATAATATACAGTTTGCCGATATTCATAAGTCTTAAGGTGAAAGGCTCGAGGTGAAAGGTTCAAGATCGAATCTGAATGGATATGTATTTTGTATGGGTACACACAAGGGCCTACATGATACAGGATGCCACCGCTCGGACAAAGTAGCCGTTAGAACTGCGGTGTGTTTTTCCGGTTTTCGATCTTCAATCGGGTTAGCTATGCGGATCATTAAACTTGGGAAGCGTCAGCAGAATGAAAGGCAGGAGTACAGCAGGCGAAGCCTGCACTCCTGTCCTATGGCCCACACCCTGTACGAGCAACCGTGATTCATATCGTTCTCACGACGGGGCGTGGGAATGTGCTTTTCTTCGTGACAAAGCCCCCTTACATTTATGAACTACGGCTTAAACGCGTCGCTATCAATATAAACATCGATAGGGTTTTCCGGTTCAATTGTTGCAACGGGCAAATCCGATCCTGAGCGCCATAGGTTGACGGCTTCCTGCTTGTTCGCGCCGGTGATCAGGAAGATCAATTCCCGTGTGTTGCTCAATGCCTTGGCGCTGATCGAAACGCGCTCCGGCGGCGGTTTGGGCGAATTGTAAACGGCATGCACCAGTTCATCCTGTTGATGCTGATGGCCGGGGAACAGGCTGGCGGTATGGCCGTCCTCGCCCATGCCCAGTAAAACCATATCGAATGCACCGGCCTCGGCGACGGTTAATCTATAGCTTGCAGCGGCTTGTTCCGGACCCCGTTCGGCGGGAATGGTAAAGACCTGATTGGCCGGAATAGCCACGTTGTCCAACAAAACCCGGCTTGCCATCAGGCTGTTTCTGTCCTGATGATCGGCAGGCAAACAGCGTTCGTCGCCGTAATAAATAGTCCAATTAGCCCAATCGGCATCGGACTCGGCCAGCAGTCGATAGACTTTTTCCGGGGTGCCGCCTCCGGCTAAAACCAGCTTGAATTTGCCGCGTTCCGAAATAGCCGATGTTGCGGCGTTAAGAATTTGCTGACAGGCGGCCTCTGCTACTTGTTCTGCGGTTTCCAGATAATGCCAGCGGCTGTTGTTTTGCATTTAGTTACACTCCGGGGTTAATGAGCTGCGCCAGGATTGGCTCTCTTTATCGAATAAGCGGCGGCTGTCTTCAGGCCCCCAGGAACCGGCGGGGTACGTGGCAATATAGTCACGTTCAATCGCCCAGGTTTGCAGGATGGGATCGACAATGCGCCACGCATATTCTACTTCATCAAAGCGCAGAAATAATGAGCGGTCGCCTTTTAATACGTCCAGCAATAAGTCTTCATAGGCATCAATGGGTTTTTCATTTTCCTGACGAAAGCTCGCGTCCAGGCTGGTGGAGCGGGTGCGCATCTCCAGGCCGGGCTCTTTTACGGTCATTTCGATGCGGATGCATTCTTCCGGCTGTATGCCCAACAGCACCCAATTAGGGTTCATGCACTGCACTTCGGTGCCGCGGAAAAACTGTAACGGCGGATGGCGAAAACAAATCGAAATGGTCGATTGCGCCTTGGCCATGCGCTTGCCGGTACGCAGGTAAAACGGTACGCCCCGCCAGCGCCAGTTATCGATATACAGTTTTATCGCGGCATAGGTTTCGGTCATGCTGTTGGCCGGTATGCCGTCTTCCTGAAGATAGCCGCCGACTTGTTCGCCGTCGATACGGCCTTTGGTATATTGAGCGCGGAAGGCATGCCCGTGTACCGCTTCTCTGGGAATAGGGCGGATGGATTTCAGGACTTTGACTTTTTCGTCGCGCAGGGACTCGGCTTCCATCGAAACCGGCGGTTCCATGGCGACCAGCGTCAGCAATTGCAGCAGATGGCTTTGCAGCATGTCGCGCATGGCTCCGGCCTTGTCATAGTAATCGGCGCGGCTGCCTATGCCGATGTCCTCGGAGTGGGTGATCTGGATATGGTCGATATAATTGCGATTCCATAACGGCTCCAGCATCACATTGGCAAAACGAAATACCAGCACATTTTGCACGGTGCCTTTACCCAGATAATGATCGATGCGGTAAATTTGCTGTTCCGTTAAATAGCGGCTGATGCGTTTTTGCAAGGCCTGGGCGCTGTCCAGGTCATAACCGAACGGCTTTTCGATAATGACCCGTCGCCAGCCGTGTTCTTCATCGAATAAGTGGTTAGTGCTTAACATCTCCATGACCGTGCCAAAGTCAGCGGGACTGATAGAAAGATAGAACGCGATGTTTTTAGGGAACTGGTTTTCCCGGTTGAGCGTGTCGACCAGTTCCGTATAGCACTGGGCCTGTTTTATGTCGCCTTGATGATAATACAGGCGGGCGCTAAAACGCTGGAATACGGTTTCATCAAAATCGCCTGGAGCCTTGGCCTGAATCATCTGCCTGACTTCTTCCAGCCATTTCTGCTGATCCCACGGTCTGCGACCTATTGCCAGAATACGGGTGCCTTCAGGCAAGCGGTTTGCGGCATCCAGATGATACAGCGCCGGCATTAATTTAATCCGGGACAAATTTCCGGTGGCGCCAAAAATGGCGTAGGTACAGGGTTCGGCTTTCATCAGCATGACCTCGTCGTTTTAGGGGGACGAGGTAGCGTAACCCAAAACGCTTTATTTAAACAGTATAGCTAGTGGATGCGGTTTTACCGCCATGCCCGGTCCAATCGGTATGAAAAAACCGGCCTCTGGGTTGATCTGTCCGTTCATAGGTATGCGCGCCGAAATAATCCCGTTGCGCCTGCAATAAATTAGCCGGCAGTTTTTCACTGCGATAGCCGTCGTAATAGGCCAGGGCGGAGGACAATGCCGGGGTCGGGATGCTCAGTTCGATGCCTAATATCACCGCTTTACGCCAGCCTTCGTCGGCTTGTTTCATGGTCTTGGCAAAGAAATCGGCTAACAGCAGGTTTTCCAGATCGGGATTGGCATCGTAGGCTTGCTTGATGTCGTTCAAAAACAGGCTGCGAATAATACAGCCGCCGCGCCACATCAGCGCAATATCGCCATAATTGAGCGACAGGTTATATTCTTTCGATGCTTCGCGCATCAAACGAAAACCCTGTGCATAGGAAATAATCTTGGCCGCGTACAATGCATCGCCGATGGCATTGATCATGGCTTTCTTGTCGCCGATAAACCGTAGTGCGCGTTTAGGCAGTACGGACGCGGCCTTAACCCGTTCCTCTTTTTGCGCGGACAAGCAGCGGGCAAATACCGACTCGCCGATCAAGGTTAACGGAATACCTAAGTCCAAGGCATTGATGCTGGCCCATTTACCGGTGCCTTTTTGCCCGGCGGTGTCGAGGATTTTTTTCAGCAGCAGCTGACCGTCTTCATCTTTGTACGCCAAAATGGCGGCGGTAATTTCAATCAGGTAAGAATTTAACGGGCCCTGATTCCACGCGGCAAATATCGAGTGCATTTCATTAGCGCCTAAGCCCAAGCCGTCGGACATCAGTTGGTAAGCCTCGCCGATCAACTGCATGTCGCCGTACTCGATACCGTTATGGACCATCTTGACGTAATGCCCGGCTCCGTTATCGCCAACCCATTCGCAGCACGGCTCGCCATTAACCTGCGCGCTGATGGACTGGAAAATGGTTTTGACGATAGGCCATGCGGCTTTATTGCCGCCGGGCATAATGGAAGGCCCGTGTCTTGCGCCTTGCTCGCCGCCGGAAACGCCTGCGCCTATGTAAAGGATGTGTTGTTGTTGCAGGGAGAGCGTGCGGCGAGCGGTGTCGGTGAACAGCGAATTGCCGCCGTCGACAATAATATCGTCGGCTGATAACAGCGGCGTTAACTTGTCGATGTACTGATCGACGACTTCGCCCGCTTTCACCATCAACATGACGATGCGCGGCGATTCGAGGTTGTCGATCAGCTCTTCCAGCGAGTGCGTGCCGATAATCTGCGTGTTTTTGGCGGGGCCGTTCAGGAACTCATCGACTGTACTCGTAGTGCGGTTATAGACCGCCACTTTAAAACCGTGGTCGTTCATATTAAGCGCCAGGTTTTGTCCCATGACGGCCAGGCCGATTAAGCCGATATTTGCTTTCATAGTTGTCTTCTTAAAGAATGATTTTAAATTGTCTGTTAAACCTAAAAACGAACGGCGATTTGTCCACGAAAGGCACGAAAAAACATTCTGTTATGGCTATAGTGTTTCGGGGCACAGCGCTTAAGTTAAAGATTTTAGTGAGTGCTAGTTCCCAAGCTCCAGCTTGGGAATTCAGTGTCGGAAGCTCCAGCTTCCTGTCCCGCGAAGCTGGAGCTTCGCTATCTGGGTTCCCAAGCTGGAGCTTGGGAACCAGCGTAACATTGTTTTCGTGCCTTTCGTGTTTTTCGTGTTTTTCGTGCCTTTCGTGTTTTTCGTGGACGATTGATTTTTCCAGGGTTAAATCAATGCTTGCCCGGCTCCAGTTTTACGCCCCGTCTTTCATAGGTAACGTAAGCCTGTAACGCGGTCATTTTCGGATCGTCGGCGGCCAGAGGCTGTCCTTCCAGAGGGTTTTTAAGGCACCAGTTGATCATTTGCCAAAGCGGCACGACTTTACCCAGCTGTTTTTGAAATTTCGGATAGGTTTCGGGATGGGTATTGGCGGCATTGGGATGGCACTGGGCACAGGCGACGCCGTTAGTGCCCAGCTTGGGGCTGGTCCATAACTCGCGGCCTTCGCCCACAACGACCATAAATTGTTGCTGCCAGCGTTGCACATCGGCCTCGGTGAATTCATCGGCCAACGATGAACCGGTGGACGCAAACGCCAAACACAGCGCCATCGCTATTTTTTGATAAGTAGACATATTTTTGCTCCTGTGCTGCGGCTAATAATGTGTTTGCGGGACTATCCGCGCCTTTTCGTCCTGATAGGCAACGTCTTCCGGACGTTTTTTATCCGTGTTGTAGCGGACAATCCGGCTGGTGTTGTTATAAAGCGTGTAATCCAAATCCAGGTTGCCATTGGCCAGGTTGATAAACTGCCAACCGGTGGCATCACGGTCGAAAAACGGATCGGCCCGGTTCATAGGCACCGTCAATTTGGGCAAATATTGTTCCGCCTGGGCATAAGCTTGCGGATAAGGCCACGGCCAGGCGGTTGCCATCACCGAGTTGAAGCTGATATTGCCGATCTGGTTGTACTGGATTTGGTGGACGTGACCGTAGATGACGGATACCTTGTTGAACGGTTGCAGCAGAGCCTGAACTTGATCGGCATCTTCGGTCCAGAAATTCCAGCCTTTGTAAATTTTCTGTAGCGGCGAATGGGAAAACACCACCACCGGCGTATCTTTGTCGATCTTGTCCAGGTCATCTTTCAGCCACACTCGCTGCTCCTCGCCAACCATGAACGGCGAGCCGTTCGGGTTGTCGAGATCGGCCATTTCCAGCATCCGTTGTTCGGCGGTCGGCCAGCGTTTGAAGGTCCAGTCGTCATAGGTTTTGATGCTGTTCAGCACTACGAAATGCACGCCTTTATGGTCGAAGCTGTAGTATTGGGGGCCGAACAGCTTGCCCCAATATTCGCCCAGATCCAGGTAATAATCGTGTTCACCCATCACGTAATGAACATTGCCATGCAAGGCCGACAGGATTTCCGCGCCATGATCCAGTTCGGGCTTGCTGCCAAGCTGCGCCAAATCGCCGCCGAACATCACAAAATCCGGTTTGGGCGTCAGCAGATTGGTTTCCGCAACGGCGCGGATCAGGCCTCGATCCCAGTTTCTGACAAAACGGTTGTCTTTAATATGCTGGATATGGGCATCCGAAATATAGGCAAAGGTGAAGTTTTGGCTGCTTTCCGCAAAGGCCAGTTCGACCAGGCTGATCGGTAAGGTGGTGCCGATGGCTAAAGTACCCGCGGTTTTGATGAAATTCCGGCGACTGTTATTGATGGTGCTCATAGCGTGAATTCCTCATTCAGTTGGCCGCTTGGGTGGGTATCGGATTGGCATATTTGGAACCGGACCATGCGCTGGTCAGCGCCTTCATAAAAGCCACCAGATCGTTCAGCTGCGGGTCGGTCAGATTCAGCGGACGGATGCCGCCGCTCAGGAAATCGTTCACCCGTTCGCCCGCCTTGTCCACGCCGCCGTTGTTATAGTGAACCATCACCTCTTTCAATGTTTTCAGGCTGCCGTCATGCATGTAGGGCGCGGTCAACTCGACATTGCGCAAGGTGGGCGTTTTGAACGCGCCGATTTGGCTTAATTCATCGGTTACCGCAAAGCGGCCCAATTCCGACGACTTTTTATCGGTCAATACCATCGTATCGACTTGGCCGCCTTTATTTTTAGCCTCCAGAAAAGCCTGGGTTAGCCGGGGAATGTCTTGCTGAATTTGATTGATGCCGACACCGATATTGTGAAAGCGACTGTCGGTAAAAAGCGCGTGATCCTGTTCAATGGTATGGCAGGAAACACACCGGCCTTGGCCGACGAAAAGCTCGAATCCGCGAATCTGGGCATCGGTCATCGCATCGGTTTTGCCGTTGAAATAATAACGGTCGAACGGTGAATTCCCGGCAACCAGGGTGCGCTCGAAGCTGGCAATGGCTTTGGCGACATGGTCTATGGTCAGTTTTTTAGCGCTGACATCAAATACGGATTGAAAGGTGGCAAGATAATCAGGATCGGTGCGGATGATTTCGAGCACCTGTTTATGGTCGGCCAAGCCGTGCTCAACCGGGTTGATTAACGGCTGTTTGGCCTGGCCTTCCAGATCCGGTTCGCGTCCGTCCCAGAATTGCGATTGGTTGAATGCGGCATTGAGCACGGTGGGAGCGTTGCGCGTTCCGGTCAGCCCGTGGTGACCGACCGAAACAGGCAGGCCGTCGGTAAACGCTTGTTTATCGTCATGGCATTTTGAGCAGCTGACGGTGCCATCGACAGAAAAGCGTTTGTCATGAAACAGTTTATCCCCCAACGCAATTTTGTCCGGGGTTTGCGGGTTGTTTGCCGGTATTGGAACCGGCGGCAAACCTAGCAGATTATTTTTATCGGGGACCGATTGGGGATTGACGGCGGCCGGCTCAGCCAGCGGCTTGGTGTCGGCCTGCTTTTGGGCGAATAAAGTCGCCAGAACAAGAACCGGCAATAATGCATAGCGCATGGTGGGCCTCCTGATGAATCGCAACGAATAGGGAGTGTTGTTTTTGTTATCGCCCGGCCCGGATTCAGGTGGCGTGATAAAAATAGCTAGAGTATGGAGGTTAGAGGAAGCGGATCGTTCAGGCAATTAGTAGAATCACCTAATTTGATGTTTCCATTAAGGGTCTGCGTAGCTAAGAGTAGCCGGATGGAAGGGGTTAGTCGGTATTAAATTTGTTTTGTAACTGCAAGACCATGTCTTTAATCGCCGTTTCCTGCGCCATGATGCTCTCGCATAAGCGGAATTGGCTGATTGCGCGTTGTAAGTTTTGCTCGGGGTCTGAGACCTTGAAATACCGATTCCCTTCCAGGTAATCGGTATAAAACCGGATGCCTAATTCAAAGGGGATCAGCCGGATGGCGGGGTATAGATAGTGATAATCGTGTTCGGTAAAGAACGCGCAGGCTTCGTTTAGGTAGCTTTTTAACAGAGCGGCGCAAATATCCGGATTAAACCTGACCGGATCGGCACTGTAACAGCAAGAGCGCAGACAATCGCCAATATCGTAATGAACCAGGCCCGGCTTGACGGTGTCCAGATCGATAATGCTGACGATTCTTTTGCTGTGCTTATCAAACAGGAAGTTGTTTAATTTGGGGTCGCCGTGGATAACCCTCAATGGCAGAAAACCCTGCTTTTTGGGAGCCTCCAGATCATCGGCGATAGACTGAAAGCGGGTGATGAAGTCAGTACAATAACGCTGATCCGCGTTGGCCGGTTGCTGCCTTACCTGATGATAACGCTTTAAATAGCCGGGCGTTATATGGAAGCCGGGCAGGGTGTCATACAAAAGCAAGGGATCCAGATCGCTAAGCAAGCGGTGAAAATGTCCCAGCGCAAATCCGGCCTGCTCCGCTTCACTGATAGAGCCTATAGTTTCAATGCTTTCGGTATCGGCAATAAAGCTCAACGCCCGCCAGCAATCGCCGTTTGGCTCCTGATAAAGCGAGTCGTTATCTCTAGTCTTTAAAATTTCCGGAATTTGCAGCATGACCGAAGCATCGGTTTTTTGCGCGATATGCCGATTAAGCGTAGCCAGGTTGGCCATGATTTGTTCAGGCTCAGGAAAAACCGTGCGGTTTATGCGTTGCAGAACAAACGGGGATGATGGTGTTGCGACCAGGTAAGTGTCATTGATCAGGCCATTGCCGAGCGGGGTTATTCCGGTAACGGCATTAGCAAACCGGCTGGCGATGGGGAGTAATGTGTTCATCAAAATACAATTTTGGGAGAGGACGTTCCATCAAAAATCTGATCAGTAGGAAAAACAGAGTCCACGGAAAAAAGCAAAATAATCGTGTAGTGAAATTGTTCGTGTTTTTCGTGCCTTTCGTGGACAATGCTTTAAGCAGATTCTCTGGCCTTGATTAATGCCGTTAGCGCCTTCAGCGCCTGCCCTCTGTGGCTCAGCGAGTTTTTAACCGCCGCCGGTAATTCCGCCGATGCGCAGTTTTGCTCCGGAACCCAGAACACCGGATCATAACCGAAACCGTTTTCGCCGACCGCATGATCCAAAATCCTGCCTTCCCAAACGCCTTGAGCGATCACCGGACAAGGATCATTCGCATGCGCCATAAACACCATCACGCAGATAAACCGCGCCGTGCGCAGTTCATCCGGGACGCCTTCAAGTTCCCGTAACAGCTTGTTCAGATTATCCTGATCGCTGGCGCCAACTCCGGCATACCGGGCCGAAATCACGCCGGGCGCGCCGTCCAGGGCGTCAACCACCAGCCCTGAATCATCGGCTATCGCCGGCAACTGGCAATGCAACGCCGCATTTCTGGCTTTCAAAATGGCGTTTTCTACAAAGGTAGCGCCGGTTTCTTCCACATCGATAACATTAAACGCGGATTGCGGAACGATGGGATGATCGGCCAGTATCGCCTGAATTTCCCTGATCTTTCCGGGATTGCCGCTGGCCAGAACGATTTTTTGTAATGTCGAAAAGGTCATTTATGATTTTCTATCGCGAACCGTTGTTTTTCCAGCAATTCCTTGATGCCTGAACCTGCCAGCGTCAGCATTGCGTCCAGCTCTTCTTTCCTGAAGGCATGACCTTCAGCCGTACCCTGCACTTCAATAAATGCAGCGGCATCGTTCATCACCACATTCATATCGGTTTCCGCGTTGCTGTCTTCGGCATAATCCAGATCCAGCACCGGCACGCCGTTATAAATGCCCACAGAAACCGAGGCGATTTGTCCGTGCAGCGGATTGGTCTTGATTTGTTTGCGCTTGAGCATTTTTTGTACCGCCAGCGACAGCGCGACAAAACCGCCGGTAATCGACGCGGTACGGGTTCCGCCATCGGCCTGCAACACATCGCAATCGATCATGATGGTATGTTCGCCCAATGCCTTTAAATCGATCGCCGCCCGCAAGGACCGGCCAATCAAGCGTTGAATTTCCAGAGTGCGTCCGCCCTGTTTGCCGTTACTGGCTTCACGGCCCATTCGGCTGTGGGTCGAACGCGGCAACATGCCGTATTCGGCGGTAATCCAGCCTTCGCCTTTGCCCTTAAGAAAGCGCGGCACACTCCTGTCGACACTGGCCGTGCAAAGCACCCGGGTATCGCCGAATTCAACCAGGACAGAGCCTTCTGCATGCTTGGTAAAACCGCAGGTAAATTTTATGTCTCTTAGTTGATCCGGGTTACGTCCGCTTGGTCTCATAGTTGTTCCGCTGAAATGAAAACCGCACAGTATACCTGAACAGCGTGCTGCCAGGCTGTGCAATTGTAACTATTCAGCACCGACAAATATAATGGAACGCAGATGACGCTGATAAATATGATGAACGCAGATGATTATAAATATTCAGTAATTACTGATAGTGAGCTTGCTCTTAACAATGGAAAGAAGCCAACGTTTAAACGCAAAGCTTTTTAAAACAAGAAAAATCTTACTTTTAATCATAATTATCAGCGTCATCTGCGTTCTATTTTTTGCGGCTGAATCGTAACGTTCTTAACTACTGGCAAGCGCCTGCTGCAATTCGGCAACCGACTGCGGACGGTTTTCCGGCTGCAACGCCATCGCCCAGTCGATGGCTTTTAGCAGGTGTTCCGGGAATTTTCGGTTAAACGCCTTGACCGCAGGAACCAGTGTGTCCTGTTGCACTCTGTCCCGTGCAGGAACCGGCGTTTTGTTCTCCAGGCAATTGCGCATACTTGCGCCCACCGCATAAATATCCGTCCACGGGCCTAGCTGGGCGCTCAAGTCATGCTGCTCTATCGGCGAGTAACCCTTGGTCAAAACCTTGCTTTGCTTGCCCAAGTGCGATTTCGGATAGCTCTGGATCGCGCCAAAATCCAGCAACAACGCATCGTTGCCCGGCCGCACCAGAATGTTGGAGGGCTTAATATCCAGATGAATAAACTGTTGGCTATGAATATGGCCCAATCCTGCCAATAAGGAGGTGAACAAGGTCAATAAAAAATCTTCGGAAACAGACAGCGTTTTATCCCTTAACAGCTTATCCAGCGTAACCCCGTAGTCATAAGTCATCACCATATAAACGGTGGAATTGGCTTTAAAAAAACCGATAACCTGGACAATATTGGGGTGCTTTAAGGTCGATAAAACCTTGGCTTCTTCAAAGAACAATACCCGACCGCGCTTGAATAAAGCCGCCGCTTCTTCGCTGTTGGCGACCACCATATTATTCCAGGTTCGGTGGGCAAATTTTCGGGGCAGATATTCCTTAATGGCAACCTGAAATTGATCCTTTATTTGTCTGGCCAGATAAACGGAACTGAAGCCGCCGTGCGCCAACTCCCGCTCAATGACATACTGGTCTATAATAGTGCCGGTTTGCAGGTAGTTCCACTCTTTGGGATAAGTATGCGGATCGTAGTATTCAGCCATTGTGTTGTTTGTTTGTACTAAAGGCGCATTAATTATAGGTGAAAAATGATTAGAAGCATGACCGCGTTTGCCGGTAACGAGACAGAAATCGGCGACTTAACCATAAGCTGTGAATTGCGCTCAGTCAATCACCGTTATTGCGACATTAGCTTAAGACTGCCGGATCGCCTGCGTTTTGTTGAAGCCGATCTGCGCTCAGCCATCGCCGCCAAGATCAATCGAGGCAAAGTTGAATGCTCATTGAGCTACAAGAAACAGGCTAAAAACGGACAAGGCTTCATTATTAATACCGATGCCGTCGCCACACTGCTTGCCGCGACCCATACCATAGAGCAGCAAATGATGGGGCCTTTGTCCTTTTCGGCGCTGGATGTACTGGCATTCCCCGGTATCCAGCAGGAACCGGATATTGACAAAGAGCAACTCGACCTGGGCATCGCAACCCTGGTCGATCAAACCTTGGCGCAACTGCTGGAGGCGCGTGAAAGAGAAGGCGCTCAGCTTAAACTCCTGATTGAGGAGCGCTGCGCAAAAATGCTGATTTTTGTCGTTTCAGCGGGCAAACGCATGCCGGAAGTGTTGTTGCTGATTCGCAATAAACTGAATGACCGGATTGCCGAACTGGTCGCGCAACCCGATTTCGACCGGCTGGAGCAGGAACTGGTGCTGCTGGCTCAAAAACTGGACATCACCGAAGAACTCGACAGACTGGAAACCCATATTACTGAGGTGTTGCGGGTACTCAAGCAAAAAGACCCGGTCGGCAGACGGCTGGATTTTTTAATGCAGGAATTGAACCGTGAAGCCAATACTTTGGGCTCCAAATCGACCGACAAGGAAATGACCAAAATAGCCATCGAGCTTAAAGTGCTGATCGAGCAAATGCGCGAACAAATTCAGAATATAGAGTAGCGCGTCAAAACGACGCTTAAAATCCTCTACAAGCCGCGAACCTCGCGGCTTGTTTGTCTTATGCCCCCTATCGATAGGCCCAGTTGAGCGCCAACGCTCCGCCTCCATGAAGAACCGTGTCCGTATTTGCTTTCATGCTATACTCGAAAACGGTTGATAAACTCGTTATTAACGACTTGGCAGTCCCACATTACCTGCTTGCGATTGACGCCTAAAAAGAACCCAACTTCATGGCTCGCTTAAAACACACAACGGTTATTTGGATAGCGGCCACTGCGTTGGTCTACTACTTTTTAGCCCACTTCGGGATGGCATTATTTGCGCTTAAGCCGGGTAATATCACACTACTTTGGCTGCCGTCCGGAATTGCCCTGGTGATGTGTCTTCATTGGGGTTACCGGTCCATCCCTTTCATTGTGCTGGCCAGTTTCGCCGCAAATTTTTCAGGCATGTCCGCATTCTCAGGGACGGGGCCGTTTTTGCATACGGCAGTCGCCGCCATCGCAGATGGCATGGTTGGGATTATAGCCCTGCATGCCTTTAAATACTTCTTGCCGAATGGACTCACACGCAGCCATGATCTGGTTCCGTTTGGACTTTGGGTTTGTATTGCCCCGACTTCGATAACAAGCATCATCCTGTCGATTAATTTGGCAGTCGGCGGCTATATCTCATGGGCTGAAACCGAAAACTTTTTCCTCATGCTGGTTTTGGCCGACAGTCTCGGCATTCTGCTGGTTTATCAGGTTTATCAAGGCTGGCACGATGACGGAAAAATGAGCCGAGCGGAGTTGAATTGGCTCGCCGGAACAACGCTGGTCATGGCCGTCTTATTGACGCTCGGTTTTACTACATTACCGGGAGCGGTCTTTTTTATCGTGCCGCTACTGTTGGTGCTTTCGTTCAATGTGAATCTATTTGGCGTGGCAACGATAAGTTCCGTCTCCTTAATGAGTATCATCGTTGCCACCGCGCATAATGCCGGTCCCTTCGAGGTAACCGATCCGGCGGATTCAAACTTTCGATTGATGGCCTTCGTTTTTTCGAGTGCGTTGACAATACTCGGAATCGCCCTGCAAAACCGGCAGTTGACTTCAATTGAACGCTCCAGCGAGTTGTGGAAAGACGCCGCAGAACATGATCCCTTGACTGGACTGATTAATCGGCGCGCTTTTCTGCCGCGCTTGCAAAACGAGCATCAACGGGCTTTGCGTACGGGTAACACGTATACTTTTGCAATGCTTGACCTGGATCATTTCAAATCGATCAATGACGCCTATGGACATCATTGCGGAGATGCTGTGTTATGTGCGCTTGCGCAGTTATGGTCGAAAATTGCCGGTCTATCGATGCAGTGGTGCGCATGGGCGGGGAAGAATTTGGTATCCTGTTTCCCGAGTGTCATATCGATGAAGCATTAATTGCGTTGGAGCGCATACGCAAGCGGTTTGAAAGCAGCTCGACGATGGCTGACGGAAAATTGATTTTCGTCACTGTCAGTATTGGCGTGGCAGCGTTTGCAGGCCCCGAGGAAAAGGACACTGAAGTGGTTGAGCGGGCCGATAGAGCGCTCTATGCCGCCAAGACGGAAGGACGCAACCAGATAGTCGTAGGGCTTTAAGGTGATCGTTTGAGTTTAAACAACCGACAGGCAGTCATGGTTTTTTCCATTGAAACAAGAATTGGCCTCAAAATCCCCGGATTTTGAAAAAATATAAAAAAATCAGCGCCTTTGCAGCATGACGGTTTAAATTGCAATTAATAGAGAATTCCTTATGACGCCTCCCAACAACTTATCCCGGTTTTCGCGCAGCCTCTGGCCGGCATTGGGCATGTTTGTCGTTTTCTCCATTCTTTTTGTCATATACGTCCGTTCGGAAAAGCAGATTGACCGCGCCAATGAGTCGCGGCTTCAATCCCACTTGTTGGCTGATGAATTACGCCAGTCATCAGATGATCTTACCCGTATGGTGCGCAGCTATGTCATTACCGGCAATCCCATCTATAAACAACACTATCAGGAAATTCTCGACATCCGCGACGGCAAGATGTCGCGCCCGGTTAATTATCACGATATCTATTGGGATCTGGTGCTGGCCGATGACCGGCGGCCGCGGTCGGACAGCGGACAAAAGATTGCCTTGCTGGATCTGATGCGTCAAGCCGGTTTTACCGGGGAAGAGTTTGCCGCGCTGGCAAAAGCCAAGGCCAATTCGGATGGACTCACCCGTACTGAATTTGCCGCGATGAAGCTGGTCGAATCCACAACCACGCCTACCGAGGCCAACCGTCTGAAGGCAAGCCAGATGTTACATGACGCAGCCTATCATCAGGCCAAGGCGGGCATCATGCGACCGATCAGCGAGTTCTACCGGCTGATGAATCAACGCACCCTGGATGCCGTCCACGCTGCGGAGAATACGGCCGCGCTTTTGCGCATTGCGTTCGTCTCATCCGGCTTGCTGTTGCTAGTCATGTTGTGGCGCGCTTATCGGGCTTTGCATACCACACTGGGTTCATCGGTAGGTGAATTGTATGCGCGTATTATTTGCATAGGCCGCGGAGATTTTTCATCCGCCATTCCTGTCGCCGGAGGCATGGAAAACAGCGTATTGGGCTGGCTGTCGGAAACGCAGATCAACCTTGCCCGCTTTGATGCTCAGCGCAAGGAGGCCGAAGCGATAAACCAGCGCATGACCCAGCTTTATGCCGCGTTGAGCCAGTGCAATCAAGCCATCGTGCGTTGCAGTAATGAACAAGAGCTGTTTTCGCAAATTTGCGGTGATGCGGTGACTTTCGGCGGGATGAAGATGGCCTGGATAGGCATGCTGGACGAACAAAGCAAACAGCTTAAGCCGGTTGCGTCTTATGGCAGCGGCACGGAATATCTGGAAGGGATTCAAATTTCGGCTGATGAAAACGAGGTGGCCGGGCGAGGTCCAACCGGAACATCCATGCGTAAAGATCAGCCTTTCTGGTGCCAGGATTTTCAGCATGATCCTGCAACCGCCCCCTGGCACGAGCGCGGTGCAAAATTCGGCTGGAATGCTTCAGCCGCGCTGCCCTTGCACAGAAACGGCGCGGTCATTGGGGTTTTTACGCTATACGCCGCCGAAATCAATGCCTTCGATCGATCGGCGCGCGACCTGCTAGCTGAAATGGCGATGGACATCGACTATGCACTGAACAGCTTTGAGCGCGAGGCGCAGCGCAGGCATGCCGAGAGATCGCTGGCAGATTCGCATCATCTGCTTAAAATGATTATCGACACCGCGCCTATGCGCATTTTCTGGAAAGATAAGGAGTTACGTTACCTGGGTTGTAATCCGGCTTTTGCCAAGGATGCCGGCGAATCGGTTCTACAGGATGTGGTCGGCAAAGACGATTACCAGTTGGCCTGGAAAGATCAGGCGGAATATTACCGCGCCGACGACCGGCTGGTCATGGATTCAAATACGCCTAAGCTGGCCTTTGAAGAGCAGCAAACCACGCCTGATGGCACAACTATCTGGCTGCGTACCTCTAAAGTGCCGCTTCAGAATGAGGCCAAGGAAACCATCGGCGTACTGGGTATTTACGAAGATATAACCGAGCAAAAGTGTATCGAGGAACGTATCCACTATCTGGCAAATTTCGATCCGCTCACCGGATTGCCGAACCGCACCCAGCTGAATGATCATCTTAAATATGCCCTCAGCCTGGCGAAGCGCAGCAACGGACATTTGGCCTTGATGTTTCTGGATCTCGACCATTTCAAAGACATCAATGACTCGCTCGGCCACAGCATCGGCGATGCCTTGTTGATTGAGCTGGCAAAACGTCTGCGCCTGGTGCTTCGAACGGAAGACACCGTGACGCGCCTGGGCGGGGACGAATTCATTTTGTTATTACCCGGCGTCGACGCCATCGGCGCCGCGCATGTTGCGCAAAAATTACTGGATGCCATTGCGGGGTCCTATTGGATCGAGCTCTATGACCTGGCCTTGACGGCATCAATCGGTATTGCGCTCTATCCGGCGGATGGCGTGGATCTGGAAACACTCTCCAAAAGCGCCGATGCCGCCATGTATCGCGCCAAACAGGAAGGACGTCAATGCTATCGTTTCTTTACCCAGGAAATGCAAGCGCGCTCGGCACGCAATCTGCAATTGCTGAATGCGCTGCATCACGCGCTGGAACGCGACCAATTACAGGTCTATTACCAGCCGCAAGTGGCCATGCAAAATGGGCATGTCATCGGGGCCGAAGCCTTGTTGCGCTGGCAGCACCCCGAATTGGGCATGGTGTCTCCGGCAGAATTTATTCCTGTCGCGGAAGGCAGCGGGCTGATCCTGCCGATCGGCGAATGGGTATTAAGGAGCGCGGTGCGGCAGGCAAAAACCTGGATAGATGAGGGTTTCGGCCCGCTGATTATGGCCGTGAACCTGTCCGCGGTGCAGTTTCGGCATCCCGATTTGCCCGAGTTGGTCACCCGCATACTCGACGAAGAAGGCTTGCCGCACGAGTATCTGGAACTGGAATTGACCGAAGGTGTGGCGATGCACAACCCGCAAGGCGTCATCGCCGTGATGAATAATCTGCACGAGCGCGGCGTTCGCATGTCGATCGATGATTTCGGTACCGGCTATTCCTCACTGAGCTATCTGAAGAAGTTCAAGGTGTACAAACTCAAGATCGACCAGTCCTTTGTACGCGACATCAGTACCGACCCGGAAGACAAGGCCATCGTCAGCGCCATTATCAGCCTGGCCAAGGGTCTTGGCCTGAAAACCATTGCCGAAGGTGTGGAAACGGCAGGGCAACTGGCGTTCCTGCGCGAACAGGGCTGCGATGAGATGCAGGGTTATCTGTTCAGCAAGCCGGTACCGGTTGAGCAGTTTGAAGCATTGCTGAAGCAGGGATCCGTTTTCTGATGAGATGCCCAAGTCGTTTTGTCGGCCATGACATAGTTAGATGCGGTCGGCGCGTAGCTTGAAGCGGGCAACTGTGTTCCGCATCGACGTTGAAAGGATACTGAAAGGTTGCAATGTTAAACTCGTCCGTGAAATAACAGGGCGAGTTTACAGGCCCTTAGATTATTGAAATCCGCCATGATCGGTAAAAAACTATTTATAGTTTACAATTGCTAACCCTTGAAACTATCAGACAACAGAGCATAAGGAACATTAAAATCATGGGGATACTCAGCATACTGCTCTGGACTCCGGCTGCCGGGGTCTTGCTCCTGGCTTTAACGCCCGGCCGGAATATTCAGCTAATCCGCTATATCGCGAATCTGTTTACCACGATCGCCTTTTTATTGGTCTGCTGGTTGCTTAGCATTTATAACGCGCAGGATGCGAATTTACAGTTTAATGAATATTTTCCGCTTAACCCCAAGTTAGGCAGCGCTTATGCCTTGGGCATCGACGGTTTATCGATGCCGATGCTGGTGATGGCGACCTTGCTCACATCAATCGCATTGCTGGCCTCGTTCACCGTATCCAGCAGCGTCAAGGGCTATCATATTTGCATACTGTTGCTTGAATTCGGCATGTTGGGTGTGTTTTTGGCCCAAGATTGGGCGTTGTTCTATATCTTCTGGGAAGTGACATTAATCCCGCTGTTTTTCCTGATTGGCCGCTGGGGCGGTAAACGACGGCACACGGCCAGTCTTAATTTTGTCCTGTACACGATGGGCGGCTCGGTTTTTATGCTGATCAGCCTGTTGGCGGTCAGCCAGTACGACCTTGAACACGGCGGCTCGTTAATGTCCTCCATGCATCAGGCCGCGCAAGACATGCCAAGGATCGAGCAGGTCTTGGTGCTGCTGGGTTTCGTGATCGGTTTCGGCGTTAAAATGCCGATTTTCCCGCTGCACGGCTGGCTGCCGCTGGCGCATGTCGAAGCGCCCAGCCCGGTCAGTATTTTGCTGTCCGGTATTCTGCTGAAAATGGGCGCTTACGGCTTGATCCGGGCGGTGGTGATGTTGCCCGAGGCCGCAAAACTGTTGCAACCCTTCCTGATTTTCCTGGGCTTGTTCGGCATGCTTTACGGCGGATTGCTGGCCTGGCGGCAAAGCGATCTTAAAGCCATGGTGGCCTATTCCTCAATCAGCCATATGGGTATTGTGTTGCTGGGTATCGCGACCTTGAATGAAGCGGGCATTACCGGCGCGGTGCTGCAAATGACCGCGCACGGCCTGATTGCCGGGGCGCTGTTTCTGCTGGTCGGCTTGCTGTATGAGCGCACCCATACCCGCAACATCCAGGATTACAGCTCGCTGATTCAGGTGATGCCGCGTTTTGCGGTATTCATGACCTTGACCTTGCTGGCGGCGATGGGCTTGCCGGGATCGGTCGGCTTTATTGCCGAACTGCATACACTGATCGGCGGGTTTCGCTCATCAACCAGCGTCGGTTTAGGCCTGGGCGTGATGGTGTTTTTCAGCGTGAGCGTTTTAATCGGAGCCGCCTACGCGATACGCACCATCAGCCTGTTGTTTACCGGCCCGGTAAAACCGCAGATGCAGCAGATTGAAGACTTGAGAGCGCCGGAATTATTGGCTGCCGGAATACTGGTTGCCGGCATTGTGTTTTTCGGTCTGCTGCCTGCGCCGCTGCTCGATTTGTCCGCAGCCACCATCAGCCAAATGAACAGTCTGATCAGTCAACGGATTTTGTAGGAATAACGATGCAAGACAGTCCTTTAAAATTGCGCGAGCAGATTACCACTGCGCTGAACCATCTGGACCACGTCCTGCCCGGGCAGGCGCCGATCCTCGATTTTGTGCATCACAATACCTTGCATGGCTTTCAGCACCTGCCGTTTGACGAGGCCCTGGCTGAATTCGAAGCCTTGACCGGTATTTGCTGTTATCTTCCCGACGCGCGAAACCGGGATTTTTACCGGCAGGGGCGCATTGACGATAGCGACCTGTCCGCCGCCTTTGCACAGTACCCGAACTTGCAGACGGAGCAAATCGTTTGCGCCTTAAAAGACAAGGCCGTCACCCAGCAGGATATTTACCGCATTGCGCTGTTATTTGATTTACAGGCGGTTAGCGTCAGCCAGTTGAACTGGCAAATAGAAGAATTGGCTGCGCTGGATGCGGGGCAAGCCGACGTACCTGAGCGGATTCGCCAGCGTTTGCTTGCCGGCGACAGTCATGCGATCCGGCACTTATGGGAAAGTATTTTAATCAAGCTCGGGCTGGAGCAGGCGGCTTTGCACCCGGAAAATATGCTGGATTTGTCGCTGGAACAAGCTGAAAACTGGCTGGCGCAAGTCCAGCAAAATATCAATGCGGGAGCGACCTCAGTCGCGACTGAAGTCGCTCCCGCAACACATCAGCAAATGCGGCAACAGGCAGGCGCGGCACTGGATGAACTGCTGGCCCAAGTCGGCGGCAACATCAGCTTGCGGGGATTTATTCTGGCATTGAGCGGCATAGACATTCTCGATGCCATCCGGTCGCAGCTGATACGCTTTTGCGCATCAGGGCTGGATGAAGGCGTGGCGGCATGGCAGTTGCCTGAACGCAGTCGCTTAGGGCTTTATGCGGCCTGGCGGGCAACAGCGCAGTATGACGCAAATCCTTTTTTGCATGAGTTACGCGACTGGCAACAAATTATCGCCGAATTGCCCGAAGACGCGGTCGATACCATCATCCTGCAATTGAGTCACCTGGAAATACCGCAAGCGCACTGGGATGGTTATCTGCGTCGACTGGCGCTGGAAATACCCGGCTGGTCGGGCCTGATCAACTGGCGGCAGCATCATCTCAACTATCAGACTTCCAATGATGCAGCGCCGACGCTGGCCGATTATCTGGCCATACGCCTGACCCTGGACCGGCTGTGGCTGAACCAGGTTTGCCGCGACACCTGGAAAATCGAAGCCAAGCTCAGCTCAATCCGCAGCTATTTCACTAAGAACCTGTCGGAATTCATGGTGCGCAGTCGCCTATATCAGGGCGACTTGCCGGAATATCTGACCCACCGGGCGGAATCGCTGACCTTGCATGCCGGTTCCGAGCGTTACGACCGCACCGACTGGCAGCAACTTGCCGACCTGATTTGGACCTGGCAGTGCTGTCCGATGTCGGACAAACAGCCCGCAGTCGCTCATGTGCCCTATAACAGCGGCTGGCGTTTGTTTCGGTTATGCCAGCATCTGGGGATTAACGCCGCAGGCCTGCAACAACTGGAGACAAAAGATCTGCAAGCCATGTTGGCGGTGCTGGATGAATTCACCCCGACCGAACGCAGTAAAGTCTGGCTGACGGCTTACGAACATCATTACCGAGAGAATTTTTTCCAGGCAGTGCGCGCCAACCATCATCGCGGTCGCTGGGCCGGACGCGGGCAACGGCCCGACTCGCAGATCATCTTCTGCATGGACGACCGTGAAGAGGGTTTTCGCCGCCATCTTGAAGAGCTCAATCCCGCAGTTGAAACTCTGGGCGCAGCCGGGTTTTTCGGCGTTGCGATGAATTACAAGGGACTGGACGACAGCAAGATAACACCGCTGTGCCCGGTGGTGGTAACGCCTGCGCATGAAGTGCGGGAAGTGCCACGGCCCGGCAACGAATCGGCATTGCTCAAGCATAACCGTGGTCTTAAGCTGAGTCGGTGGTTTGCCAGACAGGTGCATCAGGGCTTGCGGCGTAATCTGTTGTTATCGCATCCGGTTATCGATGCGCTTGCGCCGATTACCTTCGCCGGATTATTGGCTAAAGCCCTGTTTCCCAAGCCGCAACAAAGACTGGTTTCCGGCATAGCCCGGCGGGTCTCGCCCGAGCTTAAAACGCAACTGTTGTTTACCTCTACGGATGAAGCTTCCACGCCGGAGCGTCCAAAATTGGGTTTTAACGATAGCGAGCAGGCCGATCGGGTTGCAGGCTTTTTGCGCAATACCGGCCTGACCTATGGCTTCTCGGAATTGGTTGTCTTAATGGGACACGGTTCTATCAGCCAAAACAACCCGCATTTGGCGGCTTACGATTGCGGCGCCTGTAGCGGTCGGCACGGCGGGCCGAATGCCAGGGTGTTTGCGGCGATGGCTAATCGCCCTGAAATACGCAAGCTGTTGGCGGAACGCGGCATCACTATTCCGTCCGATACCTGGTTTCTCGGCGCCGAGCACAACACCTGCAATGAACAAATCAGCTGGTACGATCTCGACCAGCTGCCGGCCCAACGTCTGGCCGGATTAAAGAAACTACAGCAGGAATTGCGGCATGCCCAACAGATGTCGGCGCACGAGCGCTGCCGGAGGCTGGCATCGGCTCCGCGCAACCCGACACCCGAACAGGCTTTGGTCCATATAGAGGAACGCGCTGTCGATTTCTCTCAAGCGCGACCTGAGCTCGGTCATGCCACTAATGCTTCGGCGGTGGTCGGTCGTCGTTCGTTAACCCAAGGCGCATTTTTCGACCGCCGGGTATTTTTGATTTCCTACGATCCGACTCAAGACCCGGACGGTAAAGTGCTGGAAGGTATTTTGCTGGCGGTGGGTCCGGTTGGCGCAGGCATTAACCTGGAATATTATTTTTCCACCGTGAATAACGAACGCTTCGGCTGCGGCTCTAAAGTGCCGCATAACGTCACCGGTTTTTTTGGCGTCATGGAAGGGGCGAGCAGCGATTTACGCACCGGCCTGCCTCAGCAAATGGTTGAAATACACGAGCCGATGCGCTTGCAGATGATGGTTGAGGCCAAAACAGCGGTGTTGGAACAAATCTATCATCGTCAGGAAAGCATACGGGAGCTGGTTGCCGGTGGCTGGGTGCATCTAAGCGCTAAAGACCCCTACAGCGCCGAGATTTTCTCATTTCAGCCCGGCACGGGTTTTGTGCTTTGGCAAGCCGAGACAAAAGACCTGCCGGTTCGGGATAATTCACCGGATTGTTACAGGGATCAAACGCTGCCGGTAGCGCCGGTATTGATCAAACAGCCTGAACAGTTTGGAGTTGCGTAATGGATGCATTAGACGTAGGCCGGAATAAGCCGGTTCGAGTGACAGCGAGAACTGGCGTTTCCGGCAAATACCTCCCGAACTCGCCGGAAACGCCACCTCGCGCTACGCGCTTGGATGGCCTTATTCCGGCCTACATCCGAGTCCGCCATTCCAGCGTCCATATCGAAATGACGCTCTTCGATAGACTTGTGTATAAAGACGAGAGCAGGAGCTTGGGAACCCGTGTAATGTTTGGAGTTGTGTAATGGACGCATTAGTCGTTTTAATCCCCTTAATGCCATTGATCGCCGCTTCGGCTATCGGCATGGGGCATCTGTTTGGCGTCATCAGCGGTGAGGCCGATGAAAGCATAACGGCCGATATAGCAAACTGGACGATCAGCATGTCCAGCCTGCTGGCCTTGGCTTTGCTGGGCATCGATTTATGGGGTAAAAATACCGGCTTCTACACGGTAGGACACTGGCTGAACAGCGATACGCTGGACATACAGATAAACTTTATTACCGGCGGTTTTAATGTCCGTTTGGCCGCGCTGTTTTCAATACTGTTAACCATAGTTACCCACTTTTCAGTTAACTACATGCATCGGGAAGCGGGTTATCACCGGTTCTTTTTTATTCTGAGCCTGTTTTCTTCGGCAATACTGCTGCTGGTGTTGTCGGGCAATGCGGTCGGCACTTTTATCGGCTGGGAAGTTGCAGGCGTATGTTCTTATTTTTTGATAGCCTACGCTTATGACCGCCCGGTTGCGGTCGCTAATGCGACGCGCGTTTTTGTTACCAATCGTATCGGCGACGCCGCGTTTGTGTTGGGCGCGGGCTTAAGCTACGCCTGGCTTGATAGCGTTAATTGGAGCAATATCAATGCCGCATCGGAACAGCTCACCCCCGGTGAAGCGACCGCAATTGCGCTGTGTTTTGCGGTCGCCGCCTTTGCCAAATCGGCGCAGCTGCCGTTCACGCCCTGGCTGGCCCGGGCAATGGAAGGGCCTACGCCGTCAAGCGCGGTATTTTACGGTGCGGTCATGGTGCATGCCGGGGTTTATCTGGTCATTTTGTTAAGGCCGATTTTTGAACATGCGCCGTTGGCCATGGCTGTAGTCGCTATCGTGGGCTTGATGACTGCGGTTTACGGTTTTGTGGTTGGACTGACCCAAACCGATGTTAAAAGCTCGTTGATTTTTGCGACATCAGGCCAATTGGGTTTGATGTTTCTGGAATGCGGTTTGGGGCTTTGGCAGCTGGCCGGCTGGCATCTTTGCGCTCATGCGGTGGTTCGCGGCTATCAATTCCTGACTGCGCCGTCGCTGATGCATAATATGCCGAGTCATTATATAGAGAGTTCGCGGCGCAAAGCGCCTGACCACGATCACAGCCGTCGCCTGCGTCGTGTCGGCGATGTCCCTGCCTGGGTTTATGTCGCTTCTCTACAGCGCTTCTGGTTGGACCAGATTACCGACTGGGCGCTGGTCAAACCGGTGCGCGGCTTGGCGCATGACCTGAGTTATTTCGACGATCATATTGTTGACCGAATCATGGGGGCTCCCGCCCCGGCCATCCGGACCATATCGTCACTGGCGCAACTGGAAGAACAGATGGTTGGCGCTCAACTGGATAATGACTCGGATAACTTTGCCCAAGGCAGCGGCCTGGCGGGAAAACTCACCGAATGGATGGCGGCGGTCCTGCACTGGTTCGAGGATCGCTTTGTATTGCGCGGCATCGGCAAAAATTCAATCAATTACGGTCGAGAGCTTGGGCATATCGCCAACAAGTTCGAACAATCCGTGCTCAGACCCCGCTATCTGGTGTTGTTTGTGTTTATAACATTGTTAGTTGCATTTTGAGGCTCTGATGGTAACCGTCCATTACTCACCGCTGGCGATTAAAAGTATTTTGTTCACCACGAACGACTGCATGGATGCAGGAGGTAGAGCAACGCATGGAGCAGTTGCCGAGACACGAAGAAATAAAACTTCGTGTTCTTCGTGCCTTCGTGGTGATGATTTTTTAAGTTTTTATAACCGAACTTACCCCTGATGGATATTACTGTTACTCCCTGGTCGGTATCGGCGGCCTTCCCGCTGCTCACTACGCTAACGCTGGTTCCGCTGGCGGCCATGATCGCTATCCTGTTTTCGCGGTCATCGACTGTTGCGCTGCGTTTCGGCTTCGCCGGGGCGTCGTTGACGCTATTGCTGAGCGTCTATCTGCTGACTGTTTTCGATTCTGCCACGCCCGGTATTCATCTGGTTGAACATGTGCATTTTGCAGGCCTCAGTTACCGTGTCGGCGTCGATGGAACGAATATTTTATTTATCCCGCTGACCGCTGTTTTAACCTTGCTGGCGTTGATCTATACCTTGATCACCCGGCATGTGACCGACCGGCTGTTTATTGCCTGCCTGTTGGGTTATGAAACGGTATTGATCGGCGCATTTGCCGCGCTTAATGTGATGCAGTTTTGGCTATGGTGCGTGCTGGAATTGATTCCTGTGGCGCTGTTGACCATTCATGCCGGAACCGGGCAAAACCGGCGCTGGGTCGTCGTGCGATTGTTGCAATACTGGGTCAGCGGTTTGCTGATGACGCTGGCCGGATTTTTGTTGCTGGCTTTCGGTTTGATCGATGCCGAGCATGCGTTGACTTTCGACTGGCTGACGCTTAAACAGAATAATGCCTATCTGCACGATGAGGTGTTGATTTTTATTCTGCTGTTCTTCGGCTTTGCGATCCGCATGCCGTTATTTCCGTTTCACGGCTGGTTGCCGGTGTTGGCGGAACAAGGCACGGTCGCCAGCGCGGTCATTTTTCTGGTGGGATTGAAACTGGGCATTTATGCGGTCATTCGTTTCATTTTGCCGATGGTGCCCGGAGTTGCCGAACAATGGGCCGGATTTGTGGTGACACTGGGTTTGATCAGCATTTTTTACGGCGCATTGCTGGCGCTGATGCAAATTAACATTCGCCGGTTACTGGCTTTTGCGGTCATCAGTCAAACCGGAATGCTGGTTATCGGCACCTTCTGTTTTAACGAGAACGGCCTGGAAGGCAGCCTGCTGCTGTCAGTGGCATACGGCTTGGCGATGGCGGGCATGCTGTTCAGCGTCGGCCTGATTTATGAGCGCTGTAGAACCGCGTATCTGCCGCGCCTGGGTGGGTTGTTCGATACCAACGGCACGTTGGCCTTGCTGTTCCTGATTTCCGCGCTGAGCACCATGGTGATGCCCGGTACGCCGGGGTTCGACGCGGCGCATTTGCTGGTTGAAGGGATTATCGAGGAAGACGGCTGGCTGCTCGCCATCGCTATTTTGGTCGGCAACGTGATGTCCGCCGCTTTCCTGTTGTGGGCGTTCCAACGGATTTTCATGGCGAATCCCAAGCGTGCCAAACAACCCTATAATTGCGCGCACCACCCGGTTTGGAAGGAGCGTTTTATTACCGTGGTGATATGCCTATTGCTGATCGGCACCGGTTTTTACACGACGCCGTGGCTGAATTTTATAGACCAGGATGCGGCCGCTATCGGCAAGCAATTTCCGATGCACGGCGCACAAATCCCCCTCAATCCCCCTTTTTCAAACGGGGAAGTCAGTCAGCCTTCCGATGCCGACACCAAGGACGACCAACATGAGTAATGCCAGTTTTCCCGTTTTAAGCCTGATTATTTTACTGCCTTTATTGGGCGCGTTTGCGGTAGCCGTTACTGGCAATATCCGTCTGGCCAAGAACATTGCGCTGTTGTTTGCTGCGCTGGAATTAATCGCAACAGGGTGTGTGGTGCAGTTGTTTAATGCCGACCTAGCCGATTTTCAACTGGTCGAACAGTATGACTGGATACCCAGCCTGAATATCGAATACCTGATCGGCGTGGACGGTATTTCAGTGTTGTTTTTGCCGATGTCCGCGCTGTTGACCTTAATGGCGATCGTCGCTTCATGGAACTCGGTGCAACACCTGACCCGTTTTCATTTTGCCTTATTGCTGGCCTTGGAAGGCATCACCATCGGTGTGTTTCTGGCGCTGGATATGGCGCTGTTCTTTTTGTTCTGGGAGCTGACCCTGCCGCCGATTTTCTTCTTGATCGGTTTATGGGGCATCGGTTCGGGGCGGCGTGGCGCGGCGATAAAATACACGCTGTTCATGTTGTTCGGCGGTGTGCCGCTTTTGTTTGCGATTATTATATTAGCAGTCAATCACGCCACCGCAGTCGGCGGCAGTATCCCGCAAGATATGGCTTTCAGCCTGCCGGTATTATTGGCAACGGCATTGCCGGATAACTTGCAGGCGTTGGTGTTTTTATTATTACTGCTCGGCTTTGCCGTTAAAGCGCCGCTGGTGCCGTTTCATACCTGGTTGCCCACCGTCGCCATGGAAGGTCCGACGCAGTTGACCGCCGTATTGACCGGCTTGAAACTCGGCGCTTTCGGCATCATCCGTTTTGCGATGCCGCTGGCGCCGTCCGCTGCCGTTCAATACAGCTGGGTGCTGGGCATACTCGGCGCGATCACGCTGGTGTATAGCGCGTTGATTGCCTTGCAGCAAACCAACCTGCGCCGCTTGCTGGCTTATGCCAGCGTCAGCCATGTCGGCTTGGTTATCGTCGGCATTGCGTCGTTGAATATGCAGGGCATTCAGGGAGCGATTTTTCAATTACTGAACTTCACGATGGTTGCCGGGTCGCTGATGCTGGTGGCCGGTTTTATCCAGCATCGTTTGGGCAGTACCGAAGCTATCCATCTGGGCGGTCTGGCTAAAGTCATGCCGCGGCTGACCTGTTTTTACTTTTTATTTGCGCTGGCCAGCATAGGATTGCCCGGAACCAGCGGTTTCCCTGCCGAATTATTGTTGATTGTCAGTACCATGCTGGCGCACCCCAGCATCAGCATCGCAGCCTTGGTCGGGGCGATACTCAGCGCCGCTTATATGCTGTCCTTTACCCGCCGCGCCTTCTTTGGCCCCGTTACTCAGGCCGGTGTCAAACAGGTGCAGGATTTACGTCCACGCGAATTGACGTTGTTGTGCGTGTCGGCGTTGTTAATCTTGGGCTTCGGTTTTTTCCCTAATGGTGTGCTGAAAACCAATCGGGCAACGGCAGAGGCTTGGTTGAGCCGGTTAATGGATCAGCCGGTAATGGCAAGCAATGCTGAGCAGGATTAGAAGATGTGCGGCACTCATTCCTTGTAACTGATGTTACGCAATAGCTAAGAAATTTTCACCACGAAGACACGAAGGACACGAAGAAAATATAAAACTTTGTGTTCTGCGTGGTTTATCAATCAATCTGCCGGCGCCCTAATTGACTGAATATGTGGTTTCTTGCCTAAGTTGATGCGTAGGGGGAGCGGCTAAAGTCAACTCTACAACAAACAATGACGTTTCAACGTGAAAGCAATATAAAAACATGAAACTTCGTGCTCTTCGTGTCTTCGTGGTGTTGTTATCTGGCTTGCGTAACATCAGATTGTAAATATGAAGTAACTCTTCAGCTAAGCAGCATCCGCAGATCGCAGGTAGATAGCCACCTCTCCTGATGGAGAGGGCTGGGGTGAGGAGAAATTGAATCAACAAGCTACCTTGGTTTAGCTTCCCCACTCGCGCCGGGGAGGGATTTTGTGCTTCGCGTTCTTCGTGGTGAATAACTTTTAGCCTGATTTGGATAATGCTTTCACAACTTCTATTGCACCCTACTCTGCAGCCTTGTTACGGCTCGGCAAATGTCGGTCGCGGTCATAGGGTAGCGCTTCATGTTCCGGCATGGTGTCGTTTGGCCAATCTTTGGCCCAACGACGCCGATCTTCTTCACCGGCGTAGTAGCGTAGATAGAGTTCGTTATCCTGTTCGCTGCCGTTGCCCACCAAGTCGATGTGCCAAGCTGAGTCGTCGTTGATCGGCATGTCCGGAGTTTCCTCTCGCAACAGCTCATGCCACAATTCCTCATACAGCTCCCGATCACTGAGATGGTTGGTGCTATACAGAAACGTCCGCAGTATCGCCAAGCCTCGTATCACTTCCCACAGCTTGGCGCTCAGTTGCGAATTATTCAATTCTTCCGGGGTGGGCAACTCTATGCCGCTCCGCACCAGCTGGTCGAAAGAAGTGATCCATTTCGCTTCCTCGAAGGCCGCCACATGTTCCCAGAATTGTTCCTGTCTTTCGGCATCTCCTTTGGTTTTTACGGGCTTTTTGGGCATTGCGGTATCCTCCGGGATTGTTGTCGGTTGCGCGAGTGGTGTGTCCTGTTCGAAATAGTTTGAATCGCAATTAAGGATATGGTCGGTAATAACTTCCCGAAACATAAACTCATCGTTCCCACGCTCTACGCTCGTCTTTATACACAAGTCTATCGAAGAGCGTCATTTCGATATGGACGCTGGAATGGTGGCCTCGGATGTAGGCCGGAATAAGGCCATCCAAGCGCGTAGCGCGAGGTGGCGTTTCCGGCGAGTTCGGGAGGTGTTTGCCGGAAACGCCAGTTCTCGTTGCCACTCGAACCAGCTTATTCCGGCCTACTTCGAGATGTGTATAAAAACGAGCGCTCTGCGTGGGAATGCAGCCTGAACCGCTCTGCGGTTCGGAACGCTGGAGCGTCCCTGACTGGGTTCCCACACAGAGCGCATAAGTATCTACACAAGCACCTGCCTCTTCTCCCTTGAGGGAGAAGGTTGGGATGAGGGGGATCTAAGTGGTTGTTTTTATTCTCCTCACCCCAACCCTCTCCTCTCCAACAGGAGAGGGAGCTAGGTCGACTTGTAACTCATTGTATTTATAATGCCAAAAAGTTGTGTAGATACCTATGCACAGAGCGTGGGAACCATAAGCGGAAGTTATTATTGATGGAGTCCTAAGTGTAGCTATTTAGCTCTGGCTGCGCAAAAAACGTTAGTGGCGGGGTTGTAAACCCTGCTACGCTTGGAGGCTCCATATTCTGCACTCCCCTCATCCATGTAGATGACCGACCCAGAATCAGAAAGCCGCTCCTTCTTGTCTGTGCGCACAATTGTACATATAATCAGAGCATGAAAATTGAATTCGATCCTGCCAAAGCTGCTGCTAATCCATTAAATCACGAGGGCGTGACCTTTGAAGAAGCTCAAGCAGTCTTGCTAGACCCTTCGCCTTGACGCGAGAAAACGGCGATGCAGACAATGAACATCGTTTTATAACGCTGGACATGGGTGCAAAAGGTCGAATTTTGATTGTAGTTTGGACGCAACGCGAAGAGACGGTGCGTCTGATTTCTGCCTGGAAAGCCAACCAACCCCAAAGGAGGCGTTATGAGCAACAATTCTGATCCCCTGTTTGACCGTTATGCAGAGATGGATTTTAGCGATGCCAAGCCCGTCGCTGAAATTCCGGCATTGGCGAAACTGCAAGCCGAACACGGCGGCAAGTCGCGGATAACCATGCGTGTAGATAATGACACCTTGGCGATTTTTAAAGCCCGTGCCGAAATGAGCGGCGGCAACTATCAAACCTTGATGAACGAGGCGTTACGGCAGTTTGCCCAAGGCATAACGCTGGCCGATGTCGTGCGTGAGACCATTCGCAAGGAATTGCATCAGGCCTGAGTGGCTGCAATTATTGAGAGGCGGATTGTTGTGTTCGCCGGCTGCCAAGCTCCAGCTTCATGAAATCCGTACTGTACAGGAAGCTGGAGCTTCCAAGGCTACGCTTCCAATTTGGATATTGGGAACATGTGCAAAGAGCTATATCATAGGGTTTCATCTCAAAAATTGACAATGTTTGCATTCTTGGTTCATCCTAAATTCAGGAGGCGTTTCTCATGCATATTTCATTAACACCAGAACTCGAAGCCATCATCAAAGAAAAAGTCACTTCCGGTTTATATAACAATGCCAGCGAAGTGATCCGCGAAGCACTGAGATTTATGAAAACCAATGAAGAGCTGGTCAATCAGATGAAGCTGGATCATTTGCGCTCGAAACTGGCGGAGGGGGAACGTGATCTTATTGAAGATCGGTATACCGAACTCAAACCGGAAGAGCTGAGTGATCATTTTCAGCTGATAAAAAATCGCGCAATTGACAGTATTAATCAGGATAAGAAAACCTTGTGTTGAAAATCAGGTTAACTCAAGCAGCTGAACAACAGCTTGAGGACATCTGGTTTTATACGCTCAACGAATGGAGTGAAGCTCAGGCGAGTCAATATGTCAGCATGATTGAACAAGGTGTCATGCAGCTACTGGACAACCCCTATATTGGTAAAGCCAGACCGGAGATCAAAAAGGATTTGAGATCACTGCAAATATAAAACACTTGATTTTTTATCGTGTCGGCATTGAATACATCGGCATCCTCCATAGCTGCATGGATACCGGAAAATGGCTGGATGAAAAATAAAAAGAACTGATGAGAACCCGCTCTTTACTTTACCCGTGTTCCTGTATACAGCGATAGGATGAGCCGAGGTACGGAGTTCATCAATCACAGTCCACGATAGAGGGGCCGTACGGTGTTTGGCCTATCCTACATCTTTCACGGTCTCTTGGAATTACGCAACCTCACGCGCCGCCTCTTCAATAACGCTATCAGGCACGCCAAGCTTTTTTAGCGCGGCAATCAACTTGGCTTCCTTACTCAATGCAAACTGCGCTTCGTCGCGGCGCAAGCACTCGCTAATGTACGACTTTAATAAGGCCTGATAGCCGGAAAAGCCTTTGCAGGGTGCTATAACTTTCATGGATTCCACCACATCGACCGGAATGCGTAAAGTGATCGAAGTCATGGGGCGGTCTTTAGTTAAGCGTTTTTTAACTGTGTCAGGAATCATAATCATTGCGCTCCGTTAGCGTGGCCTTGCGGGCCGAAATTAGCCGGATAAACTCACCTTCAACCTCAATATGCACAACAAACAGCAACCGGCCTTTTTCATCGTAGCCGATAACCGCATCACGCGATTCATGATTACGGCCTGCATCAACCAGTTTTAAAAACGGGTCGAAGAAAGCCTCGGCAGCTTGGTCGAAAGTAATTCCGTCATGTTTGATTGCGTTCGCCGCAGCTTTGCGGGCATTCCAAACAAAGCTGACGCCGTTTTTCTCGTAGTGAATATCCATATGAGCAAGATTAATATAATGTATTGTCTTTGTAAATACAAATGATGGGTAGCCTATTTGATTTTTGGCGTTATGGAGATAGTTAGCATTTTGCTATTTAACATGGTTTCACACAGTGATTATGGACGATATAAAGTCTAGCTGATTTATAGTTATGGCATAATCGGTGTATTCGCAAATAACCTTTACTAAAGTCATGTTCAATCTTCTCAGCCATAATGATACCGCCAAAGCTGATGATGCTTTTAAACAGCAAGCATTTATTAAACAGGTTTGCGATTTGATTAAAGACTGTCAACCGCCTAAAGGTATAGGCATTAACGGTTACTGGGGAACCGGAAAAACCAGCACCTTGATGCAGATACATAAAGAGCTGACTGGAATTTCACCGTATGAAGACGACAACGCTATAACCAATAACGAAGACATTATCCCCATTTGGTTTGAAGCTTGGTGCTATCAATCTGAGACAGTGCCTATTGTAGCTTTGCTACAAGAGATTCGGGCTCAAATCAGTAACTGGCAAAAGTATATTAACGGAAGTAAAAAACTGGGAAGTATCGCCCTATTGGGTATTTTTGGCGCTATTGATGCAGCACTTAAAGTTGCCAGCGGCGGCATTCTGTCTCCTAACATAAGTAAAATTCCCGAATTGGGCAGACAATGGGAAGCCGATCATCGTGAAACACCCTTAGCTAGTCAAGACTTGCGCAAGCTGCTGGAACAAGCGGTTGATCAGGCGTTAAACAAAAAAGAGGGAGATACCGCCAAACGTCTGGTGATTTTCATAGACGACTTGGATCGTTGCCTGCCCAAAGTGGCCTTGCAGTTACTCGAAGGTATTAAGGTGTATCTGAATTTGAACAACTGCGTGCTGGTGTTTGGCATGGATCAGCGGCAGATTGAAGAAGCCTTGGGCTCGGGGAGTCGCTATTTTTGCGAAAGCTTTTATGGGCATCCCTGCCCAACAAGCGGCAAAAGCTACGCGACCGCTAATGCCTGCGGCTGCCCCAGCCGTCCTGCTTCATTCGTTGGATACCCAGCAAGGGGTATCCAACATCATTCTCGCAATGACTCGACGCGATGTCGGAAAGCCTGCATTTTCACTACGCAAAAAGCGCTTCGTGAAAACACATGCCCTATCGCTTCTGGGGACTACTCGACTCCTGTCTCGCAGCGAAAGCGCTCGATTCCAAAGACACGCATCAGGCACGAGAATATTTGGAAAAAATCTGTCAGGACATTCATCATCTGCCGATACCTAACCAACAGGTTAAGGCCGATTATTTATTGAGCCTTTTAGCAACACTGGATATTGATGACCGCAACCAAACCAATTTAAATGAGGCAGAAAAAATCGCCTTAGCAACCAGCCATCGCGAAGCCATTAAAAATGTTTTGTACGCCTATGACTGTTTGCCCGCCAATCCGCGCAAAATTAAAGCTTTAAGCAACAGACTGGCGTTACAGTTACGTAAAAGCAGTATTAATGACCAAGCTGTACCTTTGACCCCGCCGTTAACAAATACAACTAATCCAGACCGCCGTTACATGCTGCTGATTGCAATGACCATTATCTATAACTTTCATCGGCAACTGAATGAGCAGCTAGAAAAAGACCCTGCATATATCGACCAAGTTTTCATTTATGCGGACAAGCCTCCGGTTTATCCTCTAAATCCAAGTTCCATCTTTGAGCCGATGCGCGACATCATTCCCTGCCTCGATAATACGGGTTTACAAAAACTGCCAACCAATCCCAGCGACAGCAATGTTTTCCGTCTGCATGAAATATTCAAAAATCTTGTAACGATTACCGTTAACGAACTGACACATTTTTTAGACAGCCACCTATGACACACGACTTGCAACTGTCTGCTATCCAACCCGCCGATAGCGATAACTTTGTCGATATTCGCAACAATCATACCTTGTTGCGCTATTTCCAAAACATCGAGCAGCAGTTTATGTACGCTAACAACTTTGGCGTTGCTATCGACGATAACGATCAGGCTGAAAACGGAGCCCAAGCCGTCTATTTGCGTGAATTGTTAGTGCGCCCCAACTTAAGCCAGTATCACATCACCCCTGAACAAATGGTTGTTGGTGAAGTAAACCAGCAACCACTTCCTGAACTAAGCATTGCCGACCTGTTGGCCGAACATCAACGCTTGTTTGTGCTTGGCGATCCCGGTACCGGTAAATCGACGCTGATCAACTCGCTGATGCTGGCCTTTAGTTACTATACCGACAACCTGACCAAGGTGGCTTTAGGTAAGCGTGTGCCGTTCCCGTTAATTTTGCGCGAATTGCCTTTAGATAAAGTCGGTAACTGGGATGACTTATGGCAAGCGTTTTTAGACCACAACAAGCAACTGCTCACCGAACCCTTAAGCCAGGACGCTGACACCGTTAATCAAGTATTCACCAGCGGACAAGCCTTAATCATGCTCGATGGCCTGGATGAAATCACCCATAGCCAGCAGCGTGAGCAACTGGCAGCGGCGGTGCTGGAAGCCATGAATCGCTATCCTCGTTGTTTGTTTTTAATCACTTCGAGAGTGATTGGCTTTAATCAGGCTGAGTGGTTTGGCTTAAAACCCGAGCCAAAGCAGCAAGCCGGAGTGCAGGCTTTGCCTGCCAGCCGTGGCAGACGCGTTAACCTTAAGGCAGGCGAAGCCTGCACTCCAGCTGATGAAGACAGTGTCAGCGATTTTGACAACGACTTAAAACGCGAACAACACCAGTCGCGCGAACTGCTGACCAGTTTTTACTTAAGCCCGTTTAATCTGCAACAGGTACAGCAGTTTGTCAGCAATTGGTATCAGCTGTATGTACCCAAACAAGCCAATCACGAACAACGCATCAACGATCTCAAGCAACGCCTACAAGCCGATGATGGCTTAGGGCGCTTGGCGCGTATACCGGTGCTGTTGAACATGATTTGTTTTATTCACGCCCGCCGCGGTCGCCTGCCGGATGGTCGTGCCGAGTTATATCAACGTATCGCCGAAACCTATCTGGTTAGCCTCGACAAAGCCCGAGGCCTTAAGTTTCAAGACCACGAGTTGCGTTTTGATTATTACGACTTGACCGAATGGTTGGCAGAAATCGCTTATACGATGCAGATAAGGCGCACCGAAGAAAAGAGTGCCATTTTGATTACCGAAACGGAAGTGCAAGATATATTGAAAAAAGGCTTGGACGAACGCGGACTTACAGGGGAACACGCAGAATATGAATGTCGATTTATTCTTGATTACTTAAGCCACCGTAGCGGTCTGTTTATACCCCGAGGCAAGGATGAGCAAGGCCAGGAACTGTATGCCTTTGCCCACTTAAGCTTTTTAGAATATTTCGTGGCCTGTTATTTAAAGCTACAAACACCGCTTTTTGAATATAAGAATTGGCAAGATTTAAGTCAAAGAACCTCGCAAGTGTGGTGGCATGAAACCTTTGCCCTGTTTTTTGAAAGTCTCGATAACGCCAAGTTGGCGGATAAGTATTTAACGCAGTTGTTTGCTTCGAATGAAGAAAGCGATGCTATTACCCAACAACAAAATCTACTTGCTGATATAGTCATGGACACCTCAGTGCGCCTGCCAATGCAAGCAAGGCAGCAACATATTAAAGGCTTGGCAGCAGTTTGTTTGAATGCAAGAGATCGCGATACTAACAGTCATTTAGCCTTTCGCCTTTGTACCGAGCTTTATCAGGCCATAGCCCAGCTTAAAACTGCCGAGGAGATCAGCTTTAACGGCACTGCCTTTAGCGAGTTTGGGTTATTAGCACAGCTTACCAAGCTGAAATCACTGGAGCTTGACGGTACACGCATAGAAAACCTTGAGCCTGTGCAGGGCTTAACTGACTTACAGCGTCTTTCTCTTGACGGCACCGCCATTACCGACCTTAGCCCATTAAGTCGACTGACACAGTTGCAATATCTTAGTCTTAGCTATTGCCCCATTACCGATATTAAGCCTCTGATGAACCTAAGTCGTTTGAATAACCTTGATATAAGTAATACCGCTATAGCTGACATTAGTCCGTTATCGAAGTTGACAGAATTAACTTCACTTATACTTAGAAGTACAGAGATTAAAGACATCAATTCATTATCGGAATTGTATAATTTAAAGGTTCTTTATCTTGGGTCTACTGTCATCACTGATCTGCAAGCCTTGACGCATCTAAAAAAACTTACAAGTCTTTCTTTTTGGCATACCCCAATTGCCGATTTGAGTCCGTTAATGGACTTGGTTAATCTGCAATCGCTTAATCTTGACGCTACCCCTGCCACACAACTTCAAGCCTTAGCTGGTTTATCCAAATTAAGAGAGCTACATCTAAGAAGTACAGCTATCAGCGACCTGAGCCCATTAGCACATTTGGAATCGCTACGGGAACTCGATATTCGCAACACCGCCGCCAATCCCGAGGTGCTTAAACATTTGCCGAATCTTGAGATTATCCAATAAACCACCGATTAGGCGCTGCTAAACTGCCGATTTCGCAAATTACGTTTCAAAGATTACATACAGGAAAAAGAGGGCAAAGTGCATGAATGAAAGCTGTAAGGTGGATTCGCGCAGCAATCCGCCATGAACGGAGCTTTGAACCTGATTCCCAAGCAGACTTTTCCAAAAGCGGTTTTTTTGTACCCGAATTTATTGGACGCTGGGCGGAAGGTTAAGCCGATCATGGTTCGACAAGCTGTTAACCTTAGGCTGTCCCTGTTTAAGTTGGTAGCCAGCTTTTTTAACCGCTAAGCAGATATTACGAATCATCAACCTGATCGGCCAATGCGGTCAGTTTTTTGACTAGCTCCGACAATTGCTCTTGGTTTTCCGCACGTACCGTCGCATGAGCCACTTTCCGCCCTTTACGCGGCGCTTTATCGTACAGATGCAAATGCGCGTGGGGAATTGCCAATAATTCTTCAGTCTTAGGCAGTCCGCCGATGAAGTTGACCATGGCCGCATTGCCTACCGGCGCTGTTGAGCCTAACGGCAGATCCAGGATCGCCCGCAGGTGATTTTCAAACTGGCTGGTTTCTGCGCCTTCTATCGTCCAGTGGCCGGAGTTATGCACTCGTGGCGCGAACTCGTTGGCAACCAGTTGGCCGTCCACTTCAAATAATTCCAGGGCCAGCACACCAACATAATCCAGCGCTTCCAGCAAGCGGGAAATATAGGTTTCGGCCTGTTTTTGCATGGGATCATTGGCGCGGCATTCGGAAACGCGCAGTATGCCGCCGCGATGCAGGTTTTCCGATAACGGGTAGAAAACAACTTCCCCTGAAACACTGCGCACGGCGATGATGGACACTTCGCGGTTAAACGGAACGAAGGCTTCGACAACAGCCGGTACGCCTTGCAACAATTCCCAGGCTTCTTTTAAATCGTCCGGCGATTTGAGCAGCGATTGGCCTTTACCGTCGTAGCCTTGGGTGCAGCTTTTTAAAATGGCGGGATAGCCGAGGGTGATCATGGCTTGTTCCAGGCTTTCGAAGCTGTCTACCGCCGCATAATCCGGCGTAGGGATGCCGATCTCGTGGAAAAAGCTTTTTTCGACTAATCGATCCTGGGCAACGGCCAGGGCTTTGGGGGATGGATGCACTTGGGTGTGAGAGGCCAGAAACTCTGCGACCTCAGCCGGAACATTCTCGAATTCGTAAGTGACCACATCGGCGCGTTCCGCCAGTTGCGCCAGCAGCGCCGGATCATTGTAGTCACCGGTCAAAGGTTCGCCCAGTTTGTTGGCACAGGCATCGGCGGAGGGATCGAGAAAAATAAAGTCCAGCCCCAAAGGTATGCCTGCCAATGCGATCATTCTGGCAAGCTGGCCTGCGCCCAATACACCAACTCTCATAAATCGTCCTCTGCTCGTGGGTCCGAGTGCGCAAGTACCGATTCGGTTTGCTCACTCCTGAAATTTTGTAATGCGTCCTTATATTGGACATGTTTGTTGCTGATGATGGCCGCAGCCAGCAAGGCCGCGTTGATTGCTCCCGCCTTGCCTATCGCCAAGGTGCCGACCGGAATTCCGGCGGGCATTTGTACGATGGATAGCAGGGAGTCCATGCCGTTTAGCGCTTTGGACTGCACCGGTACACCCAGCACAGGTACTGCGGTTTTCGCTGCCGTCATGCCCGGCAAATGTGCCGCTCCGCCCGCTCCGGCGATGATCACTTCCAGGCCTTTGGTCTCAGCCGTTTCGGCATAATGAAACAATTTATCCGGTGTACGGTGCGCAGAGACCACTTCAACTTCGTGCGGAATGCCGAGTCGTTCCAGCGTTTCCGCTGCAAAGCGCATGGTTTCCCAGTCAGAGGTCGAGCCCATGATGATGCCAACCAGTGCGGTCATGTGTTACTCCTAATTAAGCAGGTAATCATAAATTTCTAATGAATTGTAGGTTGGGTTAGTCATGTAGGCCGGAATAAGTCTGTTTGAGCGGGAGCGAAAACAGGCGTTTCCGGCATATTGCATAACAAGCCGGAAACGCCTCCCTTGCGCTACGCTCGGGGAGGCCTTATTCCGGCCTACTGTTCTTATCAAAAAACCGGCCAACAAAACCGCGTAGTATCGCATAAATATTGGGGAAATGTTTCTTAAGATGCCGGTAAAAGCCGATATTTTCTAGCTCTCATCACTCTCGAGACCCGCCCGTTCGGTGATGCTTTTAGGAAAGGCCTTTTTGACTTTAACGCCCAGCTCAACAAAACTGCCGGCCTGGCGGATCAGGTTGCCGTTGCCTTGGGTTAATTTGTTCATTACGCCGTCATACGTGCTGTTGACGGTACTTAGCTGCTTGCCCAGTTTATCCAGGTCATCGACAAAGCCCCGTATTTTGTCGTAAACGATTCCGGCCTTATCGGCGATAGCGCGGGCATTTTCATTCTGGCGTTCGTAGCGCCAGATGTTTTCAATAGTGCGTAGCGTCGCCAGTAAGGTGGTTGGGGTGACCACGATGATCTTATGCTCGAAGGCATCGGTAAATAAGCGTTCGTCCGCCTGAAAAGCGGCGATGAAGGCCGCTTCAATCGGCATGAATAACAGTACGAAATCCAGCGACCTGAGGCCTTTTAGGCCGGAATAATCCTTGTTGCTCAAGCCCTTGATATGTTCCCGCACCGCGTCGGTGTGCTGCCTTAATGCGGTGATGCGTTCCTGATCGTCTTCGGTTGAACAATAGCGCTCATAAGCCAGCAAGGACACTTTGGAGTCGATCACCACATCCTTGCCCTCGGGCAGGCGGACGATCACATCCGGCTTGAACAGCCGGTTATCCTCATCCCGGAATGCGCCCTGCGTTTCGTATTCGATGCCTTTACGCAGTCCCGATTTTTCCAGCACTGTTTCCAGGATCATTTCGCCCCAGTTGCCCTGGGTTTTCTTGTCGCCTTTCAGGGCTCGGGTCAGGTTAAGGGCTTCCTGGTTCATCTGCGCGGTATCGCGGCGCAACGAGACGATTTCCTCGCGCAGGGAAATGCGGTCCTTGTTCTCGTTGTCATAAACCGTTTCTATGCGTTGTTTGAACTCGCCCAGCTGTTCCCGTAGCGGCGTGACGATATGATCCAGGCTGGTTTTATGGTGTTCGGTGAACTGCTTGCTGCGGTCATCGAAAATCTTGCCGGCCAGGTTTTCAAACTGGGTGTTCAGGCGCAGTTCCGCATCCAGCAGCAGCTTTAGTTTTTCCGCGGTATTTTTCGCCTGCTCATCCATGCGGGTCTGCAATTGCGCATTCTCGGTTTTGGTCTCGATAAACAGCTGCTGCAACTGCTTGAACTCTGTTTCGCGGTTTTGAAACTGCCTTAGTTTTTCTTCGGCGACAGCCAGATCGGTCGAGAGTTGCCGGATCAGGGTTTTATCCTTGCCGCTCAACAAGCGCATTGAGAATGCGCCGATCAATATGCCTATTAAGGCCAATACCAGCGGGGGAATGTTATTGATAAAACTCATCGTTGATGTACGCCAAATAATGTGATCGATTTTCCGACTCTATCGATATGCTCTACAAGCAGCTGGTTTTCGAGTGATTCATAATGTACGACATCAAAAAAATACGGCAAGGGCAATTCTTCATTGAGTAAAAAATTCAACCGGTTAATTGTTTCACTGGTGACGGCGCGACCCTTTATCGCCAGATCGACGTCGGACGCTTTTTTGTGCGTTCCTTTGGCGCGGGAACCGAAAATAACCGCTTCCTCAATTTCAGGAAATTGCTCTATAGCGGTTCTGATGCAATTTATATCGGCCTCGGTTAATCCCGTATCCATCAATTCAGCTCGGAACTCAAGCGGCGATACAACTGCTGTAAAGCCGGAAAATAATGGGATCTGATTTTGGCAACAACTTCTATGGCCTTGTTTTCGTCGTAAGTATGCGTTGTCAGGTTCCTGTCGCTCAAAGCATCCATCCACAGCTGACCGTCATCCAGAATGCCGACCTGGAAAGCCTGCTTTATGGCGTCTCTAGGCGAATTTACTGTATAACCCAGATGTTCCAGATAATCCTTCATCAGCTTCCAGGCCAGTTCAAAAGCCATTTCGTAAAACTGAATAATGCCGCCGCGCTCAACCTCAGAAGGCGTTGCTATGTTCAGGGCGCGCTCCAGCAATAAAAAGGCTTTTTCATAATTATGGAAACGTTGTTGCCAGCGAATATCGTCGGTCATGGTCATTTTTACTCAAGGTTGGCTGGTTCCCAAGTTCTAGCTTCGCGAGACGGGAAGCTGGAGCTTCCAAGACTGGGTTCTATCTGCATTTATCCGCCAAATCTGCGTCATCTGCGTTCTCGGCAACTGCTCCTGCTCCTGCGTTGCTCTACCTCCTGCATCCATGCAGTCGTATTTTTCTAAGTGCTGAATAAGTTACAAGCGCTTAAATATCGCTTCTGCAATATCCAGGGTTTTATCCAGATCTTCATCGCTGTGCGCGGCCGAAACAAAACCGGCTTCAAACGCTGAAGGCGCTAAATAAACACCCTGTTCCAGCATGGCATGGAAAAAGCGCTTAAACAGGTTTTGATCGCACTGCATGACTTGGGCAAAGCTGGTTACTTGCTGTTCCGGGCTGAAAAACAGTCCGAACATGCCGCCAACGCTGTTGGTGGTCATGGCGATACCGGCCTGAGCGGCACGAGCTTTCAGGCCTGAAGTCAGTTTTTCGGTTTTTGCGGTTAACTCTTCGTAAAAACCGGGCCGGGCTATCAACTCCAGCGTTTTTAAACCGGCAGCCATCGCGACCGGGTTGCCCGACAGCGTACCGGCCTGATAAACCGGGCCGAGCGGCGCAAGACGCTCCATGATTTTGCGCGAGCCGCCGAATGCGCCGACCGGCATGCCGCCGCCGATGATTTTGCCCAGCGTGGTCAAATCCGGCTTAACATTATAGTGTCCTTGTGCGCCGGTTAAGCCAACCCTAAAGCCGGTCATCACCTCATCGAAAATCAGCACACTATTATATTGGTCGCAAACTTCGCGCAAGCTTTCCAGAAAACCGGGCACAGGCGGAATGCAGTTCATGTTGCCGGCGACCGGCTCGACGATGATGCAGGCGATTTGCTCGCCGCATTCTGCAAACAGCGCTTTGACCGAGTCGCTGTCGTTGTAGGTCAGGGTGATGGTGTTTTCAGCGACCGAGGCCGGTACGCCGGGAGAGCTGGGCACGCCAAAGGTCAACGCGCCGGAACCGGCCTTGACCAATAATGAATCGGAATGGCCGTGATAGCAGCCCTCGAATTTAACGATTTTGTCGCGGCCGGTGTAGCCACGGGCCAAGCGGATTGCGCTCATGGTCGCCTCGGTGCCGGAACTGACCATTCTGACCATATCGATGGACGGCATCAGCTCGCAAACCCGTTTGGCCATCAGCGTTTCAATTTCGGTCGGCGCGCCAAAGCTCAGGCCTTTGTCGCATGCCTGCTTGACCGCTGCAATGACTTCCGGGTGGGCATGACCTAAAATCATCGGCCCCCAGGAGCCGACATAATCGATATAGCTATTACCGGAACTGTCATAGATATAAGCGCCCAGGGCATGATCGATAAAAACCGGTGTGCCGCCCACGCCGCTAAAGGATCGTACCGGCGAATTCACGCCGCCTGGAATTACAAGTTTTGCATCGGAAAATAACGCGGTTGCTTCAGTCATGTTTTTTTTATCGCCAAGGAGGGTGTGTATGCCGTAAGCCTGCCGGGAGCAGATGAGGCGTGAGTTAAATTTATCGCGTAAAGGATAGGATAACTTTGCGATGATTGAAAGTTTATCGTTTCCTATTCAACAATCGTCTTGAAAAATAACGATTTTAAAGTTACGCTCTGATTTCAGTAGCGGATAATATCGAGTCGATGGAAAACCGATCATTATTCGATGACTGCCGGAATGATGTTTGCCCCCCGTTTCACACCGGATCGACACAGGCATTCAAGTTTAATAACAGACAGAAAATAGCCGCTTCATCGCCATCCGAAAAGAATGGTGATACCTTGGTAATCAGGCTATTATCCATGACCTGTAGCGTGATAAACAGACAAAATAAAAGCAGAGGTTTATGTCAACTCCATTGTCGCCGCCGGAATACCCGAAACGTAATTTTCTCTCCTCGCTAGGCATTATTATTGCAGTCATTGGCGTTTCCGAAACGCTGGTCATATCGCTGCTTGATGCCATTCATCAATGGGGAATTATATTCTCGCCATTGCAGGACACCGTTTTTAACATCACCTTGCTGACGGTATTCAGTTCGCCGCTGTTATGGTTTTTGGCGATACGACCGCTGGTCTTGCAGATCGTTCAGGAACAGACGACATCCAATAGAGAGCTGCTGGACGCTCTGGAAAATCACGTCCTGGTCAGTATTGCCGACGTTCAGGGGCGCATTGTCTATGCGAATGACATGTTCTGCGAAGTCTCCGGATATACCCGGAATGAACTGACCGGACAAGATCACCGTGTCGTGAACTCCGGCCATCACGACCAGGATTACATTCGCAACATGTGGAATACTATCGCCGGGGGCCAGGTATGGCGCGGGGAGTTTTGCAATCGCCGTAAAGACGGGGAATTGTATTGGGTGGACAGCACTATCGCCCCCCTGCTGGATAAAACCGGCAAGCCTAAGCAATATATTTCGATACGCCGGGATACGACCAAGCGAAAAGCGAATGAATTAAAGCTGACGTCGCTTAAGCGCGCGCTGGACGCCAGCAGCGAGATGATACTCATCACCGATGCGGAAGGACGCATTCAATACGCCAACCCGGCGCTGTGCCTGTTCACCGGCTGGGCGGAGGATGCGCTGATGGGACAAAAACCCTACGTGCTGGATAGTTCTACCGCCGATCGGCAAGCCCTGTCCGATATGCAAAGCAGGCTCCGTTGCAGCGAACCCTGGTCGGGTCGGCTGCGGGGGCGTCGTCGAGCTTACGTCTCTGGCCTGCATTCTGTAGACAATGTTTCCGTCTTGGAACGTGAAGAAAGTGATAGCCGCAACTCAGGACAAGCCGTTGAGGACACGCTGGAATACTGGGCCAAGACCAATATTACCCCGATTCTGACCGCAAACGGCACACTGTCCGGCTACGTGCAGATCCAGCATGATGTCAGCAAGCAGGTCGAAGAGGAAGCGGCTTTGCAAATCGAAAGCGACGATACCGCCGCCCGTCTGGCAATCTCCGAGGTGCTGCATCAACCCTTGACGCTGGAACAACGTTTCGTCCAGGTTCTGAATATTCTGTTCGGTCTCAAGTCTTTCGACTTGCAACGCAAGGGCTGCGTGTTTCTGCGGGTACAGGATGATGAGTATCTGGAGACGTTTGTCGCACACGGCAAATTCGACAGCATGGAGCAGCGCATCGATTTTGGCGACGGCCTGTGCGGGCAAGTCGCTGTTTCAAGGAAATTTATCGTTGCCGATCATTGTGATTGCGACCATCAGCCCCACGGCCACTACATCGTGCCCATTGCTTCCGGCGAGGACATTCTCGGCGTACTGTTCGTTTTTACCGATGCCTACCCTGTGCAAAACGAGTCCCGCATCGCCATGCTCAAGGAAGTCGGCGAAATGATGGCGCTGGCGTTGCTCCAGAATCAGGCCAATGCTTCGCTGGAAGCTGCGCGTGATGCCGCCTTGCAGGTCGCGCATACCAAGACCGAGTTTCTGGCCAATATGAGTCATGAGATTCGTACGCCGATGAACGGCGTATTGGGCATGCTGGATCTTCTGCAGGATACGCAACTGTCTCGCGAGCAATGGGACCTGATCGATATTGCGGCAAATTCGGCGGAATCCCTGTTAACCATCATCAACGATATTCTGGATTTTTCCAAACTGGAGGCGGGTAAAATCGAGTTGGAGAAAATCGAGTTTAATCTGCCCGATTTGGTGGAAGAAGTTTGCACATTGCTGTCCAGTCGCGCCCACAGTAAGGGCCTGGAATTAAACTGCTTTCTGCCGACAGATTTACCGTTGCGTTGGCAGGGCGACCCCACCCGTATCCGTCAAGTGCTCACCAACCTGATTGGCAATGCCGTTAAATTTACCGAGCAGGGCGAGGTTTCTGTAACAGTACGCGCACCGAAAAAGGACGGTACCGCCGCCGCATCCGCTCCCGGCAGGTTTGCGGCAGACACGTCATCCCTGGCGATACTACGTTTTGAGGTAATGGATACCGGCATCGGCATTACCGCGGAGGCGCAAGCGCGCCTGTTTCAGGCTTTTTCACAGGCTGACAGTTCCACCTCCCGGCGTTATGGCGGTACCGGGCTGGGCTTATCCATCAGCAAGGACTTGGTTATGCTGATGAACGGCAACATCGGTGTTGAAAGCGCCTTGGGACAGGGAGCAAACTTTTGGTTTACCTTGCCATTGGCGGCGATGGATAACGAGGCTCCGGCCCCGCAGGCTAATTTTTGCGACAAGCGTGTCTTGATAGTCGACGATAACGCCACCAACCGCATGATTTTGACGCATTACTTAAGCAACTGGGGTTTTACTTTAAGCGAAGCAGACAACGGGCCTGCGGCGCTCGATGAACTCGAAGCCGCGGTTCTGCGAAACGAACCTTACGATTTGCTGCTGTCGGATATGCAAATGCCGGGCATGGACGGCTTCGCCCTAGCGCGGGCCATCATCGAAAACCCCGCCATTGCCGACACGCCGCGCATTCTTTTATCTTCCGGCAGTATCGGCTCGCAAGTCGAAAGACTCGCGTCGGGATTTACCCAAAGCCTGTTAAAACCGGTACGACAATCGCAGCTTTTTGATGCCGTTATCGATGCATTACAGCTTCCCGGTCAAAAAACCGCTCCAGTGGAGAAGGAAAAAAAAGAGGTCTTGCTCGATTACAGCAGCAAACGCGTGTTGGTGGTGGAAGACAACAAGGTCAACCAAAAAGTGATACTGTCCCAGCTCGCCAAGTTCCAGCTTAAGCCCGATTTGGCCAATAACGGACAAGTGGCGCTGGATCAGCTGGAGTGTCAAGCTTACGATCTGGTGTTTATGGACTGTCAAATGCCGATCATGGATGGTTACGAAGCCACACGCATTTTGCGTGAACGGGAAATAGACGCAGATGGCGGCATACGGACGTCAGTCATCGCGCTTACCGCTCATGCATCGGCAGGCGAGCGCGAAAAATGCCTGTCCGCAGGCATGGACGATTATCTTAGCAAACCCGCCAGTCGATCCGATCTGGCGGTGGTTTTGGCGCGCTGGCTGGGCGAACCGCCCGCACCTGAAGTCGCACCGATAGCGCAGGATAATCCTGATCAAAGGGAAATCCCCCTCAGCCCTACCTTAGTCAATAGGGAAGCCGAAGGCGGGGAGACTTCAACAGCCTGTTGGGATGAATCTGCAGCGCTCAAACGGCTGGATGACGACCATGACTTATTGGCCGAGATGATCGATTTATTTCTTGAGGAAGCGCCTGTGTTTATGGCGGAATTGGCTGACGCCCTGTCTCGAACCGATCTCATTGCGTTGGCCGACGCAGCTCACGCTATTAAAGGCATGGCCGGGCATTTTTGCGCTGAAAAAATAATCAGCCTTGCGGTAAAACTGGAACACGCCGCTCGGAAAGCTTCCGCTCCCGCCGCTGACCTGCATCCTGTAGGCAACGCCGCAGATACCGATTTTCAGTCGATGGCCAATGACTTGACCCAGGCTACGGTGGATCTAGTCGGGATTCTGCTACTCGGCAACCGCTCCCTGCGTTGCTCTACCTCCTGCCTCCCTGCAGTCGAAAGAAAAGAACAAAATCAATGAATATCGAATTCAATCTTAACGAATTAAAAGCCGCCGACCGCTTGCCTTCCCCGTCGGGAACGGCATTGGCCATCATGCAGCTTGTGCAACAAAGCGACGCCACCGTACAGCAGGTGAGTCAACTGGTAAAAGTCGATCCTGCCCTGAGCGGGCGTATCTTGCGCTTCGCTAACTCGGCTGCTTTCGGGGCCAGACGCCCTATTGCCGATATTCAAACGGCAGTCATGATGATGGGCATGCAGACGGTGCGCAACTTTGCGTTGAGCCTTTCATTGATCGGCAGCAACAGTAAGGGGCATTGCTCGGAGTTTGATTATGAAGCTTACTGGTCGCGATCACTGGCGATGTCGGTGTCCATCGCCGCGATCACTGCCAGGGAAGTTACCGTGGTACCGGCAGAATCGTTTACGTTGGGGCTGCTTAGCGACATAGGCGGTCTTGCCTTGGCAACCGCCTGGTCGGAGATCTATGGCGAATGTCTTGGTATGGCAGAGGGCAAACAGCTTCTTGCTTTGGAGCGCGAACGTTTCGCCATCGATCATAACGCCTTGAGTTTAATGTTGCTGGCCGACTGGGGGTTTCCGACGGTATTTCTGGACGCCCTGAAACTGAGCTTTGAGATGAAAGTAGCGGGACTTACTCGAATTGACCAGTTTGCCAGACAACTGATTCTCGCCCGGCTGATCGGAAACTACTGTGTGGCCGATGAAGCCCATCGCGCCATGCTGTTGCCGTATTTAACAGCGGAGGCTGACCTTCATGCTCTGGACGAACCTGCTTTGCTTGCGTTTATCGACGAAACGATCGAACTTTGGCATGAGTGGGGAAAGTTAATTGACGTAAAAACGGATGTGCGCCAGCCCCTGAAAGCCGTTGATACCTCGGAATCGGATTTGTTGGGTTTAAATTTGTTGCTGGTCGATGACGATCCCATGATGCTGGCGCGTCTTTCCAAGCAGCTTGCCGCGGCCGGTAATCAGGTTGCTGTGTGTCGCAACGGGGAATCCGCGCTAAAGTATGTTATTGAGCATAAACCTCAACTGGTGATTACCGATTGGCGTATGAAACCCATGGATGGATTGGCCCTTTGCAAGGCACTGCGCGCCTCGGTCTTTGGTAAAAACATTTACCTGATTATGCTTACCTCCACGGAAGACGAGGACGCCCTGGTTGAAGCCTTCGATGCCGGTATCGACGATTATGTGACCAAGCCGATTAGCCTGCGCGTGCTGCTGGCGCGGCTCCGGGCCGGGCAGCGTATCATCACGCTGCAAAACGAACTGGAAAAAGAGAGCCGGGATATACAACGTTATACGGCCGAGCTGGCGGCAGCGAACCGCCGTCTTAAGTCTATGGCGAATACCGACGTGCTGACCGGCTTGCCCAACCGACGCTATGCGCTTAATCGCCTGGAGCAGGAGGCGGCGACCGCGCTGCGTTCCAATCAACCGTTGAGCGTTTTAATGCTGGATTTGGATTATTTTAAATCGGTCAATGATACACTGGGCCATGATGTCGGCGACCAGGTGCTTATTCATGCGGCCAACCTGATGCGCACAACCGCACGTACCAACGATATTACCTGCCGTCTGGGGGGCGAAGAGTTCCTGATCATCGCCCCCAACACCGACGGCAGCACAGCCTTATTGTTGGCCGAGCGCATCCGCAATTCCATCGAACGAAACCAGCCCAAGGGACTGGCTTTGCGTTACCCGGTTACCGTCAGCATTGGTGTGGCAGGTGCGATGGGAGCCAAGCCCAGTTGGAAAGAATTGATGAAAAGGGCGGATGACGCTTTATATCTCGTCAAACAAGGCAATCGCAACGGCGTGCGGCTTGAATCATAGTCCCCAGCCGGCCATAAGGTGACAAGCAGGGCGAATTTTTAAGGTTTGTCGTGTCTTGAATCGGCAGTCGGCAATGCATCCGTTATACAACCGGCGAGTCTTGCCAAGAGTAGGGGTTGTGTTATCGTGCTTCAACTTTATTAGTATAAACGCGAGACCATACAATGAATGTATTAGCTATCTATAGCATCAAGGGTGGCGTCGGCAAAACTTCGAGTGCGGTCAATCTGGCCCACACTGCCGCCCGCAACGGTTATCGCACCCTGGTTTGGGATCTTGATCCGCAGGGAGCCAGCAGTTATTATTTTCGCATCAAGCCCAAGATCAAAGGCGGCAGCAAAGACTTGATCGCCGGAAAACGCGAACTGGACGGCCTGATTAAAGGCACTGATTTTGAAAACCTGGATTTATTGCCGGCCGATTTCTCGTTCAGAAATCTGGATTTGGTTCTGGACGCCAAGAAAAAGCCGACCCAGCAACTTAAAAAACTCCTGAAGCCCTTGACGGAAGAATACGATTTTATTTTTCTGGATTGTCCTCCCAACATATCGCTATTGTCCGAAGCCGTTTTTGAGGCCGCAGATATATTGTTGTCGCCGATCATTCCTACCACGCTGTCGTTAAGAACGCTTGAGCAACTGGAAAAGTTTATCGAGGATAATGACTTGAATAAGCTGGCGCTTATTCCGTTTTTCTCGATGGCCGACCGGCGTAAAAAAATGCACCGGGAGATCATGGACAATCTGCTTGAGACGCACCCTGAGATTTTAACTACGGCCATTCCTTATGCCAGCGATATTGAACGTATGGGGCTGGAGCGCATGCCGCTTGGGGGCTATATCAAGAAAAGCCCGTCCACGGTTGCTTACGATGCCTTGTGGCAGGAAATTCTGGCCCGCGTTACTTAAAAATACGACTACATGGATGTAGGAGGTAGAGCAACGCAGGAGCAGTTGCCGAGAACGCAGATGACGCAGATGATTATGATGAACACGGATAATCCAAATGGGGTAGCGGTTTCCACTCGCTTCAACTGCGTTTTCCAGGATAATTCAAAAAATCTTATTCAATCATAATTATCCGCGTCATCTGCGTTCCATTAATAAAAACACTTTATTCGCATCAAGCTCTTGGAGTAAATCATGCCTAATAAACGATTTGTTATGAGCAAGCCTATATCTTCAATTACTGATGTTCCTACATTGGGTGTAACAAAAGAGGATTTTATCGGCGATTTTAAACGGTATTATGTTCACTCGTTGGGACGGGACGAGAATTTCCGGTCATCGCCTTTTTATGCCTGCGAGGCGTTGTCGCTGTCTATCCGTGACCGGTTGATGGAGCGCTGGAAAACCACCTATAAAACCTATAATAAAAGGGATAGCAAGCGGGTGTTTTATCTTTCAATGGAATTTTTGATGGGTAGAACCTTGAGCAATGCCATGCTTAATCTCGGTGTAATCGATGAGGCCACCCAAGCCATGCACGATTTGGGTATTGAAATCGAAGAACTGATTGACCGGGAACTTGATGCTGGTCTGGGCAATGGCGGACTAGGGCGTCTGGCAGCCTGTTTTATCGACAGTTGCGCGACGCTGCAATTGCCGGTGGTAGGCTACGGTTTGCGTTACGAATACGGCATGTTTACCCAAACTCTCGTCAATGGCGAACAGATCGAAAAGCCGGATCACTGGCTGCGTCACGGTAATGTCTGGGAAATTGAGCGGCTGGAATATTCTTTACGCATCAAGCTTGGCGGCCATACCGAAATACAAACGGATGAACAGGGCAATCAGCGGGTCTGCTGGATCAGTACCCATGATGTGTTGGCCGTCCCCTTTGACACACCGATACCGGGTTACCAAAACAACACCGTCAATACCTTGCGTTTATGGAAAGCCGTGGCGACTGAGGAATTTAACCTGGATGAGTTTAACGCGGGTGATTATGCCGAATCGGTGGCCTCAAAAGTCATCGCAGAGCACATTACCATGGTGCTGTATCCCAATGACGCCAACGAAAACGGCAAGGAATTGAGGCTGCGCCAGCAGTATTTCCTGGCTTCCGCCAGCTTGCAGGATGTTCTTTCCCTTTGGGTCAGGCAACATGGACATGCGTTCGACAACTTCGCCGAGAAAAGCTGTTTTCAGTTAAACGACACCCATCCGAGCATCGCCATAGCCGAACTGATGCGTCTGCTAATGGATATGCATGGCCTGTCATGGGCTAAAGCCTGGGGCATTACCCGGCAAACCATGGCTTATACCAATCATACCCTGTTGCCTGAAGCGCTGGAAAAATGGTCGGTCAAACTCATGCAACGATTGTTGCCGAGATTGATGGAGATTATCTTTGAAATCAATGCCTGTTTTTTGTCGGAAGTCGCAGCGCATTGGCCCGGCGATAAAGCCATATTGAGTAGGATGTCAATTATAGAGGAAGGTGCCGAGCAGCAAGTGCGCATGGCTTATCTTGCCATCGTCGGCAGTTTTTCGGTCAATGGCGTTGCCCAATTGCATTCCCAGTTACTGCAACAGGGCTTGTTTCGCGACTTTTATGCCTTATGGCCGCACAAATTTAACAATAAAACCAACGGCGTAACCCCGCGCCGCTGGCTGGCCTCTTGTAACCCCGAATTAGCTGCGTTGATAACAGAGGCCATCGGCGACGGCTGGATAACGCATCTGGACGAATTAAAAAAGCTGGAGCCTTTCGCCGAAGATGCCGAGTTTCGAAATCGCTGGCGTGCCATAAAACAACACGCAAAGCTGCGTTTGATTGAGCACAAAAAGCAATACCTGGACATCCATTTAAATCCCGATGCGTTGTTCGATATACAGGTTAAACGCATCCATGAATACAAGCGGCAGATTTTAAATGTGCTGCATGTTATTCATCTTTACGATCGCATCAAGCGTGGCGACACAATAAACTGGGTTGCGCGTTGCGTGCTGATCGGCGGCAAGGCTGCGCCGGGTTATGCCATGGCAAAAAGAAGCATTAAACTGATTAACAATGTCGCCCATGTCATTAACTCGGATCCCGATGTCGACGATAAGCTGGCCCTGTTTTTCCTGCCCGATTACCGGGTTTCGGGGATGGAAATGATCTGCCCTGCGGCCGATCTTTCCGAGCAAATTTCTACTGCGGGAAAAGAGGCGTCCGGCACCGGCAATATGAAGCTGATGATGAACGGGGCGTTAACTATCGGGACACTGGATGGGGCCAATATTGAAATCAGGGAAGAAGTCGGCGATGAAAACTTCTTCCTGTTCGGCCTGACCGAAGAACAGATCGAAGCAAGACGGGAGCATTACGACCCTATTGCCATCATCGATCAGGATGAAGATTTGCAGCGGGTGATGAATCTTCTGGAAAGCGGGCATTTCAACCAGTTTGAGCCGGGGATTTTCGACGACCTGATCGCATCCATCAAAAGCAAGTATGACCCGTGGATGACTGTTGCGGATTTTAGAAGCTATATCGATGCGCAAAAACGCGTGGAAGCGGCCTATCAGGATAAAGATCACTGGACGCGAATGAGCATATTAAACTGCGCAAACAGCGGCAAATTTTCCACGGACAGAACCATCAACGACTATAACCGGGACATCTGGAAATTGGAGCCGGTGCCGGTGCAATATCCCTGATCAATCAATTGGTAACTGCTCAGCTGCCGACTTTAAAAATAGAACACGGATGACGCTGATGAGACGGATTGAAGCGGATTTTATTTTCTGATGTTACGCACGTCTAATAGATAGAAAGGTCCTTTTTGTGGACACTGCGTACATCAGTTATTTTTTATCAGTCCCGTAGGCCGGAATAAGCCGGTTCGAGCGACAGCGAGAACCGGTGTTTCCGGCGATACCACTAAAATACGCCGGAAAAGCTTCCGTTCCTGCTCTCACGCTCCTTACCTACATCCATGTAGGCAACGCCACCTCGAGCTACAGCTACGCGCTTGGATGGCCTTATTCCCGGCCTACGCCTGCCTTAAGTTAAGGTTGATAACAGCCAAGCTCACGCTGTACTATGCAGTACCCGATTAATTAGCCGGAACCCTTATGAAGCCAGACAGCGCCGCTATTAGAAAACGATACGACCGGATCGCCCCGTATTTTGAGGGCATGGAGGCGGTCATGGAAGGGCTGTTTTTTAAAAACTGGCGGAAAAAATGTTGGGCCAAGGTCGAGGGCCATCATATTCTTGAAGTGGGCGTAGGGACGGGCAAGAATTTCGACTATTATCCCAAGGATGCCAGAATAACCGCGATCGATTTCAGCGAAAAAATGCTAAAGCAGGCGGTGCAGAAACGGGACAGGAAAAATGTCAATGTTGATCTGGAACTGATGGATATTCAGTCGTTATGTTTTGCCGATAACAGTTTCGACACGGTGATTTGTTCCTTTGTTTTTTGTTCGGTGCCGTCGGCGGTAAAGGGCTTGAAGGAAGTCTACCGGGTCTGCAAACCGGGCGGACAGGTTTTATTGCTGGAGCATGTGATCAGTTCAAACCCCGTGCTTGCCGCCATCATGAACCTGCTTAACCCTGTCGTTGTCGCGCTGGTCGGGGCAAACATCAACCGGAACACCGTTAAAAACGTTAAAGCCTGCGCCTTTACCTCGGTGCATGTCGACGAACGCAGCAGTGATATTATCAAGCTGATTGAAGCCCGGAAATAGCGGATTGATATTCAAGTAATCTCATGCAGGGCGCGCCGGACGAGAGAACAAAACCATCATGCGTTCTTGTTAGAAATCATAGCCCCCAAACGACATGAAACTTTTTAACTGGACAGCCGTCGAATTAGGTAAAATATAACGAATTTTTGGATTAATTATTTACGTGAAGCCACAATTAGAAAATCTGGTACAGACGCCGATCCCGACCAAACACGGCGAGTTTATCCTGCATTATTACAGCAATACCATTGATGACAAGGAGCATGTCGCCCTGGTTAAAGGCGATGTTGCGGGCAAAGAAAATGTGCCGGTACGCATCCATTCCGAGTGTTTTACCGGCGACGTTTTAGGTTCCAGGCGTTGCGATTGCGGCGAACAGCTGGATATGGCGCTGCAAATGATCGATAAAGCCGGTTTCGGCGTATTGATTTATCTGCGTCAGGAAGGACGCGGTATCGGCTTGTTGAAAAAACTACAGGCTTATAATTTGCAGGATCAGGGCATGGATACGGTGGATGCCAATATCCATCTGGGTCATCTTGCCGACGAAAGGGAATACAGCATCGCCGCGTTAATGCTGGAAAACCTGAACATAAAGTCCGTAGAGTTGATTACCAATAACCCCAAGAAAATAGCAGAGCTGAAAAAACTCGGCATTAACGTGGCAGGCCGCATTCCGGTCGAGTCCGTGGCTCACGATGACAATGTCGGTTATCTGAAAACCAAGGCAAAAAAAATGGCGCACATGTTGTTTGAGTCAAAAAAAGAGTAGGTTCATTCCTACAGAATTGGCTTTCCCAATACCGTCTCGACCAGTTTCACCCAGTAAGCCGTGCCGATCGGCAATATCTCATCGTTAAAGTCATAATGCGGATTATGCAGCAAGCAGCCGTTTTCGGAAGAGCCGTTGCCAATCCAGACATAGCAGCCGGGCTTTTCCTGCAACATAAACGCAAAGTCTTCCGAACCCATGCAGGGCGCCGGTTGTCGATCGACGCAGTCCTCCCCGGCCACGGCCATCGCCGCTTGTAGCGCCAGTTCCGTTTCAGCTTCCGCATTAAAGGTCACCGGGTAACCCGGGTTTTCCGGGTTGAACTTGATTTCTGCGCTGACCTCAAAACCCTCGCAGACCGCATTCACCAATCGGGCGATTTTATCGGCAATGGTTTTTTGAGTCGCACGGTTAAAGCAGCGAAAAGTGCCTCTTAACACAACCGATCCCGGCAGCGCATTCCAGGTATTGCCCGCATGGATCTGGGTAATACTGACCACCGCCGGATCGGCGGGATTAATAGTTCGACTGACAATAGTTTGTAAAGAGGTAATCAGCTGGGCCGATGCGACGATCGCGTCATTGCCCAAATGCGGCATTGCGGCATGGGTCGCCTGTCCGGTGATAATGATTTCGAAGCAGTCGAATGAGGCCATCATCGCGCCGGGCTTAAGCGCGAAATGTCCCGGCGGAATATCGGGGAAATTATGCAGCCCGAAAACGCAGTCGGCCGGAAATTTTTCAAACAAACCGTCATCCATCATCCGCCTGGCTCCGGCGCGGCCTTCTTCCGCAGGCTGAAAAATAAAATATACCGTGCCGTTAAAGTTGCGATGCTCGGCTAAATAGCTGGCCGCGCCCAGCAGCATCGCCGCATGGCCGTCATGGCCGCAGGCATGCATTTTCCCGTCGTGGCGGGATTTGTAAGCAAAAGTGTTTTGTTCCTGAATGAACAAGGCATCCATATCGGCGCGCAAAGCGATTTTCTTGCCACCGCTCCCGGCAGTAAGCGTAGCGACAATGCCGGTTTCGCCTAATCCCCGATGAACGTCCAAGCCGAAACTCGTTAATTTTTCGGCAATAAATTCGGCAGTTTGTCTTTCCTCAAAAGCGGTTTCAGGAAACCGGTGCAGGTGCTGCCGCCACTCGCGCATTTGAGCGTGCAGCGGCTGTATATCGTTTGCTATGGACATAAAAACTCGCGTGAATTTGATGATGATTACTATGCTACAACTAAGTTTTGATAAACAGTAAGAATTTTTATCAGGGTGCTTCGTGATGAATAAACGCGACATTCGAACGTCGGATGCGGCGTCTTATTGTTTGATCGGCGAAGCTCAGAGAGCCGTCCTTTTTTATAGCTGCCAGCAAGTTTTTGCGTAAGAGTATAGGGTTACTTTCTCGTACAATACGGTAAGGTGGGCGAGCTTCACAAAGCTAAGCTTTAGCATCTATCTGGATTATATTCTCGGAATCCATGTCTGACATGGCTGGGTACGGCGCGGATTGTCGACTGGCCGCATTTGCGTTTTTATCGATTTGTAGCGCGGGGCGCTTACCCCGAATAACTGCGGACATTTGGCGATTTCAGTATTCATGCAAACGATGAACTTTATTCCTCAGAATATTCTGTGAGGCCAACATTTGATAAACGTGATGGGTTGTAGGGCCGAACATCATGACCGCGATGAAAAAGGGGGCGGCTGCTATTCCAGCGGCCGAAGTTCAAGCCGCTCTTGAGTTGATTTTGGCAAGCAGTGTGTTTGTTAATGCACCACGCATGCGCCGATTGTTACGGTTTCTCGGCGAGAAGGCGATTTTCGGGGCTGCTCAGGATGCCAGCGAATATTTTATCGGCATCGAAGTCTTTGATCGCGATCCTTCCGCTTATAGCGCCGGTAAAGATCCTGTTGTTCGGGTTCAAGTCGGTCGCTTGCGTGAAAAACTTAAAACGTATTATGCGACCTTGGGAGCAGGCTCCGACATTGAAATATTAATTCCAACAGGCAGTTACAGGCCTGTTATTCAACGCAAAAGTGTCGTGGAGATCGACTCCACGCAGTCCGGCATGTTGGCGCTCCACCCCTTTAAATGTATTTCGCATCATCAAGATGCGGTACATTTCACGCAAGGTTTGAATGAGGAGCTTATGCATCAGTTGTTTAAAGCATTTGGGAAAATAATTGTAACGCATTCATTTTTCATATCCGGCGATGCCGACCACGAAAGCTGGATTTTAAAAGATATTTCCAGCGCTGGCGTAAAGCACTTACTTGAAGGAAGCATCCAAATTGACGAAGAACGTCTTCGAGCTTCAATTCGCTTGGTTGATGTTTCAGCGGGGTGTATCACTTGGACAGAGCAATTTGATCGACGTGTTTTTTTTGCCATCTCACATCAGGAAGAACTTGCCTCATCTATTTGCAGGGCATTAAAGCGTTTTTTTTGTCACCAGTAACGGCGTCTCGCGGGCATTGTATTTCAAAGTCACGCAGCCGTATCAAGCTTGGTCAAACCGTTCACGCGGTGATGTTACGGTAACACTGATGGAGCGTTACCGTAACGATACTTACGTTAGACGCCATTATAGCGTTATTGTTTGGCGCGTGATTTTAATTACTAATGTTGCCGAGTTCATTATTTATTGTAAGTTGTTGTAAATAAATAACTAAACGCTATTTTTTATGCGCGGATTGCGTATTTTTACTTGAAATGATGATATTTGCTTACACACCTCTTAAATAAGCTGGGGTAACAACCCCGCTTATTTTTTATTAAATCAATATTCATGAAAAGTAGGCATGTTTTTTAAAACAGCATGTCAAATTTAATGGCCGGCTCAAATGAATCCAAAATTTCAGATAATTATTAAATGCACTAATTATGAGTGTCGTATTTAGAAGTATGAAAGCACGATTAGGTCTGCATTTCATGAACGTAATGGGCCGGTAATGAGCATCATGACTGCAATGAAAAACGGGAATAATGATGTCAATGCCATTCCTGCGGGTGAGGTTCGGAGCGCTCTTGAGACGATTTTGGCAAGCGGTGTGTTTATTAATGCGCCGCGCATGTGTCGTTTGTTGCGCTTTCTTGTCGAGAAGGCGATCTCCGGGGCTGTGCGCGACACCAGTGAATATGCTATCGGCATAGAGGTCTTTGACAGGGATCCGGCTGCTTATAGTGTCAGTGAAGATCCTGTGGTCCGGGTTCAGATCGGTCGATTGCGTGAAAAGCTTAAAGTTTATTATGCGACGTTGGGGGCTGGTTCAGGCATCGAAATATCCGTCCCAATAGGCAGTTACATGCCGGTTATCAGGGCCATGAGTGCGGTGGACATTGATTTCAAGCAGTGCTGCATGTTGGTAATCCACCCCTTTAAATGTATTTCGTATCATGGCGATAACGTCCATTTCACGCAAGGCTTGAATGAGGAACTTATGCATCAGTTATTTAAAGCATTTGGGAAAATAATTGTACCGCATTCTTTTTTCACGTCAGGCGACGCCGATACTGAGAGCAGGACATTAAAAAATGTTTCCAACGCCGGAGCAAACCATCGACTTGAAGGCAGCGTGCAAATCGATGCAGAAAGCATTAGAGCCTCAATCCGCGTGGTAGATGTTTCGGTGGGTTGCATTACTTGGTCAGAACAATTTGATCGAGATGCTTTTTTTGCCATTACGCTTCAGGAAGAGCTTGCCTCATCTATTTGCGGCTCATTAAAGAGCTTCTTCGGGCACGAATAACGGCATATTCGTTCAAACTAAGCCGCCTTACGCAACGACGGCCCGTAACATAAAGATCAATTTATAAAGCCGCCGATATTAAATGTTACCGTAACGATACTTATGTTAGAGTCGCTAAGGCTTTATTGTTTAGCCGTGTGATCTTAATTACTGAATACCGGTAACGATGCCACACAGTAAGTTGACCTGGATAGCTTGAAAATAAACGCATACCGATCCTGCTTAGCTTGCAAATTTATTTACATTTACTTTGCCGTTATATTGGGCTGACCTTGAGCACTTGCCAGCCACCTGTGAATATTAGCGACATTAATGAAGTAAAAAACTCAACTTTAATTTTGGAGATAACAATGGCAACACCATACGGCGTCACAATCACTATGAGTGCAAGTACCGTTACAAATCTTATAAACGGCAATTTCAATCTATATGGCTTCAAGGCTGTACAAACTACGCAATCGGGGGGCGCGCCGCTCGTTTGGTTTAAAACGCTAAATTATTCAACCACCACTGCCGTTTCCTGGCAGGAACAGTACCAAGCCTACACGTCTAACAGCAGTATCATTGCCAATGGCCAAATCAACGCAAGCAACTCTAACAATATTAACCTTGGCCAAACCATGGATGTTGCTACGGGCGGGATAGGTACCGTGGTTAATGACGGCACTGATTTGGCCATTTCAATTTTAAACCAAACAACAACTCAATACACATGCGGTATTTCACAAACAGCGACTGACGGCTCGATGAATCCGCTCTGTGCATTTCCGCTGTATGGCGGCAACATGGATGTTATAGCGCCCATCGAGAAAATTTTACTTATGTTCTCCTCTAACCAGATCAACACCGGAACGGTAATCCAAAAAGCTTACAGCCCCGGTATTTTTATCGATCTGACGGCTAATAATAACGTAAATGTGGCATACGACCTTAACACAGGTTGGTCGTGGGGCGGATATTCATGGGCGCAGTCAGTTACGGCTAACGCAGCAATGTCTCCATTACTCATCCAATCATAGTAGACCGGTTACGCAAAAAATCTCTTTAATATTTCGTATAAACATTGAAGAGAATCATGCTTGTCGGTCAGCTATGTTGAAGTAAGAAATTGAGCCTGGTTGCAAATCCAGCTCGATTGATTTTGCTCCTCTACCCCCTCATAGCGTATGTCGCCATGAGGGGGTTTCCTTATCCGGTTTTATCGCGCAAAATACATGTCCATAACCTTCTCTGCGTAAGTTGTAATCGGCTGGCGCGTTATTTGATTTATTTTTAATGCGTTATATCAAACGGTTGTACAACCTGGCTTGGCGGATAGGTGCGGATACGGCGAGTGCTGTAGCGGCAGGAGGGAGCCGCTGTTTTTGTAAAAGCTTATGTTGGACAACCCCGCTAAAAAACACGCAGCCGTTAATGCTTACGACGCCCCAGCCGTCCGGCTGTCACAAAACTGACGACCCATTAACCCGACGCGATTTCGTAAAGCTTTGCATTTTAGCGACGCAAAAAACGTTACGTGTTAACTCTCAGCCTTATCTCTTTTGGGGACTACTCGATTTCAGTCCAGAAGTGCGTGCCATGTCGAGCTCGGCATATAATGCGACGATTAATATAAATATGAATGCGGACACCATTCAAAAGCTGCTAGCCGGCCAATACATTTTATACGGGTATAAAGCAGTACAAAGTACGGACAAAGCGGGTAGGCCGTTGGTATGGTTTGGCACGCAAAGCTATTCAACGACAACTGTCGTCAGTTATTCTGATACGTATCAAGTTTACACCTCTAGCAGTCCTATCGTGTCGGGAGAGCAAATAACCGTCGGCTTTTCAACGGATATTTTGTGCGGACAAACATTGCAAGTTATTGAGGGAGGGGTTGGGTCGGTTGTCAACACGGGAAATCCTGGCGATGTCTCCATTTCCAACCAAACGACAACAGAATTTACCTGCGGCATAATGCAGGAACAAACGATCAATGGAAATCCTTCGGCTTTTGTACCCTATTGCGCCTTCCCATTGAATGGATTAAATCTCCAGGAAATCAGACCCCTTAATAAAATTCTTCTGATGTTCTCTACGGCGAAGACAAATAACGGTACGGTAGTCGTAGATAGCGCAGATAGTACCGCTCTTGCCGGAGCCAATGGGCCGGGGATAATCATAGATTTTAGCGCGATGTCCTCGTGTACGGTCACCTACGATGTGAATCTGGGCTGGGACTGGGGCAACTATGCCTGGGCGCAACAGATTCCGGCAAATGAGAACCTTACCCCGTGGCTAATCGAATAACATCCATATCTGCTTAAATTAACGCTTAGATTCAACTCATAAGAGCAAGCGGCACTGATCGGAAAGAAAAAGGTTCGCTGGGACACCGCAAAACCTAACGTCTTTGTGATGATGGTTGTGGGTTTCAGCTCCCGCCTCTACCGCTGCGAGACAGGAGTCGAGTAGTCCCCAGAAGCGATAGTGCATGTGTTTTCACGAAGCGCTTTTTGCGTAGTGAAAATGCAGGCTTTCCGAAATCGCGTCGAGTCATTGCGAGAATGATGTTGGATACCCCTTGCTGGGTATCCAACGAATGAAGCAGGACGGCTGGGGCAGCCGCAGGCATTAGCGGTCGCGTAGCTTTTGCCGCTTGTTGGGCAGGGATGCCCATAAAAGCTTTCGCAAAAATAGCGACTCCCCGACCACTATCAAATCCGTTGATGAACCCAAAATACAGCGACAGGAAGCGAAGATTATTACGCGGGTATTAGTACACCGGGTGCCAAAGGATTTGCTCGCCATGGAAACGCATAAAAGCCCGCACCGGCAATGAGTTGAGCCGCAAGCGTCGCAGAACATGCGCTTAGGAAAGCTTCTATTACGACAGCATTATTCGGATAATTTATGACGTTCTGTATGGCTGTCAGACACGCAGGGTCGGCTAAAATATTCGCATTCAAATAAGTGAATACCTGTACGTCAACTGCATTACCGGGATAGTTGCCTCGTTGTGCATCTACAGGCGCTCTACAGATATTAACCGGATTCCAGGTCATGATTGAGAAAAAGCCCCCGACTCTCGTTTCCGCATTAGCCGCATCATTGAGTATAACTGGCGTCCCCCAGTTAAAAAAGTTGGTTTCCGGTGCGGCAATAGGAGGAGCTTGAAGAGCATTTACATAATTCAGGACCTGTTGAAGCCAAGGCCGAGGAGGGATTTGGTTGTTAATAAAATTAACGACGTCTCCGGCATTGTTACATGCTTCTGACATTGCAATCATTAAAGGATCCAACACGATATTGAGTATGTTTTGAGGAACGATGTGACCTTGATGATCAAATACATTAGTTCCCGCCACCAGTCTGTAATTAAAATTACCCGGGCGACCATGGTTAAACAAAAATGAATCGAAATTGTTGCCTGGTAGCGGATACGGATCCCTATCGCGATAAAGCGGATTCCACCCGTGTATGTTGTCAGTATTGCCAGCCATAATTTAAGCCTCCAAAAAGTTTTAATATTTAATGAAATAAGCACCGGATGCGAAACCACGCGCTCGGTGGAGTGGGAAAGATGGCGGGTACAACTCTGCCTGAATGACCCATTCAGGCTAATTTGAGCTTATGCTGTTTGTACGTTTATGGTATCGGCATTGACTGTGATATTGAGTGTCGTAGGATAACCCCTTGTTTCCACCGTTATTGCTATTTGGGTGGGTTGGGTTGTCTTGTAGACAGTTAATAATGGGTTGCCATCAGCTACATTTTGCGCCGTACCAAAGTTAGCCGTACCGTTCAGTCCCCACCTGACATCGCCGATTGTCACCGCAGTGGTATTTTGAGCATCGGTTCCGCCAACTATGTTTACTATTACACTTGTTACCATTTCTGTTCCTCACTGAGTTTTATGAGCGGCCATTTAAAAGCCACATTCTGAAATACGGAACACCCATGTCAATTTCAATAAAAACAAGAATCCGGCAAATCAATAAGGTGCAATGGGTCAGACTCGATTGACCTGCCGTAGATTCGGGTTCATTTCTCACATGATGGTGATTCGTAAGACTTTGAGTTGCGACGAGTCAACCTGAAATGATCTTTGTCGGATCGTTCGCGCTGCCGTCAATCTCGCGTTAAACAATAATGCCTTACCGACTTTAAAGTAAGTATCGTTACGGTAACAGCCTTTAGGCGCTATCGGGGGACCCGTGCGACAAGCGGAGCCTGGCAAGGCGAAGCCTGCATATCCAGGCCTAACATAAACAGTCATTCTAATTTGATCTGAGCACCCTTCTGATGAAAGTCGGAAGACCTTCGGGTTACACTCCAGTAATTAGACGAATTCATCAAAATACCGGCCTTGCAGCTGTTTGCCTTAGTCGGAGGCAAGTTTATGCCAGGGTTTTTCGGTATCGGCATTCCCTTGTTTCAGATTGCCTGCCATTGGCTGCGATAACGCGTTTTGATTCCCAAAATTTATATTTTCTTTATAAAACTGAGCTTGGTTTTTACAGCTTTCTTAAGGCAATTTTTATTAACATGCAGTTAATTGCTTGATGACCGCTTTTTACAGGAACGGCTGTTTTTGGAATCAATACAGTGGCGATGGGGTCGGGAATAATTCAAGCGTTTTCCCTGCAAGTTTTTACGAGGCGCTTTTATGAATAACAAGTTCATTAAATTTTTTATGATCCTGATGTCGAGCCTTATGACGCAGGCTGTATTTTCAAACACCTTTCATGCAGCGGATACACTATCGGGATCAATGGCCGATAGGGAGATCGTCGGCGCGAATGCGAACATGACCAACCGCTATACGCTGCCTCCCAACAAGGTTTACATCGAACCCTGCCAACGGGAAGGGCTGCTTCGGCATCCCGGAGTCATTGAGAAACAACAAATATTACATCGGCACGGAGATTTTTGGGTGCGGCTTGAGATACAGACGCGTGGCGGTTCGGAGTGGTTTGCGCTGTGCGACTTGAAAACCGGGAAAATCATCCGTGAGCAGAAGCTGATCGATGATGTATTCTGATGGTTTGGCATTGCGGAGACACAGGAATTCCGCACCTACCTGATGCCGAATTAAAAACTGAGGAAGAGGGCAAATATACGCGTCGGTTAGCCGTTGGCTATAGAGCATGTCAGTCCAAATAATATGGAAAAGGTTTGATGCGACGCCTTGGCGGAGGGACATCGGCAACAATTAAAATCTGATTGAGTTTTAGTGGTTGTAGAATGCAAATTTAATAAATTCAAAGGAACGACATGATCTCCAATCTCTACCGAGAAGGCTTTCGGCTGTTATGCCGGGTTTTCCAAATGACCATGGCCGATCAGTATCATTGCCAAATAACGGGAGAAGCTTTTGACTGGGCAAATTGACAACAGCATGGTCATGAAATGCGTGGCCTATCAAAACGGCGTCAGCATCGGCGATGTGACCATCGAAGACATCAGCGATGTACTGAAACGGGAACATACCTTTGTCTGGCTGGGTTTGCATGAGGCGAATGCCGCGTTGCTAGCCAAAATCCAGGAGGAGTTCGGGCTGCATGACTTGGCTATCGAAGATGCCTGTGCGGCGCATCAGCGCCCGAAAATCGAGGAATACGGCGAATCGCTGTTCATGGTGTTGCACACCGCCCATCTTGCCGAAGATCAGGTCGAGTTTGGCGAAACCCATATTTTCCTGGGACCGCGTTTTCTGGTGACGGTCAGGCACGGCGCCTCACGCAGCCACAGCAAAGTCAGGGAGCGTTGCGAGGCCATGCCCGAGCAACTGGCCAAAGGGCCCGGATTTGCGTTGTATTCGATCATGGATTTTATCGTCGACAACTATGTGCCGGTTATCGACGGCTTGCAGGAGCGGTTCGATGTGCTGGAGTCGGCGATATTTGAATACCGGCCCAGTCGGCAGACCATAGAAGGCCTTTACGAACTAAAGCGCGAGTTGTTGCAGCTGGAAAGCGCCATTAACCCGGTCATCGATATTTGCAACGAGCTGATGCGTTTTCATGGCGGGGTTATTTCCAAAGATGTGGGGGTGTATTTTCGCGATATTGCCGATCACATCAAACGCATCGATCAGGCGATTCATGGCATGCGGGAGATGTTGGTGGCGGCGATGCAGGTGCATCTGACCTTCGAAACGGTGCGGCAGAACGAAGTCGTCAAAGGCTTGGCCGGTTGGGGGGCGATCCTGGCGATACCGACCATGGTCTTCAGCTGGTACGGCATGAATTTCAGGCACATGCCGGAGCTGGATTGGGAATACAGCTATCCGGTGGTGATTGGCGGCGTGGCGTTGTGCAGTCTGCTGCTGTATTTGCGCCTGAAAAGGGCTGGCTGGCTGTAGTTAAGATACACACACGATGCCGTTAGACATCATAAAGCCCCTTCCGATTAACCGCTAGACGGCAGCCAGTATTGAGTGTTGCGTCTCTGGAACGTTGTTAGCGGTCACGACCGTGGAAGGAGCAACTTTCGAAGAAAGTTCCCCTCTCCCCGTCCTATAAGCCATCGATGGCTTTAGCAGGATGATTTTGTCCGCAAATAAGTGAGGCACTATTTGCGACAGAACCATAACCTATTCGCACAACAGCCACAGATTCAGGTGTATTGATGCGGATGCCGGAAAAATTTATCGCTGATTCACATCGCCGACGATTTCCCTGCAAACCATTAAAAACGGGTGTTTGTACGGATTTATCATCGTTCGCAAACAGGCAATACTTCATGGCGTGGCGATTGTTTGACCAGAATTCTGAGCGTAGCCGAAGGAGACTCACCGGCTTAGTTAGTGTTTGTTCGTGATGAGCCCTTTGCACGCTCAGAAGCCCCCAGGGGCATAACCAATTTCAAAGTAAATGCTATACAACAACCGAATTGGATGATCTGGGCGCTGTAAAGAGAGACCGCGATTTTTACAGTTTTTTTATAACAACAACGTTACATTAACCACTCGGAACATCCATAAAAAAGAGGTAACCATGACCATTATCTACGGCTTGAGCGGCTTGCTCGCATTCGCTTTATTCATTTATCTGCTGGTGGCGTTATTTTACCCGGAGGAGTTCTGATGACTGCAAACGGCTTGTCGCAAATCACTTTATATTTTGTCGTCCTGTTGCTGTTGGCTAAGCCTTTGGGTGTTTATATGGCGGCGGTGTATGAAAATCGCCCGTTACTTCTTAAGCGCATCTTGGGGCCATTGGAAGCAGGATTTTATCGTTTGAGCGGCGTTAACCCGGAACAAGAGATGGGCTGGAAAAGTTACGCCGCCGCCCTACTCTGGTTCAATCTGTTCGGCGGGCTGGCGGTATTCGCATTGCAAATGCTGCAAGCCCATTTGCCGCTGAATCCGCAACAGATGGCTAATGTGACTGTCGATTCGGCATTCAACACCGCGGTCAGTTTTGCCACCAACACCAATTGGCAGGGTTACGGCGGCGAAACGACGATGAGTTATCTGACCCAGATGCTGGGTTTGAGTGTGCAAAACTTCGTCTCGGCGGCCACCGGCATGGCGGTTTTGGTCGCCATGATACGCGGCTTTCAACGCACTCATGCGGACGGCATAGGCAACTTCTGGGCGGATCTGACCCGCGGCACGTTGTATATCCTTCTGCCCCTGTCGTTTGTGCTGGCGTTGGTGCTGGTTGGGCAAGGCGTGGTGCAAACCTTCAAACCTTACCAAACCGTTCCGTTAGTTGAGCAGGTCAACACGGCAACGGAAAATACTACACAAACCTTGGCGCTAGGGCCTGCCGCCTCGCAAATCGCCATTAAACAACTGGGCACCAACGGCGGCGGTTTTTTTAACGCTAACTCGGCGCATCCTTTCGAAAACCCGACGCCATTATCCAATTTTCTGGAAATGTTGTTACTGATTCTGATCCCGGCGGCGCTGTGCCATACCTTCGGCACGATGGTCGGCGATCCGCGCCAGGGCTGGGCGATTTTGTCAGCGATGACGCTGGTGCTGATCAGCTTGCTATTCGTCACGGTGGGTTATGAGCAAGGCGGCAATCCGGTGCTGACTGCACTGGGCGTCGAGCAAAGCGTCAGCGCCGACCAGTCCGGCGGCAATATGGAAGGCAAGGAAACCCGTTTCGGTATCGTCAATTCGGCACTATGGGCGACTGCGACGACAGCGGCATCCAACGGTTCGGTCAATTCGATGCACGATTCTTACACGCCGCTCGGCGGCATGATTCCGATGTGGCTGATTCAGCTGGGTGAAGTCATTTTCGGCGGCGTCGGTTCCGGGCTTTACGGGATGTTGGTTTTTGTACTGATTGCAGTATTTGTCGCCGGTCTGATGATAGGCCGTACGCCGGAGTATCTCGGCAAAAAGATTGAAGCCTTCGAGATAAAAATGGCGGCTATCGTCATTTTAATTCCGGCTTTCTTTATTCTGGGCGGGACGGCGCTGGCGATCATGGTGGAGGCAGGAAAATCAGCGGTTGCCAATCTCGGCGCGCATGGGTTTAGCGAAATTCTTTATGCATTCTCCTCCGCGGCGGGCAACAACGGCAGCGCTTTTGCCGGTCTTAGCGCCAATTCTCCGTTTTATAACACGGCGTTGGGTATCACGATGTTGTTCGGACGCTATGGCATCATGATCCCGGTACTCGCTATTGCCGGTTCATTGGCGGCAAAAAAGACCGTGCCAACCACCGTCGGCACCTTGCCGACGCATACGCCGTTGTTCGTGATGTTGCTTATCGGCACCGTGGTTTTGGTCGGTGCGTTGACTTTCGTACCCGCTTTGGCTTTAGGGCCGGTGGTCGAGCATTTGGTCATGAATAAGGCACATTAGGGAATAGAACGCGGATGACGCGGATTTGGCTGGTAAACGCGGATAAAAAAGAAAGGATGGTATATGCGACTCTAAAGCCGGACGGGGTTACAAACCCCGTCCGGCCTGGGAACGCTGATGACGCTGATTATTATGATTCAATGGGGTTTTCTTGAATGATCTGTGTTCATCATACTTATCTGCGTTCCATTATATTAAAGTGAGAAACAATCTATGAGCACAAAAAGTCATAAGCAACAGCTATTTAGCGGCCAGATCCTGTGGGCTGCGCTAGGCGATACCCTGCGCAAACTGGCGCCTCAACAACAATGGAAAAACCCGGTGATGTTCGTGGTCTATATCGGCAGTTTGTTGACCACCGGACTCTGGCTGTGGGAGCTATTTTCAGGAGACCACACGCAAACCGGCTTCATGTTCGCCGTGACTTTCTGGCTGTGGTTCACGGTGTTGTTTGCCAACTTCGCGGAAAGCGTCGCCGAAGGCCGCAGCAAAGCGCAGGCCGCATCGTTGCGTAATGCCAAGCGCGACATCATGGCGAAGAAGCTGGATAAACCGTGTTACAGCATCGATTACGCCAAAGTCACCAGCACCTCATTACGGCGCGGCGACATCGTGTTGATTGAAGCGGGCGATTTTGTCCCCGCCGACGGCGAAGTCATCGAAGGTGCCGCCAGTGTCGATGAAAGCGCGATCACCGGCGAAAGCGCGCCGGTGATTCGCGAATCGGGCGGCGATTTCAGTTCGATAACCGGCGGTACGCGGGTATTGTCCGATTGGCTGGTGGCGCGGGTCGTGGTCAATCCCGGCGAAGCGTTTCTAGATCGCATGATTGCCATGGTGGAAAGCGCATCGCGGCAAAAAACGCCAAACGAAATCGCCCTGACTATCTTGCTGGTGGCATTGACGCTGATTTTCCTGCTGACCACCGTGACGCTGCTGCCGTTTTCCCTGTACAGCGTAGAAATCGCCAAATCCGGCACACCGGTATCGATCACCGTACTGGTGGCCTTGCTGGTTTGCCTGATTCCTACCACCATCGGCGGTTTGCTGTCCGCTATCGGGGTTGCAGGCATAGGCAGGATGATGCAGAAAAACGTCATAGCCACATCCGGTAAAGCCATTGAAGCGGCAGGCGATGTCGATGTGTTGCTGCTGGATAAAACCGGCACGATTACTCTGGGCAATCGTCAAGCCTCGGCATTTTTTCCGATTGGCTTGGTCAGTGAAAAAGAATTGGCCGATGCCGCGCAACTGGCGACGCTTGCTGATGAAACGCCGGAAGGCCGCAGCATCATCATTCTTGCCAAGCAGAAATTTGACATCCGGGAGCGCAATATTCACGAGCTGGGTGCGACGTTTGTCGCCTTTAGCGCACAAACCCGGATGAGCGGCGTCAATATCGGCGACCGTCAAATTCGTAAAGGCGCTGTCGATGCGATACGTGGCTTTGTGGAAGCCCAAAATGCAAAATTTCCCGCAGAAGCGACACGAATCGCCGATACGGTCGCACGTCGGGGCAGCACGCCGCTGCTGGTTGTCGACGGCGGACAGGTATTGGGCGTTATTGAGCTGAAAGACACAGTCAAGGGCGGCATCAAGGAGCGTTTTGTCGAGCTGCGCAATATGGGCATTAAAACGATCATGATCACCGGCGATAACCGTTTGACGGCGGCGGCGATTGCGGCTGAAGCGGGCGTCGACGACTTTTTGGCCGAGGCCACGCCGGAAGCCAAGCTCAAGCTGATCCGCGAACAGCAAGCCGAAGGGCGGTTGGTGGCGATGACCGGCGACGGCACCAACGATGCTCCTGCTTTGGCCCAGGCCGATGTGGCGGTGGCGATGAATTCGGGTACGCAGGCGGCCAAGGAAGCCGGTAACATGGTCGATCTCGACTCCAATCCCACCAAGCTGATCGAAATCGTTGAGACCGGCAAACAGATGCTGATGACGCGCGGCGCCTTGACCACGTTTAGTCTGGCTAATGACTTGGCCAAGTATTTCGCCATTGTTCCCGCCGCGTTTGCCAGCACTTATCCGCAACTTGGCGCGCTTAATATCATGGGGCTTAGCAGCCCGGACAACGCGATACTTTCGGCGGTTATTTTTAACGCCTTGATTATCGTCGCCTTGATTCCTTTGGCCTTGAAAGGCGTGACTTATAGGCCGCAAAGCGCGGAGGCATTGCTGCGCAATAACTTGCTGGTTTACGGCGGCGGCGGCGTTATCGTGCCGTTTATCGGTATTAAGTTGATCGATCTTGGCTTAACTGCGTTATCGTTTTGATTAAAGAATAATCCGTAGGGTACGCTGTGCGTACCTTTTTAGCGGTAAATGGTACGCACAGCGTACCCTACTTGATTTCCTAATTTGATCTGACATTGTTAGAGATTAAGTCATGTAGGGTGCGCATTGCGCACCATCCGATTAAACAAAAGATAAACAAAGGATTCATCATGACCAACCACATCAAACCGGCAATAATGATGCTATTGCTTTTCACTGTGTTGACCGGCATTGCCTATCCATTGGCAGTCACGTTCAGCACACAAACCCTGTTCCCCAGCCAGGCAAACGGCAGTTTGCTCGGCGGCAAAGAACAGCCGGTCGGTTCCGAATTAATCGGCCAAGCGTTCAGTCGTCCCGAGTATTTTTGGGGACGGCCTTCGGCGACTTCGCCTGCTTCCTATAACGGCGGAGCATCCGGCGGCTCCAATCAAGGGCCGACCAACCCCGCACTGATCGATGCTGTTCAGGCGCGCATCAAAGCGTTGCGCGACGCAGACCCCAGCCATTCGGAAGCGGTACCCGTGGACTTGGTGACCGCCTCGGCCAGCGGGCTTGATCCCCAGATCAGCCCTGCGGCCGCCACCTATCAAATTAGCCGCGTTGCCACAGCCCGGCATTTGTCACCGGATAGCGTGCGTGAATTGGTTGATCGTTACACGGAAGCTCGGCAATGGGGAGTATTGGGCGAACCTCGTGTTAATGTGCTGAAATTAAATCTGGCGTTGGGTCAGGAGCTTAAGTAATGAGTTTAATACAGGCATCGTTCTCATACTCCGGTGCTCATTTTTATATACAAGTATTTCCAAGCAGGTCATTCCGGCAGGGATTGCCGGAATCCAGAGCACAGGGATGTGAAACTTTCGGCTGGCACTCAAGCACCTGTAAAACCGCCAAGTTACTGTCTATGACAGTGGATGTCGGAACCCATGTCGATATAACGACTCCAGGACACACTTGTTACCTGCTTCGGTATTGCCATCCATGGTTTCTCGGCAACTGCTCCTGCGTTGCTCTACCTCCTGCATCAGTGCAGTCGTGGAGCCCGGCAATCCCTGCGGGGATGACGTGCTTTAAAATACTTGTGTATAACGATGAGCGCAGCGCATGGGGACGAGGTAATAAGACTTTCACTGCTTTTGGAGCTTTGGAGCTAGTCACCGCGAATGACCGGACTCACGAATGAACGACACTCGACCAGACCCCGATGCCCTGCTAGCCCGTGTAGAACGCGAGGAAAACCAGCGACGACGCGGTCGTCTCAAGGTTTTTTTCGGCGCGGCAGCAGGCGTTGGCAAAACCTACGCCATGCTGTTGGCGGCTCAAGCCAAGCGGGCTGAAGGCGTCGATGTGGTGGTGGGGCTGGTGGAAACTCACGAGCGGCAAGAAACCGTCGCGGTATTACAAGGCCTGGATGTGCTGCCGCCCAAGCTGGTGAAACATCGGGGCACGGTGCTGCGCGAGTTCGATCTGGACGGTACGCTGAAACGCCGCCCGGTCCTGGTTTTGGTGGACGAGCTGGCGCACAGCAACGCCCCCGGCTGCCGTCATCCCAAGCGCTGGCAGGATGTTGAGGAATTGCTCAATGCCGGTATCGATGTTTACAGCACGCTGAACGTTCAGCATCTGGAAAGCCTCAACGACGATGTCGGTCAGGTGACCGGCGTGCAGGTTAGGGAAACCGTGCCGGATACGGTATTCGAGTTGGCGGACGAAGTCGAATTGATCGATTTACCGCCCGATGAATTATTGCTGAGGCTCAAGGAAGGCAAGGTTTATGTACCGCAACAGGCGGAACGGGCAATGCTCAATTTCTTCCGCAAAGGCAACCTGATTGCGTTGCGCGAGCTGTCCTTGCGCCTCACCGCAGACCGGGTCGATGCGCAAATGCAAGACTACCGGGACGACCACGCGATACGCGATGTTTGGCAGGTCGGTGACCGGATATTGGTCTGCATAGGTCCCAATACGATCGCCGAGCGGCTGGTGCGCGCCGCCAAGCGACTCGCTACCAGCCTTCACGCGCACTGGATCGTGGCCTACGTGGAAACGCCGGAGTTGCAACGCATGCCTGCCGAGCGTCGCGACGAGGTATTGCGGGTACTGCGTTTTGCCGAGCAGCTGGGTGCCGAAACGGTGACCTTGTCAGGCCCGGACATGAGCAAGGAAATCCTGGGATTTGCCAAAAACCGCAACGTCACCAAAATCGTGTTGGGCAAACCCCGTCGCCGGGGTTGGAAGCGCTGGGTGCTGGGTTCGGTCGTGGACACCCTGATCACTGAGGCCCATAACATCAACGTCTATTTGCTGGGCAGTCCGCGCGGCGAAGATGCTTTAGAGAAAAAAGCGCCTAAAGCAATGGCGGGGGTAAAAGTGCTTCGTCCCAATTATCCCTGGGGCCGTGCCAAACGGCGCTGGTTAAATTGGGGCTGGGCGGTAGGTATGACCGTTTGCACAAGCCTACTTGCCTGGTTAATGTCCGGGAAATTCGAATTGGCGAATCTGGTCATGGTTTATTTGCTGGGCGTGGTTTTTATGGCCGCCCGTTTCGGTCGCGAGGCATCCATCCTGACCTCGGTACTGAGTGTTGCCGCATTCGATTTTCTTTTTGTAAATCCGGTTCATACCTTTGCGGTTGCCGATGCGCAGTATTTAGTGACGTTCGTTATCATGCTGCTGGTGGCGTTGATCATCAGCCACCTGACCAGCAATATGCGTTCCCAAGCGAAGGTTGCTTCGCATCGGGAGCGGCGCGCCAATGTTCTTTACGCGCTGAGTGAAGAACTGGCGGCCAGTCGTACTGTGGCAGATACGGCCAGAATCGCCGTGCGTCATATTCAGGATGAGTTCGGCGGCGCCAGCGTCTTGCTGTTTCCCACCGATGACAGCCGGATCGTCTACCCGGTAGACCCGCCTGTGCCGGAATCCTTGCGCGATTGCGATCTCAGCGTGGCGCAGTGGGTTTATGATCACGGCCAGATGGCGGGACAAGGCACCGATACCTTGCCCGGAGCCAACGCGGTGTTTTTTCCCATGTCCGGTTTTCGCGGCGTCATCGGTGTGCTGGTGTTGCGTGCCGCCAACCTGCGCCGGGTGTTTCTGCCGGAACAGCGTCGGCTATTGGATACCTTTATCAGCCAGATTGCCCAAACCGTTGAACGGGTGCGTCTCTCCGAAGAGGCGCAACAGGCGCAATTGCGCATGGAATCCGAAACCCTGCGCAATTCCTTGCTCAGCGCCATTTCCCATGACTTACGCACGCCGTTGGCATCGATCGTCGGCGCAGCCAGTACCTTGGTTGAAGAGGATGCCCAGCTCGCCTCTTCGGATCGACAAGAACTGAGCCTGACCATCTATGACGAAGCGCTACGCATGTCGAACCTGACCAATAATATTCTGGACATGGCCCGTCTGGATGCAGGGCAAGCGTCGCTGAACCGGCAATGGTATCCGCTGGATGAAATAATCGGCGGGACGTTGACACGGATGCGCAAGCAACTTGCAGGGCGCGCCGTCAATGCCAAACTGCCGGATGGGCTCTGTTTGGTGCGGGTCGATGCGGTGCTGATCGAACAGGTGCTGGTCAACCTGCTGGAAAATGCCTGCAAATATACGTCGGCGGGCAGTCCCATCGACATTATCGCCGAACTCTCCGCCCATATGCTAAAGGTGACCGTGGCCGATCGAGGCCCAGGCATACCGCCGGGAGAAGAGGAAAAACTGTTCGATAAATTCTATCGGGTACACCGGGAAGGCACGCAAAGCGGCGTCGGTTTGGGACTGGCTATTTGCAAGGCCATCATTATTGCGCATGGCGGCGTTATCGGTGCCGCTAATCGGCAGGGCGGCGGGGCGCAATTCTTTTTTCTGCTGCCCGTAGACGAAGCGCCGCCGCAACTGGCAGCGGAGCAGTTGCAAGATGAATAATAACTTCTCATTACCCGCACGCAGGCGGCATTCAAAATCATCGGCTAAGCGCGTAATGCAGGTAGGCGATTAAAAGTTTCTTATTCACCACGAAGACACGAAGGACACGAAGTTTATTTCTTCGTGTCCTTCGTGTCTTCGTGGTGATAATCTTCTAAAGTTTTTATAACCGGTTTTTTGGAAGCGACTGATTTAATGAGAAATTACAATGAATAACGCCAAACCTGTCATTGTGGTCATCGAGGACGACCCGCAAATCCGCCGGTTTTTGCGTACCGGCCTGAGCGTGCAGGGATTTCAGGTGATTGAGGCCGGAACCGGCGAACGGGGCATAGTGGAAATCGGTACCCGCAAACCGGAGCTGGTCATTCTCGATCTGGGCTTGCCGGGCATGGATGGCATAGAGGTGATCCGCAAGGTTCGCGAGTGGTCCGCCGTGCCGATCATCGTGCTGTCGGCCCGAAGCCAGGAAAGCAACAAGATTGCCGCGCTGGATGCCGGAGCGGACGATTATTTGACCAAGCCGTTCAGCATTGGCGAATTGCTGGCGCGTATCCGGGTATCGCTACGCCATGCCGCGCAGCTTGCAGGAGACAGCGTCGAAACGCTGTTTAGCGTCGGCGATTTGCAGGTTGATTTATCCCGGCGCAGTGTACACATCGGCGACCGGGAAATTCATCTGACCCCGATCGAATACCGGCTGTTGACCGTGTTGATTCATCATGCGGGTAAGGTGTTGACGCACCGGCAGTTATTGCTGGATGTTTGGGGGCCTGCCTACGTGGAGCACGCCCACTATGTGCGGATTTACATGGGGCAATTGCGCCGGAAGCTTGAGGCGGATCCTACTCAGCCGCGTTACTTGCTGACCGAAGCGGGCGTGGGGTATCGGTTGGCGGGTGGGGAATAAATTGAAAAATTTTTATCATTTCCACGCTCCAGCGCTTATCGTTATACACATCTTGAAGTAGGCCGGAATAAGCCTGTCCGCGCGTTCTTCCGGCATCCCGAAGCTCAAGAGTTGCCGGAAACGCCCGCCCTTGCTGTCGCCGGGCGAGCTTATTCCGGCCTACATCCGAGTCCGCCATTCCAGTCCATGCCAAAATTCATCGTTCCCACGCTCCAGCGAGGGAACACAGTTCCAGACGCTCAGCGTCATCCTGCAAGATTAAGTGGAGCAATTGTCGAGCAAACCGCCAATTAATGATCAGAAGCCGGTGAATAAAAAATCAAGTGCAGAAATAATTTCATGACGCCGGCCTGTTAGTGAGCCGACTTTTTCACCGATAGACCGAACTGGAACGCCAGCCAATTCCGCTGTCGACATAAACACAGCGGTATTTCTTATTGTGAACTCAGGATTAAGATGCCTGATCGCTTTACTCATAGCCGAAGCGGATACGAGGGGTACGACTACGCGTGTTGAAAGGGTATCGAGCAAGTCAGACTGAACATCGAGTAGATAAGGAATCGTTTGATTTGCGGCTTTATTTGGGTTTTCAAAGACATCGAACTGCGCCATCAAAATTTCCTTAAACCGTCGCTGAACACGCCGTCTGTTTCAATGCGCTGATTGTAAGCGTCAATGGCTTCGCGATTTTCCTCGCGCCATTCCCTGCGTTTTTCTTCCAGCAGCATTTCGACAAGGCGTTGCTCTAATGCCTTGGAAAGATTGATGTGCAGAGCTTTTGCCTTTTGAAGCAGGTCGCTGTTGATGCTGAGATTTGTAGGTTTTTTCGAGGCATGAGTGTCATAGAAACTTTCTTGCATGATGCGCTCCATATATGAATTTATAATGCGCATATTGTGTCAACCAGAATGCGCATTGGCAAGAGGTTTTAATGCGTCCTCTGGCCTTTGGTTATTATATGTCCATATAAACGGCGGCGGAGAATAACGGAAGGAGGTTTCACGTCAGTAAACCGCCAATCAATACAAAATATCCAATACAATCAGGCATAAAAATCCCCACATGTAAAAATCATTAGCGTTGAATCAGCCTTACAGCGATCAAAAACCGGGAGTGCATTAAGCCACATAATTTATTCAGCTTAAAGAAGGAAGCATATATAGACATTAGCCCGAAATGGTATGGCAAAAATCGACACACATTCTTCTTGTCGGCATATAATCTTACTTCCTTACTTTGGAGGTTGGCATGTTAGCGAAATTAACCAGTAAAAACCAACTGACCTTGCCTAAATCGATTGTGCAGTCGGTAGGTAAGGCGGAATATTATGATGTAGCGGTGGAATCGGGGCGAATTGTTCTGACGCCCGTTCGAATTCAGCAGGCGGATGCGGTTCGGGCTAAGTTGGAAGCCTTGGGTATTGATGAGCAGGATGTGAATGATGCGATTGCGTGGGCAAGACGCGAATGAGTCGACGGGTTGTGCTGGATACCAATTGCGTGATTTCGGCGTTGTTATTTTCTCAGCAAAAAATGGCGTGGCTACGGCATAGTTGGCAAAACGCAGAGATTTCCCCGTTGGCAAGCAAAGACACGGTAAGTGAGTTGATTCGCGTGTTGGCTTATCCTAAATTCAAACTCAGTAAGGCTGAACAGGGCTTATTGCTTGCGGATTTCCTGCCTTATGCGGAAACCGTAGTGATTGAGCAAGTTCCCGATGGTTTACCGATAATTCGCGATACAGCGGATCAGATGTTTTTAATTCTTGCTGTCGTTGGCCGGGCGGAAGCGTTGGTGACCGGCGATGCCGATATTCTTGAGATTAAGGCAGATTTTCATATGCTACCGATTATGACGTTGGCCGAGTGTAAGGATTGGTTGGAATCAACGGGAGTTTAAATTACGTCATTTGTTCATCTTTTAAGCAAGCAAATGCACTTACACAAGATGTGTTGCATTATAATACCGCCTTAAATTCACATATTCAGGTGAATAACGATTTGGACATTTACAATAAACCGTAGTTGATAAAGAAGGACGCATAAATGGCTAGAGCAGATTTGTTAGTGAGTTTAATCGGCTCTGGAAGTCGCGGTGATCAAGTTGCTTTTCGTAAAACCGCAGAAGCATTGATTACTGAAGAACGAGAAAAAGGCCATAGAATATTGGCAGAGCGCTTATCAAGCTCGATTACCGCCGCCAAACCGCAACAACCTTCTGCTTTGAATACAAAACAAAGTGAACTATTTTATGAGATTACCCCAAATCGTAAGCTAAACAGTTTATTGATTTCTCAATTGTCTCTTACTCAAATTAATGACTTAATCGAAGAGCAGCACCGGGCGGAATTATTACATGCCTACAATTTAACTGCTCGCAATAGGATTTTATTGGTAGGTTCTCCTGGTAACGGTAAAACCAGCTTGGCAGAAGCTATTGCTACAGAGTTAATGGTTCCTTTTATTGTTATTCGTTATGAGACTTTGATTGGTAGTTATTTAGGGGAAACTGCTAATAGATTGAAGCAAATTATCGATTATGCCAAAACTCAACGTTGCGTTTTGTTTTTAGATGAGTTTGAAACGGTTGGTAAAGAAAGAGGCGATACTCATGAGACGGGTGAAATTAAGCGTGTTGTAAGCTCTCTGTTATTGCAACTTGATGATTTACCTGATTATGTCGTCGTTATTGCTGCAAGCAATCATCCAGAATTATTAGATAAAGCGGTTTGGCGTAGGTTTCAACTTCGTATTGAATTGCCGTTACCTACACGGGAACAAATTAGCCAATTTATTGTAGCAATGGAAAATAAAACGACAGTGAAATTCGGATACGCAGCTGAAACTATCGCAAAAAAAATGTCAGGGACAAACTTCGCGGAAGTTGAAGAGTTTTGTTTAACCATTGTGCGTCGTGCGGTATTAGAGAAACAAACTGATAATACCAAAGCCATTACCACAGCGATTTTAAATCAATGGCAAAAACGTTTTAAGCCTAATCTTAATATGGAAGGAAGCGAATAATGGCTCAATTACCTTTACTGATTTTTCCAAAGCCTAAACAAGTTCCCCCGCCTACTAAGAACGGATTTCCACCTTCACATCCACATTTTCCAGATAAAGATACGCAAACTTCTCGTTTAGCCCCTCAATTTGAACAATTACAAAACCAATTTTTAGCTGATAGAGCGATTTTAGCAAATAACGTTTCAGGTATTGATCCTGAAATGGTCTTGGTTATCGAAACCGCAGGCCGCATTGATAGACTTCAAACTGCAATTGCAAATACTGTTGGTTTAGAGTGGTTGGCAGAATGGGATGAAGAGTTCGATCCTGATTCTGATTTTTACAATACCGATACAAAAGGTTTAAAAACAGATAAAGCAGTTGACGGACGCTTATTTCTTTCGATGAGTAACCAGCAAGGCTTGAACGAGTTATTAAGTTTGTGGGAAATTTGGCAAAGCAATCAGAAATTACCGAATGGTAAAGGAAAATGGACAGAAGTTTTTGATCAAATAAAAACAATAAGACGCTGGGGGATACAAGAGCAATTAATTGAAACAGGGATGCTGGAAATTTGGAAAGAAGACCTTGAATATACTGCTGAGGAAGTTATTAGTTTCCAAATTGAATTTTTCTATCGTAGAGACCGCAACCGTAGGAAACAAAATGAAAATACAATAAAAACCCTTATTGAACAACTCGCAGGCTCTCTAATTAGTCCTTTTATCGATTATAACGGAATCGGTTTTCATGCGGTAAAAGCTTCATTACCAAGAAAAAGCATTCAATTGATTGTTGAAAAAATTCACCGTAACGAATTGGATGTGGAGTTATTAAAACTGCCGGGTATTATGTTTTTTCGCCCCACAGGGCAGGCACTAACTTCATCACCAGATGAAACTCAATCAATAGAAAGTGCGCCAGAAACTCCAGTAACGGGCGACCCTGTGGTTGCCATTTTAGATGGAGTCCCGTTTAGTCAGCATGAATGGTTGAAAAATCGCTTATTAATAGATGATTCAGATGGATTGGATGCCGAATATCAACCGGGTGACAGAAAACACGGTACGGCAATGGCATCTTTGGTGATACATGGCGAATTGGATGCTCAAGAAGCTCCTTTAACGCGGCCTGTGTTTTTCCGTCCTATCTTACAACCCGATTCACATACGAGAGATCCACAAAATAAAAAAGAGCATGTTCCTGATGAAGTATTTTATGAAGACCGCATTGAGCGGGCGGTAAGACGTATGTTTGAGGGCGAAGGGGACGTTCCCGCCCAAGCACCTACTATTAAAATTATTAGCCTTTCCTTTGGCGACTCTAGTCGGTTATTTATTCACAGCTTAAGCCCCTGCGCAAAACTGCTTGATTGGTTATCGTGGAAATACAAGGTATTGTTTTGCGTGAGCGCAGGAAACTTTGAAGGAAATATCGACTTAGGCTTTACTGAAGATGGATTCAAAGCATTAGCCGATAATGCTAAAGTTGAAACAACATTACAAACGATAAGCGACAACGCAGCTGATCGCCGTTTAATTTCACCAGCGGAATCCATTAACTCAATTACAGTCGGTGCCAGCCATGAAGATTCTTCAATCATAACTTACATGGGTCGAAGGATTGATATTTTACCAGCCGGACAGTTACCTAGCCCCATTAATCGATTAGGCAATGGTTTTCGGCGTTCGATAAAACCGGAAATATTAATGGCGGGAGGCAGGCAATTGTTTGCTCCCCCTCCAGTTGGCAAGGTGTTTAAACTGCCTATAGGTGGATTGCCACCAGGACAAAAAGTTGCTTCAGAAAGTAAAAAAGAGGGCGAACGCTCGGCATTTTCTTACACCTGTGGAACCAGCAACGCCGTAGCTCTGGCTTCTCGGTCGGCTGCAAAAATTTACGAAGTAATTGAAATCATTAGGAATGAAAACCCAGATGTTATTCAAGACAATCAAGTTGCTGTATTAATCAAGGCATTATTAGTTCATGGCGCATCCAGAGAAGCCGCAGATATTTTATTAGAAAAGCATTTAAAAACCAAAGCTAACTCACGACAATTCAAACAATTCTCCAGTAAGTTTATTGGTTACGGCTATCCAAATATTGATAAGGTTTTAGCCTGTACTGAACAACGGGCAACAGTTATTGGGTGTGGTTTCATTAAAGAAAAGCAAGTACATGAATATAGATTTCCTCTGCCGCCAAGCCTTGCAAATTCGACTGAATGGCGACGATTAACAATCACTTTAGCTTGGTTTACACCTGTAAATCCCAATCATCGTTATTTGCGAAAAGCAAAACTTTTTTTTGAACCGCCTAAGAAATCAGACGAATTACAATTAGAACGGCAAGAATCGGATCATAATCAAGTTCAACGTGGAACGGTTCAACATGAAATCCTCGAAAGCAAAAAAGTATCTGATTATCAAGAGGGTGATGAATTGGTTATACCTGTGCAGTGTAATGCAGATGCGGCCGATCGGCTTGATGAAGAAATACCTTATGCTCTTACAGTTACGCTAGAAGTAAAAGAGGGCATTAATATTTTGATTTATCAAGAAATTCAGAACCATATTCAATTGCAAGTTAAAGCCAAGCAAAAAGTTTAATTCAATAGCCAAGTAGTCGGGCAACAGCTGTTTGTTGCCCGACTACTTAGATACAACCGATCTTTCCAGTGATGTAAATGGTTACGGCGATAATCAATATCTCTTCGTCTCGGATTTGATAGATCACTTCATATGGAAATCGGCAAGCTTCGGGTGGGCATGCTTTAATGACAGCCCCAAAAGCGACGGATCACACCAAGCCGCTTTTTAACTGAGCAATCACAGCAGCTGAAATACGATAGCCGACCTGATTGAGTTCAGCGATCAAGGCATCAGCATCGGCAATCAATTCTTTTTGTTGCGCGGTAAACAACAGCGCCGCCGTGCCGACAATGGTTAATTCCCTGCGGAAGGCTTGCTTACGCGCTAACACATCATCCAGGATTAACAAGGTTTTAGTGCCTGTTTGTAAGGCATACTCAATGCTGGATTGCTCGCCTAGTCCCAGACTTCTTGATAAAGGGTGCTTAAAATCCGGATTGTCCACACGCTTCAACCAACCGGATTCTAAAGCCTGTTTGATTAAAACCGCATCGTTGGATTGACTGCGTAAACACTCGTCCGCTACGGCCTGGGTGATGGACATGGTGGTAAAAAGGGCGGGCAATAAATGCAGCCGGTTGATTTTAGCCAGCGCGATTAAAGGCCCTGCATCTGCTATTACGATAGCCATGAATCCAGCGTTTCCAGTTCCTTAGGGGGTTGTCTGTCAGCAATTACCAAATCAATATCTAACTGGGTTAAATGATCAATAAATTCGGACAGGCTTAAGCCGCTGATTTGCGCAGCCGCGCCTAATGACAGCACTCTGTCTTTAAATAAACTAGCCGCCAAAGCGGGTTTTAATTGCTCGTCCATATCACCTAACGAGCTTTTTAAATTTAAAATGATGGCATTCGGTTGATTGCCTTTTAGAATCAATACGGGTTCTTGTTCGGCATGTCTAAGTGCTTCTGAAGGGTTGCGTTTTAAATTTCTGACATTGGTTGCATACATGGCTAAGTCCCGCAATTAAAAAACTAAAGTGTAGTCCACGCTAAGGGCGAACACAATCGCTGCGAGACAGGAGTCGAGTAGTCCCCAGAAGCGATAGGGCATGTGTTTTCACGAAGCGTTTTTTGCGTAGTGAAAATGCAGGCTTTCCGAAATCGCGTCGAGTCATTGCGAGAATGATGTTGGATACCCCTTGATGGGTATCCAACGAAAGAAGCAGGACGGCTGGGGCAGCCGCAGGCATTAGCGGTCGCGTAGCTTTTGCCGCTTGTTGGGCAAGGATGCCCATAAAAGCTTTCGCAAAAATAGCGACTCCCCGGGGTTTTTATTTTATGATTTTCCGCTTATTTGTACTGTTTGCACTTCAAAATTCGGTTTTTAAAGTCTCCTCACCCCAACCCTCTCGGCAATAGCTCCTGCATTACCCTACCTCCTGCATCCGTGCAGTCGTCCAGCAGGAGAGGGAGTAAAAAGGTGCCGAATTTTGATGTGTGATGGGTATAACGTAGCCCGAGTATTGCGCCTGCAATGCAGACTCGTTTTTCCAGGTTCAAATAAACTCGAGGTTAAGAAGATACCGAGTGTGTTTACGCTCGCCATGCCGAAGTAAAGCCCCTTTGCCCACTAAGTCCTGCAAATCACGTGTAGCGGTAGCTCTGGGCGCTCCGGTAATGCCGATGTATTTTTCCGCACTCAATCCACCGATAAAGCCATCCGGGCCTTCTCGAAACATTCTGGCCAAGACCTTTTCCTGACGTGGGTTGATTTGTCCGCGTAATCGGTCATAGAGCTTGGCTTTCTTGATCAGGAAATCAACCCAGGTTGCAGTATAACTTTGGGCGTTTATGATCGTTTTTGCGAAATAGATTAGCCAAGCTGTTATTTCATTCTGCTTGTTTGCCTGTTCAAGGGCGCTGTAATAGGCTTTTTTGTCGCGTTCGATGGCGTAGGCAATGGCAATCAGCGTAGGTTGGCCCAGACATTGAGCGAGCGCTTTTTCGGCAATCGCCCGTCCAATCCGGCCGTTACCGTCTTCAAAAGGATGGATGCTGACAAAATAAAGGTGGGCAATAGCGGCGCGCAATAAAGTCGGCAGCGGTGTTGTTCCGTTCGATGCGCTGGCGTTAAACCAGTCGATGAACCGCTCCATTTCAGCCATCATTTGCGATGACGGCGGCGCTTCAAAATGTACTTTCGGGGCATAGATGGCGCCGGATACGATTTGCATCGGTTCGCTATGCGTCCGGTAGCGGCCTATGTCGTTCAAGTCGCTGCGGCCATTGGTCAGCATTTTGTGCCATTCGAGCAGCATAGCGTGGGAGAGCGGGGCTTCAAAACTCCGATACACATCAACCATCATTTCCGCGATGCCTTGTTCGGCGGGAGAAATTTTGCGGTTGTCGGCGATCAACCCGAATTGGCGGCATATAGATGACTGAAGGCTATCGCGATCAAGATATTCGCCTTCGATTTCCGATGTTTTTAGCGCTTCATTGCTGATCAGTTCAATGGTTAACTGTCGTTTGTCTTCTTCATTGAGATGTTTGAATGCACCGAATAAAAGACCCGCGCCAAGCAGCAATTGTTTCTCGAAATCGTCAATCAAGGATTTGTCGTAGTTAAAATTAGGCCAATCAGGTTGTTGCCAGTTCCACATCATGAGTTATACACCTCTAGTTTATAACTCATAATATGATAAAATATGAGTTATAGGAAGTGGTTTTTTATAACTCATGCCCACTTACGAAAAGTCATTCCGTTACCATTTTCCGGTAGATTCGGTGAGCCACCCAAACCGGATGGCGTGTTACAAATCCCTCTCATGAGCCGGTACGATTGGAAACTTTTTTGGGGCAATTTAAGGGCGATACGTCTGAGGTGCGGCAAGCTACGTATCGCGGATTGTTTTAAAAAACAGATTGAAGTAATAGCGGGGCGAAAAGTTGGCCTAACCAAGCCAGGGTGATCTTGCCGATTCGGTTTGCCGTGAATGCAAAGCTGAAAGTCTAGTAGACAACAAAACCATCAGTGATAGCATCGATTGTTGAGTCATTTTAGTCAAGCAAGCCGGTAAAAACTGTAATAAGATAGCCGTAGTTTTTATTTTTACAAAGAGTCACTCTATGCGACGTTTTATTCTACTGAGTTTGCTGGCCTTCCCGGTCTATGCTGTCGATGAGCGGCCGCCTGAGCTTGAGGCTGTGCCGGAAGCGCCGGAACCGCCTTTGCCGGTGCAAAACGGTGAAACCATGGAGCCGGACATCACCATTATTCGTAAAGGTAAGGAAACCATTCAGGAATACCGGCGCGGCGGCAGGCTTTATATGATAAAAGTCGTACCGGCTGTGGGGCCCCCGTATTATTTTATTGATACTAACGGCGATGGCAAAATGGATGAACGCCGCAACAATATAGATAGAGAACTCGATATCAATATGTGGAAGTTGCTGGAATGGTAGTCGCTTAAAACCGGTGTCTGTATTTACTCGCATCACACGCCCGCAACTCGATCAATTCTTTAGTGCTTATACCCTCGGTGAAGTCGTCAGTTTTGAGGGTATAACGGACGGCATAGATAATACCAATTATTTTGTAACCACCACGCAAGGCAGTTTTGTGTTGACTCTGTTCGAGTCGCTGACTGCCGATGAATTGCCGCATTTTTTAAAATTACTGGCGCACCTGGGCGAAAACAACTTGCCTTGTCCTAGGCCTCAACGCGACCGGCAGGCAAATTCGTTGCGACAGCTTAACGGTAAACCGGCTGCGGTATTCAAGCGCTTATCCGGTACGGCAACGGCAATCCCATCCATTTTGCATTGTCAGGAAATCGGCTTGCAGCTGGCAAGTTTGCATCGCTGCACGGAGGATTACGTTTTCCCGATAAAAAGCGGCAATGATTTAAACTGGTGTAAAACGGCGCTGAGTAAAATCGGCGCGCATTTATCGGCAACCGATCGTGAGCTGATTGATGATGAGCTGGCTTTTCAAGCGGAAAACGAGCCGGTTAATCTGCCTCGGGGCGTCATTCACGCCGACCTGTTCAGGGATAATGTGTTGTTTGTTGATGGCCAGCTCAGCGGTTTGTTGGATTTTTATAGCGCCTGCACCGATACCTTGCTGCTCGATGTTGCGATAACGGCTAACGATTGGTGCTGCGATAACGGCACGGTTAATGCCGAAAAATTCACGGCGTTGCTATCTGCTTATGAAAGCCTGAGGCCGTTGGAGCCGCTGGAAAAACAACACTGGCCGATCCTGCTCAGGGCGGCGGCGTTGCGTTTCTGGCTATCACGCCTGGAACATCAATGTTATCCCCGTCCCGGCGAAATAACCCAGCAAAAAGATCCGCTGATTTTTCGGCGTATACTGCTGCAACATCGGCAACAGACTTATTTATCGAGCAACGCCAATATTTTCAACCTCAGGAGTACAGCATGATTAAAATTCTTCATCTCACCTTTGTTTTATTGTCCATCTCCAGTTTTGTCGGAAGGGTTTATCTGGCGGAAAAGCGCCCGGAATTGCTGGAACAAAAATGGATAAAAATCGGGCCGCATATTATCAATACCCTGTTACTGATCACCGGTTTTACGCTGGTTTTTCAAGGTTCGTGGCTGTCGGGCGAATACGGTTGGATTGTCGCTAAAATAATAGCCTTGCTGGGCTATGTCGGTCTGGGTATGGTTGCTATCAAGAGCCAGGGCGCTTTGCGCTGGCAGGCTTTTGCCGGTGCTCTTGCCTGCTTTATTTATATCGGCATCGTCGCGGTCAGCAAGAACGCATTTTTCTTTTTATAGCGGTTTGAAAAAACGTTACAAGCAAAATTCAATTTCACTGATTTGTTGATCCAGCCAAAACAAGACGTCTTTGCTTTGATGAAACCGGGTTTCATCAAACTCAAGGGCTTGTTGATGGGTTAATACCGACCAGCGGGACAGCCGGTTTTTTAGCTGTCCCTGTTCGCTGGTTGTAAAATGACAGCGTTGCGTCAGCTGCTCAAACAGCTGGGGTTCCTGTACCGTTATCAGTTTCGCCAGACGGCTTAATTCTGCCAGCAGGGTTTCAATTGCTGCGACATGCGCGGCTATCAATACCGCGACCTGCTTGGGCTGGATATTTTCGGCAGGCGATGATTCGTTATCCGAAATAACTTTCAGGCAGTGGATTAATTCACCGGTCGAAAATCGCACAGCGGTTTCATAAAATGCAGACGCCTCCATGTCGCAAAGATGTTCCCGGTCATAAACAAGCTGCGGCCTGGATACGGTCCGGATGTTTGCAGTGGGGCAGGGCGGCGTAAAAACCAAGGGCGGATAATAGCTTTTCAGGCTGTCAACATCGGTAATTTTGTCGATTAAAAACAGGCTGCCCAGCGCATGGTCGATGTGCCCGGCGATACCGATATTAACCAGCACCGGATGTTCGACTGAAGCGAACAAAGCCTGGGTGTAAGCCACCCCGGCCGCCATCGCGCTTTTCCCCAACCCGGTTACCGTCAGGCAGATGTCCTGATTTAAATAAACCGCAAACGGCTGAACAGTCGTATCTTTCTTTAATTTGAAGTGATCGACCAGCGGCTTGGCTTCGCAGGGCAGCGCGGCGTAGATAAAAATTCGGGGCGGGTTTTGTCGCATAATTCGGATGGTTAGTGAGATTTTATTAATGGCGGGCGGCAAAAAACGGCAAGGCCACACAGGGCATAAAGTTGAAACGATGAGTTAGCAGGCGTTCCAATTTTGAGCATGAGCATCAATTATCCATTAAACAATACCTCGATAAAACACCGGGGATGATATTTTTAATGGCGCCAGCCCATAATCAAGGAAGCCGAAGCCGTTAAATCGACTATGCTTCACATGCGTTACAGCTCACATCACTGATAAGCGCCAGAGCTGTTAAGGGGTACTGATTGGGGAGGCCTGCAATCCGGCTCTGGCGGATCGTTTTTTTGAATCAGATTATCCATAATAATCGTTTGGGCCTTGGCTTCCGCATCGGCGATTTCATCGGCAAAGATGTCTGTCTGATACTCCGGGCTAGTCACTGCCGCCAGTGAAGCGCCCAGCGGCTGCTCCGATTCCTTGACGTCGATTGAGGTCACGGTGGAGAGTCCGGGGCGAATGGGATTTTTCAGTATCTCGTCTTGCCGTAATGCGATGCGCACGGGAATGCGTTCTACGATATGAATGAAATTTCCGACCGCATTGTCCGGGGGCAATAAAGCAAAGACGCTGCCGGTACCGGGTATTAATCCTTCTACCGTGCCATGATAGATCCGGTTCTTTCCGTACAGATCGACGCTAACCTCTGCCGACTGGCCGGGGCGTATCTGCGCTATCTCTGTCTCCCGCAAGTTCGCCTCGACCCACAGGTGTCCCAACGGAACAATCGTCATGAGCGGATCGCCGGGTTGAACCCGGTTGCCGACCTGGGCCTTGCGCATCGACACATAGCCGGAAACGGGAGCATGGATTTGCTGGCGCGAGTATTCAAGATAGGCGGCGATGAATTTATACTTGGCCGCCTCTACGTCCGGGTGCAAAATTTTACTGGTGCCTCCCACTTTGGCTTCTATGGCTTTGAGTTCCGCCTCGGCTTCCCGCATCTCGGCTTCAAGGGCTGTCGCCTGATCTTCGGCATTTTGCATGACCTGCTCGGATACTGAACCGGTTGGAAGCGCCTGCCGAAAACGAGTCACATCATGGCGCACGCGGGCAAGCCGGGCCGAGCGGGCAATGAGTTTTTGGCAGATTTGTTGTCGCGTGGAAAAAACCGCCCCGATCTCGCGCACTACCTGCCCCAGTTCGCCTCGACGCTGGCCTAAAGCAGTCTGCGCGCGATGCTCGTCGAGACTCACCAGCAGATCCCCCTTGTTGACATACTGGCTTTCCTCGACCAATACCTGCGTGACGATGCCCGTTGCATCCGCCTCCACCGGAATAAGATTGCCGGTGATGAATGCATTATGGCTGACAACCCGGAAACGGCTGTAGTGCCACCAATAACCGGCATAAATCAAAGCACTGACAACCATTACCAGCAGAACTGACAAGAGATAGCGGTTGCGGCGGGTACGAATAATCTTGTGATGAGTTTTCATAGGTCTTTATAGTGGCAGTACCGGATTTTATTTTCGATTCGAATCCATTCGCTCAAGGCTGTCATTAAACTCACCATGGCCACCAACCGGGCCGTTCGGGGCTCTGTTGGACGGGTTGGAGCGTGTTGACGTAACCTCCGCCCAACGCTTCCATCAAATCCACCATCGCAACCAGCTGATCGGATTGCAAATTTTTCAAGGCATATTCCTGGTCCAGCACGGTATGTCGGCGGGCCAGTAGCGCCCTGCGATCATCAAGGCCGCTGCGAAAACGCACCTGGGCTAGATTCAGGTTGTCATGTTGAGCAGACAGCAGGCGGCCGTGCGCTTCGAGGATGGCCTGTGTCTCCCGCCAACGGCTCAGGCTATCGGCTACCTCTTGTACGGCGCGTAACAAGGTTTCGTTGTAAAGCTCCACTGCGCTATCGTACTCGGCCCTTTGCGCCGACAATTCCCCGCGCAGACGTCCGCCTTCGAACAACGGGAGCCGCAGGCCCGGTGCGATCCCGTAGGAGAAACTGGAACCCGAGAACAGAAGATTAGCCAGGGAACTTGCACCCTTCGTCATCCTGAGCGCATTCACGCCGGCAAATGCAGTCAGGTCGATGGTGGGCAGAAAGCCGGCTTTAGCGACCTTGATCCGTTGCGCCGCCGCCTCGGTTCGGTGAAGGGCGGAGGCCAGATCGGGGCGTTGGCTGAGCAGCTCTAGCGGAAGCTGCGCAGGCAAGCGAATCCTTTCGGGACTAAGCACGGTGTCGGCGAACAGGTTTTGCGTCGCATCCGGTCCTTTACCAATCAGTCGAGCCAGCAAGTTCCGCTGAATATCCAACTGATCCCGGATACCGGCTTCGCGCTTATTGATCTGCTCCAGTTCAATGGTCGCTTGTTTCGCCGGGTCGGCGGAATCCAGGCCCAACTGCAACCGGGTTTCGTCCATACTGAGCAAGTCGCGCCGCAGCTTGGCCATGTCATGTGTCAGATCGAGCTGCTGACGGAGCGCCATGCCCTGTATATAAGACCGGGCAATTGCGCCAGTCAACTGAAGCAGGACTTCGGCCTGTTCCGCTTTTTCGGCCTCCGCCTCGCCCAGAGCCGCTTCCAGCGCGGCGCGATTTTTTCCCCAGAAATCAAATTCGTAGCGGAAGTTGAAGGGATTAATCCTGCCGAAGACGATATTTGCTCCTGCCGCCTCTTGGCGGTTGAGCGCGGCAAAAACACCATTCTCTGAAATGCGGGTGTTCTCAAACTCCACCTCGGCATCCAGGAATGGCAGCAGCCTTGCGCCTTCCACGCGAACCATGGCTTGCGCCTGACGCAGCCGGGCGGCAGCCACTTTGAGGCCTACGTTATCCTTTAGCGCGGCATCCATCAGGCCGTTGAGCTCCGAGCTGCCGAATTCCCGCCACCAGCGTTCAGGCGGCCAATGTCCGGCAGGAGCATGCGGCTCATCGCGGCCCGTATGGGATAACGCGTGTTCCATGGAGGGTGAATGTAAGAACTGGGCAGGCTTATCTCCCGGCGGTATCCAGGCGCAACTGGATGCCAACAGCATAAACACGACATAGACCCCAAAAAGGAGCGATCGCTTTGGCGTAATTTGACCGATCATGGTTCCACCATGAGCTCTTCCGCCTGAATGTCGCCCAGTTCTTTGACCAGGGTCGGATGCAGCGGTTGATGGGTGGGATAGGCCAGCCACACCAACCCGGCCAAGCCGATGAACAGGAAGCTTGCCAGCAGAAAGGCGTCGTTTAAGGCCAGAAGGGTTGCCTGTTGCTTGATGAGGGTCAGGAGCCTGCCGTTGACCAGGGTTTTATCAAGGCCAAAGGCCTCCAGCCTCGAAGAAAATCCTTGCAGCACATCAATGGACGCAAATTTCCGTCCCCCGAAATGATCCGCCAATTGAAGCTGATGCAAAGGGGTACGCCGAAACAGCATGACGCCTTGCAAGGTGATGCCGAATGCTCCGGCAACAACCCGCAGAACCCCCGTCTCTTCGGCAGCGCGTATTTCCCGGCTTCCGGACAGTCCGTGAAGCGTCAGCCTAGTCAACGGCATGAAAAACGAACCCAGAAAAAAGCCGAGCAGCAACACGGGCCAAAAAATTTGATCGAATGAGCCGGGATCATCGAACAGGCCTAGCCAATAAAAGGTAAAGGAGAAGCCGAGAAGATTCAGGCAGGCTGGCAGGCGAACGTCCAGGCTTTTGGGCAGCCGGTGCATCGCCACAGTCATGGGCGCCGCAAGCAGGATCATCGGCAGGTAAACCATGCCCGCCAAGAATGAAGAATAGCCCAGCAATACTTGCAGCTGAACAATGAGCAAAGAGAGCAGTCCCTGGATTAAAAGAAATCCAACAGAGAGACAAATGACCCCTATCGTAAAATTACGGTCAGCGAAAAGCCGTATGCTGAACGCCGGGTGGCGTTCGTCGAGTTCCCAGATGATAAAGCAGGGTAACGCGATGATCAGGACGATCATCGTACCGCGCAGGAATGGCGAATTCAGCCAGTCGAAATCGTTGCCCAGGTTCAGAAGGGTCTGCATGCTGCCGACCACCAACGCCAGCAGAACAAAACCGGTGTTATCGAAACGGGTGTCTCTGCGCTCGAACCCGCGTCCGACGAGCAATGAACCGCAAATACCGGCGATAGCCAAGGCGAAGACGATGTTTAGATAAAACAGGTAGCGCCAGCCCAATTCGTCGGCGATCAGGCCGCCTATCGGAAAGCTGATGGTAAAAGGCATCAGCGTGATCAGCCCCCATATTCCCAAACCCAGCAATTTCAGCTGATCGGGGTACTCTTTCAATAACAGCGGCTGTCCGATATAGAGCGTAATCCCCCCTGAAAACCCGAGCACAATGCGCGCTGGAATAAACAACCATAAGGTCTGGCTGACGGCGCAGAGATAGGAAGCGAAGGCATACACGACAAACGCCGCGATAAACAAGCGATAGTCGCCAAACCTGCCCGACAGCCAGCGTGCGATAGGGAAGGCCAGCGCCAAAGCAATGATGAAATACGTTTGGCCCCAGGTGCCGAAGCTTGGGAACACGCCTCCCAGGTCACCGGCAACATCAGGCAGCAGCGCAATATAGGCTCCGACATTGAACAGCACAACCATGTGTCCCAGACCGAGCGCGATGTTAAACAGGATGAAGCGCCAACCGCGCAGGCGCTTGGCGTAGGCGACGGTCATGGCGTCAACCTGTCAGCCGGTGCTTTAACCGGTAGTCCGAGGTCACTTAAGCCTTGACTGACCAAGTGTGCGCCCATATCGGCCACGAGCCACTTGAACCTTTCGGCTTCATCATTGAGCAGGCTTTCCGGCGAGTCCTCAACAGAGAGGGTTTTCGCGCTGATTCTTCCGATGACTTGCCGGGTGTTGGGATCGATTAGCTTGATCAACACCTGCAATGACGTTTGTGCGTTGAAAATGCGGTATGTCTGAATGCCCACTTCCAATACAGCGTCGACCTGTTCCAGGCCATGTCGGCGATAATCGACGGACGAGATATTCAGGCCGTACCAGTGCTCAATGGCGCTACGCCAATTATCGAGATTGGCGTTACGATCCCCGCTTGCCATTGGCAGGTGATAATAATGCTTGCTCAGTATTGCCTTGATTCGTTCTCCATTCAGTTGCGAAACCGCTTCCTGAGCTAATGTGAAAGTTGGCGTCCAGTTTTCCGAAAGCGACGCTGTCGGTTCCAGGCCGGCAATTTTTTCCATGGAGGCCGGTGTCTGGTGAATATTCGCGATGGGCATCATGTCGTCTTTGCTTAGCAGACCGGCGATGAGCACGCCGCCGGGATTTTTGTAGACCGTTTTTTCCAGATACACAGAGGAGGGCATGGATTGATACTGAAATTGGTTGTACACGGGAAAGCGGGATTCAATCGGATCAGGCGTCACTTCCAGCGGTGGCGGCTCCACCGGCACCACAAGCATCGTGCGTATCTCATCCATTCGGTGGGGCGACGGTTTGATCGGTGTGGCGAGGCAACCGCTTAAGATAAAGAGCAGTGGCAGCAACACGCAATAGCTTTTCATAGGGGGTAAAATCAGCTGTAGATAAAACATGTTGCCTCCGGATAGCGTTAAGGGTTGGACATTAAGAGCAGGCGAATCGTGCCAACAGCCATATTTATCTGCCTTATCGGTTTCAGGACGAGTAGAGCTAAAAACAGGGCGACAAGAGACTTCCTGCCGGCTAATATAAAAGCGGGGCGTTGTATAAGACAAACGATATTTATTGGACATTAGTATCGATATATCCGATATTAAAGCGATGGACATAGATCAGATTAGAACTTTTTTAGGGGTAGTCGCCAATGGCAGCTTTCTGGAAGCGGCCAACAGACTGCATGTGACCCAATCGACGGTGAGCACCCGTATACAGCGGCTGGAATCCTATCTGGGCGTTACCCTGTTTGTGCGCAATCGTTCCGGCGCCGCGTTAACGCCGCCAGGACATCGCTTTTTGCGCCATGCCAAATCCCTGTTATTAACACTGGAACAGGCGCGACATGACATTGGCTTACCCAGCCGTTTTCGCGCCAGCATTACCGTGGGAGCGCGAATCGCTTTGTGGGAAGGACTGTTGCCTCGATGGGTCGGCACACTGCGGGAGCAGGCCCCGGATATTTCCATTCGTAGCGAAATCGGCTTTGAAGAAGATTTAATGCGGGGACTCATCGAAGGCAGGATGGATGTGGGCTTGATGTACACCCCGCAACATAATCCCGGTCTTCAGATTGAGCATTTCTTTGATGAAACGCTGGTGCTGCTGACCACCGATCCGGACAAACCCTGGCCGAATGATGATTACATTTATGTAGACTGGGGGGCGGCATTTTACGCACAGCACAGTATCAGTTACCCTGAGCTGGAGCGCTCGCCCCAGGTGGTCAATATCGGCTGGTTGGGCGTGCAGTTAATCATCAGCAATGGCGGTTCATGTTTTTTGCCTATGCGCATTGCCGAGCCTTTGATCCAGGCCAAAAAATTGTTTCATGTGCCCGGCAGTCCGCACTTTAAATTACCCGCTTATATGGTTTTTCCGCGCGACAGCGATTCCATGGTGTTGCAGCAGGTGCTGGCTAGCTTGCGTTCTTTGGCCGTTATCGAGCAGCAAAAAGCGATGATTGCCTAGGCGGTCAGTTGAAGAAAGATAAGAGAAAAATTAGACTTTGTTAGAAACGGGGATCGTTGAAAGCTTAATAAAGTTACATTCTTTGAAGTTTAAAATCGATTAAGACGTTCACCGATGGGGGCTGTGGCCCCAGGGTTCGCGTGACAGTCGTTATCCGAATACAGGAGGCAATGATGAGACTTCAACTTAAACGGGTTTACGCGTCGCCTGCGGATGCTGATGGAATCCGCATCCTGGTTGATCGCCTATGGCCGCGCGGCCTCTCAAAGGCGGAGGCCAGGATCGATTTCTGGGCCAAGGAAGCGGCCCCTTCAAATGAGCTTCGGCGCTGGTATCAACATGAGCAGGAGAAATGGCCCGAATTCCAGCGTAAATACGTTGCCGAATTACAGGGCAATCCCGGTCCGGTACAGGAACTTATCGCCAAAATCGGGCATGGAAATGCCACGCTCCTGTTTAGCTCGAAGGAAACCAGTCTCAATAATGCTGCGGTCTTGAAAGACTATTTGGAGACGCTTTTGTGAAAGAGGAAGTCAGATAGGCATGTTCCGAAGAACCGATAGCTATGTCCAGGCAGAGAGCGGTACTCTAATCCGGCGCGCCTGAAAACGAAGCTCGCCAAACAGGACTTTTTCAAAAAAACGCGGAATGAGTTAGTTTGCCGGAATCCATTCCGCGTCAGATATTTTGCGGTTTATCTCCAGACAACGCTGACAGGTCGGCGTTGGGGCCGAAACCGGCCGCATCGGCTAAGGTGTATTTGTCCAGCACAGTCATAAAGGCACGCTGCGCTTCAAATAAAGTGGCCTTGAGGAAGCAGTTGCGGATCAGGCGGCACTGATTGGTCGGGGCATCGAAGCACTCTACCAGATTCATGTTCAGTTCGGTCCGTCGCACCACTTCGCCCACGCCTATCGTATACGCGGGCCGGGCCAACTGGATGCCGCCGCCCTTGCCCCGGGTCGTCATAATAAATCCCTGATTGGCCAGGCTGTTCGCCACTTTCACCAGATGGTTGCGGGAAATTTGATGATACTCGGCGATCTCTTGAATTGTCGCCATGCCCGGTTCAGGCAGGCGGGCAAGATAAATCAGCAGGCGCAGTGAAAGATCCGTGAATTGCGTAAGTTGCATGCTGCATACTCCTTCAAAGTCGACTGTCTTTTAGCTTATATCTTGAAAATTAAAAGATAGGTCTTGACGATTTAATAATCGCGCAATAAGATGCATTCAGAATACATCTTATTGCTGCGTCTTGGCAAAGGCCCTGAGGGTTAGGGCTATTGAAGATGTATTTTAAACGCCTTTTTAATTATTTGGAGAAAAATATGTCACAACAACAATCTTTGTACGAGAAATTGGGCGGAGAAGCCGCCGTCAATGCCGCCGTTGATATTTTTTACCGCAAGGTGTTGAGCGATGACCGCATCAGTTCCTTTTTTGAAGGTGTGGATATGGAAACTCAGGCCGCTAAACAAAAATCATTCCTGACCATGGCTTTCGGCGGACCGCATAATTACAGCGGCCTCGATATGCGTCGTGGGCATGCCCATTTGGTCGAGCGCGGCCTGAATGACGCCCATGTCGATGCAGTGATCGAAGACCTCGCAGCGACCCTCCGCGAGTTGAATGTCGGTGAGGATCTGATCGCTCAGGTTGCCGCCATCGCCGAAAGCACACGCAACGACGTGCTGGGCCGTTAATTTCCATCTTTGAAACAGGTGCGCCGCCATGGTTAATATTCGTTACGCAAAAGACAACTTCGAACTGGGTGAAAACCAATCCGTTCTGGACTGTTTGACCGGCCGTGGTGTGCCCGTTCCTTTTTCCTGCCGTAGCGGGGTCTGTCAGACCTGTCTGATGCGCGCCACTGGAGGCACGCCTCCTGAAAGCTCGCAAAACGGCTTGAAGGATACTCTCAAACTCCAGAACTATTTTCTCGCGTGTATTTGTCATCCCACCGCAGACCTCGAAGTTGCGATGCCGAATGACAATGATGTCCAGGCGGTTATTCCGGCTACCGTCAAAAGCCTGAAATTACTCAATTCGGAAATCATGCATGTCGAGCTCGAATGCCACGCGCCGATCGAGTACAGGGCCGGGCAATTCATCAACCTGTTTCGAGACCGGTCGCTTGGCCGCAGTTACTCGCTCGCCAGCGTGCCGCATGAAGACGACCATCTTCACCTCCATGTCCGCCGATTGCCGCAGGGGCGGGTAAGCGGCTGGATACACGAGGAATTGCGTCCCGGCGAGACGGTCGAGATTCGCGGCCCCGGCGGCGACTGCTTTTACACGCCCGGCAATACCGAGCAGGGCTTGGTGCTGATCGGTACCGGCTCAGGGCTTGCGCCTCTCTACGGTATTATTCGCGATGCGCTCAGCCGGAACCACACCGGACCTATCCATTTGTTTCACGGCAGCCGCGATTTGAACGGGCTCTATTTGACCGGCGAATTGCATGATCTGGTTCAGCAATACCCGAACTTCAATTATGTGCCCTGCCTTTCCAGTGGCGATGTGCCCCACGGCTTTGCGTCTGGGCGGGCCGATGACGTGGCCTTTCAACAGATTCCCAATCTCAAAAACTGGCGCATGTTTCTCTGCGGGCACCCGGATATGGTTAAAGCGGCCAGGAAGAAAGCTTTTATGGCGGGAGCCTCGATGAAGGATATTTATGCCGATGCGTTCAATGTCAGCCAGTCTTCCTGATAAAAGCCCCGCGCCGGAGGCAGGCGTTGTTCCGGAAAATCGGATTGATGGCTTCATAGGTCCGGCGTTCTTAATTTATCCAATGAAGCGTTGAGTACCCCTATATCGATACTAATAATGATCGATTGCACGACAAGAAAAACAGGTGAACCATGACAACCCAGACTGTACCTTCCGCGCGAAAGACCGTTGCTTATTTGCAGGAAGCGGCGCGCGATCAAAGCCTCGAAAAAAACAAGGCGGACATTCTCCACTTTGCCAATCAGCATGATCTTGGAAAAGTGCATTTCGCCGAAGAGCTTGCTTCCGGGCGTATTCCGTGGCGGGAGCGCCGAATTGCCGGGGTGTTGGAGGAATTGCAAGCCAACGATGTCATCATTGTGACTGAACTCTCGCGATTGGGTCGCAGCATGCTGGAGTGTATGGAAATATTGTCACTGGTAACATTCAAGGGGATTTACGTCTATTCAGTAAAGGGGAATTGGCAGCTCGACCAGAGCCTGCAAAGCAAGATTTCACTGGCATTTTCGATGGCAACAGAGATTGAGCGAGACTTGATTTCGCAGAAAATTAAGGATGGTTTGCGTTCCAAAAAAGCGCAAGGGATGAAGATGGGGCGTCCCAAAGGGCCTGGAAAAAGTAAACTGGATGCCTTTCAACCGGAAATCGAGCGTTTGTTGGCCAACGGCTTCACCAAGAAGTCTATCGCGCAACGCTACAGCACCACTGAAGCTAATCTATCGAATTGGATGAAAAAACATGGATTGAAGAAGGCGAGGGTGGTGAGGTCTTCTTGAAATGCGATGAGATTGCAGGGGGCGTTTGATTAAACGTATCGCTACATAGCAAAGATTGGTTTAGCTGTTAAGGTTGTTGTAGCAAGTGCTTGCCGATGGAGATTATTTTATGCCTCATGTTGTTGCCTTATATCGTTATCCAGTGAAGGGCTTCACGCCTGAAAGATGTGAAGTTGTCACTGTCCTTGATGAAGGGCGAATTGTCGGCGACCGGGTTCTCGGTATCCGTTTTGCCAATTCAGGCGTCATGGATGATGCCTGGAGCACAAAGCACGAGTTCGTTGCGTTGGTGAACACGCCCGGCATAGCGCGCCTCCAGCTTCGGTTCGATCATAAGGCGCTTAGATTATGCATCCGCTTGGAAGGCACGGTTTTGGCCAATGAAGCGCTGGACGAGAAGGGGCGTAAGAACATTGCGGCCGCGATCGAAAATTATGTGCTCAAGCTGGACGAAAATCCGCTGTCCTCTCACCCGGACAGGTTGCCGTTGCGATTAGTCGGGGACGGGGTTACGCCCCGGTATCAGGACAACGAGGCAGGCCAGATAACCTTGCATGGCCGCGCGAGTTTGGCGGCTGTCGGTACTGCCGTCGGCGATAACGATCTCAACGAACTTCGCTTCCGCTCAAATATCGTCATCGACGGTCTGGAGGCGTGGGAAGAGCAAAGTTGGGTGGGGCGCAAGATTCGTATCGGGCAGGTCAACTTCGATGTCGTCATGCCGAAGACCCGATGTCTCGCTACGCAGGCGAATCCCGACTCCGGCAACCGGGACTTGCCGATCCTGAAAACGCTGACTCATGCCTTTAGCCAGGAAAAGCCGACTTTTGCGATTGCGATGGTTACCCGTGGTGCCGGGGGACAGGTTCATGTCGGGGATAAAGTCAGTCTTCTGGATTGAGAAATATCAATCCTGGAACGCGTCTCTTTGAGTGTATTCGTGTTGAGTGGGGTCTATTTTTCAGCTTGGATCACATGAAAAGCGTCGACGTAAATATCGCTCATAGACGCGCCTTTCATAAACGCCATTTTCTTGGTCTGGTTGACCATTTCCGGGTGTCCGCACAGGAAAACCCGCCAGCCGCTTAAGGTTTCAGTAGATGATAAGGCAATGTCGTGAGCGCGGCCTTGGACATGGTCCGATTCAATGCCTTCTCCTGAAATACAGGGCGTGTAATGAAAATTATCGAACTTCTCGGCAAGCTTACGCATTTCATTAACAAAATACAGGCCGTTAAGATCGCGGCTGCCATGAAACAAGTGGATGGGGCCTGAGTGATCCTGCGCCAAAGCGTCGGCAATAATGCCGTAAAGCGGCGCCAAACCACTGCCGGTTCCGACCAGCATTAAGGGCTGCTCGGCGCGTCCGGGCAGGTAATGACAAGAGCCTTGCGCTTCTGAAATAGTTAATTGAGCGCCTACTTCCAATTCGTCATACACCCAGCTGCTGAATTGGCCGTTCGGCAAGCGGCGAATATGAAATTCCAGGATGTTTTTGGCTAGCGGAATATTCGCAATCGAATAGCTCCGGGTTAAACCATCGGGTCGTTTTAAATTAACAAACTGACCGGCGAAGAAATTAAACGGGCTTTGGTATTCCAAAACCAACTGGACGATGTCGGGCGTCAACAGCTGTTTTTTGATGACGCCTGCTTCAATTGAAGCGCATTGCTGGTTGGGCAACGCAACGGTCATATCCTGTTCAGGATGACAAACGCAAGCCAGGAAGTAGTTCTGCTTTTGCAGCGTGTCTTTAAGACCGACTTGGGCGGAGACAGGTGGAGAGTTATCAAGGCTGCGCATCAGGCAGGCTTGGCAAAGGCCTTGGCGACAACCGTTAGGCACCTGTATGTTTCCCCTTAACAGGGTCTCCAATACGGTCTCATTCGGTTGGCAGGAAAATGTCGATTCGCCAATAGTTATGCTTCGCATGGTCTCCACCTGATATTTCGGTTATTTGCCCAATACGTCGTTGCGTGTGCTTTCCGCAATGGCTGCTGCTTGAGCGATCAGATCTGCCGGTACATTCAGCTCGGTTAATGTGGCGCCAAGGTGCTCCATGACCGCATCAAAATGACTTGCATTCAAGCCCATTTTGACCAGACGCGCATGAGCATTACGCATGTCTTGACCGCTATAATTATTTGGACCGCCAAATGCCATGGTAAAAAAGGCCTTTTGTTTGGCAATTTGTTGATCCATGTCAGTGTTGTCGAAAAAACGGTTAATCCGGTAATCCGCCAGCACTTTGCGATAAAAAATATCTACGGCAGCATTAACAGCCGCTTCGCCGCCGATTTTTTCATAGAGTGTTTGGCTTGTTTCTTGAGAATCGCTCATTATTTGTCTCCAGTTGTGTGGGTAATTATTATTATTTAAGCAAACTTGCTCATAGAAGAGTTTATAACAACAGGCGATTTTTTGCTATATAAAACTTTTACAAGTTATATGTGTCATAATGAGCTATTATCACTGCATGCTTAACAACAAAGTCAGGACCAAAGGATGAATCCGCTAATGCTTCAAAAGATAAGTTCGCGCCAACATCAGATACTTGAATATTTGCTGGAAAGCAGGAATGGCTTGAGTGTTGATGAGCTGGCTAAAGCGCTGGATATTTCCAGAACGGGGGTGCAGCAGCATTTTGTTGTTCTTGAGCGGGATGGCTATATCAGGAAAAGCACTCTCAATAAAACGGCCGGGCGTCCGGTGACTATTTACGTCATTACCGACAAAGGCAACAATTATTTCCCCAAGCAATATGCCTGGTTTTCAGAATTAATTCTTAGCGATTTGCAGCAGGAAATAGGCCCTGAACGCTTTAAAGCGTATATGCAAAAATTGGGTGGCAAGCTGGCGGATAAGCTGCGTGGCAAATTTGAAGGAAAAAATTTAAACGAACGCGTTGATGAGCTGGCCATCGTCATGACCGATCTTGGTTTTCAAGTGAAAGTGGATATGGAGTCCGAAACTGAAAGCCCGAATATGGAGGCTTATAATTGTATTTATCACGATCTGGCCCAGAAACATCATGAGATCTGCGAGTTCGATTTGGCGCTTATGTCCTCGTTGCTGGATAAAGAAGTTGAGCAGTTAAGTTGTATGGCCAAGGGCGATTGCAACTGTAGCTTTAGAGTCAAATAGGCGATTAAAAGTGATTTATTCACCAAGAACGACTGCATGGACAGATATTTGCTCCTCGGCAACTGCTCCTGCGTTGCTCTACTACAGGCCATCCATGGCCTTATGCAATATCGGCATTCCCCTCATCCCTGTGGGTCATGCAGGAGGTAGAGCACCAAAAGTAGGCGCTTTAGGCGACGCAGGAGCAGTTGCCGAGACACGAAGGACACGAAGAAATAAAACTTCGTGTCCTTCGTGTCTTCGTGGTGAGGATCTTTTAAGGTTTTTAACTGAATGTTAATCAACATCCATTGCATAGCGCTCAATGAGTTGTCGGTAATAGTCTGCTTCCTCGGTTTTGCCGCGTTTGGTAACGCCGTTAAGGTAAATACCGGCTTTTTTTAGCAGCATATTGACCGCTGCCTGCCGGTTTTGGTCGGACAATTGACCGGCATCAATGCTTTTTTGCAAGGCGCTGATCCGGAACCGGTCCATACCCCAAAATGCGCAAGATAACTGGTCCTCATGACCGCCATGCTTGTTTATTTGCGGCTGTTCAACCAATAGAATGGGATAATTTGCGGTGATTCTGAGCCACAGGTCGTAGTCTTCGCAGGCCGGCAGCCGGACGTCAAACAGGCCGATGTCGGTCAATACCGAGCGATGTATCAATACGGTGGACGGCGACACCGCGCAGAGCGGCAAGCAATGGCTAAATATCCAGCCGCCGGTCTTGGCGTATTTTTTTGGTACGTCAACCTGAGTTCCGTTGCGTATCCAGTTTTCTTCGGTGTGGCAAATCCTGTGTTCGGGGTGGGTTGCCAACGCCGTCTTCTGGTTGGCCAGTTTTTCAGGCAGCCATTCATCATCGGAATCCAGAAAAGCCAGCCAGTCGCCGGTCGCTTGTTGTATGCCAAGATTACGTGCCGCACTGACGCCGAGGTTTTTCTGGTAGTAATAATTCACCTCGGGAAATTCCCGGCGGAGCATGACTTCCGTGCCATCGGCAGAGCCGTCATCGATCACCACAATTTCAGCCGGTAATGAGGTTTGTGAATACACGGATAATAGCGCGCGTTTCAGCAGATCACGACGGTTGTAGCTGGGAATGACAACTGAAATTTTTATAACAATTACCTTATGTTTGCCGATGACCTGAAGCTGGCCTTATCAGCCTTGAGTGGAAGTCTGGCTGCGCACACTGATGTTGCTAACCTGATGTTTTAAAGTCAATTGAGGCCGGATCAGCGTGGTCTAAACTCCACTGATCCGGCGTAAAGTCCGTTCTCTTAGTTTTTTATCCGCTCTATAACGGGTTTGGACGCTCCTGTTCCGTTACTATCAGCGGCGCTTTTGATATAAATCTGTTTTAACCGGTTAAAAGCCGACCATAGCGTTTTATCCATAACCACCTCGTTGCCAATGGAAACAATGACCCTGATTAATTGGGGTATTTTGTTTTTGGTTGAGACGATATAAACCGGCTGTACATACAGAACATTATTGCCCATCGGCAGGATAATCATACGTCCCATTTCAATCCGCGAACCGCTCTGATCCCATAAGGTAAATTGTTCGGAAATTAACGAATCCTGATGAATCAGGGCTTCAACCTGGGCCGGGCCATTGACCTGAACATCCTTGCCAAACTTGTAAATGGTAATGTTGGGTTTGTAATTCCCCCCGCAATTGGCGTTATCGAGTGTCCCTGCTACGCCTATCATGCTGAGATTGCCTCTGTTAAAGGGCGTCATCGGGTTAATCATGACAAACTCTTCGGTATCGTTGCAGTTGCCAAAGTCCATGGTCTGGTAATAGGGCAATACCGGCTCTCCACGGACATTGGCAAACTGCCAGGTTTCGGCCTGTTCGTAGAATAACTCAGGGCTTTGTTGATGATATTTGGCATACACCTTCATTTGCAGATAATAAAGGTCGCGCGGATAGCGCAAGTGTTGCTTTAGTTCGGACGGCATTTCCTCCAGGTTTTTAAATAATCCGGGATACGCATTGCTGTACGCCTTGATAATGGCGTCCGATGGGTCGGAAATATAAAAATCAACATCGCCGTCGAACGCATCGACAACAATTTTCACCGAGTTGCGGATGTAATTGAAATTTTGCTTACCTTCAAGGAAGTCATCGCCGGCAGGCTTGGACACCGGATACCGGTTAGATAAGGTATAGGCGTCCTGTATCCAGTAGAAGCGATCATTGGTTATAACCAGATAAGGGTCTTTATCCAGGTGCAGAAAGGGAGTCAGCGTATTAATGCGCTCGGTTATATTTCTGCGGATCTTGAGCTTGCTTTCTTTGGTGATGCCGGTTGAAAAGAATATTTTTTCATCGTTGAAATAAAAGGCAAATAATGCTTTTCTGAACAGTGATGGAATGGGGATCCCTCCCTCGCCGTGATAAGCTTCCACCATTTCTGGATCGGTGCCGGCAATTCCCATGACGTTTAACTTATTAGGTACTATGGCAAAGTGGAATTGTTCCTGACCGTAGTAGATGTCCGGGTGTTTGACGCTGAAGCCGACATCGGAATACATATTTAAATCACGTAGATACCAAGTCAGCTGCTTATCGGCGTCCTGCGCGGCGGGATTTGCAACAGCGCCATAGCCATGGGTATAGCGCAAGTGGGTGTTTTCCCAGTTTTGCGCTTCGGGCGGTAGTTTCGAAATATTGATTTCCCGTGCAGCCAGATTAATCTGCCGGGTATGGCCGAGAATGGGATAGCGGTCTTCATCGACAGACGAGAATTTGTAATAAGGCCTGATCTCCTGTAACTGCTTATAGTTGTCAACGATAAACTCCCTGTCCCAAACCGGAATATTATCAAAATGTTTTTGCGTGCTCCAGGTTTCAATGTCCTTGGTCGCATCCAGCGTAATAGTCATATCAACCGTTTTGATATTCTTCAAGTCGTACGCAGCCAGCGTCGCATCGATATTGTGCTGCATAAGCGACTTATTGGTTTTGACCGGATTCGGATTGACGATATATTTCTGGATCAGATCGGGGATAAACTGAATCTTCGGCAAACCTGCGACACAGAGGAACAGGGTCAGCGATATTAAAAACGGCGCTTTGACGCGGTGTTTTTCTGAAAAAATGAACAGGCCTGCCGTTATCGCCATCGCCACGAAGGTAACGATTTCCAGCCAGATCAGCGGCAAGTGATAGCGTAATTCTACAAAGCCGGGACCGTAAAATACCGGTTCGTGCTTATCGGTATAAAGCAGCGTAAAACGATCCAGCATGAATCCCCAGACCACAAACGCAACCACAAAGCCGATCAGGACGGTTAGATGAATCTTGGCGCCCAACGGGAATTCCGAGTTTTCGTCAGGGATAAAAACATGTTCCAGCCAATATAAAATACCGACCATGCAGAAGATGAGCGAGGCGGTGGTCAGCATTTCCTGCTGGATCAGCATGTAAGTCGGATAGGACAGCATATAAAAGCTGACATCCTTGCCGTAAACCGTTTCTTTTACGCCCGAATCGCTGCCGAAAAAGTACAGCAGTGTCGATTCCCACTGGTTATAGAAAGGGATGGCGATAAAGATGGCTAGAATCAGGGATATTGGCGTATATACCATTGCCGAGCCATTCATAAAGGTGTCGGCAAAACGCTGGAAGCGTCGACGTTTATCCAGGTTGCTGAGAAGTTCGTCAGCCGGATTGATGCCCAGATAACGCGAGGCGACCCAGAAATGAAAAAAGAAAATGGCAAAAAACGCCAGCGTGACTCCGCCGGAAAGGAAAAACTTGTAGAGCAGTCTAAGCCAGAAGTAGGCTTCAAGTTTTAATGATTCGTACCACCATAAGTCAACAAACAGATCAAGAAATATGAAGTAGAAGGCGACATATAAAATGATAGCGATGACAAGTGTCGCCCCAATTAACGCGGGTAAAAGCTTCAGGTTCCGCATAGTGTCCTCTTAAATGGAAAATGTTTTTAACGTATTCGTTTTGTGCATTTTTCAGATTACAGCTCGGGGCAAACGCACAGTTCTAATCGTATTCTAACACCCAATAAAATGTTCGTAATGATTTAGGCGTTATCGTTTAGCCGAGAAAAATTATTTCGCGGACTAATCGAAGTTTTTAGGTTGACCGGCCTGATTCGGCAGGCCGCGGCCCATTCCGGTAAATCCAGCCCCGGCGGCGCATCCACTTTTCAATTTCCACCACAAAGAACACGACTGAAGAAAGCGCCAGGCACAACAGCAGCTCATCAAGGGTCAACGCATCGGTTTTGAAGATGGGTTGCAAGACCGGCACATACAACACCGCCATTTGCAGGCCGAAGGTCAACAGCACGGAGCCCAGCAGCGGCTTGTTGGAAAACAGTCCCTGACTGAACAGCGACTCCCGTTCCGACCTGATCGCCAGCACATGGCCCATCTGCGACAAGGTCAGCACCGTGAACACCATGCTCTGCCAACGGGCGGAACCGGTAAAATAAGCCCAGCCCTGGGCGAACAAGGAAACGCTGCCCATCAGCAGGCCGATCCACAAGATATGCTGCCACATGCCCTGAGCAAAAATGCTTTCCTGGGGCGCTCGGGGCGGACGCTGCATGATGCCGCGTTCTTCCGGCTCGACGGCCAGGGCCAGCCCCGGCAGGCCGTCGGTAACCAGATTGATCCAGAGAATGTGGATCGGCAGCAACGGGATAGGCAAGCCCAGAAAAGGTGCCAGAAACAGCGTCCAGATCTCCGCCGAGTTGCTGGTCATCGTGTATTTGATGAATTTTCGGATGTTGTCGAAAATCCGCCTTCCTTCGCGCACAGCCCTGACGATGGTGGCGAAATTATCGTCCAGCAGCACCATGTGCGAGGCCTCCCGCGCCACATCGGTGCCGATCTTGCCCATCGCGATGCCGATATTGGCGGCTCTCAACGCCGGGGCATCGTTGACGCCATCCCCGGTCATCGCTACGAATTCCCCCCGATCCTGTAGCGCCTTGACGATTTTGATCTTTTGCTCCGGCGCAACGCGGGCATAAACACGAACCTCTTCGACTTCTTTCTCAAATTCCTCAAGACTCATCCCTGCCATTTGCGACCCGGTCAGCACCTTGCAACCGTCATCGACGATGCCGAGCCTGATCGCGATGGCACGGGCAGTCGCCGGGTGGTCGCCGGTGATCATGACCGGCGTGATTCCGGCGGTCTTGCAAAGCGACACCGCTTCCTTGGCTTCGGGTCGCGGGGGATCCATCAGCCCCACCAGGCCCAGAAAAATGAGCTCGGTTTCGATAGCGTCGGTGTCCAGCGTTTGCGGGCGCTCAGGAAGCTGCCGGTACGCCAGGGCCAGCACCCGCAGGCCATCCGCAGCCATTTGATCGGCGGCGGACAGTATCGCTTGCTTCGGCAGAGGCTGAGGGCCGTCGCCACCCCATAGATTAACGCAGCGGTGCAGTACATTCTCCGGCGCGCCTTTGGTATAAGCGACAAGCTTGCCGTTTTCCTGGTGCAGCGTGGTCATCAGTTTGCGTTCGGAATCGAAAGGGATCTCATCGAGTCGCGGCGCGTCCTTGACCAGCTCTGAGCCAACGTAGCCGACACTTTCGACTGATTCGTACAAGGCGATTTCGGTGGGGTCGCCCAGCAATTGGCCGTCGTGGCTACGGCGGGCGTCGTTGTTCAGGGCCAGTGCCCGTAACAGCGGTGCCGGAAAATCATCGGCTATGCCTTCCCGCAAGCTTTCTTCGACATAGAACGCTTCGGCATGCATGCGGTTTTGCGTCAGCGTGCCGGTCTTGTCCGAGCAGATGAAGGTTACCGAACCCAAGGTTTCCACGGCGGGCAACCGCCGGATCAGCGCATTTTTGGTGACCAGTTTGCGCGCGCCCATGGCTAAAGTCACCGTGGCCACGGCGGGCAGGGCTTCCGGGATGGCGGCCACGGCCAAGCTGACGGCGGTCAGAAACATTAGCACGGGCGGTTCGCCGCGCAGTAAACCCACCACGAAAATGATCGCGCAGACCGCCAAAACCAACAGGGCAAGGCGCACGCCGAAACTGGCAAGGCGTTGTTGCAGCGGGGTTTTAGTCTCCTTTTCCTGGCGCAGCAGATCGGCGATTTTACCGAGCTCGGTATCCATCCCCGTAGCGATGACTATGCCGACGCCGCGGCCATAAGTCGCTACCGTTCCCTTGTAAGCCATGTTGAGCCGGTCGCCGAGCGGCGAATCCAGCTCCCGTATCAGCGCCCCCGATTTTTCGACCGGCAGCGATTCACCGGTCAGCGCGGCCTCCTCCACCTTGAGCCGCGCCACATCCAATAGTTTGAGGTCGGCCGGGACGACATTGCCGGCTTCAAGCATGACCAGGTCGCCGGGAACCAGCTCATGCGCCGCTATGGTATGGGTTTTTCCCTCGCGGAGCACCTGTGCGGTGGGGCTGGACAAGCGTTTGAGCGCGGCCACGGCTTTTTCCGCACGGTACTCCTGGACGAAGCCGATGATCGCGTTCAATACGATGATTACGAGGATGACGATCGTATCCGTCACGTCGCCGACCAAACCCGAAACGATGCAGGCCAAAATCAGCACGATGATCATGAAATCGGCGAATTGCCCCAAAAACATCCGAATCGGCCCCCGGCGGCTTTGCTCCTGGATGGCGTTCGGGCCGTAGGTCTCGAGACGTTCTTTTGCCTCCTGATGATTCAGACCCTTTTCGGGATCGACCTTGAGCCACGCGGTGGTTTGCCAGGGTTCAAGGAGATGCCAGGGAGGCGAAGAGGGTTGGGGTTTTGGATTGTTTCGGCGCTTGGTCAAGGCTCGATCTCCTGTAAGGCGGGGGTTACAAGTATCTCAGTTTGTATAGTGATTGCAATAGCCCTTAAAGAAGAGTGCATTAATGCACTCTACAACTTCTAAGGTACGTGTAGCGAACCCTACAGGGCTGTATTCCCAAGTAGCACGTGGAACGAGACAATAATACAAGACCGCGCCTCTTTCTTATTATGTAGTGGATTGCCTGATAGCGGGGCCACAGTGTTAGTCCAAGCCCGCTACTTCATGATCGTGATATACAAAACTATCAGAAAACACCCACTTTGAACCACGCTTTGTCCCTGAAAGTTCAATAACGCTTTGTGTGCGCAGCTCTTTCAATATTGCATCAGCTATTGGTTTAATATTGCCACAAATCTTTATAGCACCATTCTTTGTTAAACTTTTGCTTTCATAAATAGCTTGAATAATTTTTCTAATATATAGCTCAATTGTCTCTCTTGATGTTGGCTGATTGCTGTCATATATCTGATATGACAAATCACGTGTTATTTTTAGATGTTTTGATTTAGATAATATTATTGTTCGTAACTTTTCTTTTAATGTTTCTGCTGATGAATACTCTGATCTCTCGGAGTATCCAAGATCTGCTGATCCAAGTGGGTTTTGTGATCCTGTTTTTAACAAGGTCATGCAGTTCTTGAACTGAGAAACAGCTAGTCCAAGCTCAAATGCAACATTTGGATTACCATCCGAAATATCAAATATACAAAAATCAGAACGAAGAATTGCTCGCCAAACTTTACGCATAAGTTCTGCTGTTGTTATTTCATCTAGGAAGTACCACATCCTAATACCAAACTCTTTTTCAATTTCTTTTATTACTCTTTTATAGTCGTCAGACGGAATCGCTGGCGTGTATGGATAGCCTAAGAATATAAAATTATTTCTAACTCTATTGTCAGGGTATTTTGTTTCATCTTGAAACATTTGAGCCATATCTATTTCCTAATTAACCTAATAACTTATTATATTTTATCTGTATGTAAGTATTTTCCGTAAAAGTCAGATAGCATACGCTTCGCTTACTGTTTTTTTAAATATCACGAAAACTTATTAAAGGTACATGACGCGTAATATACGTAACTACTATACAATACAAAAACCTATTTTCCTCTAAATTTGTTTACAAAGGTCAGGTTATTCCGGCCTTAGTTATTAATTATAGAGGTCCTACTTTTTATGTTTTGTCTTATCAACTAATATCCAAGAGTTTCCTGGGGCATTAGTTGGCGGTAGTTTTTTACCTTTAACAGATGTTATTTCTGTGTCTGATAGTTTACCTTTTGAACTAATCTCTTTATATTGACCTGAAATCTTTGTTTCAGTGCCAGGTTTTAATGCATCTCTCATTACTTTGCTCCTTTAGCTAAAGGATAAGTATGGGGACAGTAATAATATTTTCAAGTAATTATTGTTTTGATAATAAGCAACCATATATACACCTTCACAAAAAGCATCTATTGTTAGGTAGTAATTCGCGTAACTATTATTTTTCTACAATAATTTTATAGTTATTACTGGTTAGATATTTATTTTTTTATTAGTGCGTAGGATGGGTAGACCGCAGTCCAGAAATCAGCTGGTTCGAGCGATAGCGAGAACTGGCGTTTCCGGCAAAACGCCTCCCAAACTCGCCGGAAACGCCATATCGCGCTATGCGCTTGGATGGCCTTCCGGCCTAAGCTGATATTGGTGTTATGCGATGATTAGCTTCTTACTGCGCGACTTGTTAGAACACGAAAAACGACAGCCTTGCTATCAATTACCTTGTAATAAATTGCATAAGGAAATCGTTTTGCCAGTAATCGATGAAATTCGAAATGAATTAAATGAATTCTTCCGTAGAGTGTCAGCGAGTCTATTTCAGCAAAAAGGTTGTCGAAAAAAATAGCCTTTTTCCATTAATGTAATGGATTTTGGCTAGCGCCTCTCGGCAATTGTTCCTGCATCCATATTATGCTGAAAATGCTCGGATTAAGGCAGATTTTGCCGGTAAAAGGTTAAAATTTGAATTTGCGTTCCCTCAATTCTATACAGAATAGAAAATCGCTGATAGCTTAAACGGCGTATGTCTTCGCCATATTCCGGCATTGGTGTTCCGGATTCGGGGAATAATTTGAGTGTATTTTCCAAATAAGCTTCTATTTTACCGATATATTCCCTAACAAAGCGTTTTGATTGGGTTTGTGTATATAGATATTCGGCAAGTTCTTCAAGTCGTCGTAGGGCTTTAGGCGATAAGACGATCTCCAGCTCATTCTTCATATTTTCGTTTGACTTGGGTAAACGCATCCGCCAGTTTTACGCTTTCGCCCTGTTCAAGTTGGCGTATGGAAATGCCTATATCGTCTTTAATTTTTTCAGCGTGTATGAATTGGCTGAATTCTTTGATCAGTCGACTGTGATTATTGCCATAGGTTTGTTGCAAGATTTGTTCTATGTCGGGGTTATCGATAGTGATATTAATCATGGCTGCAATCCTGATGGGTATCTTTCTATTTGAAAATAATAGGTTGCGGTTTGCTTCCTTGCTCTGTATGCCAGAAACAATCAAAAACCCGAAGTGGTAATCGCTGCCTATCCTCTATTGCCTCAATTAATTATCACAGGTGTGATTTTTGTGGAGAAAACAATAATGGGTCTATCTGACAGGAATTAAGCCCGAAATTGGGTTTTGAGTAAAACAGGAGGCTAGTCCAATAATTCCGCGTGGAACCATTGGACTAGCCTCCTGCCTTGTGTGTTTCGCTTTGCGGCTGTATTTGCTTTTATCGCAAAAAGTTTGCGCTTTATTAAACAGGTGCGCGTACTTCGCAACCGGATTTTGGATAGGAGTAATTTCTATTCCTTTCGGATTTTTACGTTTTTTCATCATTTACCTCTTATAATAAGACAAGTTTGTGTGACTCCACACATTGATAATATACCATTTTTTAAGAGTACATAGCGCTAGTGAAATTTAGAAGAGACTTTGATGTCATTGTGGTTGGCGGCGGTCATGCGGGTACGGAGGCTGCGCTGGCATCGGCTCGGTGCGGTGCGAACACGTTGTTGCTGACGCAAAATATCGACACCTTGGGACAGATGAGCTGCAATCCTGCGATTGGCGGCATAGGCAAGGGTCATCTGGTTAAGGAAGTCGATGCATTAGGCGGGGTGATGGCTCAGGCTATCGACCGTGGCGGCATTCAGTTTCGCACCCTGAATGCCAGCAAAGGCCCGGCAGTTCGGGCGACCCGCGCTCAGGCGGATCGTCAGCTTTACAAGCAGGCGGTAAGAACGGTGCTGGAAAACCAGCCGAATCTGGCCTTGTTTCAGCAAACCGTGTCTGATTTGATTGTCGAAGGCGACAGGGTTGCCGGTGTTAAAACTCAAATGGGCTTAAGCTTTACGGCAAGGGCCGTGGTTTTAACCACAGGCACTTTCTTGGGCGGCAAAATACATATCGGTCTGGAAAACTACAGCGGCGGTCGTGCGGGCGATCCGGCCTCCATCGCCCTGGCCGAGCGGTTAAGGGAATTGCCGTTCAGGATCGACCGCTTAAAAACCGGCACGCCGCCGCGTATCGATGGCCGGACCATCGACTTTAGCAAATTGGAAGAGCAGCACGGCGACGATCCGGTGCCGGTGTTTTCGTTTATCGGCAAACGGGAGCATCATCCCCGACAAATTCCGTGTCATATCACTCGCACCAATAATAAAACTCACGACATTATCCGTTCTGGCCTGGATCGTTCTCCGCTGTATTCGGGGATTATCGAGGGCATCGGGCCGCGTTATTGCCCATCGATCGAAGACAAGGTCGTGCGCTTTGCCGATCGGGATTCGCACCAGATTTTTGTCGAACCGGAAGGATTGAATACCCATGAAATTTATCCCAACGGCATATCGACCAGCCTGCCTTTTGATGTGCAGTATGAGTTTGTGCGCTCGATGCTGGGTTTTGAAAATGCCGAAATCGTGCGCCCCGGTTATGCGATCGAATATGATTTTTTCGATCCCAGGGATTTGAAGTCATCGCTGGAAACCAAGCACATGAATGCGCTGTTTTTTGCCGGGCAGGTCAACGGCACGACCGGTTATGAAGAGGCTGCGGCTCAAGGCTTGATCGCGGGGCTTAATGCGGCGCGTTTGGTTCAGGGCCTGGACAGCTGGTGTCCTGGTCGTGACGAGGCTTATATCGGCGTGATGATCGACGACCTGATTACGCGCGGCACCCAAGAGCCGTATCGGATGTTTACCAGTCGTGCGGAATACCGGTTGCTGCTGAGGGAAGACAATGCCGATTTGCGCCTGACCGAAAAAGGCCGGGAATTGGGCTTGGTCGATGATGCGCGTTGGCAGGCATTTGAGACCAAGCGGGCCTCCATCTCCCAATTGCAGGGCGATCTGAAAAAGAAATGGGTCAGAACGGAAACGGCAGAGGCCGGGCAAGTCGAGCAATACTGGGGCAAGCCGTTGTTGCGGGAAGCCAATTTGATGGATTTGCTACGCCGTCCGGAAGTGGATGTTAAGCAGCTGTTGTCGTTTATGGACAGTGCCGAGGACATGGATCCGCAGGTTGCCGAACAGGTTGAAATTCAGGCCAAATATGCAGGCTATATAGATAGACAGCAAACCGAGATAGACAAGGCTTTGCGTTATGATCACCTGCGTTTGCCTGAAGTGATTGACTACAATGGCATTCCCGGTCTTTCTAACGAAGTCAGTGAACAACTTAAAAAACAGCGGCCGGAAACATTGGGCCAGGCATCGAGAATCCCTGGCATTACCCCGGCTGCAATTTCCCTGTTGTTGGTTTATCTAAAGAAGAAAAGCGCCTGATGGAAGCATGTCGAGAAATCCTGGTCTCCGGGATAGCATCATTAAATTTAAATGTAACTGACGAAAAGATAGATCAGTTACTTAGTTTTATAAAGCTGATTGAGAAATGGAATAAAGCCTATAATCTGACCGCGATACGGGACAGGGAGGAAATGGCGCGGCTGCATATATTGGACAGCTTGGCGATTGTTCCGCATATTGAAGGCAAGCGCGTCATCGATATCGGTACCGGTGCAGGATTGCCGGGTATCCCGTTGGCAATATGCCTGCCTGAGATTGACTTTACTTTGCTGGATAGCAATGCCAAAAAGACCCGGTTTGTGCAACAGGTCGTCCTGGAATTAAAGCTTAAAAACGTGGAGGTTCTCCACAGTCGCGTGGAAAATTATCATCCTGAGAAAACGTATGACGCAGTTCTTACCCGAGCGTTTGCCGGTTTGTCCGATATAGTGAAATTGACCGCGCACTTGCTGAGCAAGGATGGCGTGTTGCTGGCGATGAAGGGGCAGAATCTGGATGCGGAACTGGCAGAGATCGCGGCAAAAAAATCTGTCATATCGGTTAGCGTGCCGGGAACTGATGTTGAAAGATGTTTGGTACGAATACAATTGCCTGAACAGGCCGAGGTAAGCTAGTGGGAAAAGTAATTGCCATAACCAATCAAAAAGGCGGTGTAGGAAAAACTACAACCAGCGTAAATCTGGCGGCCTCGCTGGCTGCGGCTAACCGGCGCGTGTTGTTGGTGGATCTCGATCCGCAGGGTAATGCGGCGATGGGCTGCGGCATCGATAAGCAGGAGGTCAAATATTCCAGTTACGACTTGTTGATGGAAGAAGTGCCTGCGTCGGAAACGGTCATTAAAATCCCGGACATCGGTTTTTCGGTGATTCCGGGCAATTCCGATTTGACTGCGGCTGAAGTGGAATTGATGCATGCCGATCATAAGGAGCGCCGGCTGGCCGATGCTCTGATCCCGATAAAATCGGAGTATGATTTTATTTTGATCGATTGCCCGCCTTCTTTGAATATGCTGACCTTAAATGCGATGGTAGCGGCCAACAGCCTGTTGATACCCATGCAATGCGAGTATTATGCGCTTGAAGGGCTATCCGCATTAATGAGTACATTGAAAAATATTCAGGATTCCGTTAACCCGGAACTGCATTTGGAAGGTATCCTGCGGACCATGTATGACGACAGAAACCGCTTGACCAAAGACGTGTCGGAACAGTTGATCCGCTATTTCGGCGACAAGGTGTTTCGAACCTGCATTCCAAGAAACATTCGATTGGCGGAAGCTCCAAGTCATGGTCTACCGGTACTGAGTTACGATAAATCATCGCGAGGGTCTGTAGCCTATATTGCATTGGCGGGCGAAATGATCAGAAAAGAACAACATAACAGCGCATGACTTTAAGAAAACGTGGGTTAGGTCGGGGGCTTGAAGCCTTGTTGGCTGATGATTCAGCTAAAGAGAAAAAACAGCCGTCGCAAACTATGCAAGCGGGTGATCATCAGTTAACTGAAGATGTGGGCCAGGATGACATTCAGAGTGTGCCTGCGGTTGTCGACGAATGCATGGAGGCGGCGGTAATTAGCGAGGAAGCGGATGGCCGAGCGGCAATGGTGGTTGCGTTGTTTAAAAATATTCAGAGAGAAAACCTTATCTTGCTTGAGGAAGCGGAGGCTTTAAGGCAATTGATTATAGAGTTTGAATCGATAGTCCGTGCCGATCCGTCATAAACCAGAGCAAGAGCTATGGGGCGGTTGAATGGGTGGGTGAAATGATTAGAAAAGAGAAAAGTTGAAAGTTATGGCTGTGAAAAAACGGGGATTAAATCGAGGACTGGATGCTTTATTAGGCCATGTTTCCGATAAAGACGAGCACAGGGAAATAGGGGACGTCCATCAGCTTCAAACCTTGCCAATCGAGTATATGCAACGAGGCAAGTATCAGCCAAGAAAAGATATGAACCCTGAAAAGCTACAGGAGTTGGCTGATTCCATAAAAGCGCAAGGAATCATTCAGCCGGTTGTAGTGCGCAAGATTGCGCCGGAAAAATATGAAATAGTGGCGGGTGAGCGGCGCTGGCGTGCCGCGCAATTGGCGGGGTTGCAGCAGGTGCCGGTGGTCATCAAGGAGATAGACGACCGCGCGGCAATGGCGATAGCGCTGATTGAAAATATTCAAAGAGAAGACCTGAATCCTTTGGAAGAGGCGGAAGCGTTAAGAAGGTTGTTGGACGAGTTTGAAATGACCCATCAACAAGTTGCGGACGCGGTTGGTAAGTCACGCACTACAGTGACTAATTTGTTGAGACTGATCGATTTGCACCCGGAAGTGAAAAAGCTGTTGATCAATAGGCAGCTGGAAATGGGGCATGCACGAGCGCTGCTATCTCTGGATGGTCCGAAGCAGGTAGCTGCGGCTCACAAGATTGTCAGGGACGGGTTAACGGTAAGAGCGGCAGAGCGCTTGGTTAAGGACAGCCAGGCAGAGCATAAAGCCCCTAAAACAAGGGAAATAGACAAGGACACCCTGCGATTGCAGGAGGACTTGACGGCAAAGCTGGGTGCAAAAGTGCTGATTGAACATAAAGAAAACGGCACCGGTAAGCTGGTCATCGCATATTCCAGTTTAGAAGAGTTGGATGGAATTCTCGGGCAAATTAAATAGCGTGATAGCTAATGAGCCTGTCGATGAAAAACAATAAAAAATGTAAGTTAAATTTAATCTTCCTTGATTTAATGAAGGTCGATCGATATAATTCCCGACCTGTTGGGTATGGAGTTGGGTGTGACAGCTAGAAATCGCTCCGCTGTCAGTAAAATTATAAGTTATCAAATTTTGATGATAATAATAATGACAGCAGGATTTGCCCTGGCAGGGGGAAGGTCTTACGCCCTATCGGCGGCTTTAGGCGGGGCGGCGGCATTTATTCCAAACCTGTATTTTGCATTGCGGGTACATAAATCCGCAGGGCAGGAAGCAAGAAAGATTGTAAGATCTTTTTATGCCGGGGAATCGGGCAAGTTATTGTTAACGGCCGCGCTGTTTTTCATGATTTTTCAACTCCCAAACATAGAAATATTACCGCTGCTGGCCGTATACATAGCAGCATTATCGGTTTTTTGGTTTGCGCTGTTAATGCGCTGACATTACTAATATTTAGAGAGGAACGATGGCTACCGAAGCTCATGCCGAAGGTGCAACCGGGTATATTATTCACCATTTAACTTCGCTGTCCGTGGGCGAGGGTTTCTGGACATTAAATCTGGATACGTTGTTTTTCTCAGCCGTCTTGGGTGGCCTGTTTGTCTGGTTTTTTAAGCGGGCGGCAGAAAAAGCGACAGCAGGCGTTCCGGGTTTAGTGCAAAATTTTGCAGAAATGCTGATTGAATTTGTTGATACTCAGGTTAAAGACAGTTTTCACGGTAAAAATGAACTAATTGCTCCTCTGGCATTGACTATCTTTTGCTGGGTGTTCCTGTGGAACTTCATGGATTTATTTCCGGTTGATATATTGCCGTTAATTGGTTCATTGATGGGTATTGAATACCTGCGTGTTGTTCCAAGTACGGATTTAAATGCAACATTCGCGATGTCCATCTCCGTTTTTTGTTTGATTATTTTCTACAGCATCAAAATAAAAGGCCCTTGGGGCTTTGCCAAAGAGCTGATGTTTCAGCCGTTTGGCCCTTGGTTGCTGCCCTTCAATCTGCTGCTCAAACTGGTCGAAGAAATTGCCAAGCCAATCTCATTGGCGCTTCGTTTATTCGGAAACCTGTATGCAGGCGAGTTGATCTTTATTTTGATTGCTTTATTGCCTTGGTATATTCAGCCGGTGTTGAGTTTTCCCTGGGCGATCTTTCATATTTTAATTATCACGCTTCAGGCATTTATATTCATGGTACTAACCATTGTGTATCTGGGTATGGCACACGAAGATCATTAAGGCTTCCGTTCCTGCTCGTGCCCCTTACCGACATAATCCACATGGATGTGGTGAATGCAGATATTGCATAAGGCCATGGATGGCCTGTAGTAGAGCAACGCAGGAGCAGTTGCCGAGGAGCAAATATCTGCCCATGTAGGCAATGATTTTTTTAACTTTTTATAATTTAACTATACGTTTGGAGGTTTCATGGAAATTGCAAAATTAATTGCTGATGTACAAGGCATGACTGCTATCGCAGTGGGTCTGGTTCTAGGTATGGGCGCTTTAGGAACGGCTATAGGCTTCGGTCTGCTAGGCGGAAAATTCCTGGAAGGCGCTGCTCGTCAACCGGAAATGGTACCTATGCTGCAAGTAAAGATGTTTGTTGTTGCGGGTCTGTTAGACGCGGTAACAATGATCGGTGTTGGTTTGGCGCTGTTCTTTACCTTCGCTAACCCATTCCTGTCTGCTGTAACAGCTGCGGCAGCGGGTTAATAGGCTGTTTAACTTTACTAGCAACAAGAGGAACGCATCGTGAGTATCAATGCTACTCTGATTGGGCAAATGATTACCTTTGCACTTCTGGTATGGTTTACCATGAAGTACATCTGGCCGCCTTTATTTGACTCTTTAGAAGAACGTAAAAAGAAAATTGCTGATGGTTTGGCTGCGGCTGAAAAAGGTCAGGAACAAATGCACTTGGCAGAGAAAAAGGCCAAGGGCGTTTTAAAAGAAGCCAAAGAGCAATCTTCAGAGATTGTTAATCTAGCTCAAAAACGTGCCAATGAACTTGTTGAAGCATCAAAAGACACCGCCAAGAAAGAAGGCGAGCGTTTGATTCTTGTGGCAAAGGCGCAAATTGAACAAGAAAAACAACAAGCTAAAGAAGGTTTGCGTAGAGAAGTAGCAGCCTTGGCTTTGCTGGCAGCAGAACAGATTTTGAGTGCGGAAATCGATAAAACCAAGCACCAGGACATCCTGAGCAAAATCTCTAATCAACTGGGTTAAGCATAATGAGCGAACTGGCAACATTGGCAAGACCTTATGCAGCAGCGGTGTTCAAGCGATCCAAAGAAACCGGCACTACTGAACAGTGGTCGAAAAGTTTGGCGTTTATATCGGCTGTCCTGAACGATAAAGAGATTTCTGTCGTAGTGGATAACCCCAAGGTAAGTAGTGAGAGGTTATCGGCGTTGATGCTCGATATTTGTCAGGGGCAAGTAGATGAAGAAGGTGCAAATTTTCTGAAATTACTGGTTCAAAACAACCGTCTAACCTTGGCGCCGACTATTGCGGAGCTATTCGAAGCCTATAAGGCGGAAAGTGAAGGTTATGTCGATGTTGAAGTAGCAACTGCTTACGCTTTCACTAAAGAAGAAAAGCAACGTTTCACTTCAACGCTTGAAAAAACGCTAAGCAAAAAAGTCCATATGAATGTGACCGTAGATAAATCATTAATTGGTGGCGTTCTGGTACGTGCAGGCGACAGAGTGATTGACGGTTCCATTAAAGGCCAGCTTCAACAATTAGCAAAACGACTCTAAACTAGAGCGAGAAACAGAACATGCAATTAAACCCATCTGAAATAAGTGATCTGATTAAAAAGAAGATCGAAAACTTCGACCTGAGCGCCGAGGCTCATACAGAAGGTACCGTAGTCAGTGTGACTGACGGTATTGTACGAGTACATGGTCTTTCGGAAGCGATGCAAGGCGAGATGCTGGAATTTCCCGGCAATACCTTTGGCATGGCGCTTAACCTGGAAAGGGATTCCGTGGGTGTGGTGGTATTAGGTTCATACCAGCATATCTCTGAAGGCGATACCGTAAAATGTACCGGTAAAATTCTGGAAGTACCTGTTGGGGAAGCATTGCTGGGTCGTGTCGTTGACGCGCTGGGTAATCCTATCGACGGCAAAGGTGCTATTGAGACAACCGAAACTTCGCCGATTGAAAAAATTGCACCCGGTGTAATTGCCCGTCAATCAGTTGACGAACCTGTGCAGCTGGGTTTGAAATCTATCGACGCGATGATCCCTGTTGGTCGCGGTCAGCGGGAGTTGATCATTGGCGATAGACAAACCGGTAAAACGGCTATTGCAATTGATGCGATTATCAATCAAAAAGGTACAGGCATTAAATGTATCTATGTCGCTATCGGCCAAAAACGTGCATCAATTGCCAACGTAGTTCGGAAGCTCGAAGAGCACGGCGCAATGGCACATACTATTGTTGTCGCAGCGTCTGCATCGGAATCGGCAGCGTTACAATTTATCGCGCCTTATACCGGCTGTTCGATGGGTGAGTTTTTCAGAGATCGTGGCGAAGATGCCTTGATCATCTATGACGATTTAACCAAGCAAGCCTGGGCTTATCGTCAAATTTCCCTGTTGCTGCGTCGTCCGCCAGGTCGCGAAGCATACCCAGGGGATGTGTTCTATTTGCATTCTCGTTTGCTGGAAAGAGCGTCACGCATTAATGCAGCCGAAGTTGAGAAATTGACCGGCGGTAAGGTAAAAGGTAAAACAGGTTCATTGACCGCATTGCCTATTATTGAAACTCAAGGCGGCGACGTATCGGCTTTCGTACCGACTAACGTAATTTCTATTACCGATGGTCAGATCTTCCTGGAAAGTGATTTGTTTAACTCCGGCATACGTCCTGCGGTGAATGCAGGTTTGTCGGTATCGCGTGTAGGCGGTGCGGCTCAAACCAAGATCATCAAGAAATTGGGCGGCGGTACGCGTCTTGATTTGGCGCAATACCGTGAGTTGGCGGCTTTCGCGCAGTTTGCATCCGACCTGGATGAAAACACTCGCAAGCAGATTGAACGCGGTCAACGTGTGACTGAGTTGATGAAGCAGAACCAATATTCGCCGATGTCGGTCGCGCAAATGGCGGTTTCCTTGTTTGCTGCCAATGAAGGTTTCCTGGATAGCTTGGAAGTTAACAAGGTACTCGATTTTGAGGCTGCCTTACAGTCGTACATGACGTCAGAGCATTCTGAGTTAATGAACAACATTAATGCAACTGGCGATTTCAGTGACGACATAAGAAAGGGTATGCTTACCGCTATCCAGACTTTCGTCAAAACTCATAGCTGGTAAAAGGGTCTTAAAATGGCTGTTGGTAAAGAAATACGCACCAAGATCGGGAGTATTAAAAATACTCAAAAGATCACCCGGGCAATGGAAATGGTTGCCGCGAGTAAAATGCGTAAAACAAAAGACAGAATGCTGGCAACACGTCCATATTCCAAAAAAATTGGCCAGATTATCAAGCACCTGGCTCAAGCAAATCCTGAGTATAAGCACTCTTTTCTCGTCGAGCGTGAGGTTAAGCGGGTTGGGATCATTGTGATTAGCTCCGACCGGGGCTTGTGCGGCGGACTGAATTCAAATTTATTCAGAAGAACGTTGACGCAAATAATGCAATGGGACAAAGCAAATATTGAAGTGGATATTTGCACGATAGGCACGAAGGCATTTGGTTTTTTTGGCAACCTGAAAGCGAATTTAGTCGGTCAGGTTTCTAAATTGGGTGATACGCCGCACCAGCATGACATTGTCGGCATCATTAAGATCATGTTGGATGCGTATGAGCAGGGTAGGATCGATGAATTGCATGTAGTTAGCAATGAGTTCGTTAATACCATGACCCAGAAGCCTACTATCGAAAAACTATTGCCTGTCGTAGCCGGTGAGCTTGAGGAAAGTCTAAACGGCCATTGGGATTATATTTATGAACCTGATGCCAAAGAAGTTTTGGACCATTTGCTAACCCGATATATCGAATCCATCGTCTATCAGGGACTGGTTGAAAATAACGCCTGCGAACAAGCTGCCAGAATGGTGGCGATGAAGAGTGCTTCGGACAATGCTGGAAATATTATCAGCGAACTACAGCTGGTATACAACAAAGCCAGACAAGCCGCTATCACCCAGGAAATTTCAGAAATTGTTGCCGGTGCCGCAGCCGTTTAAGGCTCTCCTGAGCTAGTCGAAGGACCCAAGTTAAAATGACACAACACAAGAGGACAACTCAATGAGTTCGGGTAAAATCGTTCAGATTATCGGCGCGGTCGTTGACGTGGAGTTTTCACGTTCAGACCTGCCCAAAGTATATGATGCCTTAAATGTACAAGGCAAAGGCTTGGTGCTGGAAGTTCAGCAGCAATTAGGTGATGGTGTCGTCAGAACTATTGCGATGGGTACTACCGATGGTTTAAGTCGAGGCCTGGAAGTCAGTAATACCAACGCGCCTATTGCAGTGCCGGTCGGACAGGAAACCCTGGGTCGCATTATGAATGTTCTGGGCGAGCCTATCGACGAAAAAGGCCCAATCGGCGAAAAAGTTAAATGGGGCATCCACCGTGAAGCGCCAAGCTATGCTGAACAGGCTGCGGCAACCGAGTTACTGGAAACCGGTATCAAGGTTATCGATTTAGTCTGCCCGTTTACCAAGGGTGGTAAAGTCGGATTGTTCGGTGGTGCCGGTGTTGGCAAGACTGTTAACATGATGGAATTGATTCGTAATATCGCGATTGAACACAGTGGTTACTCGGTGTTTGCCGGTGTGGGTGAGCGTACTCGTGAAGGGAACGACTTCTATCACGAAATGACCGATTCAAACGTAATCGACAAAGTATCGCTGGTTTACGGTCAAATGAACGAGCCGCCAGGAAACAGACTGCGCGTTGCGTTGACCGGTTTAACCATGGCGGAATATTTCCGTGATGAAGGCCGCGATGTACTATTCTTCGTGGATAACATCTATCGTTATACATTGGCGGGTACTGAAGTATCGGCGCTGTTAGGCCGTATGCCTTCTGCGGTAGGTTACCAGCCAACATTGGCTGAAGAAATGGGCGTACTGCAAGAGCGTATTACTTCAACCAAGACCGGCTCTATTACGTCTATCCAGGCTGTTTACGTACCTGCGGATGACTTGACCGATCCATCGCCTGCAACCACGTTTGCGCATTTGGATGCGACCGTAGTATTGTCACGTCAAATTGCCGAGTTGGGTATTTATCCTGCGATCGATCCGCTGGATTCCACTAGCCGTCAGCTGGATCCATTGGTTATCGGACAAGAGCATTATGACGTGGCTCGTAAGGTTCAGGGTATCCTGCAACGCTATAAAGAATTACGCGACATTATTGCGATTTTGGGTATGGATGAATTATCTGAAGAAGATAAATTGACTGTATCAAGAGCGCGTAAAATGCAACGGTTCCTGTCACAACCTTTCTTCGTTGCCGAGGTATTTACCGGTTCTCCCGGTAAGTATGTGTCACTGAAAGATACCATTGCCGGATTTAAAGGCATTATCGACGGTGAATACGACGCTATTCCTGAGCAAGCTTTTTATATGGTAGGTACCATAGACGAAGCGCTTGAGAAAGCAAAAGGCATGAAATAAGTTATAAAATTGCTAGGTAATAAAAATGACCATGACCGTACATGTAGACATCGTTAGTGCAGAAAAGGAAATATTTTCCGGATTAGCGGAAATGGTATTTGCTCCTGCCGAACTTGGCGAAGTGGGCATTTCTCCTCGGCATGCACCATTAATATCCAGACTTAAGGCCGGTGAAGTTCGGGTGAAAGTCAACGATAAGGAAACTTATCAGTTTTATGTGTCAGGAGGTATGCTGGAGATACAACCGCATATGATTACCATTCTGGCTGACACGGCTATCAGAGCGAAAGATATTGATGAGGCTGCCGCAATAGAAGCCAAGGCCAGAGCTGAAGAAGCATTGGCAGACAAGTCGGGCAAGATTGATTTTGTAACGGCTCAGGTGCAATTGCAGGAAGCTGTTATGCAATTAAGAACATTGGATAGATTTAGAAAACGCGGCGGGTAGTTGGGATATTGCATGGCAAAGCTTTCGCTCTTGCTCATGTCCCTCGCCTACGTCCTGTAGGCGAAGCTCCTCCTTTTTAAAAAGCCCGGTAACGTATTCATGCGCTATCGGGCTTTTTTGGTTTAACGGAATATCAAAATGAACATAAAGACCATAATTCTGGCTGCGGGTAAAGGAACGCGGATGCGCTCGGAACTACCCAAAATTTTACATAAAATTGCCAATAGACCTTTACTGCAACATGTTTACGACACCGCCAAGCAATTGGAAAACAATACTATCAAGATTGTTGTAGGCCATGGTGCGGATCAGGTTACAGAAGCCTTGAAAAACCTGGATGCCGACTGGGTAGAACAAAAGCAGCAGTTAGGCACGGGCCACGCTGTGCAGCAAGTGAGCGATCAAATTGCCGATTCCGATAATGTGCTGATACTGTATGGCGATGTGCCTTTGTTGAAATTGGCAACCGTCAGACTGCTGATAAACAATGTCAACGACCGGTCCCTGGCTTTACTCACCGTAAATCTTGCCAATCCGGCCGGCTATGGCAGAATAGTCCGCAATGCAGCCGGGCAGGTTACAAAAATTGTCGAAGAAAAAGATGCGACATTGAGTGAAAAGCAGATCAACGAAGTCAATACCGGCATCATGGCGGTGCAAGGCAAACAATTAAAAAAATGGCTGAGCCAGTTAAATAACAGCAACGTCCAGGGCGAATATTATTTGACTGATGTGATTGAAATGGCCGTCGCCGATCAAATTAACATCGTGACCAGCCAGCCCGAAACCGAGGATGAAGTATTAGGTGTTAATAATCGCATACAGCTCAGTCACTTGGAACGTGTCTACCAACAAGAGCAAGCCAATAGTTTGATGGAACAGGGCGTCACCTTAAAAGACCCGATGCGCTTTGATCAAAGAGGTTCAATAGAGAGTCTGGGGCAAGACATAGAAATTGATATTAATGTGATCTTGGAAGGAAAAAACAGCATCGGCAGCAATGTCAAAATCGGTGCCAACACCCAGATAAAAAATTCCATTATCGGCGACTATGTGGAAATCCTGGCAAACTGCGTCATAGAAGATGCGGTTATCGGGCAAGGCAGCAGAATCGGTCCTTACGCCAGACTAAGGCCGGAAAGCGTTCTGGCTAATGACGTGCATATCGGTAATTTCGTAGAGATAAAGAAATCATCGGTAGCCGCAGGCAGCAAAATAAATCATTTAAGCTATATCGGCGATACGACGGTGGGCAGTAAAGTCAACATCGGCGCGGGAACCATCACCTGTAATTATGATGGCGTTAACAAGTTCAGAACCATTATTGAAGACGGCGCTTTTATAGGCTCGGATACCCAGTTGGTCGCTCCGGTTACTATAGGCAAAAACGCTACGATAGGCGCAGGATCAACCATCACCAAAGACAGCCCTGAGAATCAGTTGACCTTAAGCAGGGCCAAACAGATGTCACTTGCAGGATGGCAACGACCCGTTAAGCACGACTGCATGGATGCAGGAAGGTACGACTCCACGGATGGAGGAGGTAGAGCAACGCAGGAGCAGTTGCCGAGTGTAATGTCGGGAACAATTACCGAGGAGAAATAATATGTGTGGAATTGTCGGCGGTATCGCGCAACGAAATGTAGTGCCTATTTTATTGGAAGGCCTAAAACGACTGGAATATCGCGGTTATGATTCGGCAGGCCTCGCGGTTATAAACAATCAAAAAATCTACCGGAAACGAGAGCTGGGTAAAGTAAAGGGACTTGAAGCGCTGCTGGAAGCCGATCCTATCTCAGGCAATATTGGAATAGCGCATACCCGATGGGCGACCCACGGTAAACCCAGTACGGCTAATGCGCATCCGCATATTTGCCGGAATAAGGTTGCCGTAGTCCATAACGGCATCATCGAAAACCATGAGCATTTAAGAGAAGTGCAGCTGAAGCAGGGCTACGAGTTCACTTCAGAAACCGATACCGAAGTTATCGTGCATGAAATTCATCACGCGATGGAATCTACCGACGGGTTGCTGAGCGCCGTTAAACAGGCCGTCAAAAAACTGGATGGCGCCTATGCGCTGGGGATAATGAGCATTGATAGTCCCGATACCCTGATAGCATGCAGAAAAGGCAGTCCGCTGGTTATCGGCGTCGGGATAGGCGAATATTTTATCGCCTCCGATGTGGCGGCATTGCTCCCGGTTACGCAACGCTTTATATTTCTGGAAGACGGCGACATAGCGGCGATCACCATAGACGGGCTGGTTATTTATGACCGGCATGATCAGGCAGTCAGTCGTCCGATCATAGAAAGCCAGTTGACCGCGGATGCCGTCGATAAAGGCGACTATCGTCATTACATGCTGAAAGAAATTTACGAGCAGCCCTTTGCTATTTCGCAAGCCCTGGAAGGCCGATTCATCAATAATCGCCTGCAGGAAAACGCATTCGGGCATAACGCCGCCGAAGTGTTCGATAACATAAAAGCCATCCAGATTTTAGCCTGCGGCACCAGCTATCATGCCGGGTTGGTGGCACGCTACTGGTTTGAAGAACTGGCCCGCGTCCCCTGCAATATCGAAGTAGCCAGTGAATTTCGCTATCGAAGCCCGGTATTAGCGCCGGATACCCTGATTGTCACCATATCGCAATCCGGCGAAACCGCCGACACACTGGCAGCATTGCTGGAAGCCAAGAAACTGGGCGCAAAATATTCATTAGCCATTTGCAACGTGCCGGAAAGTTCGCTGGTCAGGGAATCGGATCTGGTATTAATGACCCGTGCGGGCCCTGAAATTGGTGTCGCATCGACCAAAGCATTCACCACGCAACTGGCAACATTAATGCTGTTGGTTATTGCGATTGGCAGACGCTTTCACCTGACCGAAATAGTGGAGCAAAAGATCACCTCGGAACTCTTCAGCTTGCCGGGGAAAATCGAGAAAGTATTGCAGTTGGATGATGAAATTAAAGTCCTGGCCGAGCAATTTGCCGAAAAACAGCATGCCTTGTTTCTAGGCAGGGGCACCCATTATCCGATAGCCATGGAAGGGGCGTTAAAATTAAAGGAAATTTCCTATATTCATGCCGAGGCCTATCCGGCAGGCGAGTTAAAACACGGCCCCTTGGCATTAATCGATGCCGACATGCCGGTTGTGACCGTCGCGCCGAACAATAGCCTGTTGGAAAAACTCAAATCCAATATACAGGAAGTCAGCGCAAGAGGCGGCCAATTGATTGTTTTTATGGATGAAACATTGGCATCGGCAAATGATGAAAATGTACGGATCGTAAAAGTACCTCAAGTCGGCAATGAGATTTCGCCGATTGTGTACACCATCCCCTTGCAACTGTTGGCTTATCATGTCGCGGTGTTAAAGGGTACGGATGTTGATCAACCCAGAAATCTTGCGAAGTCGGTTACGGTGGAATAGAAAATGGCAAAATTATCATTACAAGAACAATTGCTAAAATCCGGCTTGGTCAGCGCCGCTCAAGCCAAAAGCGTTAAATCCGACAAGCGCAAGCAAACCCAGCAGCAGCGCAAGAACAAAGTCGAAGTGGTTGACGAGGCAAAAGAGCTGGCTCAAAAAGCACAGGCTGAAAAAATCGAAAGAGATCGGGAGCTTAACCAGTTGCGCCAGCAGCAGGACGAGCAAAAACAGCTGGCCGCTCAAATAAAACAGATTGTTGAATTGAATAGGCTGCCCAGAGACGCTGAAGGCTTGGCCTTTAATTTTACCGATAACAATAAGGTCAAGCGGCTATACGTCTCGGAGGGGATGCGCGATCAAATTGCCGAAGGACGGCTGGCTATTGTAAAGCTTGGGCAACAATATGAAGTGGTGTCGGCGGAAGTGGCAAGAAAAATACAATCACGCGATGCAGCCAGTGTGATTGTATTTAACGAGCAAAATAAAACTGCGGATGTTGTGGATGACGCTTATGCGGAGTACCAGGTTCCCGATGATTTGATCTGGTAGTGACCACGAATTCACTTGTGCTTGTGGAGATCGCGGCCATAACTTGAGTTTTTACAGCACGCAACACCGGTTGCGGCCCTGCTGTTTGGCCTGATAAAGCGCCTGGTCTGCGCGTTCAAATGCCGATTCATCGGTGTCATTCAGGGTAAACTCGGTAATACCACAGGAAATGGTAATTGCAACGGACGCGCCGCTGGCATTAAAACCTGTTTTTTCAATGGTTTGACGCAGTTGGTTGGCCAGTATCAAAGCCGATTTACTGTCGGTGTTTGGTAGCAACATAGTAAATTCTTCACCGCCAAAACGGGAAATAAAGTCGGTTGCACGGGAATGATCCGATAATTGCTTGGCGATTAACAGCAGCACTTTATCGCCGGCTTTATGGCCGTAGCTGTCATTGATATTTTTGAAATGATCAATGTCCCAGATGATAAGACTTAGTGGCGAATGGTAACGCTTCCAGCGGGCCAACTCGGTTTCAAGTCTTTCGTTATAGGCGTTGCGATTCGGCAGGCCTGTTAAGGTGTCGCGTAATGCCCGGGTATTGGCAATTTTCAGTTTCGATTTAAGCTCGCAGGATTCTGACTCCATGTCTTTTATTTTATCGACCAAATCGTCCAGTTGTTGCTGCGTCTTTTGGCGTTGAATGGCTTCTTTTTGGCCATGTTCCCGGATTTCTTTGGCAATGTTTGCCAGTCGGCTGTTAATGATTCCTTTTAAGGGCTCCAGCGTGGTGGCATTGGTCGAGCTTAACTGTAATTCTTCCATCTGTTCAGAAACGGATTGATCGAGCCTGTTTCTGTTTTCGGCCGATTTTTGTGCGGCGGTACTGGCTCCCATCACGCTTACATCCAGTGCGGCTAATTGCTCGGTGATATGGGAGAGAAATTGATCAATGTCTTTTTGTTCCGATTGGCTGTGCTGTTTGATTTTAAGCAGCAACTTAAAGGACTTATCCAGAATAGATTCAAAAGCCGCCGCAGTGTGATTGGACGCAGTGAGCAATTGTTTTGCAGTTTGCGCCTGTTGATCAAAGACGCTCGGAATTTCGATGCCTTCCAGCAAAAGCAGTAACTGCCTGCTGATAATTCCCGTATCAATGTGGTTGGCGATGATAGTTGGCGCCGGTGCGTCGTCGTCAGGCTCGATAGCTTCAAGTATGGCGATAAATAATTGATCGGAGGTCTCGAATTTTACGGTCTCAGCTTTTTTCCTCAGCAGTTTCAGTATGCTTTGTTGTTTTTCAGTTGTGTATTGCTGAAGCAAAAAATCAAACAGTAGCTCGGTTTCTTCTGATCGGCTTTGAGTTGGCGTGTGCTTGAGTTGAGCGACGGAATTGGTAAATTTTTCGAGCTCATCTTTAAGTGCATGGCTATTGATGCCGCCTTTTAATTGATCGCGGATACTCAGCAGGTGTGGATCGAGAAGCGGGTCTAGTCCTGTGGTTGCGATAGTCAGGCGGACTATTGTTTTACAAAGCAGGTCTTCCTTTTCCTTGTAGGATTCCCCCGATTGTTCATGTTCATCAAGCAGATTTAAATATTTCTCTTTCCATTTATCCGGGTCGGCTGCCTTACTAAAAAAACTCATGATCGACCTTGTAAATGATAATGAAAAATAAATAATTTATACGTTTTATGCAATGGGCGGCCTTGCTGGCCGCCGCATCGCTAAGGGGGATGGCGGTACAATTATTTTGCAGCGCTTTCCTGTTGAATCAGCTGATTGATAACCTCTATCATTTTTTCATGAGAACCGGCGATAGGACCATTCGTCTTATACTTGCCGTTAATAATGATGGCAGGAACGCCGGTTACGCCGTAACGACCGGCCATGGCGGTTGCCTGGCGCATTTTGGAGTCGACCAGAAATGAATTGTAGGCGTTATGGAAGTCGGTTTCGTTAACGCCATGCGCAACAAAGAATTTAGCCAGTTGATCTTCGGTTTCAAGATTCTGTTTTTTGTTTTGTATGGCGTCGAAAAAGTCGGCATGAACCTTATCGACTACGCCCAGCGCTTCAGCAGTAAAATAAGCTTTGGCATGTTTGCCCCAAAGGTCGCTGAATACAGCGGGCTGACGGATAAATTCAACGTTTTTAGGCAGGTTTTTTACCCATTCTTCCAATAGTGGTTCAAAGCTATAGCAATGCGGACAGCCGTACCAGAAGAATTCAATAACTTCAATTTTACCGGGATTATGGGTAGGTTGTGCCGGCGACAGGGTCTCATAGCCAACGGATTCGGCTTTTAACAAGGCTGAGCAGGAAAACAATAAGATTAATAAGCTGGTTTGAGCGATTTTTTTAAGCATAGCTAAAGTTCTCTGTAGGTTTTGTAGGGCGGTTTCGTTTTACGACTGCATGGATGCAGAGCAACTCAGGAGCAGTTGCCCAGCAAACCGCCAAACGTTGTCTGCGAATAGGCGGATTGCTCGACAACTATTTCAGCATAATCTAAAGGGATGCGGGTTATGCTGAATTTGCATGGAGCAAAAATCCGTCCATGCCATCGTAGGGAGAGTCCGCCCTACGCTTATTTCATCATTGATATGCGATACGAAACGGCTTTTATTTCTTCATCCGTCATCTTCTTTGCAATCATGTACATGATATTTTCCGGATTATTGCTGCGCGCACCGGATTTAAAGTCAGTGAGTGCTTTGATTAAATAGTCGGCGTGTTGCGATTTTAATGCCGGAAATGAGGCCGGCTTATTGCCTTCGCCAAAAGGACCATGACAGGCGATGCAAGCGGAGACTTCGCTTTTTAGATCGCCGTTGCGGTACAGATCGCTGCCTTGAGCAATGAGGGCCTGGACATCTTTTTTGCCGGCCGGTTTTTCGTTGTCATCGTCAGAGTCCAAAACAGGCAAGGCGTTTTCTGAAATCTTTTGTGTCGCGTAGTAAGCGGAAATGTCTGTTATATCTTCATCAGTTAATGCCAGCGCCATAGCCGACATCATGGGATCGTTGCGGCTACCGTCTTTAAATGCGTGCAGCTGCTTTACCAGATAAGAAGAATGTTGCTGTGCAAGCTTGGGGAATGTTGCTACCATGCTGTTACCGTCGTCTCCATGACAACTGGTGCAGGACGCTGATTTTTGTTTTCCTGCGTTAATATTGCCTTCTGCATGTAAAATACTCGTAGCACTGGCCAATGCCAGAGAAATTGAAAGTACCTGCAATTTTTTCTTCATCAAATTCCCCTTCGGAATGGTTAATCATTTATGCCAGTCTTTTAGTTACTCAGGCTGCTGCGCATATCCGAATTTTACTCTAAATAGTAACTCTAAGCGAGACAACGATGAATCCAGTTTATCATCAAGCAAAATTTATTAACAGTTCGCCACATCTCAGCAATACGCCCCCGGATCAGGGTCTGGAAGTGGCATTTGCGGGGCGTTCCAATGCCGGTAAATCCAGTGCGATTAATACCTTAACTCGGCAAAACGGATTGGCCCGAATCAGTAAAACGCCGGGCAGAACCCAGATGCTTAATTTTTTTGAAATTAATGAGCGGCAACGCTTTGTTGATTTACCGGGTTACGGCTATGCCAAAGTGCCTTTAGAGGTGAAGAAGAAATGGCATGAGTTGATGGAAACGTATTTAACCAGTCGCAAGTCATTATGCGCGATTATTCTGGTGATGGATGTGCGCCATCCCTTAACCGAATTCGACTGGCAAATGGTCGAGTGGTGCGAGCATACCGGGCTGCCGCTGCATATTTTGTTAACCAAGGCCGATAAATTGAATTACGGCGCAGCTAAAAATACTTTGTTGCAGGTACAAAAGGAACTAAAGGATAGTAATTTTCCTTTAACGATACAGCTATTTTCGTCGTTGAAAAAAACCGGCATTGATGAAGTGCATGCTGCGCTTGATCAGTTGTTTAATCCTGTCGATCAGGATCAGAGTGAAATGTCGATACCTTCCTGAGCGAGCAATAATTCGCAGCCGGTTCCCGGATTGTTTAGCAACAAGTTTTGGTAAATGATTTCAAGACTTGCATCGCTACGGGTGGGTTCATGGTGGGTGAAAAACAGTTTTTTTGCCTTTGCGGCGGTAGCCAGTTTTATTCCCGAATCATAAGTACCGTGCCCCCAACCTTGTTTGGAGGCATATTCCTCATTGGTATAGGATGAGTCGACAATCAACGCATCGACATCTTTCATGGCCAGCACGACTTCGTCCCATTTTGCATCGACAAAAGACTGGAATTCAGCATATTCGTCATCTTCCGGATCATAGATGTTGAGTTGCGGTTCGTAATCGCCGGTAAAAAAAACCGACTGCCCGTCGCAATCGATTCGATAGCCGAAATTTAATACCGGGTGACTGAGCACAATGGGCGTGATTACGGCTCTGCCTACATGAACCGGTACGCCCGGTTTGACGGTGGCGTATTCAATCCGGGCATTCAGCTGCGCTTCCCGTATCGGAAAAAAACTGTATTGCAATTGTACGGAAAGCGCCCGGTTGATGGTTTCATTGGTGACCGGGTCAATTCCGCCGTAGATTTTAATGTGATTGTTCGGGATAAAAATGGGGATGAAGAACGGCAGGCCCTGTATATGATCCCAATGGGTGTGGGTAATGAAAATATGCGCCTGGACGGGCATTTCTTTCAGCAGGTTTTGTGCAAGCGCGTGGATGCCGGTGCCGGCGTCAAGAATGATCAAATCATTGTCATCGGTCCTGATTTCTATACAAGTCGTATTGCCGCCGTATTTAACGGTGCTGGGTCCCGGTGTGGGTATGGATCCTCTAACGCCCCAGAATTTGATTTTCATTGTTGTCCTTCTACTGCATGGATGTAGGGGGTAGGGCGATGCAGGAGCACAAACCGGGCGCTACAAGTTAATAAAAGATTGGGCTTCTATTTTGACGGATTCCAAATCCCCCAAAGCCTCGCACATCGCAGGGAGGTTCAGGCCAAAACGGGCGACAATGGATTCGGGGAAGGCTTCTATCACAGGATTGCCGCCATCGCCGAAGTGCAGGTGTTTGCTGATTTGATTCGCGGCAAAAACGCAGTCTCGTAAGACATTGGGGCTATGGTCAAGCTCATGATGATGAGCGATGGCATCGATTAACGGGCCTGACAGCTCCCATTTTTCGGCCAGTATTCTGCCCGCCTGCGAATGATTAAGACCGATAAATTCGAGTTCGGTTTGATGCAGCGGCAGTTGTTGTTCTTGGCTCTTTTCCAGCGCGAGCTTAAATTCATCGGGAATAAATTCGGCGAATACCACTTTCCCAAAGTCATGCAGTAATCCGGCAACAAAACAATCGCCGCATTCTGTTGAAGACAGGCCTATGCGTTCAGCAAGCAGTTTACTGATTGCTGCGGTGGTCAAAGAATGCAGCAGGAAATCGGAGGTATTGAAATTGGCCTTGTTGTCGGCATTCAACATGCCCATTGCGGCAACGCCCAGGGCTATGTTTTTTATGGTATTAAGGCCGATATGTACGACGGCTCGTTGCACCGAGGTGATTTTTTGGGGTAAGCCGTAGAAAGATGAATTAATGGCTTTAAGGATTCTAACGGTCATGACCGGGTCGCATTCAATAACGCGGATAATATCTTTTGCCGAAGCGTTGATGTCTGACGTTAATTGCACCACCTGCTGGACGCTTTTAGGAAAAGCGGGCATTTTTTCAACGAGGACGAGGAGTTTTTCGTTCTTTGAGTTTTGCATTTAAGAATTCGTTAAACAATAATCAACAAGGAGAGCACCGCAGCGAAAAGTATAGTTATGTGAGATCCCGGTTACGCCGCCACTATAATACAATACCGGCGCAATGCGGAAAAATAATAACTAACCGTTAATGAGCTTCGTCCCAATTATTGCCGATGCCTATATCTACAATCAGCGGCACGTCAAGATCGGCGGCTGCACACATGATGGATCTGATCTTCGCCGCGCAGTCGTCGACATGCTCTTCGGCAATTTCAAACACCAGTTCGTCATGCACCTGCATAATCATCTTGGCATCCGGCTGTTCCTTATGCAACCACTGGTCGGCGGCAATCATGGCGCGTTTAATGATGTCGGCCGCAGTCCCCTGCATCGGCGCGTTAATAGCGGTACGTTCGGCATATTGGCGACGCGCCGCGTTGCGTGAATTTATTTCCGGTAAATACAACCGTCTGCCGAACAGGGTTTCGATATAGCCTTGTTCGCGGGCTTGCTCCCTGATGCGGTCCATGTAGTTTTTGACGCCCGGATAACGGGCAAAATACAAGTCGATATAAGATTGCGCCTGACTGCGCGACAGGCCCAGTTGCTGCGCGAGTCCAAAGGACGACATGCCGTAAATCAGTCCGAAATTGATGGCCTTGGCGGAACGGCGCAAATCGGTGGTGACTTGCTCGGGAGCTACGCCAAATACTTCCGCCGCGGTGGCGCGATGCACGTCCTGTCCTTCGCTAAAGGCTTTTAGCAAGCCTTCGTCGGCAGATAAATGCGCCATGATGCGAAGCTCGATTTGCGAATAATCGGCGGCGACAATTTTTTTGCCTTCGGGGGCGATAAACGCCTGCCGGATTTTTCGGCCTTCTTCACTGCGTATCGGAATATTTTGCAAGTTGGGATCGGAGGACGACAGCCTGCCTGTCGCGGCTACAGCCTGATGATACGAGGTATGGATCCGACCCGTTTGTCCGTCAATCTGCTGCGGCAGTTTGTCGGTATAGGTTGATTTCAGCTTGCTTAAGCTGCGGTACTCAAGAATCAGCTTGGGCAGCGGGTAATCGAGAGCCAATTCCTGCAACACCGATTCTTCCGTTGAGGGCTGGCCTTTGGGCGTTTTCTTTAATACCGGCAGCTTTTGCTGATCGTACAATATCTCCTGAATCTGTTTCGGCGAACCCAGGTTGAAGGTCTGTCCGGCCAGGTCGTGAGCGTGTTGCTCAAGGGAGATAATCTGGCTGGAAAGCTCAAGGCTTTGCTGCGCGAGCATCGCCGCGTCGATTAATACGCCGTTGTTTTCGATGCGGGCCAGTACGCTAATCAGCGGGACTTCCATTTCCGCATATAACTCAAGCAGTCTTGGATGCTGTGCCAGTTTTGCATTGAGCGCCTGATGCAGTTGCAGGGTAATGTCGGCATCTTCCGCCGCGTAAGGTGCGGCTTGATCTATCGACACTTCCTGAAAGCCTATTTGCTTTGCGCCTTTTCCGGCTACATCCTCGTAATGGATGGTTTCAACGCCCAGATATTCCTTAGCGAGGTCATCCATATTGTGTTTGGTTGCGGTGCTGTTTAGCACGTAGGATTCGAGCATGGTGTCGTGGGCGATGCCGCGTAATGCGATGCCGTGATTAGCCAGGACATGCATATCGTATTTCAGGTTTTGCCCGAGTTTGGCTTTATGCGGATTTTCCAGCAGAGGCCGCAGTTTTTCCAGTATTTCAGAGCGATCCAGCTGATCCGGTACGCCGGGATAGTCATGCGCTAAAGGCACGTAGGCGGCTTTGCCCGGCGTTACCGCAAACGATACGCCGACTATCTGGGCTTTGCTGTAATCAAGGCAGGTGGTTTCAGTGTCGAACGCAAACAATTCGGCTTTTTCCAGTTGAGTTAGCCAGTCGTTAAAGTGCTGTTCGGTTAACACGGTTTCATAACTGGAATCGATTTTGGCGGGCTTGTCTTCGGTTTGTGCGGCTTCAATAGTGCTCAGGGCCGGCGTAGACGAAGAACCTGTGCTGAGCTCAGTCGAAGCATCCAGCATTTTTAACCAGGACGAAAAGCCCAGTTCGGCCAATAAGATTCTTAGTTCCGCCTTGTCCATCGGCTGCTGTTTCAAGTCTTCCATGTTGTAGGGCAAATCGAGGTCGCATTTAATGGTGGTGAGTTGTTTGGATAACGGCAGTTTATCCAAACTGGCGCGCAGGTTTTCGCCGATTTTTCCGGTGATTTTATCGGCGTGGGCGATCAGGTTTTCCAGGGTACTGTATTGTTCCAGCCATTTTGCCGCCGTTTTAGGGCCGACTTTGGGTACGCCGGGAATGTTGTCGACGGTGTCGCCCATCAAGGCCAGATAATCGATAATCTGCTCCGGCCTGACCCCGAATTTGTCGATAACGCCCTGAATGTCCATGCGGGTATTGGACATGGTGTTTTCCAGGATAATATGTTCGGTGACCAGCTGCGCCATATCCTTGTCGCCGGTGGAAATAATAACGTCGTAGCCTTGCTGTTCGGCGTGCTGGGCCAGAACGCCGAGCACGTCGTCGGCTTCCACGCCGGATTCGATAATTAACGGCAGACCCATCGCCCGAATCAGGTTGTGCAGCGGGGCAATTTGCACCCGCAAATCATCGGGCATAGGCGGCCGATGGGCTTTGTACTGATCGTAAAGCTCGTTGCGAAAGGTTTTGCCCGGCGCATCGAAGACCACGGTGATGTAGTCGCTGTGATAGTCGGCAATCAGTTTGCGCAGCATATTGCTGACGCCGTAGATGGCGTTGGTGGGTTCCCCGTTCGCATTGGTTAGCGGCGGAATGGCATGGTAAGCGCGGAACAAAAAAGAGGAACCGTCAACCAGGATCAGGCGTTCTCTGACGCCCCCCTTTGACAAAGGGGAGGCAGGGGGGATTTGTGTTTGTTGGGACATAAATTAGGTTCAAGGCTAAGGGCTAAAGGTGTGGTAACTATTCGGCGAATGGATTAAAAGAACGCGGATGCCAAAAGTAGGCGCTTCTAAGCGACGCCGATTGGCCGGATTTGCGCGGTTTTTTTAAAGCCGAAAGCCGAATTTGTTATGCGCTTTTAAATCTGTGCTCCATTTGGTTGCAAATATAGCGGGTAGAGGCGCTAATTAACGACTTCGTTAATCTTATTTAATCATAATTATCAGCGTCATCTGCGTTCCATTTTGCTAATCGCTGAAAATTTCAAATATACTAAGTTTTACGCTTAACATCGACGATATTGGGCAATTGACTTATTTTATTAAGAACCTGGCTTAACTGATCGGTATTTTCAATTTGAATGGTCAAATTGAGTAGCGCTGAAAAGTCGGGATGCGTATCCAGTGCTGCATTGGAAATATGAATTTTAGCCTGGGCCAAAATCTGGGTAACGTCATTGAGTAAATTTTGGGAGTTAAAGGCATGGATAACAATAGGCACAGCGTAGCTGGCTTTTTTTGCGCCCCAGCTAACCGAAATAAGCTGGGTCTGTTTTTCGGGGCCAAGGTGCAAGATGTTTTCGCAGTCTTTGCGGTGGATCGTAATGCCTTTTTTGTGGGAAATATAGCCGATAATGTCATTGCCCTGAATCGGGGAGCAACAGTGAGCAAGAGAAGTCAGGACATTATCGATGCCTTCTACGGAAATGACTGATTTAGTCTCGGGCTTTTTGCGTTGAATGGGTGTCGGTTGAGCTTCCAGTTCAGGAATCTTGAAAAACGCCGCAAGCTGTCGGCTGTTAATGTCGCTACGACCTATCGCTTCGAGCAGCTTATCGGTATCCGGTTGATGAAAATGTTTAGCCAGCTCCGCCAGATTGAGCATTTTTAAGCCCAGTCGTTGGCTTTCCTTGTCTAAAATAGCCTTGCCTGTGGCCATATTCTGGGTTTGTTGCTGATTTTTAAACCAGCTTTTGACTTTGCCGATCGCGGCCGATGTCTTTAAATAGCCCAGGTTGAGATCGATCCAGTTGTGATTGGGGCCGCCCTCTTTTGCCGTCAAAATTTTCACCTGATCGCCGGATTTTAAGGTATAGGTCAACGGCGCAATGCGACCGTTGACTTTTGCCCCGCGGCAGCGGTGTCCAACTTCGGTATGGATGGCGTAGGCAAAATCCAGCGGCGTCGAACCTTTAACCAGGTCGATTAATTTCCCGGCGGGCGTTAAAACATAGACGCGATCATTGAATAATTCGCTACGGAAATTTTCCGACAGCGCTTCGTCGCTGCCTTCCTTTCGGCTACGCTCAGGACTGGTTTCGTCCAGCAATTTGCGCAACGAGGCGATATTTTTTTCGATGGCTGCGTCATGCTTGCCGCCTTCCTTGTAAGACCAGTGCGCGGCAACCCCGAGTTCGGCAAAGTCGTGCATCTGCTGGGTGCGGATTTGCACCTCGATACGATTGCCCTCGGGATCGATAATGACGGTATGCAAAGACTGGTAACCGTTTTCTTTAGGGTTGGCGATATAATCGTCAAACTCTTTGGGAATGGTTTGCCAAAGGCTATGCACCATGCCTAAGGTGGCATAACAGGCGGTCAGGTTGTCGACAATCACGCGCACGGCCAACAGGTCGTAAAGTTCGTCTATATCCAGTTGCTTGCGCCGCATCTTTTTCCAGATGCTGTAAATATGTTTGGGACGACCGTAAATCCCGGCAGAAATGCCTTCTTCGGCGAGCTTTTTCTGCAGCAGGACAATAAACTTATTAATACAGTTTTCCCGCTGCACGCGGTTATCGGTCAACGACTTGGCAATGCGGCGGTAGGATTGGGGTTTCAGATAGCGGAAGGCCATATCCTCCAGCTCCCATTTTAGCTGATGAATACCCATGCGGTTAGCAATCGGCGCATAAATGTCCAGCGTTTCCTGGGCAATAAAGCGCCTGAGTTCGTAAGACTCCCTGGGTAAAACCTTAAGTCGTTGAAGCCGGTAAGCCAGTTTTATTAATACGGCGCGGACATCCTGAGTCATGGACAGCAGCATCCTGCGTAAAGTTTCCGTTTGGCTCGGTTGATCCGTCATTTCCAGGGAATAAACGGTTAGCTTATTCAGCCAGTTCACATCGTTAACCAGTGTTGCAACCGTTTCGCCGAATTGCTCTTTAATGTTAGGCTTCGGATTTAAATGGGCTAAGCGTGGATCGCTTAATATTGCGGCGAGGATGGTTTTCAGATCGACATTAAAGTCCATCAAAATTGCCGCTACCTCAACGCCTTTGGGGCGAAAATAATGCGGATCTTCAGGGATTTGGGCGATAATCGCCAGCGCCCGATTTATTTGTTCGGTATCGGGAGCGGAAAATCCGCTAAAAAGCTGTTTATTGGGCTCGGTGTTTTTTTGCATCAAACGATAGTCAATAATTTGAAAACTTGGCGGTTATGATAGGTCAATGCCGGTAAATGTAACAAGCAATCATTGCCTACATGGAAGTAGGCAAGGGGCGTGAGCAGGAGCGGAAATGGATGTAGGTAAGGAGCGTGAGTACGACTTGCATGGACAGATATTTGCTCCTGCAATATCTGCATTCACCACATCCCTGTGGATTATGCAGGAGGTAGAGCAATGCAGGAGCAATTGCCGAGGAGCGGAAGCTTCGCCTAAAGCGCCTACTTTGGGTGCAGGTTACTGAAAGCACATCTGCTAAATACATATTTTAACGTATTGAAATACAATGGAATAAAGCTGTTATGTTGGTGTCGGCTAACGGCAATTCAATGGTTACGGAAACACGGTTATATTTTTAACAAATAATTTAAAGTTGAAAAAATGAAAATTACAATATTCGGAAGCGGTTATGTGGGGTTGGTAACAGGTGCCTGCCTTGCGGAAGTCGGCAATGACGTTATCTGTGTTGATATTGATGAGGCTAAAATCGCCAAACTGCAACAGGGCATTATTCCGATATTTGAGCCGGGACTCGAGACTATGGTCAAGGAAAATCAATCGGAAGGGCGATTAAGATTTACTACCGACATTAAGGCGGCCGTGGATCACGGCGTATTTCAATTCATAGCCGTCGGCACGCCGCCGGATGACGACGGCTCAGCCGATTTGCAGTATGTATTGGCGGTTGCCAAGGGTATTGCCGAGAATATGGACGAGTATCGGGTTGTGGTTGATAAATCGACGGTGCCTGTGGGTACCGCAGATAAGGTTAAAGCGGTTATGCAGCAGATATTGGCAAGCCGCGGCAAAGACCTGGAGTTCGACGTGGTGTCAAATCCCGAGTTCCTGAAAGAAGGCGCGGCGCTGGATGATTTTATGAAGCCGGATCGGATCGTTATCGGTACCGATAACCCCAGAACGGCGGAATTGCTCAAGGCGCTTTATGCACCGTTTAATCGCAGTGTCGACCGGGTTATCACCATGGATATACGTTCGGCGGAATTAACCAAGTATGCTGCAAATGCGATGCTGGCAACCAAAATCAGCTTTATGAATGAATTGGCAAATCTGGCCGAGCATTTGGGTGCGGATATTGAGCAGGTAAGGCATGGCATAGGTTCCGATAGCCGCATCGGCTACAGCTTTATTTATCCCGGTTGCGGTTATGGCGGCTCGTGTTTTCCCAAAGACGTGAAAGCGCTGGAAAGAACGGCAAAGGAACAGGGCTATCATGCAGAATTGCTCAATGCGGTAGAGAATGTCAATAATCGGCAAAAACACCGCTTGTTCGAAAAAATTAATCAGCATTATCAAGGCAATTTAACCGGTAAGGTATTTGCCTTGTGGGGATTGGCGTTTAAACCCAATACCGATGACATGCGCGATGCGCCAAGCCGGGTTGTGCTGGAAGCCTTGATTGAAGCCGGTGCAACCGTGCAGGCCTTTGATCCTGAAGCGCAGGAAGAAGCGCGGCGACTTTATGGCGACATGCCGGGTTTGAGTTATTACGACTCGCCCAAGGATGCCTTGAAACGAGCCGATGCGTTGGTGATAGTTACGGAATGGAAACAATTTCGCAGTCCTGATTTTGATGAGATGAGTCAACAGCTGCATGATAAGGTGATCTTTGACGGCCGTAATATGTATGAGCCGGACAGGGTTAAGCGTAGCGGATTAGCCTATTACGCAATAGGGCGATAAAAAAGTTGTATTTACAAGGCAAGCGTCTAAACTAAGCGGCGAATGGTTAATAATAATTTTGGTTGGCATATAAGACTATTCGCAAATCATAAATCATATAATTTTTTATAATAGGAAAATAAAGATGCTTAGATTATTAGTAGTGTTATTTGCCGCCTTTTGCTCGTTTAATGTCATTGCCTCTCCTGTAAACATCAATACCGCCGATGCTAAAACCATAGGGGAAGCCCTGTCAGGTATCGGTCAGAAAAAAGCCGAAGCCATTGTTAAGTACAGGGAAACAAAAGGTGAATTCAAAACAGTGGAAGATTTGGTTAACGTTGATGGAATCGGCGCGAAAACTGTCGAAAAAATTAAAAACGATGTCTTGCTAAGCGATGCGGCGGCCGTCGCGGATCAAAAGACAGATAAAAAAATAGATGAAAAAACGGATAAAAAGATAGAAGAAAAAACCAAGTAGATTATCGGTAGTTATCTTAAAGAGACCAGCCGTTTCTAATTAGAGACGGCTGGTTTTTTGTTGTGTGGGATTTATTTTACGTGTGCTATTGAATGCAAGCATTGAACGTGAGTGGACAATCCGTATTACCGAGCAAAAAACAGGCTGATTGAAAATGCTGTAAAATGAATTAACAGGCATGAGTTAATCGCATTGAGCGGCAGTGCCGGTGCTGTGTGTTATTTTTTAATCGCAATGGTTTGAGATGAAATGAGTGAAGAATACGAATACGATGATGAAGAGGTTGAATATTACGCAATCCGGCCTAATAAAACACAAATCAAAAAAGATATGGCAGTTCTTTTTGCTTTAAGCGAAGAAATGTCTGAGCTACCGGCGGGGCAATTAAAAACGCTTGAACTTCCTGAGATCATCAATAAAGCCGTTGTAGAAGTATCGGGAATGCCTCATAAAGGCGCGAGAAAACGGCTGCTGAAATTTATTGCAGGCCAGCTCAATAAGATAGATATAGAGCCTATTTTAGAAAAACTGTCGCGCATCAAAAATAAAAGCGCCCACGCGGTCAGGGAGCACCATATTGTTGAGCGTTGGCGAGATCGGCTGATTGCCGAGGGCAATGATGCCTTGACGGAATTGCTGGACGAGCAACCTCATGCCGATCGGCAGTTATTAAGACAATTATTGCGTAATGCCCAAAAAGAAACTGAAGCCGGTAAGCCGCCCAAATCTTCGCGTCTGTTATATCGCCAACTGAAAGAATTATTTAAGGTTGAAGGCGAACCGGATGATGAAGCAGGGTTTGAGGATGAACAGGAAGACGATTAATCGCCCGTTACTCCATCACGCCTGACAATCGCCAAACAAATCCATTTGCCGGGAATGAGTCTGCCCGGCCTTGTTTTCCAGTGAGGACAGCGTAATCCCCAGCAAGCGCACATTACGCCTGCCTATGTCGGTGTTTTTCAATAAGTCTTCAACAATGTCGCCCCCGGTCGATGCCGCCGTAATGACATGCGGCAGTGTCCTGCTGCGGGTGATTTGCACAAAATCGTGATATTTGATTTTTACGGTCAGGGTATGGGCGACCAGCTGTTTTTCGGCGACTTTGCTTAAGGCCTTTTCCAGCAGGCTTTGCAACTGCGCAATGACGTCTTGTTTGGCCTTAATATCCTGCTGAAAGGTAATTTCCACGCCCACCGATTTCCTGATGCGGCAGTTGTTGACCGGGCGGTTGTCTATGCCCCTGGAAATGCTGTAATAATGCAGCCCGGCCTTGCCGAAATAGTGCTGCAACGTTTCCAGCGGCAATTCCTTCAGATCCTTGCCGGTCTTGATTCCCAATGAGTGCATTTTTAGCGAAGTGGCCTTGCCTATGCCATGAAACTTTTCGACCGGTAGCCGTTCTGCAAAGTCAGGCCCTTGTTCCGGGGTGATTAAATAAAGCCCGTCCGGTTTATTGATGTCCGAAGCGATCTTGGCGAGGAATTTGTTATAGGAGACACCGGCCGAAGCGATCAACTGGGTTTCCTGCTTGATCGACGCCTTGATGGCTTTGGCGATTAACGTGGCGGAGCCTTGATGCAAACTGGCGTTGCTGACATCCAGGTAGGCTTCGTCCAGGGACAGCGGTTCAAAAAGATCGGTGTAGTCGGCAAAGATTTTGCGAATGGCCGTTGATGCCTCTTGATAAGCGTCGAAGCGGGGTTTTACAAAAATAGCCTGGGGGCATAAGCGGTAAGCATGCGCTGAAGACATCGCGGAATGGATGCCGTATTGCCTTGCTTCATAGCTGCAGGTTGCCACAACACCGCGAGAGTCCGGGGTTCCGCCGACGATCAGGGGCTTGTTGCGGTATTGCGGGAAATCGCGCTGCTCTACGGCCGCAAAAAAAGCATCCATATCGATATGAATGATTTTGCGGCTAGAGTTCATCAGGTGTTATTTTGCGGAGTTTTTCGCTTCCGGCAATTGCAGTTCTGCGGTCATATTCCAGTCGGAGAAAGGAAACGGCAGGGTTTCGGTATTGAAAGTCAGGAACAGCAAAATATGGTAGGTATAAATGGAAAGGCTGCGTCCGAAATTAAGAATGTTGACATTAGCTTTGCCGGTGAGCAGCGTTGATGCCACCTGCAATATAATAACGGCCCAAAGCAGCATTCTGACCAGTCCGCCGATAGCCGCAAAAATCAGCATAAAGAAAATTCTTTTCCAAGTGCTGATTTGGGTCAAGTTGTAGTTTATTTGTTCATCCATCGTAATTAACCTCGGTTCATAATATCGCGCAAATCAAGAGCCGCCGCATTAGCGCGGGCTATATAATTTGCCATTGACAGGGAGTAGTTGGCGAAAAGACCGTAGCCGCTACCGTTTAAAATCATCGGGCTTAGAATGGGGGTCAGGGCGTTTTCCAGCGCCTTGATCATGATGTCAACGGTACGCATGGCCCGTTTGTCCAATAAAATATCCTCAAAGTCATGTTTGATGGCTCTGAGTATATGCAACAACGCCCAGCTTGCCCCGCGCGCTTCATAGAAAACGTCGTCAATCTCCAACCAGGTTACTTTGGCTACGGAGGTGCCTTTTTCATCAGCCGCTTCCCGCTCAAGCTCGGTCAACCCGGGGCCGTAGTTGCCGCTGGCGCTGTTTGCGGTCAAACGGGTGGAAAGCCCACCCAGACGCTTAATCACAACTTCGGTGTATTGCCACAGATTGTCGGCACGGGAATAAAATTGAGCTTTTTTTATGGGGCCGCCGTATTTTTGCAGGCGTTCCATGTATTTATGCAGCGCTTCAACGCCTTTTTGATATTCGGCTTCCGTTGACGGCAGGGCCCATGAGTCGTTTTCGTAATAGAAATAAGGTTCTGCAATCGCCAGATCAGGGTCTTCGGCCGATTGGGATTGATCCCTGGCAAAGTGGTTTCTTAATGCCGATGTGGCGTCGCGCAGCATGACTAATGCGCCGTATTCCCAGTTGGAAATGTTGTCCAGTAATACGCCGGGAGGCGCGACGTCGTTAGTAATATAGCCGCCGCTTTTATGCAACAGAACCTCGGCGATATGGGCCAGGGTGTTGGTGTAGACATAGCCGACCGGCATGCTTTCAGTGGCGTGGGTTTCTTCTGCGCGTTTTACGGCTTCGTCCAGAACATTAAACTGATCCGGCTCTCTGCCCCACCAAGCGCCCAGGAAGATCAGGATGATCACCACAATGAGGGTAAAAACGCCAAAGCCCCAAAGTATCCCTTTAGATTTTATATCGTTCAGTGTATCGTTTGCCGCCATTTTTGAAATCCCGTAAAGAGGTTTTTTCGTAGGATCGAAAAACATTTCATCCCACTGCTTTTTTATATGAAAAATTGGCTACATGGTAGCAGGTTTTTTTGCTATTTGCTTACGGCGCAAGTTGTTATAACGGTTTTTTTTTGGCTCTTGGATGCGCTTTATCATAGATTTCAGCCAGATGCTGAAAGTCCAGGTGGGTGTATATCTGGGTCGTGCTGATATTGCTGTGCCCGAGCAGTTCCTGAACGGCTCTTAAGTCATGGCTGGATTCAAGTAAATGGCTGGCGAAGGAATGTCTCAGCATGTGCGGATGGATATGTTCGGCAATACCTTTTGCTTTGCACCACCGTTCCAGTCTTAACTCAATGTTGCGTTGACCGAGCCGGGTGCCCCGCGTTGAGACGAATAGCGCGGATTCGATAGCAGGGATTTTTACGGCTCGCTGCTGTAACCAGTTTTCAATCGCCGTAACGGCTTTGCTGCCTACCGGTAATACTCTGGATTTACCGCCCTTGCCTATGCGGACAGTCAAGGTGCTGTCCGGCAAATCCAGGTCGGTTAAATCAAGCGCCGACAGCTCGCTCAACCGCAGGCCGGATGAATAGAATAATTCGAACATGGCCAGGTCGCGTATTTCAAGCAATGAGCTTGTCCCGGCTTCCAGCAAGCCGGATAACTGATCGACATCCAGTGTTTTAGGCAGCTTTCTGGCTTGTTTGGGCGCTTGAATATGCTGCGCAGGATTTGCGTCGGCCAGGCCCTTTTTTAACAGGTAGTTATAAAAACTGCGAATAGCGGACAGCTCGCGTTGCAGACTTTTGCTGCTTAGGCCTTTCCGATGCCGACTGGCGATATGGGCGCGAATATCGGTGTGCTTCAGGTCGGCCCAGCGGGTTATGGGTTTGTCTGTGCAATAGCGGGATAGATGTTTAAGATCCCGCTGATAACTTTTTACGGTGTGTTCCGAGGCGCGAACTTCAACAGTGAGCTGCTTGAAAAAGTCAGCCAGCATTAGTTCGTTATCGGAATCCATGTTGTTAACGCTGCTGCAACAAGGTGATCAGCCGGGTCGCTATGATTTCGCTCATTTGATTTAAAAACAGGTTGCCCATGCTGTAATGGAACCGGCCTTCTTCCCGGCTGCCGATGGCTAAAATGCCTTCCAGTTCGGTAAAGGCCAGGGGGATAATGGCGCAGGATTTTACTTCAAACGCCAGCTCGCCGAATAATACTCTTGCCTGAGCTATAGTCGGGCGGCCGCATTTGGGCTGATTACCGGCCAGTTCAACCGCAAACGGTTCCAGGTCTTTGCTGTCCGGTTCAATAAACAGGTTGGTAATAGCGGCGTCCGGATCGTGTTTGATGATGCGCACCGCAACAAAATCGATCAAAAAATATTCCGACAGCACGACATCCAGGTTGGCAACCGCTTCTTCCAGCGTTGCGGCATCCAGCAGCGCGAGAGTCAGTTTATGCATACGGTTCAGCGAGGTATCGTTATCCCTGGCTATTTCTATCAGCGCAGTGAGCTGGTTTTCCATGTCATGATGCCGACTTCTAAACAGCTCCAGCTGTTTTGAAATTAAGGAGACCGCATTGCCGGTAGGATGCGGGATGCTCATGTGTTCCAGCAAATTCAAATGCTCATGGAAGAACTCGGGATGTTTGCGCAGGTAGTCTTCAACCTGGGTTGAAGTGAGTTCTGAGGGGTGTTCGTTCATAGCGTTATTTGTCCTTCAAAAACAGAAATGGCGGGTCCCGTCATTAAAACCGGCTCGCCACGGCCAAGCCAGTTGATGCTTAGCGTTCCGCCGGGCAGGTCAACACTGACCGTATGATCCAGCAGATTGTGTTCAATGCCGATGACCACGGCGGCACAAGCGCCGCTGCCGCAAGCCAGTGTTTCGGCAGCGCCGCGTTCATACACGCGCAGCTTAATGTGTTGGCGATCTACGACTTGCATAAAACCGACATTAACCCGCTCCGGGAAAAAAGTATGGCTTTCCAGGGCTTTTCCCAGTTCAGCCACCGGCGCGGTTTTAACATCCGTGACTTGAATAACCGCGTGCGGATTGCCCATGGATACAGCGCCAAAAGCTTTTTCAGTCTCGTTAACCAGCACGGTATAAAATCGGGATTCTTCTTCGGCCAGCAAAGGGATTTCAGCAGGTGCGTGCCTTGGGATGCCCATATTGACGGTGATCAGGTTGTCGGCATCAAAGCGCAGTAACAATTGGCCTGAATTGGTGTCGACGCAGATTTCATTCTTGTCCGACAGCTTTTTATCGCGAACAAAGCGGGCAAAGCAGCGTGCGCCATTGCCGCACTGGGCGACTTCGCCGCCGTCTGCGTTAAAGATCCGGTATTTGAAGTCGGCATTGGCGTTTACCGCCTTTTCGACCAATAACAGCTGATCGAAGCCTATGCCGAAGTGCCGGTCGGACATCAGCCGGATTTGTTCGGGCGTTAAGTCGATGTGCTGATTGATGGCGTCAATGACCACAAAATCATTACCGAGGCCGTGCATTTTAGTGAAGTTGATCATTTAGTCGTTGTTTACGCTAGGTAAGTGAGTTTAATTATTTAGTAACTATTCGGCTGCTAGAAAATAGAACGCTGATGACGCTGATGACGCTGATATTTATGATTGAATAAGATTTTTCGAATTATCCTGAGAAAAGCAGTTGATCGCCATTTTGAGGTTATCCGCGTTTATCATAATCATCTGCGTCATCTGCGTTCCATTTCTCTATGCGCTGAATAGTTAAATATTCACGGCAACAAATGCTCGCCCGCCCAAAGTTGCGCAATCGTTTCTCTTTCCCTGATCACATGCAGAGTGCTGCCGTCAACAATCAGCTCAGCCAGTCGCGGTCTGGAATTATAATTCGAACTCATGGTAAAACCATAAGCGCCGGATGAGCGTATCGCCAACAAATCGCCTTGAGCAATTTTAAGCGTACGGTCTTTGCCCAAAAAATCACCGGTTTCACAGACCGGGCCGACTATATCCCAAGTCGCTTCCGCTACGTTATTTTGTCGGTTGACCGGAATAATGTTCTGCCATGCGCTATATAAAGCAGGCCGCACCAGGTCATTCATGGCCGCATCGACGATAGCAAAGTTCTTATTGGCGGTCGGTTTAAGATATTCAACCTGAGTCACCAGAATACCGGCATTGCCGACGATAGCGCGGCCCGGTTCCAGTAAAATTTCAAAATCGGTTTGACCCAGTCGCGCCAAAACCGCTTGAATATATTCGGCAGGTTCAGGCGGCTGTTCGTCTTTATAACAAATACCCAAGCCGCCGCCCAGATCCAGATGATGCAGCTTAATCCCTTCGGCTTCAAGCGCCGCGACCAGATCGAGAATCTTATCCAGTGCATCCAGAAAAGGCCGGGTTTCGGTCAGTTGCGAACCGATGTGACAATCGATGCCGATCACGCTGATATGGGGCATGGCCGCCGCGCGGCGATATTCAGTCAAAGCCTGCTGAATGTCGATGCCGAACTTGTTTTCCTTTAACCCGGTGGAGATATACGGATGGGTTTTAGCATCGACATCGGGATTGACCCGAAAAGACACCGGCGCGATAACGCCCAACTGCCCGGCCAGCCGGTTAATCCGGTCCAGTTCGCCGCTGACTTCAATGTTAAAACAGCGGATGCCGATTTTTAATGCCGCCAGAATTTCATCTTCGCGCTTGCCGACACCGGAAAACACGATTTTTTGAGGGTCGCCGCCGGCGGTAATAACCCGCTCCAATTCGCCCAGAGAGACTATGTCGAAACCTGAGCCCAAACGGGCCAGCAGGTTGAGTATCGCAATATTGGAATTGGCCTTTACCGCATAACAGATTAAATGCGCCTGTTCGCCAAAAGCCTGGTCGAACGCTTTCCAGTGCCGCTCCAGCGTTGCTCTTGAATAGATGTAGCAAGGGCTGCCGTATTTATAGACGATGTCTGAAACAGCGATGTCTTCGGCGAAGAGCTCGTCGTTTCGGTAATTAAAATAATCCATGGTTATTTGTTTTTTTCATGCATGGCTATCCTGCCATGCCCCCTTCGGGTAAATGCAAATCTGCTCCCTGCAGATTAGTCAGACTTGGGTTCAGGTTTTGGCGCGTGTTCCGGTTCTACATGAATCGGTGCCGCTTGTCCCGGCAAATACAGCGGGCCGGGTTGTCCGCAGCCTACGATGACCGGATTTAGCAGCAAAAGCGCTAATAATTTATAAGGTTTCATGGCGCATTATCATAAATCATTGTTGGTAAGCATGAGAGCTCATGGCAGGAATCGCCGATATAATAAGCTGAATTGCAAGAAAAGGCATTAGAAATGCAGGACTGTTGCGATTTGCGCTAACCCGGAAAACGGCATAATCTCAAGCCGGTTAATGATCGGATTCCAATTGCTTACGCCGCGCCTGCTCCCGGCAGGCTTGCGGCATACATACCATCCTTGGCGATATAGTATTGGCTTCGTCTATGGCGAGGATGAAAATCGGTGCTATAGTCCGACTTAACTTGCGAGTCGGCGAAAAAGCACGTATCGATGAGTTAAACGCCCTGACCGAATCCGCATGTCTTTAGACAAAGCTTGCAGGACTTAAATGCCATTTTTTTGAAAAACCTAAATCAGATAGGCTGTACCATCATCATGACTGAATCCAAATCCCCACGATTAATCACCATTGAAAATACGCTGCAAACAAACGCGCAAATACTGGACGCCTCGCATTGGGGGGAGGATTTTTCATGGGAGCAGTTGCAAGCCATCAGCTATTATTTTAAACCTTATGCCGCATCAAAAGGCACGGCGATTTATAAAGAAGGTGAGCTAGGCTCCTCCATGGGAATTATTGCCAAGGGAGCAATCGGCATTTACAAAAATAATAAACTGATTTCAACCCTGCGCGTCGGCCGCACTTTCGGCGAAATGTCAGTTATTGACGCGCAACCCCGATCAGCGACGGCCCGTGCAGAAGAGGAAACCGTTTTTTTGTCATTGGACAAAGCCGGTATGCTGACCTTGGCTGACAAGCATCCTGCTCTGGCATTTAAGATTATCTGGAATATTTCCCGCGGCCTGAGCCAGCGACTCAGGCTTACCAGTGCGCAATTGGCTGATTTTCTGGAGTCCAACGTTATCTGATCTGCAGGGCGTCACAGGCATGGCTGATTTTAGCCAATGATGTCGATTTAAGTCGTTTGTGCGAGTTGTTTTGGCACTCGCTCAAGCGGGCCATGTTTTTTACCCCATACCCATCCAGTTAAAGCACAAAGATTCTACTTTGGCTTCTTTCCCCCGTAATACGTCACTAGCCTATTTAAGTTAAGAGGTCGCAGGGTTGACTAAAGTCAATTCTAATATCTTGTAATTAGATACGTGCATCTAATAATGTCGTTTTATTAAATATTAAATCCTCTTTAAACTTCCCTCCAACGTAAACGACAGGTTTTTACCTTCAGGAGCATTGTCATGGCGCTTAAATTGGAACACACACACAGAGAACCGAGACTGTCTGAAATCGCAACTCAGATTTCCGATATTTTACAAGACATTAGATTTGGTTCGGTTGAAATTATTATTCACGAAGGCAAAGTTGTGCAAATAGAGCGTAAAGAGAAATTACGCTTTGATAATAAATAAAATAATTACCCATTTCTACCGTAAAAAAACGGCGATAAAAATACTATACGAGAGATAGCAGCCTGACCGGACCACCGGATGGTATAGATTTTTTTTGAGGACTAAAACTATGAAACATTTTAAACGCACCGCTTTAGCCAGCGTGATTAATCTGGCTTTATTCGGTATTCCCGATGCCCATGCCGATACCGAAGCCTTGGAGCGGCGTATCCGCGAACTGGAAAGCCGATTGGAAAAGCTGGATCAGGCCGGAGCGTTATCCAGCAAGCCGGTTGCAGCAACTCCCGAAGTGGAAAAACTGACCCGAAAAGTGAACACTTTGGAACGTAAACTGGAAGTGCAGGATGAAGTGACTGCCGGTGCGTTCCAAAAGCTGCCGGTATTCGATGCAGGTGCGGATGGATTCAAGATTACTTCCTCGGATAAAAAACACCAGGTGCGGATACGCGGTGCGGTACAAACCGACGCGCGTTTCTTTATCGAAGATAACGGTTTTAAGGGGACTGACAAATTCGAAGCTAAGCAAGCGCGTATCTGGCTGGAAGGTTACTTTTTTAAAGACATTTATTTTAAAATCATGCCCGATTTTGCAGCGTCTAATATTCTGCCGGATGCTTACCTCGACTACGCATATCATCCTGCGGCCAGCCTGTTGGTCGGTAAATTCAAGCCCGCAATCAGTCTTGAACGTTTACAGGGCGACTCGGACGGCACCTTCCTGGAACGCGCCTTCCCAACTTATTTGGCGAGCAACCGTGACGTAGGCATACAACTGCATGGTGCGTTCTCCAAGCCGGGCTATAAGACAGAGACAGTAGCCGGGCCTATTGATACCAAGAATACGTTTACCTACCAGGTCGGCGTCTCAAATGGCTCCGGGGACGATGGCAGCAATGATAAAAACTCTCCCGATACGGATGACAATAAAGAAGTGACCGGACGTTTATTCGCCCATCCGTTCCATCACACCGGTTACTCCTGGCTGGAAGGCTTGGGATTGGGTGTGGCGGGTTCTGTTGGCAATCCGAATAAGCAAGCTCTCAAAGCTCAGGCTACGCCGCTGGGTAGGTCCACTTATCTTGATTATACAAAAAATAATGCCAGTTTTGGTACCACGGCCACAACATCTGATGGTCCTACCTACCGTATTTATCCGCAGGCTTACTGGTTTTCCGGTCCGTTTGGCGCCATTGGCGAGTATGTTGTTTCATCCCAGCATCTGGTTAACGGAAGAACGGATGTCAAGCAGGATAATAAAGCCTGGCAGATCCTGGCTTCTTATGTGGTCACCGGAGAAGATAATAGTTTTGCCGGCGTTAAGCCCATTCAGAATTTTGACCCGCTGAAAGGCAAGTGGGGCGCGTTACAGCTTGCAGCGCGCTATAGCGAACTGGATGTTGATGATGCGACTTTCCAAATTGTTGATCGGAACCAGTCAGCCTCGAAAGCCAAAGCCTGGACGCTAGGCGCAAACTGGTACCTAAACAGCAATGCCATCATTCGGGCGGACTACGAAAATGTATCTTTTGACGGCGGTGCGGCCAGAGGCCGCGATCTCGCCAACGAACAAGTCTTCGCAACACGTTTCCAATTATCGTTCTAAACAACCTGAGCTAAGGAATTTTATTTATGAATAAAAACTTTACCAACATCGTCTTTGCGGCCGTACTAGCCGTATTGGCGGCCAGCGAGGTGCGCGCGGCGGACATCAATCTGCTCAACGTATCTTACGACCCGACGCGCGAGCTGTATAAAGAATACAACACCGCTTTCAGCAAATACTGGAAAGCCAAAACCGGCGATACCGTAACGATCAATCAATCTCATGGCGGCTCAGGAAAACAGGCGCGTTCCGTACTGGAAGGCCTGGAAGCCGACGTAGTGACCTTGGCGCTGGGTTACGACGTGGACGTGTTATACCAGAAGCGCAAACTGATTCCGGAAAATTGGCAAAGCCTGTTGCCCGGCAATAGCTCGCCTTATACCTCCACTATCGTATTTCTGGTGCGCAAGGGCAATCCGCTGAAAATCAAGGATTGGGATGACATCGTCAAGCCGGGCGTCAGCATCGTGACCCCGAATCCGAAAACCTCCGGCGGCGCGCGTTGGAATTATTTGGGAGCCTGGGCCTATGCGCTTAAAGCTAACAACAATGATGAAGCGGCGGCTAAAGCCTTTGTCGGCAAATTATTCAAAAACGCTGCGGTACTGGACACCGGGGCTCGCGGTTCCACCACTACGTTTATCGAACGGGAAATCGGCGATGTGTTGATTGCCTGGGAAAACGAAGCCTACTTAGCCTTACGTGAATTCGGCGCGGACAAGTTTGAAATTGTCACACCTTCATTGAGTATTTTGGCTGAGCCGCCAGTCGCCGTAGTTGAGGATGTGACGCGTAAGCACGGCACTACCGAAGTAGCGACCGAGTACCTGAAGTATTTATACAGCAAGGAAGGCCAGGAAATTATCGGCAAAAACTTTTATCGCCCAACCGATCCTGAAATAGCTGCCAAGTACGCCAAGCAATTCCAACCGTTGGAGCTGGTGAAAATCGATAAATTCGGCGGCTGGGATGCGGCGCAGAAAAAGCATTTTTCCGATGACGGTGTGTTTGACCAGATTTACGGACCGGGAAAATAAGTCGCGGTTTGTTTATGACATAGTTCCCACACTCCTGCGTCACTGCCATTAAGTTAAGCTTTACGCTGGTTCCCAAGCTCCAGCTTCGTGAGACGGGAAGCTGGAGCTTCCCGCACTGAATTCCCAAGCAGGAGCTTGGGAACTAGCGCTCTTAATGGCAGTGACGCTCCTGCGTGGGGACGTACGTAGCTAGCGACGCTTTGGCGTCGCGATTGGTAATGAGAGAAATTTATGCTGATTAATATTTTTAATACGCGACTTATCCAGCGTGCTCTTTATCCGCTGGGGTTACTTGCGCTACTTTTGGCTTTCAATGTGAGCGCTAAAGAATATACGCTACTGAATGTCTCTTATGATGTATCTCGTGAGTTATATCGAGACGTTAACGCCGCATTTGCCGATTACTGGCTAAAGGAAACCGGCGATAAAGTGACGATTCAGCAGTCGCACGATGGTTCCACCAAGCAGGCCGCCGCTGTCATAGCCGGTCTGGAAGCGGATGTGGTGACGATGAATCAACAAACGGATGTCGACAAGCTTGCGTCCAAGGGCTTGGTTAGCAAGGACTGGCGTACCCGTTTCCCTGATAACAGCGCGCCTTACACGTCGACCACGGTATTTTTGGTGCGCAAAGGCAACCCTAAAAATATCAAGGACTGGAACGATCTGGTTAAATCCGATAACGTCGTTATCCTGTCCAATCCTAAAACATCGGGCAATGCCCGTTACAGCTATTTGGCGGCATGGGGTTATGCCTTACGCAAATTGGGCAGTGAAGAAAAAGCGCAGGAATTTGTTACTCAACTGTTCAAGCACGTCCCGGTTTTGAGTACCGGAGGACGCGCAGCAACCAATGCCTTTATTCAGAACAATACCGGCGATGTGTTGCTAACGTTCGAAAACGAAGCCTTCTTGATTGCAAACGATCTGGGTGCGGACAAGTTTGATGTCGTTATACCTTCAACCAGTATAGAAGCCGATCATCCGGTCGCGATTATAGACCCGATCGTCAGTAAAAAAGGTAACGAAAAGGTTGCCGAAGCTTATCTTAACTTTCTCTGGACGGATGCCGGTCAGGAAATAATCGCCAAACATCATTATCGTCCGCGCAATCCTGAAATTCTTGCCCGTCACGCCGATGAATTCGCCAAGCTGGAGCTGTTTTCAATTAATGACATCATCCCGGAGGGTTGGGCGGCCGCACAACGCATCCACTTTGCCGATGGAGGATTATTCGATCAAATTTATAAAAAGGAATAAGTTAAGCAAGTTATCCAATCAACAAAAAGGTGGTTAAAGAGAAAAAACCATCGATTGGATGGAATTACGATGACCTGTTGGGGGATGGCACCCGACCGACAGGAATTAATTTTTTGAGGGCAACAATGAAATCAACGCTATCTATTGTCGGTTTAGCGACACCGCCGCTTTCGCAAAGCAATCAATCACCCGTGGAGAGCGGCAATGTCACGAAGTAGCATTATGCCGGGTTTTCGTCCGACGATCGGTTTCACCCTGATCTATTTGAGCCTGATCGTTTTAATTCCGCTAAGCACCCTGGTGTTTCAAAGTTTTCAGCTGAATTGGGACGATTACGTCCATATCATAACCAACAAGCGCGTGCTGTCGTCGTTTCGGGTCAGTTTTTCCACCGCGCTGGTGGCCGCTTTGATTGCCGGATTCTTCGGCTTTATTGTCGCTTGGGTGCTGGTGCGTTATTCATTTTTCGGCAAACAATTTTTTCATGCCTTGATCGATTTCCCTTTTGCCCTGCCGACAGCCGTTGCCGGTATCGTCTTGGCGACTATTTTCCAACCGAGCGGATTTCTGGGTAAATTACTGATTGATACCTTTGGCGTACAGGTGGCGTTTAAACCGCTGGGTATCGTGATGGCGCTGATATTTATCAGCATCCCGTTCGTCGTGCGTACCGTCGAACCGGTACTGCTGGAATTCGAATCATCGATGGAAGAAGCCGCATCAAGTCTGGGCGCTACGCGCTGGCAAGTATTCAGCAAAGTCATTTTCCCGAACGTCCTCCCCGCTTTGCTGACCGGTTTCGCGCTGGCTTTTGCCAGAGGCGTGGGCGAATACGGCTCAGTCATCTTTATTGCCGGCAATATTCCTTATGTATCGGAAATTGTGCCGCTGTTGATTGTGACCAAGCTGGAACAGTTCGACATAGAAGGCGCCACGGCTATCGCCCTGACCATGCTGGTGATCTCTTTCGTGCTGCTGCTGTTGATTAATTTGCTGCAATTTTGGGTGCGTAAGCGCTCCGGACAATTATGAGGAAGATTCGACTATGAGCGCTGTTACCCAACCCATAAACCCGGCCAAATTGGTCGCGCGTCAACAACTGGCCTTGCAAGATGCGGATTGGGTCAGATGGAGCTTGATTGCAATTGCGGTAAGCTTTATCGGCCTGTTTATCTGCCTGCCTCTGGGCCTGGTGATTGTCAAAGCCTTATCTAAAGGCGTCGAGGCCTATTGGGCGGCATTATCTGAGCCCGACACGCTGGCCGCTATCAGGTTGACCTTATTGACCGCATTGATCACCGTGCCGTTGAACACGGTATTCGGCGTTGCCGCCGCCTGGGCAATTACCCGTTTTGAATTTAAAGGCAAAAGTCTGTTGACCACGTTGATCGACCTGCCGTTTTCAGTGTCGCCGGTTATTTCGGGATTGATTTTCGTGCTGTTGTTCGGCGCGGAGGGCTGGTTTGGCGACTGGCTGATAGCGCATGATGTAAAAATCATCTTTGCCGCCTCCGGCATTATCCTGGCTACCGTATTTATTACCTTTCCTTTCGTGGCGCGGCAGTTGATTCCGTTGATGCAGGAAATGGGCAGTCAGGAAGAAGAAGCGGCGCTGTCATTGGGCGCAAGCGGCTGGAAGACTTTTTGCGCGGTGACCCTGCCCAACATTAAATGGGCATTGCTGTACGGCGTGTTGCTGTGTAACGCCAGGGCGATGGGTGAATTTGGCGCGGTTTCCGTGGTTTCCGGTCATATCCGGGGCTTGACCAATACCCTGCCGTTGCATGTCGAAGTCAATTATAACGAATACAACATAGTCGGCGCCTTTGCCGGTGCTTCAATTCTGGCCGGATTGGCGGTTGTGACGTTGGTTTTAAAAACGGTTTTGGAATGGCAGCAAGCCAAACGATGACCACAATGATTTTATTTTTGAGATTCCCACTATGAGCATTTTACTTTCCAATATCAGTAAAAATTTTGGTACGTTTGCCGCACTGGATCATATTAATCTGGAAATCCCGGAAGGCGAGCTGGTGGCCTTATTAGGGCCTTCCGGTTGCGGAAAAACCACGCTGTTACGCATCATTGCCGGTCTTGAAAGCGCCGACCAGGGGCGGGTATTAATAAGCGGCCAGGACCGGACCGATCATGATGTCAGCCAGCGCGGTATCGGCTTTGTGTTCCAGCATTACGCATTGTTCCGGCACATGACGGTATTCGAGAACGTGGCGTTCGGCTTAAGAGTCAAGCCCCGCCGCGACCGGCCCAGCAACGATGTCATCACTAAAAAAGTCCATGCGTTGCTGGAGTTGGTGCAACTCGACTGGCTGCATGACCGTTATCCCGATCAACTGTCCGGCGGCCAACGCCAGCGTATCGCCTTGGCTCGCGCCCTGGCCGTGGAGCCGGCGGTGTTATTGCTGGATGAGCCGTTCGGTGCGCTGGACGCCAGTGTGCGCAAGGATTTGCGGCAATGGCTGCGCAACTTGCATCACGATCTGAATGTCACCAGCATTTTTGTCACCCATGATCAGGAAGAAGCCATGGAAGTCGCCAGCCAGGTTGTGGTGCTCAATCACGGGCGCATCGAACAACAAGGCTCGCCCAGCGATATTTATGATCATCCGGCCAACGCTTTCGTGTCCCGCTTTATCGGGCAGACCAATATTTTTGACATGGAAGATCAAGATACCGATTGGCTGCAAACCGCTGGATTGTCTACTGCGCACCAGAAAGGCAAGATTGTGCATGTACGCCCTCATGATATTGTTATTGAAAAATCGTCAGCCAATAGCGATGCCTTTGTAACCTTGAAAGACTGGCAGCATTTGGGTGCCCTGATCCGTATTGAACTGGTCAAGACCGGCGCCAACGGTCCGGCTGCAAGCGTTTATGCGGAAATGCCTAATGAGCAGTTCAAGCGCTTGCACCTGAATAAAGGCGACAAAGTTGATTTGCGGATACGCCATGCGCATTGGTTTCATTGATTGTTAGATCAAAAAACAAAAGCCGGAGTAGGGCGTGCCGTGCGCGCCTACTTTGTGCTACTTTGGCGCTAGCTGGAGTGCAGGCTTCGCCTGCAAGCGCAAGCAAAGCTTGCACTCCCGTTGCAATAAGTCGCGTAACGATGGATAGAGGTTTGCACAGGAGCGAAGACGACTCCGTCATTCTTACCGGATAACGGAGTTCCGAAGGCACTTGTGTACAAAGATGAGCGCGCTACGTCACGAATCGGTGTCAGGCGAATAACACAGTTACACGACGTAGCGTGAACTACGGCTTTTTACCCCCTAAAAATTTCGTACCCTTCGTGTCTTCGTGGTTTTATGCTTTAATTTGAAGCCTATGGGGAGTCGTGCCGCCCCAAACTACTTGATATTTTAGACAAGGAACATCCCCAAAAATGAATTTAAGCCAAATTGAACTGCTCCGCGTTCTCCAGGAAAATGATTTCAGCCTTTCAAAAGCGGCGGAAAAAATGCACATCGTGCAATCGGCGGTCAGTCGGCAATTGCAGCTTTTTGAAGCCGAGCTGGGATCTCCCATTTACGAACGGCAGGGTAAAAAACTGATAGGCTTGACCTCCTTGGGACGTCGCATCATGGAAGAAGTCGCAACCATTAACCTGGCCAAAAACAATATCCAGACCATAGCCGCCGATTATATCGACAGCAATCAAGGCGTTCTGCATATCGCCACCACGCATACCCAGGCCAAGTATTTTTTACCGAAACCTATCCTGCGTTTCAGGAAAAAATATCCGGGCGTCAGGATTTATATGATTGAAGCGTCGCCCGAGCAGCTGATTAATAAACTGCACACTCGGAAAGCCGATATTGCCATTTGCACCGAGAAAGTCGGCGAAGATACCGACTTGATCGTCAAGCCCTGCTATGAATGGCATCATGCGGTGGTGGTGCCGAAAAATCATCCGCTAAGCGAGGGTGAAATTTCTCTTAAACGCCTCGCCTCTTATCCGATACTCACCTACAGTTTCGGTTTTACCGGGCGCTCGAATATCGAGACCGCATTTAAAAACACCGACATGGAGCTGGATATTATCCTGGCCGCCGCCGATACCGACGTGATCAAGACTTACGTCCGTCTGGGGATGGGAGTCGGCATTATTGCCGGTATGGCGTATGACCCGGCAATGGATCAGGATCTGGTTGCGCGGGATTTATCGCATCTTATTCCCAGTTCAAAAACCAAGATTGCTTATTTAAAGAACAACTACCTGCCTTTATACACGCAGCACTTTATCGACGAATTGCTGGTTGCGGCTAAAGAGCTTAATCTCCACTAAGGAGCGAAGTACGCTGATTCCCAAGCTGTAGCTTGGGAACCCGCGTAAAGCTTAACTTAATGGCAGTGACGCAGCGCGTGGGAACGAGATAAATACCTCGCATAACTTGCAGGCAAAAGCCTGCACTCCAGCCTTAAGTTGATGCGTATGACCAGAAAATCCAACCCGCCATTCGATCAAGGAATCCCTATGGAACGCCCGCAACCCGTAAGCTTCGGTGAAGCTTTCCGCTTCTGGCTCAAACTCGGCTTCATCAGCTTCGGCGGCCCTGCCGGGCAAATCGCCATCATGCATCAGGAATTGGTCGAGCGGCGGCGCTGGATTTCGGAAAGGCGTTTTCTGCATGCGCTGAATTACTGCATGCTGTTACCGGGGCCTGAAGGTATATCTCGGTTGGCTGATGCACCGCACCTGGGGCGGCGTGGTCGCAGGACTGTTGTTTATCCTGCCGTCGCTGTTCCTGTTGATGCTGCTAAGCTGGATTTACCTGAGCTTCGGCCAGGTTCCGGCGGTGGCCGGTGTGCTATACGGCATCAAACCGGCAGTTACCGCTATCGTGCTGTTCGCGGCGTACCGCATCGGCTCGCGGGCTTTAAAAAACGGCGTGTTGTGGATTTTGGCGGCGCTGGCCTTTATCGCCATCTTCGCATTGCATGCGCCGTTCCCGTTGATCGTATTGATTGCGGCCTGCCTCGGAGCCATTGGCGGGCGCATCGCCCCTGACAAATTCGCAGTCGGCGGCGGGCATGGTGCGGTCAAACAAAGCTACGGCCCCGCGCTGATCGATGACGACACGCCGACGCCGGATCATGCCCGGTTCCGTTGGACGCACCTGCTTAAAATCGTAGCGGCGGGATTGGTTTTGTGGGGCGGCGTGATCGGATTCTTGTGCGGACAATACGGCTGGAACGGTGCGCTGACGCAAATGGGCTGGTTCTTCACCAAGGCGGCGCTGCTGACTTTCGGCGGCGCTTATGCGGTCTTGCCTTATGTCTATCAGGGCGCGGTGGAGCATTACCATTGGCTGAGCGCTACGCAAATGATAGACGGCTTGGCGTTGGGCGAAACCACGCCCGGCCCGCTGATTATGATCGTCACCTTCGTCGGCTTTTTGGGCGGCTGGAGCCAGTTGCCGCTCGGCCCGGATGCGTTATTGATGGCCGGTGTGGTCGCGGCGGTCGTAGTCACTTATTTCACTTTTCTGCCCAGTTTTTTATTTATCCTGGCTGGCGGCCCGTTGGTGGAATCGACGCACGGCAATTTAAAATTCACCGCGCCGCTGTCGGCAATTACCGCTGCGGTGGTGGGCGTGATTCTCAATCTTGCCGTGTTTTTTGCCTGGCATGTGTTCTGGCCGCAAGGTTTCGAAGGTCGTTTCGACGGCATTGCCGTGCTGATCGGGGCGGGGGCTTTGCTGTCGCTGTTCCGTTACAAGGCTGGGGTTATTCCGGTCATCGCCGCTTGCGGCGTAGCAGGTCTTTTATTTACTTTCATCAACGGCTGGCTAGCCCAGCAGGGATTTATTGTATGAACAAAATTCGTCAATCTCAGGTTTTAGCGCTGTTGCTGGCATCCCTGCTGGGTGGTGTGGCCGTCGCTCAGGAGCAAAGTGAGCATACGGCGACTCTGGATACGGCCAGGATAGAGCAGTTGACAGGCGCCAAAGGCAAGCTCGATAGCGCCGAGAATGTCTTCAAAGTCACCGTTCCGCGCGGCGATCTCAGTGTCACTGTGGCCGGGGTCAAAATGACCCCGGCTACGGGGCTCACATCCTGGGCTGCATTTACCCCGGCCGGCGATAAGACCATGGTCATGGGCGACATGGTATTGCAGGAAGACCAGGTCAATCCTGTGATGAGCGCGGCGCTGGAAAACGGCATCGAGGTCACCGCGCTGCACAACCATTTCCTGTGGGATACGCCGAAAGTCATGTTCATGCACATCGGCGGCTCGGGCGATGCGGAAAGTCTGGCAACGGGCATTGGCAAGGTCTTTGCCAAAATCAAGGAAACCAGCGGCGGCAAGGCCCAAAAACGCACAACGTTCGACGCAGGTAAGACCTCGCTTGATGCCAAGCCCATCGAATTTATCATTGGCGCGTCCGTGGAAAAGACCGGCGAAGTGTACAAGGTGACCCTCGGTCGAACCACGCAGATGGACGACCATCAAGTGGGCAAGACCATGGGCGTGAATACCTGGGCGGTATTTGCAGGCAGCAATGACAAGGCGATTGTCGAAGGCGACTTTGCGATGCTGGAATCCGAATTGCAGGGCGTGTTGAAAGCCTTACGCGGAGCGGGTATCGCCATCACTTCGATCCATAACCACATGGTCGGCGAGTCGCCGAGAATCGTTTTCCTGCACTACTGGGGCGCAGGCACCGTAAGCGATCTGGCCAAAGCTATCAAAGCCGCGTTGGATACACAATCCGAAAATCTAAAAGGATAGATCGACAGTATTAGTACTGTAGTTGGGCGCGCTTTTTATGCCCAACATTGCGATATTTCGATATGGCGGCGGATTTCCCCATCACCGTATGCCGAAATGTTGGGCAACGAAAAGATGTTGCCCAACCCGACTTATTGTGAATGTGTTGCCTTAAGCGGTAGCGCACCCCATATTCAAAACGCATTAAGCCGGCGTCACATCAATATGTTTCCCATGCACCTTTTGACCGCTGCCTACAATTGATCCGGCCATGGAGTCATGTTCAAAATCAACACGCTATAGTGTTAGGATGACGGCCATTGTTATGAAATAGCGATTCAATTTGAAACCCTTTAAATACCGCAGCCAACGGCTGGTGTGACGGGGTCATCCAGTAAAGCGCGAGTGTGCAGATCGCCATCAAAACGGAAGAGGCTATGCTGTTACCGCTAAATAACTTCAAAGCGGTGCCAAAAGATTTTTTCATTTTTGTGTTCGACAAATCAACGCTATATATCTCATCCAGCAGCAAATGAACAATGAAACCCACGGCGATAAAAATACCGTTCGCCCACGCATGCAAAACATCCTGATGCATAAAGCGATAACTAATGCAGGTCGCCAGTAAGGCAAAAAATAGGGCGGCCAGTATCGAATGAAATACGCCGCGATGAACGGTAAGTCCATTAAACAAGGCAAGCATTACGTAGCGAATAAACAGGTAAGTGCCTGCTATAATCAACAATAGAGGGTAGGGCGGATAGCTGTTTTTAAAGGTGTCTATTGCCGTCGCCGTGCCCATTAACGCCAATATGAAAAACAACATTTTTGCCGGTCTTGAGTTGGTTGAATCAATATCCGGCAATAGTCCGCCCAATGTGCCCAAGAATATAAGCCGCGCCATATCGGTAGTGGTAATCAGATTGACATTAACGGCCGCTATAGCGGCTCCGGTACTGACCACCAAGGCTATGGACAGGTGGGTGTTAAAGTTAGCCATAGGAGGTGATAATTCGTTAAATTATAATAGTGTAACCCATTACAATTAAGCGGGAGTCACTAAAATAAGCCTTGTAGGGCACGCGGTGCAAGGACACATCAAGCAGGCGTCACATCGTATGGCGGCGAATTTCTCCATCATCCTGCCAGTTACGAAGCCCATTCTCAGGCTTAAAATCACGCTTTTCCGCTTTGTAATAGGCCGCTTCGGCGCTGGTCTGTATTGTGGCCCTGACCGGTGTCGCCATTTATTGGCAGCTGGACATCCGCACGTTCGGCGTTTTCGTCGGCGTACTGCCGGCGTCCTTGTTCTTCGCCAACAAAATCGGCCATTTCATGTATGTCGAGTCGGAGCCGGACGACGCGAACAGCTCCCGGACTTATCGTGTTATCGGTCAAATCTTTTTTAATTCGGCGGACAAGTTCATTACGTCCTTCGATTTCAAGGAAGCCGTCGATAAAGTGGTGATCGATTTACACCGCGCCCACTTCTGGGATATAACCTCGGTAACCGCATTGGATAAAGTCGTCATCAAGTTCCGCCGCGAAGGCGCAGACGTGGAGTTGATCGACATGAACGAAGCCACCGCCACCATCGTCGACCGATTCGGCATACACGATAAACCGGAAGAAATTGAAAAAGTCATGGGAGGTCATTAATGACGACTAATACGAATAGCGTTCTGGCCTGTATCGACGGATCGGTCCTCAGTGACGCGGTCTGCGATAAACGGCTGTAAGGGTGCGGCACCGGTTCTGACGAGGTTTCAGAAACAGAAGCTTTGGACAGCGCGTAACATCAGATAGTAATCACAATGAGGTCATTAATGATGAACAAAAAGAATCAATCGGAAAGCCGTTCCTGGCATGCGCTTCCCCCCGATGTAATTTGTGAGGCTTTGGTCAGCACCGAACAGGGCTTAAGCCCACAGGAGGCCAAGCGGCGACTGACGCAATACGGCTTAAACAAGTTGACACCGGCCGCCGGTCGCGGTCCTTTCAAACGCTTTCTCAGCCAGTTTCACAATGTACTCGTTTATGTATTGCTTGCCGCAGCCGGTGTAACGGCGGCCATTGGGCACTGGGTAGACAGCGGCGTCATCATCGGCGTGGTGTTGATCAATGCGCTGATCGGTTTCATTCAGGAAGGCAAGGCGGAAAAAGCCCTGGACGCGATACGCAATATGCTTACGCACCAAGCCATGGTGCGGCGCGAGGGCAAGAATGTGCTGATGCCTGCCGAGCAATTGGTTCCGGGCGATATTGTCATGCTGGAAAGCGGCGACAAGGTACCGGCGGATTTGCGCCTGTTGCAGGTCAAAAATTTGCGCGCCGATGAATCCATGCTCACCGGGGAATCTTTACCCGTCGAAAAAAATACGGCGGCTGTCGGCACCAATGCCGCATTGGGAGATCGGTTCTGCCTGGCTTACTCGGGTACCTTGATTACCTACGGCACAGCGCTTGGCATGGTGGTGTCCACCGGCGACCTTACCGAAATCGGCCGCATCAGCTCCATGCTGCGCACAGTGCCGTCGGTGGCTACGCCGCTGTTGCGCCAGATTGCACGCTTCAGCCAGTGGTTGAGCTTTGCCATTGTGATGCTGGCCTCGGCTACGTTCGCTTATGGCTGGGCTATTCAGCACTCTTCTTTGACCGAGTTGTTTATGTCGGCGGTAGGGCTTGCCGTGGCCGCGATTCCCGAAGGCTTGCCCGCCGTTATGACCATTACCCTGGCTATCGGCGTACAACGCATGGCCAAGCGCAATGCCATTATCCGGCGCTTGCCTGCTGTCGAAACCCTGGGCTCGGTTACCGTTATCTGTTCCGATAAAACCGGCACCTTGACCTGTAACGAAATGACAGCCAAATCGGTCTTCGTCAATAACAAACTGTTTACTGTGGAAGGCGTCGGTTATAACCCGCACGGCGGTTTTAAACTGGCGGACGAAACAACGCCTGTAGAAGATCACCCGTATCTGCATGAATTGCTTCGCGCCGCCGCGCTGTGCAATAACGCAAGAGTGGAGCAAAAACACACGAACTGGATAGTACACGGCGATCCTACCGAAGGCGCCTTGATCACCCTGGCGCACAAAGCGGGGATGGATCCCGATTTTCTCAATCAGGAAATGCCGCGTACCGACGTTATCCCGTTCGAATCGGAACATCGCTATATGGCGACATTGCATCATGACCATAGCGGTCATGCCTTTGTCTTCATCAAAGGCGCGCCCGAACGGGTGCTGGGCATGTGCAATCTACAACGTATTGATGGCGAAGATGTGCCGATTCATGCTGTCCAGTGGCATCAAATGATGGATGAAATCGCGGGCGGCGGGCAGCGCCTGCTTGCGATTGCGTTCAAGACCGTCCCCTTCTCCCAAAATCAAATCAGCTTTGCCGAGGTTGAAACCGGGCTGACGTTGTTAGGGCTTGTCGGCATGATTGACCCTCCGCGCCCCGAAGCCGTCAAAGCCGTGCTCAAGTGCCGGAATGCCGGAATCCGGGTCAAAATGATTACCGGCGACCATGCGGCGACGGCTGTAGCGATTGCCGCGCAGCTCAATATCGGTGACGGCTCGGTGTTGAGCGGAGAAGACCTGGATAGGATGACCGATAACGAACTGACGGCAGCTATCCGCGATGTCGATGTTTTTGCCCGCACCAGCCCGGAAAACAAGCTGCGTTTGGTGACCGCGCTGCAAGCGGACGGGCATGTGGTGGCGATGACCGGTGACGGCGTTAATGATGCGCCGGCGCTAAAACGCGCCGATGTGGGCGTGGCGATGGGTCAAAAAGGCACCGAGGTCGCCAAGGAAACCAGCGAAATGGTGTTGGCGGACGACAATTTCGCTTCGATAGCCCATGCCGTTGAAGAAGGCCGCGGCATTTACGACAACCTGCTTAAGTCGATTATTTTTATCTTGCCTACCGGTGGCGGTGAAGCGTTAATGATTGTCGCGGCCATCGTCATGGGCGAAATATTGCCGATCACCCCGGTGCAAATATTATGGGTGAACATGATTACTGCGGTGACCTTATCACTCACGCTGGCCTTTGAGCCGCCGGAACGCAACATTATGAAGCGCATGCCCAGGAAGCCTGATAAGCCCTTGCTTTCGATGTTTATGATTTGGCGCATTGTGTTCGTGTCGCTGATTATGGTAACCGGTACCTTCAGCCTGTTTCTCTGGGAACGCTCACTCGGCGCACCGATTGAACAGGCACGGACGGTTACGGTGAATACGCTGGTGATGTTTGAAATATTTTATGTCTTCAACAGCCGTTACCTGCACGATTCCGTGCTCAATCTGCATGGCCTGTTCGGTAACTGGTTGATGTGGCTGGCTGTCCTGATGCTGCTTGTATTCCAATTCGCTTTCACCTATTGGCCGCCCATGCAAGTGTTGTTCGGCACGGTTGATATAGACGCGCATACCTGGCAAATGATTGTCGCCGTCGCCTCCAGTGTGTTTATACTGGTTGAAATAGAAAAGTTTTTTATTCGCTTGTTTCTGCCCAAAGCAGCGGCCGGGAATAGCAAGGAATGAATAAGGGGTATTTCGAGGTCCTCTTATTTTAAAGCAGTTAGTTCCAATGGACATGCATGATTGCATGTATAGAGGTGATGTTATGAAAAAACTCGTTTTTTCTTTTATTGTCGGTATCGTTTTGCTCTATTTTTTGAATATAGCGATGTTAAAAACCCCACTACTCGATCTTCATTGGTCAATCCATGCGGGTGTAAGGTTTTTGATAGGATTTATTTTACTGGGCGTTAGTTTTTTTATGCGCATGCACTTAGGTTTAAAACAGCCGTATATATAACGGCTTGTATTGTAGCAACAGACTACATCTATGATTACTATGCACACCCTTAAGTTTTACGCAATAAGTTAAGATGCAATAAAATATTGGTCTACTTGGATGCGTACAGGCATAGACAAATTGACCATCAAACCGCTTGAACTAAATAAAAATGAGCGCACTTTTCTGGATACAAT
>Ga0208886_100024_pt1 | contig 164526 bp, 114 predicted proteins | sample LakWasM105_HOW12_2_FD_183923 | JGI IMG/M metagenome (GOLD analysis project Ga0208886, IMG submission 183923) | Freshwater sediment methanotrophic microbial communities from Lake Washington under simulated oxygen tension - Sediment Metagenome... | ecosystem: Environmental > Aquatic > Freshwater... | reverse complement strand
CATTGGCTAATCGGTATTTAGCGGTGTAGACTACCTTGTAATTGTATCACCACACTTTGAGCTTCTTTAAAACACCTTCCGGGTTTAGGTGGTTACTGCGCTAACATGGCGCTCAACCGGAGCGCGGTTATAATGCGGTTTTGTTTTTTCAGCTTTCCGTGCCGCGCCCGGTTAGCTTTACGTTAGATGCCACCATTCAGGGCTGCTTATGTTCTCAATCCACTCAACATCGTCAAAGCGTGAGCTTGTGTTTAGTGCACACAAAGATGAGTACTTTCACGTCGAACTCAAGGGTTTTGATGTTTCAGCTTCAACTAATGTCTGGGCCTATACGGATGCCCAAGTGCTAAATGAGCTTTTTCAAGATCTCGGGCGCTTGAAAAGACCGTGGCAGGGTCAGCGCAATTGGGCTTCAATCGAGGGCGAATTTTCGCTTTCCGCAACCTGCACCTCCTTGGGTAACGTCACGTTTCGCATTACACTGCTCGGATTGAGGGGAGCGCCCGAAGAGTGGCGCGTGGAAGCGGGGCTAGAAACCGATTTCGGCCAGCTAGAACAAATCGCAAAGCATGCAGGGCTTTTTTTCAATGCGTAAAGCATCTAACCCTGCGCTCAAGCGGGACTGCGCAAAAGCGCACAGCCCCTTAACTCCACGTTGGGAGACTTAATGGCACGGCTCTTAATCCTCATCTTGCTAGCATTTCCGACGGTAGCCCTTGCAAACGCCGGGCTGCCCATGCTTGCGATTGTTTGGCCTATGTCGGTGCCCGCATTCATTCCCGTCGTTGCTATCGAGAGTTGGGTCGTTCGCCGCGCTTTGAATGTTTCATGGCGTGTCGCAATTACTCAAATGGTGAAAGGCAACATCTTCTCAACGCTAATCGGTATTCCTCTCTCTTGGGTCGCCTCCGTCGCAGTTGAGTTCCTTCTCGCATTCTTGGTAATGAACGCCACCGACTCGAAGTCCTATCCACCACATGGCGTTGGCGAAGTGGGCGGCATCATTCTTTCCGCACCCTGGCTCGGCCCATTCCGTGAAGGTGGTCATTGGATAATCCCACTTGCCATGATCGTACTGCTCGTTCCATTCTTCTTCGCCTCGTTCTGGACAGAAGCTTGGTATGTCAGCCGCAACTTATGCCCCGAAGCGCCTGAGCGAGCGCGGCTTGCAGTATGGAACGCCAATGTGTTCAGCTACATTGGCCTATTCATCGCTTCTGTCTGCTGGTTGGCATTCGGTGTAGTGACCCATGCGTAAGTCATCGACAGCAAAGCCCCCCCCCAACTTGAACGTTATCAACCAAAATTAATCTTAGCTTCCAAATCATTACTGGAATCGGCATTTTTCAACGCTTCTTCCAAACTGATTTTTCCATCTTTGTACAGCCCGAACAAGGCATCGTCAAATGTCCTCATGCCTTTGCTGCCGCTTGACGTCATGGCTGTTTTAATTTCGTTAAGCTCCCCTTTCAAAATCAGGTTCGCTATATGAGGGGTGTTGATCATCACTTCAATGGCCGCACAGCGCTTCCCCGCCGTATCGGGAATCAGGCGCTGGGAAATAACGGCATTTAAATTGGTGGCAAGATCCATAAACAATTGCGCATGATGATCATGGGGGTACATATTGATTACCCGCTCCATGGCCTGATTGGCATTGTTTGCGTGCATGGTCGAGATACACAGGTGACCGGTATTGGCCAGCTCCAAAGCCGCCGACATGGTTTCCCGGTCCCGAATCTCGCCGATCAGGATAACGTCGGGCGCTTCCCGCAAACAGGCTTTTAGCGCTCTGGCATACGATTCTGTATCCACGCCGACTTCGCGCTGATTGACGATGGATTTCAGGTTCGGGTGCGAGAATTCGACCGGGTCTTCAATGGTCAGAATATGACCGGCCGAGTTGGCGTTGCGGTGGTTGATCATGGCCGCCAGCGTGGTCGATTTTCCCGATCCGGTGCCGCCCACCATCAGCAACAGGCCGCGTTTGGCCATGATGAGTTCCATTAAAATATCCGGCGTGCCTAAGTCCTTGCCGGTAGGAATGACCGAGGGGATCAGCCGCATAACCAAGCCTACGGTTTTGCGCTGATAAAAGGCATTGGCGCGAAAACGCGCACTGCCGTCCGGCAGACTGATCGCAAAATCCAAATCCCTGGTGACTAAAAACTCGTCGATTTGTTCCTGAGTCATAATCCCGAAAGCGCCCGACTTCGTTAACTCGGGCGTCAGCATAAAATCATCCAGCGCCACGGCCCGGCCATAAATTTTGGCCTTAACCGGCGAACCGACCGTTAAAAACAAATCCGAGGCATTCAATTTAGCCATTTCCACCAGATACGGCAGAATGTTTAGGTCATCTTCCGGCGCAGCTCCCAGAACCTGATAACTGTCCGCTTCCTGCTCAGCAGGTTCGGCTTTTGCCAGCGCTGAATCAGGGACAATAAACAGCACCAGTCCGTTATCCTCGACCTTGGCGCTAGCCATAAACCTCTCGCCGCCAGGCGCGGCGCAATTAAATTTTAGCGCTTTGTTCTGGACTAATTCCTGCTTCTGAACGTCATTGATGAGACTAAAGGTGATTTCTTTTATTATGTTTGAGGTTAACTCATTTTTACCCAAGGGATATTCCTCACCGGCCAATCCCAAGAGTGCCGGAGAACCTGCTTTTAAAGACAAGCTATCGGCATTTTTTTCCAGCATTAATTTTAAATAAGGTGTTAAGGTCATGTTAGTGTCTGGTTTATGTGATTGGGGAAGGTTAAAAACGATCTAATTGATCGGCGAAAAATCCAAAAACACTGCGCCGTCTGATCCAGACTGAGCGCATCGTTTTATCGCCGTGACTAGCCTTCCTCGTCGCCGTCTTTTGATTGCAACGAAAGTCCGCCGATCGACCGATCTTCACCGGACGCCAATTTGATCTGCAAGCGCAACTCATTTTGAGAGTCGGCATTTCTTAAGGCTTCGTCGTAATCTATCCTGCCCGCCTGATAAAGCTCCAATAAGGCTTGGTCAAAGGTTTGCATGCCCAATTCACGGGATTTGGCCATCAACGGCTTGATGCTGGAGGCCTCGCCTTTGGCGATATAATCCGAAATCAACGGCGTATTTAACAAAATCTCAATAGCCGCACAACGTCCGCCATCAACGGTTTTAACCAGACGCTGGGAAATGATGGCGCGCAAATTGACCGAAATATCCTGCATCAATTTCGTCTGAGCCTCCATCGGAAAGAAGCCCAAGATCCGGTCGATAGCCTGATTGGCATTGTTGGCATGCAAGGTAGCCAGCGCCAAATGACCTGTTTGGGAAAACTCCAGGCCGTAATTCATAATCTCGGGACTGCGGATTTCTCCCAGTACAATAACGTCGGGAGCCTGCCGCAGAGTATTGTGTAATCCGGCTTCCCAGCTCTTGGTATCGACGCCGACCTCTCTTTGCATCATCACGCAATTTTTATGGGTATGCACGTATTCGATCGGATCTTCCAGGGTGATGATATGTCCATAGCTGTTCTCATTACGATGGTCGATCATTGCGGCCATAGACGTTGATTTACCTGAGCCGGTGCCGCCGACCATGATCACCAGGCCGTTTTTGTTCATCATCACGTCTTTTAAAACAGACGGCAGACCCAATTTATCGAAATTGGGTATTTCCGCGGCAATGACCCGGATAACCAAGCCCTGGCAGCCTTGCTGAACATAGGCATTGACCCGGAACCGGGATAGCCCGGCAGGCGAAATGGCAAAATTACATTCTTGCGTTTCTTCAAATTCCTTGAGCTGCTTATCATTCATGATGCACTGCGTAAGAGCCTTGGAGTCGTTAGCCGATAAGGCCTGCTGCGAAACCGGCGACATTTTGCCTTTGACTTTTATTGCAGGCGGGAAACCGGCGGTAATAAATAAATCAGATCCTTCTTTATGTAGCATAAGTTTGAGTAACTTAATCATAAAGTCCATCGCTTCTTTTCTTTCCATTGACTTCCCCCTGTGTTGATTAGCTGTATATGGTTTTACCTGAAATGAGGTAAAGCTTTTTGATTATAATTTAATTTTTAACGGTGCCTACAAAAACCAAACATTATAAACGCGAGTATTTTAGCTAAAATATTCCGCACTAAACGTCGTCCAACCCCCAAAAAACACGATCTGATTTTAATTTTTATATCGATAAAGTCAGCGTTGTCATTCAGGTCAAACATTATGATTCTGCGATGGCAGGATCTGCCGCGGGACGCGCTAACATTCCAAAACCGAACCGAGTACTTGTATACTGGCAGCGTTGATAATATTGCCGAATACCCAATTTCCTGCGCGATATACCAAAAGCCCCGAAGAAATGATGAGGACAAGTGCATGAACCTGGAGTTTGATAAGCAACAGGCTGAAAAAAAAGCCGGAATCCTGCACAAACAGTTGGAGAAATTAACTCAGGTACTGGACAAGCTTAAAGGGGAATGATGATTTTAATCATATGCGCCCGACTTCAGTTTATAATCAGCCCTAAAATCAAGATAACATCACCCACATTAAAAGCCTTTGTTTTACAACATTAAAATTAAACGCAGACTGAAAAGCGCCAACCCTTTGCTCAAGTTAATGCTGTTTGGCATTTTGGGATTCGGAATGGGAACCACCGTTGCAGCTACAGACGAAACTAACCTGAACAAGGCAACTTTCGCCGGTGGGTGCTTCTGGTGCATGGTGGCGGCCTTCGATAATCTACCGGGGGTCGTTGAGGTTATTGCCGGTTACACAGGCGGACATACCCAAAATCCAAGTTATGAAGAAGTCTCGGCAGGCGGAACCGGTCACGCCGAAGCCATACAGGTGTTCTATGATCCCACTAAAACCGGTTATAGCCAATTGCTGGAGGCCTTTTGGCACAACGTTGACCCTACTGCGACTGATCGCCAATTCTGCGACGTCGGCCCCGAGTACCGTGCGGAGATTTTTTACCATGACGAGGAACAACACCGTTTGGCCGAACAATCAAAGACTGAGCTGGCGCAGTCCAAGCCCTTCAAGGAACCGATCGTCACCAAAATCACGGCCGCTTCTGCATTCTATCCCGCCGAAGAATATCACCAACATTACTACCGGAAAAATCCGGTGCGTTATCAGTATTACCACTACACCTGCGGCAGAGCCCAGCGTTTAAAGGAATTGTGGGGAGACTCGGCGCTCGACCCCCAAGAATAAGCTTAAGTCCCTGCTCTCCCCTACTGTATTCTCAGTTCATCTGCTTCCGATACAACGGATATTTCCGGTTTCTGCCCTGTAAAGCAATGTTCATGATCCTAATCACCGCCCGCCATATCCGCATTAGCTTATTTCTAACCCGCCTTTCGCCGTAAACCGATCTGATGATTTCGTTTTTTGCTTCCAGCCAATCTCTATGCTCATTACCTGGGTGAAAGCCGCGTTTTTCAGCTTTGTAATAGGCCGCTTCAGCAATCATCACGTCAAGACTGACCGGTGACCCGCCCGTCATTGTAAATCCGCACTTTACCAGACTGATAAGATCTTGCGCCGTGCTTCCCTTGACGCCTATTGCCGCCGGTTTCAGCTCTGCCAGAGTGCCGAACAAACGATCCCATATTGACAACACCGCGCCGTAATTACGGTCATGCTCGTCACGCCGGGTTGAGTGGTGAACACGATGCAAATACGGCGTAATAATTACCCCGCCCAGAAACCGCTCACCCCGGAATGAAATATTAGTGTGATGCAGCAGGGTGAAAAAGGTAATTATCGCTTCGTTCATCAGCAGCAACGCCCCATCTATACCTAAAATAACAACCGCCATCGCCTTCACGAGGTTGATGATGACTACTTCCAGAAAATGTATCCGGAATGCCGTTGAAACATTCAAACAAGGATCGTTGTGATGTACCTTGTGAAACATCCACAAGCAATCGAAGCGGTGACTGGCCTTATGCAAGCAATACAGCAGCAAGTCGATCGCTAAAAACGAAAGGACGGCTCTTCCTGCCGAATTATGGATAGGGTTGAGCAGCCCTTTATCGGAGAATTGTTCCGCCAAAATCAGTAGCGATGGAACCGACAACATCGACATAACAACGCTGTTAAAAACAAATAATTCGATGTTCGCCCGATAGGACTGCCGCAACTGTTTCGGGGGGATTTTTTCTCTGGGATCGTAAAACTCAACCATCAAAAAGAGGGTAAGAAACATGAACAGGATATAGATTGCCAACCCTCCTGACGACAGGTTTATCAGCCAGGTTAGATAGGATTGAAGTAAAGTAGCTGAAGATTTAAGTTCGCTTAACATTGTCATCTCCTCATTACAAAACCGACGTAAATTATTAGAGCAAAGTTATCTTAACTAGCGATTATTAAACGGTAATGACAGATCAATTTAATGATTTTTTCGGCATTCGTTAGCTGTTGGTTGACTGCTGCCATTACATCAATACCCATGCGGCAACTACTGGTGGAGGTGAAAAGTGGCGTGTTACCTTAATGTTTCGCTAGTTGCATAAGAACACCACGAAAACACGAAGCTTTATATTTTAATTCTTCGTGTCCTTCGTGCCTTCGTGCCTTCGTGCCTTCGTGGTGAAAATTTCCTAGCTACGGCATCTTTTAACTAATCAAGCCTAGAAAAATCCCAATGGATTAACATCATAGCTGACCAGCATATTTTTGGTTTGCTGATAATGATCCAGCATCATCTTATGGCATTCACGACCCACGCCTGATTTCTTGTAGCCGCCGAAAGCCGCATGAGCCGGGTAATGGTGATAACAGTTAATCCATACGCGCCCTGCCTGAATGCCGCGCCCCATGCGGTACGCCCGATTCATATCATGCGTCCAGACGCCCGCGCCCAAGCCAAACTGAGTGTCGTTGGCAATCTCCAAGGCTTCGGCCTCATCCTTAAAGGTAGTGACCGATATGACCGGGCCGAAAATCTCTTCCTGAAAGATACGCATCTTGTTGCCGCCTTTCATGATCGTCGGTTCGATATAGTAGCCTTCCGAGAAGCCGCCGCCCAAAGACTCAGCCTTGCCGCCGATTAAAACTTCAGCGCCTTCGTCTTTACCGATTTGTAGATAATCCAGAATCTTATCAAACTGTTGCTTGGAAGCTTGCGCGCCTACCATCGTCTCGGTATCCAACGGGTTGCCGCGTTTAATCTGCTTGGCGCGCGCAACCACTTTAGCGATAAATTCATCATAGATGGATTCTTGAACCAACAGCCGCGAAGGACAGGTACAGACTTCGCCCTGATTGAAAAATGCCAACACCGCGCCTTCGATACATTTGCTGATAAACGCCTCTTCCTGGTTCATCACATCTTCAAAAAAGATATTCGGCGACTTACCGCCCAACTCGACGGTGGATGGAATGATGTTTTCCGCAGCGCATTTTAGAATATGCGAGCCGACCGGCGTCGAGCCGGTAAAGGCTATTTTTGCAATCCGGGTGCTGGTCGCCAACGCTTGCCCTGCTTCCGCACCATAGCCGTTGACAATATTAAGCACGCCTGCCGGCAACAAATCGCCGATTATTTCCATCAGCACCAAAATAGACGCCGGGGTTTGTTCAGCCGGTTTCATGACCACGCAGTTGCCTGCGGCCAAGGCGGGGGCCAATTTCCAGCAGGCCATCAGCAACGGAAAATTCCACGGAATAATCTGCCCTATCACACCCAGCGGCTCGTGGAAATGGTACGCGACGGTATTCTTGTCGATTTCGCCGATTGAGCCTTCCTGAGCGCGAATGCACCCGGCAAAATAGCGAAAATGATCGGCGCACAGCGGTATGTCCGCCGCCAGCGTTTCGCGCACCGCTTTGCCGTTATCCCAGGTTTCGGCAACGGCCAGCGTCTCAAGATTTGCTTCAATCCGGTCGGCTATTTTTAAAAGTATATTCGACCGATCGGTAACCGAAGTTTCTCCCCAAGCCGCCCTGACTGCATGAGCCGCATCCAACGCCAGCTCTATATCTTCGGCGCTGGAGCGGGGTATTTCGCAAAAAACCTTGCCGTTAATGGGACTTGAGTTTTCAAAGTACAGCCCTTTTACCGGATCGACCCAACCACCGCCGATAAAGTTTTGATAACGGGATTTAAAATTAACTTTACTGCCAGGTTGATTCGGTTCGATATAAAGCATGGCTTTCTCCTAATATGCATAATTGGGGACGATTCATTCTATCACGCCGACTGGCGGCTAATAGCGTTCCTTCGGGCCGGGCGCTCGCGGTAACGGCCGACCTTTCTCACAACCAAACCTAATCTTTGAACGTTGACAGCAGGCGGCTAAACATCCCCCTGCCTATTAACAAATCAAGACATGCCCTCCATTCACGACCCGATATTCGCACAACATTAGTAATTAACACTCTCTTTTACGCCCTATTTTGGTGCGATACCAAGATAGCACCGTTACCAACGCCGCATCAAACCTCATCTGCACAGAGTCGCAGGCACTATGGCGTAGATATTGCTTATCACATCGTGCATCTGCCTTTTATCATTAATGACTCGTCTCATTTTTAACGCACAACCAAGGACAAATTACATGCTGTCAGAAGCTGAACGTTTTGAAACCTTCTCCCCCTATATTCGGAGCGTTACCCAGTGCAAGGAAATTCTCCGCGACTTGAATGGAACCTGGGGACTGATTTCCGCCATTGCTGAAATCAGCTGCCCTACAGAAGCCGCCACCATACTGCCGGCGATGGAAGCCACAAAAAAAGGTTTTGGCGATCTTGAAAGCAAACTAACCAGCCAGCTGGTTTCTGAAGAAATTAAAAAAACCTGCCTCGAACTTGAATCCAAAGCGCAAGTTTCAATAGATATTCTGGTGCGCAACCTGTATGAGCGCACCGCAGACATCGGCTTTCTGGCGACCAATGCCGATATATGCAATTTTGTGCAGGCCACCGTAAACGGCGAAAGAACCGATATAGATTCGATTAACCAACTCCTTGACGAGTATGGTTCAAAATATACCGTCTACGACGACATTATCGTCCTGGATACCGACAGCCGCATACTGGCCAGGCTTGACCGCAACACGCCCACAATCGATCAAAGTATTTCCGACCCGATTATCCGCCGGACGCTGGACTCAATGGAGGACTATGTTGAGACCTTTGGCAAAACCAGCCTCCGTCCCGGCATAGACCGGAGCCTCATTTATTCAAAACGTATCGTCGATCCGGTCGATGACGCGGTGATTGGCGTCTTGTGCCTATCATTTCGTTTTGATAACGAAATGGAAGGCATCTTTCGCAGCCTGCAAAAGAAAGGCGACAAAGCCGTCATGTTGCTGCTGAATGCCGATTCGGCGGTGATTGCCACGAGCGACCAGGATCACGTACCGATTGGCCGGTTCATTGAAGCGGTTCCTGAAGGAGACCACTACGGGGTGATCGGTTTTGCCGGGCGCGATTATCTGTCGGTCACGCACAGAGGCCGTCCCTATCAAGGTTATGCCGGGCAAGAATGGTACGGACACGCGATGATTCCATTGCATACGGCATTCGGTTCTTCCGCGTCCGACAAAGAGATCAATGCCGAAATTCTTCGCCATGGCGACTCGCTGTCGCCTGAGCTGTCCAGCATCGTTGCCACTGCCGCCCAAGACATCAACATGTTCCTGCACCGCGTCATCTGGAATGGCCAGGTCATGGCGACTAACGAACACGGCAACCTGTTATCGCTGAAGGCCATTCTAAAACAACTGCGTTCGATGGGCGCGCGCACCGCCCAAGCGCTTGCCGATTCCAGCAGCAAGCTGCACACTACGATGATTACCTCCGAACTCCGTAATGCCGAATCCATCGCGCGGCTGATGATTGATATTATGGATCGCAACCTGTACGAGCGCAGCAACGATTGCCGATGGTGGGCACTGACTTCGGAAATCCGGCGCATTTTATCCGAAGGCCGTCTAAACACCGACGATAAAGCGAAAATCACCGACATCCTGATCTACATCAACAAGCTTTACACCGTCTACACACGCCTGTTTATCTATGACATCAAAGGCGCCATCGTAGCCGAGTCCAATCTCCATAACGACCCCGTGGATGCCGTAGGCAGACAGGTGAACGCCGCCTACGCGCAGGAGACTTTTTCCTTGCGTTCGCCGCAGGAATACCGGGTATCGATGTTTGAAGACTCCTGGCTATATGAGGGCAATCCAACCTATGTCTACAATGCCGCGATCCGTCATATTGATGATATGAATAAAGTAGTCGGCGGCATCGGCATCGTTTTTGACTCCACGCCCGAATTCAAACACATGCTTGAAGATTGCTTGCCCGACAAACCCGGTTCTTTCGGGCTGTTTGTGGAACGACCCAGCGGTCGCATCATTGCATCGACCGAAGGTTCCAATTACAAAAACGGTGAAATTCTTTGGATAGACCCTGATTTTTTTGAGTTGCAGGAAGGTACCGGAAAATCCAAAATCGTGCTCTATAACAGGAAGTACTATGCCGTCGGCTGTTACTCGTCACGCGGATATCGCGAGTTTAAAACCACAGGAGACTATCATAACGACGTGGCGGCCTTCGTGTTTATTCCCATCGGCGAGAAGGCCGAAACTAGCGGTTCCGAACAACGCGTAGCAATCGCTTATCCGCAAGAGCCGCTAACCGGCGATGTCGTCGACCTGGCAACGTTTTATATAGGCTCGGAAGTCTACGCATTTCTTGCTGCCGACGTACTCGAAGCCATGGACGTTACCCTGATCAACAGCCTGCCCGGCGTGAAATCCTATATTGTCGGCAGCGTCATGTATTGCGATAACAGTCCCGACGGCATCAACGAAAAAATCCCCATCATCGTGATTGATGGCAGGATCCTGACCAATAAGGCCGTTGATTTCGACCAACCGGAAAAAACCGCCGGTGCAATCATTGTAGTACGGACCCAAGTAGGCCCGATTGGCCTATTGGTTGATGGGCTTGATGCCATTCCGAGCTTTGAAAAATCGCAAGTTCAGCCGGTTAATGAATTATTGCGCGGTGACGGCGGTTATGTGAAATCATTGGTTAATATTCCTGAAAGTAACACGTCCGGGAAAATGCTGATCGTATTGAATCAAGATTTGATTCTTGCGTCGGTTCGTAAGCAATAATTACATTCGATCACGGCTGGTTTTATCAAAACCCGGACCAAAAGGGACAGATACGATGAAATCAATGCTGTTAGCTTAAGCCCCATCCGTTCGCCCTAAACCCTTCGGCATTGCTCATAAGAGCCTTGTCGAAGGGCATTTCGCGAATAACTTAAACCATTTTCATGCTTCGGCAAGTTCAGTACGAGCGGCTTAAGGCGTCACCGCTCCGATTCTTTCTTAGCAACCTTATCCCGCAAATAAACCGGCATAGCTTGTTCGACGGCAACGGCCAAACCCTGTTCAAAACCCCGCGCGCCTAATCGGGCAATCGCACCGGCTCTGGGCAGCATATCGGCTTTATAGCGACTGACACGCTCTGCCAAGCGGGCAATCAATTCTTGGCTGTAAACGCCCCAGCCTGAGCCGATGCCTGCGCCGGTCAAATCGGGAAACTCTATCTGCTCAGCCGGAGTCACGGCCTCGTCGCCGATCAGTTCGGCATAGCCTTGTGCATCGCGCCGGTAAACGCCCCAGAAAATTTCGCCCATCCGCGCATCCATGGCAACAAAGGCGACATTCTCATCATTGTTATCGAAAAAATCCTGGGCGATGGCCGCCAGGGTAGACACGGGGACGACCGGCAAATCGGCGCCCAAGGCGATGCCTTGAATCACGCCGGTGGCGATACGTACGCCGGTAAACGAGCCGGGGCCGCGACTGAACGCCAGCGCATCCAGCTGTTGCGGCTTTAACCCTGCGTCCGCCATTAACGAATCGATCATCGGCAAAATCAGTTGGGTATGTTCTTTAGGGGCAAGCTCAAAGCGTTCTTTTATATCACCATCAATAAACAGCGCTGCCGAGCAGGCTTCGGTCGATGTTTCTACTGCCAATAATTTCATTATTCGGTCTCTGTGGTAATTAAAGAACGTGCGTGAATAACATTTTTAAACCATGAAGAGCATGAAGAATTTAAGTCTTCATGTCCTTCATAGTAATTACTTAAACTAATTTATCTCGTTCCCACGCGCTACGCCGCTGCCATTAAGTTAAGCTTTACGAGACGGGAAGCTGGAGCTTCCTACACTGAATTCCCAAGCTGGAGCTTGGGAACTAGCGCTTAGCGCTTACTAAAATCCTTAACTTAATGGCAATGACGCGTTGCGCTCATCGTTATACACATCTCGACGTAGGCAGGAATAAGGCCACCCAAGCGTAGCGCTAGGTGGCGTTTCCGGCTTGCCGCACAGTTTCGCCGGAAACGCCCGCCCTTGCTTACGCCGGGCGGGCTTATTCCGGCCTACGTCTCCGTAGGAACGAGATCAGGAGAGGGAACAAAGGTGTTGCGGTACATCCGCAATATCTTTTTTATCCGCGTTCATCAGCCAAAATCCGTGTTATCTGCGTTCTATTTCTCTAACGACTCATCCTGAAAAAACGCCCGCACCTCTTCTATGTCGCGGGTGCGCTTCATCGCCGGTACGCTGTCTAAAAATATCTGGCCGTATGATTTCTTTAACAATCTAGGATCGCAGACCATCAATACGCCCCGGTCGGTTACGTCGCGAATCAAACGGCCTATGCCCTGCCTTAACGCAATCACGGCGGTGGGCAGTTGGTATTCGAAAAACGAGTTCCGCCCCTGTTTGACCATTGCATCCAACCGCGCTTTTAACACCGGATCGCCGGGCGATGCGAAAGGCAGCTTGTCGATAATGACGCAGGATAAGGCCTCACCCCTGACATCAACACCTTCCCAAAAACTCGATGTGCCCAGCAACACGGCATTGCCTGCTTCTTTAAACTGCTCCAGCAGCAAGGCCTTGGGACGACTGCCCTGAATTAACAACGGATAGTCGATTTTTTTCTCCAGCAATTCGGCCGCCTGTTTTAGCGCGCGATGACTGGTAAACAGGAAAAACGCCCTGCCCTTGCTGGCCTGCAACACCGGCACAGCAAACTCGACGATAGTCGGGATAAATTCGGGATCATTGGGCTGCGGCAAGCCTTTCGGGTGATAGAACAGCGACTGGTGGGCGTAATCGAAAGGACTGCCCCAACTTTCGCTGACCGCATTGCTAAGCCCCAGGTTATTGGCGAAATGGTCGAACTTGTTCGCCACGCTGAGGGTCGCCGAGGTAAAAATCCACGCCGCTTGATGTTGCTGCATAAAAGAGCGGAATTCCGCGGCAATATCCAGCGGCGTCCGGCTCAAGGTGAAGGTGTTTTTATAGGTTTCGTACCAGCGTATCCATTTGCCGCTGTTGTCTTCGAGGATAATTTTTAACTGCTGCACCAGTTCGTCGGCGCGTTTAAAACACGAGTCCAGGCCTTTGGTTTTAACCGACGCCAATTCCAGTTGATCGGCCAGGCGCTGTAACTGCTCCTTAACCGCAATCAAGCTCGCCGCTATTTTTGGATTGTTTTCGATGTCCTGCCAATCGCCGCGCTTAAGCTCGATGCCGAACGCCAGCCTCATGTCTTTCACTTCATGTTCAAGGTCTTCGCAGGCGGTGCGCAAGGCGGGCATGTCGGTGGCGTCTTTGAAATATTCCATCAACGCGTCTTTCGCCAGATCATTCAGCTGCTTGGCGCTGACGGTAATGCCTAAAAAATTGGACGCGGTATCGGCCAGTTGGTGCGCCTCGTCGATAATAACCACCTCGGCATCGGGCAATAACTCGCCGAAACCACTGTCGCGTATCGACCAGTCTGCGCACAGCAAATGATGATTAACCACCAGGATCTCACTTTCTTGCGCTTTTTTCCTGGCCTTGACCAGAAAACACTCGGCATAATCAGGACAATCCTGACCCAGACAATTATCCAATGACGAAGTCGCCTGATACCAGACCGGATCGGCCTCAGCCACTTCGGACATTTCCGAGGTATCGCCGGTTTTGGTACGCGCCGACCAGGATTTTATTTTTGCTAGGGCAACGGCATCTTCCTTGCTGAAACCCAGCGTGGAAGTTAGCGCATTTTTCAGCCGATAGGTGCATAAATAATTGCTGCGGCCTTTTAACAGCGCGGCAATAAACGGCGTTTTGATCGCCTTTCGGATCACCGGTAAATCCTTGTTAAATAGCTGATCCTGTAGGTTTTTGGTGCCAGTCGAAATAATGACTTTTTTGCCGGATAAAATGGCCGGTACCAAGTAGGCAAAAGTCTTGCCGGTTCCGGTTCCGGCTTCGGCGATTAAATGCTGGTTTGATTCGATAGCATGGGCAATGGCCTCGGCCATTTCAAGCTGGGCCGCCCGCGGCTGATAGCCTGGGATTACTTTTGCCAACCCGCCGTCGCTACCGAAAAATGCTTCTAGTTCTGTCAATTGAGTCTCTTGCACTATTTTTTATTTACTATGTTAAATTCAACCAACAGGTGCGGTTCATTTTTTTAACTGGAAAGCCGACCAAGCAACAAAGATACCAGATTGAGATTTTAAAGATAGTGGCTCGGGCATCTAAATCCATACTGATCAAGTAGACCGATAATATACCCGAAAAAGAGAACCGCAGGATATGTCAACGGCTGTACGGACAGTCTACGTTGGGATCGGGAAAAAGATACCTTAGGACTTAACCATACTCATAATTTTAATTAAAAAACAGCATATTAGCTGTCATAACAGGCAGAGGAATTGATGATTTTATCGATGATGCTAAGGTCAATTGCTGACCCGAGCAGGCTGTACTTATTACCAATGCCATATTGTCAAGTCTGCCTGGCTGTCTCTGAACTATCAACCTTTAGCTAGTCTTGCTTACAACGCGGACCATGACCCGTAGATATTTATGCCGCCAAGGTACATTTTGAATTTTAAAATAATATTTATATGCGTATGTATTGAATTAGAAGATACTAGCACTTGAAAACAGAGAGTAACTGATTAAAATAGATGGCAATTAATGAATATTATTGACTTTAAAGAATGATAATCGACGGCTTAACATTTCTTCCTACATACGATGACACGCTGGAGCAAAATGCAGAATATCTTCGGCAAATACTTCCCCTCATGTCAAAGCATAAAATTGCTACCGACCCTCTTAATTTTGCAATTTTCTACGAATATATTATTGGCAGAAACATTGGTTTAAACAATGAACTGGATGCACTTCTGGGCAAGCAGGTTGTTTTTACGTCTGAATTAAGCGCCAAACTCTTTAAAAAATATATCTGCGACACTTCGATCGACTCCCTGGAAAAAATAAATCACCTCCTGTTGCAGCTTATTAACAAAACAGGTGAAGCTTTGGACACGACTGGCGAAAAAGCCAGTGCGGCAACCATAGACTTCCAGAACCAGAGTAAAAAGCTGGAAAACAACCAAGACCTGCCTGAAATCAAAATAGTCTTAACCGAAATCATCGCGGGAACTAAAGGTCTTGCCGAAACCAGCATGACCTTGCAGACTCAACTGGACGATAATAAAAAGGAAATGCAGTTGCTGCGGCAGGAACTTGCGCATGCACGCGAAACGGCGAAAACCGACGCCTTGACGGGGCTCTTAAACCGCCGGGCTTTTGATCAAAAGCTGAATGAATATATTGAAATTCACAAACAAAACGATGTAGAACTTTGCTTGCTTATTTTAGACATTGACCATTTCAAACAAGTCAATGATACCTTTGGTCACCAGATGGGGGATAACGTACTGCGTTACACGGCTAATCTGATGAAGCAACATATTACCGAGCATCATTGTGCAGCGCGCTATGGTGGCGAAGAAATGGCTATTATCATGCCCAATACACCGCTTAACAAAGCCATGGAAATTGCCGAAAAAATAAGAACTTCATTAGCCCAGCATCCTTTAAAGCTGAAGGGCAGCAAAAAATCGATAGGAAAGGTGACCATTTCTATCGGTGTCTCAAGTTTTAAAATAAACGACTCGATCGAAAGCTTGATCGAGCGCGCGGACATGGCAATGTACCGAGCTAAAGATAACGGCAGAAACCAGGTAATGGCTGAAAACGCTATCTAAGACACTGAAAGATGGACCTTCTACTTTATGGACAGCCAAACTCTACCGGTGCTTCCTGATCGGCTTCGACACTGAATAACACTGTTGCACTGATGAGTTGAATCTAAGAAATTATGAAAAAAACCCTGCTTTCGCTTTTAGCCATCTTCCTGATTATTGAAGAATGGCTTTGGGATTTACTGACGGCATTTGGGCGCTCATTATCCCAGTGGCTGAATCTGCAACAATTTGAACAATGGCTCAGTCAGACAACTGCGACCATGGCGCTGGTGGCGTTTAGTATTCCGATACTGATTGTGACGCCGATAAACCTGGCGGCATTTGGATTGCTGGCAAAAGGATTGATTCTGCAAGGCATCCTGATGGAAGTATTGGCAAAATTACTCGGCACTTTACTGGTAGCCAGGGTGTTTGCGCTGACCAAACCGCAGCTGTTAACCTTTACCTTCCTTAGAATCACTTACACCACCGTCACTCGCTGGCTGCAATGGGCACATGCGAAAGTCACTGAAACCGCCGTTTATCGCTGGGCGAAACAATTAAAAGGCTAAAGCCAAGGTCAATCGCAAATAATGGGCTTTGTTCGCCCGTTCATCTCCGGCCTGAACTCTCCTGCTTTGCAAGCTTTTCCATTTCGACTGCCGCGATAATCCGGCCTGTTTAGAGGTCCCTGCCGCTACGACTCCGAGGGCCAACAAGTCCGTAAACACTGCCGCCGCGCTTACTAATCCGGTTTACCACAGCGAAGTCTTGCTTAGGAACCCGTCCGAGACTTGCCGTTCCTTTTCAAGTCGTTGCGATTTCATGCGGTTTACTGACGTTAGGCATTGCCCGCGAAAATAGATGAACGCGCCCATGACATCCGTGTCATCTGAGGGCTATCTTTTTCGCGGCGGTGATGGACAATGCGTAACATCAGCTGTTTATTAAGATTAGTTTTCCACCCGAATTCCAAAACAAAACCAAGGATTGACCGGTAAAACCCTTCCCCTTGCTTAACAATGCCGCGAAACCGACTGTTAAGTATTTTTACTAACTTGACGAACCGCTTATTTTCTATACCCTCTGACTGTTGCCACCGTCACAACCCGGTTTTTTCTTTAGGATAAAGAACCGCGTTGACTAATCGCGTTACCCCAGCAACCCCGATTAACACACGTTGCAAAAACTATGGTACAAAGTCGCATATTACAACATGCTAATATTAATTAAATCGAGGAAGTCCAGATGAAAACGACGACTAATTTGCAACGCCGAAAACTATTAAAATATGCCGCAATGGGTATCGCCGGAGCGGTCACTTATCCGAGTTGGGTTCAGGCTGGCGAATTTGTCAGGGTCAACGCGCCATCTGCAGACTTTCTTCCTGACGTTGAAATTGAACTGACCCAGAACACAGCTGACGTGGCCATTTTAAACGGCGAAAAAACCCGCGTCTGGAAAATCACCGGCAAGGTCATCAAAGGCCCTTCAGGCGTGCTTGATAATAATGAAGGCACCTATCTGGCCCCTACCCTGCGCTTTAAAAAAGGCCAAAAGGTTCGACTGTTTCTTAACAATAACTTGCCGGCGCAATCGATTCTGCATTGGCATGGCCTGCATGTACCCGCCAACATGGACGGCAACCCCATGTATGCGATCAATCGCGGCGAAACCTACGTCTATGAATTCGAGATACTCAACCGGGCGGGCACCTACTTTTATCACGCCCATACCCACGGCGTCACGGCCAGGCAGGTCTACTCCGGCTTGGCGGGCCTGTTAATCGTCAGTGACGCTCAAGAACAGGCGCTGAATTTACCGAACGGCGAGCTTGACGTCCCGTTGGTGATTCAGGATCGCAGTTTCGACGGTCAAAACCAACTGGTTTACTCGGCCCACATGATGCAACGCATGCAGGGCTTTCTGGGCGACCAGATCCTGGTCAACGGTCGGCCTGACTTCGTGTTACCGGTGGCGACACGCGCCTATCGGCTCCGGCTGGTCAACGGTTCTAATTCCCGTATTTATAAACTGGCTTGGGATGACGGCACCCCCCTCACCGTAATAGGTGTTGACGGCGGCTTGCTGGAAAGTCCCAAGCAACATGCTTATGTCATGCTGGCTCCTGGAGAAAGACTGGAATTATGGATGGACTTCAGCGGGCGGGCGGTAGGCACCGAGCTAACCTTGCGCAGCCTTCAGTTTGATACATCCACGCATGGCGGCATGGGCATGATGGGCGGCGGAATGATGGGAGGGCGCGGCCACGGAGGAATGATGGGACATGGCATGGGCGGAATGATGCGTGGCGGCATGATGTCAGTCAGTACCTTGCCTTCCGGTTCGGACTACCCCCTCTTAAAAATCCGGGTCGCCAAAAAGGAGCAAGGCGACAACACTTTGCCAAAAGTCCTGACCCCCATCACCGCGTTGCAGGTCAAGAATGCAGCCAATGCGGCTAATCCCAGAACCATTGCTTTATCCATGCAGCACATGTCAGCCCTGCTAAATGGCCGTTCTTATAAAATGGATGACATTCAGCCGGATGAAATTATCCCGGTTAACAGCCTGCAATTAATAGAGTTCGATAATGGTTTTAACGGCGGCATGCACGGCATGATGATGGACATGCCGCATCCGATGCATTTACACGGTGAACAATTCCAGATCGTCAAGCGGGAAGTGAGCTCAGGTTCCGATAACTACGCCAGCGTTTCCTCAGGATTTATAGACGCCGGCTGGAAAGATACGGTTCTGGTTATGCCGGGCGAGAAAGTGACGATACTAAAACCGTTTAATGATTTTAAAGGCCTGTTCATGTACCACTGCCACAATCTGGAACACGAAGACATGGGCATGATGCGGGATTTTCTGATTAAATAATTCCGGTTTTATTTCAGGTTGGCTGATTCTGATGGCAGGCACATCGCGACTAAAGCGGCTTCTACAGGACGTTTGTTTATGCTTAGGAATCACCTGACCTCAAAACCGCTTTTGGCGACACCGGCAGAAAATCCATGCCCGTCCGTTGTCTTGTCATAAAGATGAGCCGCACTCTTGTAAACATCATCATTGACCTGATCGCCGCCTTGCTGTTTCTCGGCATGATTGCGACAGGCTATATATTGCGCTTCCCATTGCCCCCAGGAAGCAACAAAGCGTTCAGCCTGTGGGGTCTTACCCGTCACCAGTATGGCGACATCCATTTCTGGATCAGTTTTGGACTGTTAGCCGTACTTGTTATTCATCTGACGCTTCATTGGAATTGGATCGTTACCGTCATCGTCAAGCGTTGTCATGCGGTACAAGCCTCGCATCCTTCGCTGCTTCGTAGCGGTCTATTAACTCTTGTTATCGTCACCATAACGTTCATAGCCTTCGCATGGACAGCCCAACATAGCGTAAAACGAATAACCCGGCCAATCCACAGCCACCTCGACGGACAGACCGGCTCGACATCAAGTGCTCAATAAGAAAACGGTAGCGGTTAAGTCTGTAATTTGGTATGACTATTCAAGCCAAATTACAGACTTACAACCGCTTTCGACCTATCTATTTTTGGGCGTTTACTCACTGTAGATAAGCTTTGTTCATACCACCATAGTTTAAAACCATGCCTGATACGTCAAGATTGTTTTTTGCTTTATGGCCTGACGATGAAACCCGGCAAGCACTGGCGCGCTTGAGTCAGTCCATCACGGCCAAGGGGTTCAAATGGGTGCAGCCACACAATCTCCATGTAACACTGGTGTTTTTGGGGGCTGTTAACGCAGATACTGAATTATTGATTAAGCAGTCCGTCGCCGACATTACCGCACAACCTTTTTCATTGACCTTTGACAGCTTAAGTTATTGGAATAGACCCAGGATTTTATGCCTGACCAGTCGGCAACCAATGCCGAATGAGGCGGTGGGGTTGGTATCCGCGCTAGAGACGGCGGTCGCAGATTGCGGTCTGCACACCGACACCAGACCCTACATTCCCCATATCACCCTGGCCCGGCATGCCCGGTATTTGCCGGACGTGAAGATTGAACCGATAGTCTGGCGCGCCGAAGCGTTCTGCCTGGTTGAGTCCTGTAGCGAGCCGGACGGCGTCTGTTATAAAGTGAGACAGCAATGGCCTTTTATCAAGCCAACCGTTAATCCGGATCAATAACTTTAATTTGACTGGTGAATCGGCCTTGCGCGAGGCGGGTTTGAACCCTATCGCCGGGCTTAAGTTGTTCGGTAGAGCGGATTATTTCCCCGGAAGACGGGTTGATTACCATCGCATAACCACGGTTTAGCGTTGCCAGCGGACTGACCGCATGCAGGGTCTGGCTGGAATTTAACAAGCGCTGATTAAGCTGTTCCAGCTTGTGTGCGGCTGCGGAAATAAGCCGCTTACTCAAATAGTCTTGCCGTTGTTTATGGCTTCTTATGGTTATCGCAGGATTATGCTGCCATAATTTCGCCGTTTTTGCTTCAATAATGCCGGTCATATGACGCAATTTTGTGTGTATGGCTTGATTAAGTCTAGCTTCAAGTTCAGCCATGCGCCGCGCATTTCCAGCCAGCTTCTGACCGGGATGTTGCTGTTGCAACCGCTGGTTCAGCCAATCCAGGGTTTGCTGTTTTTGGTTCAGCTTTCGTTGCAGTTGTTGTTGCAACCGCGATTCCAGATACATGAATCGCGACAGCCATTGCTGCTGATCGGGGCTGGCGTGTTCTGCGGCCGCCGAAGGCGTTGCCGCGCGCAGATCGGCGACAAAATCGGCAATGGTAAAATCGGTTTCGTGCCCAACAGCTGAAATAATCGGAATTTCGCTATCATAAATGGCTCTGGCAACCAGCTCTTCATTGAATGCCCACAGATCTTCCAGCGACCCTCCGCCCCGTCCGAGAATGATAACGTCGCATTGCTGATGTCGATTAGCGGTGGCTATCGCCTTGGCTATTTCATGTTTTGCGTTATCGCCCTGCACCGCAACCGGGTAAACAATCACCGGTATCGCTGCAAAACGTCTTTGTAGCACGGTCAGTATGTCCCTGATAGCCGCGCCTGACGGCGAAGTAATAACACCAATTGCTCTTGGCAGTGTGGGCAAAGTTTGTTTGTGGGCGGCATCGAACAGCCCTTGTTCCGACAGCTTCAGCTTTAACGCATCAAACGCTCTGCGTAAAGCGCCGTCACCGGCCTCTTCGATATGTTCGACGATAAGCTGGTAATCGCCTCGGGGTTCGTACAGGCTGACTTGCGCCTTGACGATAACCTGCTTGCCGTTTTCCGGCTTAAACGCCAACCGGCGCTGCTGAGTGCGAAACATCGCGCAACGTACCTGGGCATTAGCATCCTTCAGCGAAAAATACAGGTGCCCGGAAGAAGGGGTACTTAAATTGGATAACTCGCCTTCAACCAGAACAGACAAAAAATGCTCGGCAAGTAATTGACTGGTTTCGCGGTTAAGTTGGGTAACGGTGATGATGTTGCGTCGTATAGAAGCAGATGTGCTGGTCATAGTTATTGCTTTGCGCGAGTTGGAAGTGTGTTTGTCGTTGCAATAAACTTAATTCTGTTCACTTGTTTTTTGTATACTTTCTCGTTGAAGTTGATTTATATAGCGTTGGACGGTCGATTCAAATACAGGCGTTATTCGGGTAAATAAACAGCCTATTTTTTGGATTTTGAGCGCGGCAATTTTATCCGGGTTAATGACGAGCTTGGAGCAGACCTTAAAGGAGATGGCATCTTCACCGGCCCCTGAAAGTACAAGTCTGGACTTTTCTAATTGTGTACCGGGTATCAATAAGTTGGATATTTCAGCTGAGGTATTAAGTACAGAAAAACCGGTGAGACTAATGTCGTATAACATTAAATTAACGGATTCGTGGTCCTCCAGTACCAGCTGGCAATAGCTGCCTTTTGAACGCGGTGATTTTATGCGAAAGAATTCCCTGCGCTGCATCCAAAAGATCGACTCAGGAATTGGCATGGAAAACGCCGGTTCCCCATTATAAAGAATTTGTTCCAACATGCTGCCTTTGAAAGAGGCTTTAATGCCTGAAAAATCAGCTTCGAAAGTGATTCTGGTCGCCTTAAGAAGCTGTTGATTTAAAACTTCTTTGGGGCCGTAATCGAACACTATGGAATTATTTGCCTCATCAATCTCAAGTATTGCCGTAAGAAAAAATGCTTTGCCTTCGCCAAAACGAACGCTAAGCAGGCATTTATTCTTAATCAATATAGATAAATTGTGAACTATTTGCCTTGGACTGTAGATTGAAAAAGAGGAAGCGTCGCTCATTAATAATGACCATAGGTGTTTAGCTGATTACTGGGCAACAAATGTGTAATCATTAGGTACTTACGCTGCGTAAAAGCGAGTGAAGGTATAAAAGGGCTATTAAATTTCTCACTTCATGCGATTTTTGTCGCTTGTCAATACAACTGAATTACTCTTTCTGTAAGTCCTCTCGTTGAATCTGATGCATATAGCGCTGAATAACCTCTTCGACTGAACGTGTTATCTTATTGAACTTACAGCCTATTTTTTGTATTTTTTGCGGCTTGTCAGGGTTAATTATGTACTTGGCGCAGATCTCAAAGGAAATAAGACTCTCACCTGCTTCTGAAAGTATGAGCTTACATTGCGAAAATGATGTACCGGGAATCAGTAGATCGGAGACTTCTTTGGAAACATTAAGCATTGCAAAGCCTGTCAGACTGATGTCGTATAACTTAAGGTTAACGGGTTCCCTGCCTTCTACTACTAATTGGCAATAACTGGGTTTTGAAAGCGGCGATTTTACCCTGTAATACTCTCTACGCTGCATCCAGTAAAGCGATTTAGGAATCGACATGCTGAATGCCGAATCACCTTTATGGGTGATTTTTTTCAGCTCAGTTCCCGCGAAAGAAACTTTAATGCCATTATAATCAGTGTCGAATGAAACCTTGCCGGCATTAAGAATACGTTGATTCAAATCTTCTTTGGGCCCGTAATCCAATACTACCGTATTATTTCCTTCATTAACGCTGAGCAATGTAGTGATATAGGACTCATTGTTTGCTCCAAAACGGGCGCTGAGCAAGCATTTATTTTTAACTAATAATGATAAATGACTGATTATTTGCTTTGGATTTTGGATTGAAAAAGAAGATATGTCGCTCATTACTCTGTGTTAGTTATTGATTATTTTGCATTAAATGCTAAGCATTACGTATTACACAAAAACTCACTCCCCTGTAACCCCCTCTTGTTAAATCCGCTGCATAGATGCTGAATGGCTTTGTTCAGATGCGGGCGCTATCGGGTGAGTTGGTAATCTATCCTCTGATCTTTCTTGAACTTACCCGCAAAGGTTCATCTAAAATGTTTTTAAATGCTGCTAAGTTTAGTATATTGTAGAATATTTAGTATCCAAGCACAAAGAAAAGGGGTGTTCGTGGCGTGGTTTCTTTTATTTTCTGCTGGATTTGCAGAAATAGTATTTGCTTTAAGTCTTAAATACAATCAAGGCTTTACCAAGCTGTGGCCCAGCATCGTAACGATGCTGTCCGGCGGCGTAAGTTTTTATTTGTTGATTCTGGCAATTAAAACCCTGCCGCTGGGAACCGCGTATGCCGTTTGGACCGGCATGGGCGCAGTCGGTATAGCAGTGTTAGGCATCATTTTATTTAAAGAATCCGCCGACTGGTATCGCTTGCTGTCAATTACGCTGGTAATTGCTGGAATTATCGGTCTTAAATTAACCGACAGCGCTTAACGTGCTGCACCTTATTTTTCAATCACCGATTGAAACTGCCCTTTTAGAGCGTATTGATTCAGGCGATGTGGTGGTGTTTCTTGAAAATGCAGCTCTGCGGGTATTACAAAATAGCAGCATAAGCGATACGTTAACGCGCCGACTAGGCAGCAATCGCCTTTGCGTGTTGTCGGATGACATCGCAATACGCGGAATTGTCTCCGATGAACTGGTTAAAGGGATCGAGGTGATAGATTATGCCGGACTGGTGGAATTGACGGTTAATAATCCGATCATTCAAACATGGACTTGATGGATTTAGATCTGGAAATAACCGATCAGGGTTTTCTGATAAATCCCGCAGACTGGAATGAAGATGTCGCCCAGTGGTTGGCCGCGTCAAACAATATCGAGCTGAGCGATGATCACTGGGAAATCATTTTATTCATTCGGCGTTACTATCAGCAATTTAAACATTTGCCCAATGCGCGGGTTTTTACTAAAGCGATTGCCAAGGAATTGGGCGAAGCTAAGGGCAACAGTCGTTATCTGCATAAATTGTTTCCCGAAGGCCCTTTAAAATACGCCTGCAAATTAGCCGGCTTGCCTAAACCGCCCACCTGTTTATAGCAATTACCCATACGCATCAACTTAAGCAGATTGATTAATTCACCACGAACGACGGCACGGACGCATGGAGCGGTCGCCGAAACACGAAGAAAATCTCAGATAAAAACTTCGTGTTCTTCGTGTCTTCGTGGTGATATGTTCTTAAGTTGACACCTATGGGCACTGTACGCGCCCTACCCTTGTTTAAATTGATGAATCAAACGCCGTTCTTTTTTGTTCGGTTTATGATCCTTGCCGCTAAAATCAAATAATTCCCGCTGCTCACGGTTTTGGATGATTTGCTTTTCGCGCTTGGCAAGGCTTTCAGCGCTTTCCTCATAGAGTAAAACCGCTTCTTTAGCCGAGCGCCGTTGACCGTTAATAGCAACAATCGTGACCTCCCATCGATAATTATCCTTGCTGATGGAAAGCATGGCGCCGACTTTGACTTCTTTTCCGGGTTTGGTGCGCTGCTCGCTAACATGGACTTTCCCGCCGGAAATAGCCTCGGCGGCCAATTTGCGCGTTTTAAAAAAACGCGCAGTCCATAACCATTTATCCAGACGGATAGCTTCCAGCTCAGACACTAGACTACTTCATTACCGCTTTCAGTCCATGCCTTAAATCCGCCGGCCATGCTGACGGCATTATTGAATCCCATCTTGTTTAATACCTCTGTTGCCAAGGCGGAGCGGCCACCGGACTGGCAATAAACGATGATATGGGCGTCTTGTTTATCCTGAAAGTCGGGATGCGAGCCTATCTTGAATTCCAATACGCCGCGAGGTATGTTGAACGCTCCCGGCAAATGACCGGCGGTATATTCAGCAGCTTCTCTGACATCAAGGATGAGGCTTGTTTCCAGGGAGTTTTTTGCGGCATCAATATCAATTTCAACAATATGTTGTTTGGCTTGAGCGACAAGGTCCATTGCAGTAAGTGTCATAATCATCTTTAGGAAAAATAAATGGATGTTAGCAATAACGGGGAGCCGATTTTTATAGGATTCCGGACAGCCATTATTGACGTTAATGGTTGGTTTTACAGCCATGGCTATTTTAGATAAAAACGATAGTTTTTGTCTTTATTTTAATCCGGACACACGGCAGGATCAGTAATGAATGTAAGGGGATGCGGGAAAGGAGAGTCGGGGCGGTCACTAAAGCGGCCGCCCCGTAATGGAAAATGTTAGTTGATGTGTTTTTTTAATTCTCTAGGCAAAGAAAACACTACTTTTTCTTCTATGCCTTGAATCTCAACAGCCGATTGCCCGCCCCATTGTTTTAACTGATCAATCACTTCCTGAACCAGGACTTCCGGCGCGGAGGCTCCTGCGGTAACGCCGACCACGGCAACGCCCTCAAACCAGTTCTGCTGCATATCTTTCGCGGTATCAATCAGATAAGCCTGTTTACCGAGCTGCTCGGCAATTTCGCGCAAACGGTTGGAGTTGGAACTGTTCGGTGAGCCGACTACGAGGATAATATCAGCCGTTTTGGCCAGCTCATAAACCGCATCCTGACGGTTTTGTGTGGCATAGCAGATGTCGTCTTTTTTCTGTTCCTGTATGCCTTTAAAGCGCGCTCTCAAGGCATCGACCATAATCTTGGTGTCGGTCATCGACAAGGTGGTCTGCGTGACATAAGCCAGATCATCAGGGTTTTTTACCACCAGATTTTTAACGTCGTCCGGAGTTTCTACCAGATAGATGCCGCCATTGTCCGTGCCTCTTTCATATTGCCCCATCGTGCCTTCAACTTCCGGATGTCCGGCATGACCGATCAGGATAACTTCACGATCCTCTTTGGCATGTTTGGCAACCTGCAAATGAACTTTGGTGACCAGCGGGCAAGTCGCGTCGAAAACCGTTAAATTGCGCTCTTTAGCTTCCTGCTGTACTTGTTTTGAAACGCCATGAGCGCTGAAGATCAGGTAAGAGCCGACCGGCACGTCGGTTAAATCTTCAATAAAAATAGCGCCTTTTTCTTTAAGTCCATCGACAACCGTACGGTTATGGACAACTTCGTGACGAACATAAATGGGCGCGCCGAAAGCCTGAATGGCCTGATCAACGATTTCGATAGCCCGGTCTACACCGGCACAGAATCCACGGGGGTTAGCGAGTACAATTTGCATATCTTGACTTCTTTACTAGGTTAATTTGGAGTTATTTTAACTCAACATTGTTTCTGATACGATAATTCCATCGGCATCAGCATATAAAAAATGATTTTGTTTGAAATTGACACCGGCGAAAGTGACCAGTAAGTCGCGGTCGCCATGGTCTTTCTTATGGCTTTTTAAGGGATGCGTGTGCAGAGCGCGTATGCCGATCGGGAGTTGATTGAGGGTTGCAGAATCGCGGATGCAACCATGAATCACAATGCCCTGCCAGCCGTTGGCGATAGCCAGCCTTGCCAAATCCGCGCCCAACAGAGCACAACGGTGAGAGCCGCCGCCGTCAACAACCAACACCCTGTTTTCAACTTTCTCTTCCAGTACCGTTCTGATCAAGACGTTATCCTCAAAAACTTTTACCGTCGTAATTTGTCCGCAAAAGCTTGGGTGACCGCCATAAGGCTTGAGCAGCGGCTCGGCGATCTGGAAGTGGTCTTCTTCTGAATGGGCATCGCAAAGATCGGCAGTAGTAAAAGTCATGATTCAAGTCTCAAAAGGATAAAAGGCGGCGAAGGGCGAAAGGCTAAGGACGAAAGGCTTTTTTCGCCTTTTGTCTTTCGTCCTTCGCCTATCTCAAGTATACCGCGCCAACAAGCCATTATCGCCGCATATTTCCGGCAGCGGTATTTTCACTTCATAGCCGCCGCCCGACGCTTCTTCCATTTCTTGTCCGTACATGCCTTCCATGCGCTCGACGATAATATCCTGATTGCCTTCCGGCAATATCAATTCGAGCTTATCGCCGACCGAAAACTTGTTTTTAACATCAACGGTTGCCAAGCCGGTTTGCTGATCATAACTCCTGATCTCGCCGCAAAATTGCTGCTGATGGCTTTTGGAATAACCGGTTATATAGTTTTGCTGTTCATGAGTATGGTGGCGCTGATAAAAACCGTCCGTGTACCCTCGGTTCGCGAGATTTTCCAAAACGCCGATCAGTTCAGGCTGAAATGCCCGACCCGCCAATGCATCGTCAATCGCCTGACGGTAAGTTTGCGCAGTACGCGCCACATAATAATGCGACTTGGTGCGACCCTCGATTTTAAGGCTGTCCACGCCGATTTCGACCAAGCGCTGCACATGCTCTATGGCTCTTAAGTCTTTCGAATTCATGATATAGGTGCCGTTTTCGTCTTCCATCACCGGCAATAATTCGCCTTTACGACCCTCTTCTTCCAGAAAGTACACCTTGTCCGCCAACGGATGTCTTTCCGCGCCACCGCAGCTGGCATTGCTGATGTCGGACATCGACAATGCTCCGCCATCCAGCACGTAATCGCCCTCGGCATTCTCATGCGCGGGCAGTGTGTCGTATTTCCAGCGGCAGGAATTGGTACACGTACCCTGATTAGGATCGCGATGGTTGAAGTAGCCGGACAACAAACAGCGGCCGGAATAAGCGATGCATAACGCGCCATGGACAAACACTTCAAGTTCCGTATCCGGGCAACGCTGGCGGATTTCTTCAATTTCATCCAGCGACAGTTCGCGGGACAAAATGACCCGCTCAACGCCCATGCTTTTCCAGAAATTGACCGATGCATAGTTGACGGTATTGGCCTGCACCGACAGATGTATCGGCATGTCCGGCCAGGCTTCCCGCGTCATCATAATCAAACCCGGATCAGCCATAATCAAGGCGTCCGGCTGCATCGCGATAACCGGGGTAATATCCTTAATAAAGGTTTTAACCTTGGCGTTATGCGGAATCACATTAGTTGCCAGGAAAAACTTTTTACCCAACTGGTGAGCCTCAGCTATGCCTTTGGCCAGATTGTCTTCAAGAAAATCATTGTTGCGCACCCTAAGGCTGTAACGCGGCAGTCCTGCATAAACGGCATCCGCGCCGAATGCAAAAGCATAGCGCATGTTTTTAAGAGTTCCGGCAGGAGAAAGTAATTCGACTTGTTTCACGCAGGGCTGTCCTGCCCTGCGCCCTTCGGATAAATGCAAATCCGCTCCCGGCGGATTGGTCACGTCAGGCTGTCCTGCCTGACGCCCTTCGGGTAAATGTAAATCTGTTCCGGACATATTTGTCATGTTGAAGTATGTAAATGATCTATGTAGGGGTATTCTATCGTAACCCGCTTATGCAAGCCAAAAATGGGAGGATCAAATGTGGATAGTCTTGTTTATAGTCGCAGTGCTGTTTGTTTTGGGCGGCGCGTTAATTCTGTTGCGTTCAACCAATGCGCACAAAATTCCCGATAATGTGAAAGCGCAGCCTTATGAAGAAGATGATGATTAAGTAAAACAACCGGCTCAAAGCAACACCACGAAGACACGAAGAGCACGAAGTTTTTACTCTGGTCTTTTCTTCGTGAACTTCGTGTCTCGGCAACTGCTCCATGCGTTGCTCTACCTCCTGCATCCATCCAGTCGTTCGTGGTGATTAATTAATCTGTACGCGTCCTCAAGGTAAAAGTGACCGGCCCGTTATTGACCAGCGAAACCTGCATATCGGCTCCAAACTGACCGAATTCAACATTGGCATAAGTTTGCTTTGCCAACTGTTGCAGATAGTCGAACAGTTCCTTGCCTTTTTCCGGCGGCGCAGCAGAAATAAAACTGGGTCGATTGCCTTTTTGGGTATCCGCCGCCAGCGTAAATTGCGGAATTAACAACAATCCGCCGTTAATATCCCTCAAACTCAGGTTCATGCGGTCATCGCTATCGGCAAAAATTCGATAATTAAGGATGCGCTCCAACAGACGCTGGGCATCTTTTTCGGTATCCGCCTTTTCCACTGCAACCAGCGCCATAATGCCGGTATCGATTTTGCCGATGTCCTGATTGTTGACGGTGACTTTAGCGGTGGTTACGCGTTGGATAATAGTGATCATAATGATTGCTGAATAAAATTTGCCGACTCGACCAGCTCCAAGCCTTCCGTGGGATGATTGTAGACATAAACCCATGCCGTAACGAAGCGTCCGCTCTTTAGCAACACAGATTGCTTCTGACGACTATATTCGTTGGGTTCAGGGAACTCCGGACCGAATTCTTCATATTGATCGAGTAGAGGAAGCGCAACATCGGCTTGATGAAGCAGATAGACTTCACCCTGTACCACATCATTGGGGTCATCAGAGGGAACTGCACCTGGATAGCTGTCGACTTTATAAAGCCTGCCTTGATAGGCGGCATCATCCACAAATTCAGCATACTTTGTCAAAAGATGAGACATCTCGCTGTTCGTATCACGCCTTAGCGTTCCATAAACAAAAATATAGTCGGGATTCATGATGCGTCTGTCTTCGCTAGTGCCCAAACTCAAGCTTGGGAACTCGGTCTGGAACTCCAGCTTCCCGTTTCGCGAAGCTGGAGCTTCGCCTTTGAGGTTCCCAATCTGGAGATTGGGAACCAGCGCATCGGCTTAAGCTTAAGCCGATGCTTGCGGAGATATTTAGTGCCCAACCTCGACTTTAGAACCCTTAGCCTGACCGATTTCAGTCAAAGTTTGATTAAACCAGCCTGTATCCAGGTCAAAAGGCTTGCCGCCCTTGATACGAGGAAACTCAATCGCGCGCAATACAAAATTTTGATCATCATCGTGACCGATAACGCCCGATTCACGACGGAATGCACACTCGACAGCAAGATCGGCGCAAGACTTGATCAGGCGAATATCTTCGACATTGGCCGCAGAAGCGCGGGCAAAGTAACCTGATTTTTGCACCAACGTTTTTTCCGCGCCGATCATTTCTGCAAACTGGTCGCCGAACCATTTACCGGGATTAACGGCATCCAGTTTGACGTGTCCGAACGCATCGCGCGGCACTTCCTGGCCCTTGGCTTGCATTTCGGCAACGATAGACTCAACGCCCGCGCCTTCAGAAACGAAGATGTTCACGCAATCGACTTTGTCCATCACCGCACGAAGACGCTTCGCTTCGGCAGCAAGATCGACAGTCATTTCAGGGATAAAAACGCCATGCACTTCATAAGTAGCGCGATCCAAACCCAGTTCAGGCAACCATTCGGCGCGATCCAACAGCTTGCGGTATTCCACAGCGGTCGCAGCAGTCAGCCAGCCGCAACTGCGGCCCATCACTTCATGGACAATCAGCATGCGCGGATTGGAATTGTTTTCGGCAACCACGTTCCAGAAGTAACGCGCGCCCTGCTCGGCAGCCGTCCAGGCGCCCAGCGATTGTTTGATCGGAAACACGTCGTTATCGACGGTTTTTGGTAGGCCGATAACGGTAAGACCGTAGTCGTTTTTCGCCAGGAAAGCGGCAAGATCAGCCGCAGCGGTATTGGTATCGTCACCGCCGATCGTGTGCAGAATATCCACGCCGTCTTTGACCAGTTGGTCGGCCGCAACTTTCTGCGGATCCTGACCTTCCTGAACCAGGCCGCGTTTAATGCAGTCTTTAACATTGGTCAGTTTGACGCGGCTGTTGCCGATCACCGAGCCGCCGAAACGATGCAAAAGACCCGCTTTTTCGCGGATGGCCGGAGTGACAGTATAAAAATCGCCCAACAACAGACCTTTATAACCGCTACGGTAGCAGATGATTTCAATCGAAGGATCAATTTCAGTGTACCGCTCGATAAGGCTGCCGATGGCTGAGTTTAGGCAAGGGGCCAAGCCGCCCGCCGTGAGAATCGCGACTTTTTTAGGTTTGTTCATGGGAAAACTCAAAGGGTGAAGTTAAAAAAGCAAAATTTTATCATATAAGGGCGGCTGTTTTTTAGTCTTTCGCGCCGTTCTCACGCTCTCCGGCATGAGAACGGTGTAACAGCCAAAGCAAGCTTTTGACTCCAAGCGGCAACGGCGAAGGTACGTAGCAAACCATTTTTTTAGTCTTTCGCCTTGAGCCTTTTGCCTGCTTAAATCAACCTTCCTGGTGATAGCCGACAATCCGCTCGACCTCGTTTTTCGACCCCAAAATAACCGGAACCCGCTGATGCAGGCCTTTGGGTTTTATGTCGAGGATGCGCTCACGTCCGGTGGAACAGGCACCGCCCGCTTGCTCGATAATAAAAGCCATCGGATTGGCCTCGTACATAATACGCAGCTTTCCGGCTCTTGACGGATCGCGCAAATCAAACGGATATAGAAAAACCCCGCCGCGCGTGAGTATCCGGTAAACCTCTGCAACCATGGACGCAACCCAGCGCATATTGAAATCTTTTTTGCGCAAACCTTCCGTACCTTGCAGACATTCCTCGATATAACGCTGCACGGGAGGCTCCCAAAAACGCTGATTTGACATATTGATGGCAAATTCATTGGTATCGTTGGGAATCGTCATGTTGGGATGAGTCAGGATAAATTCGCCTATAGCCTGATCCAGAGTAAAGCCGTTAACGCCCTGCCCCGTCGTCAAAACCATCATCGTTGACGGGCCGTAAAGCACAAAACCCGCGCAAACCTGTTCGGAGCCCTTACGCAAAAAATCCTCCAGGGCCGGTTCCACACCTTCGCAGCAACGCAGAATGGAAAATATAGTGCCTACCGCCAGGTTGACATCAATGTTTGAAGAACCGTCCAGCGGATCGAACAACGCCAGATACTTGCCTTTGGGATACTGCGAAGGAATGCTGATGATGTCGTCGATTTCTTCCGATGCCATACCGGCCAAATGCCCGGTCCAGTTCAGCGCATCCACCATAATGTCATTGGTGATGATGTCCAGTTTCTTCTGCACCTCGCCCTGTACATTCTGGGAATCGGCACTGCCCAGCACACCAATCAAATTACCTCGATTAACCAAATTTGAAATTTTCTTGCATGCTGTAACGACATCGTTCAGCAATGAAGTAAACGCTCCCGATACGCCCGGCAACTCGCGCTGCTGTTCAATAATAAACTGGGTCAAAGTAACATGTTTGGTCATTCTTTATCGCTCCGATGGTATGTTGTCTTTTTCAAAAAATACGTTCAATAATTACCGACAGCTTCTGTGTACGCGAGGCTTCGCACCCATAGCGCCTTGCCGGACAAGAAGGCTGTCTGCGCATAGCTTACAAGTCAATGCCATATTGTAAATCATAAAGAGCAGTATTGATGCCGCTAATATGGATGTTATTGCCTTCGCACCCTTACACGAAACAAGATCGCCTGCCGCTCCAGCCGCAGCATAACGATCCGCTAAGTCAAAAAGCAAATAACGTATAATCAACAAAATAGCTTTATCGTTTAGCCTCTCCCCATTAACAAAAGAACCCATGTTGCAAATATCCAATCAGGTCAGCATACCGGACAATGAAATTGAAGTTCATGCGATTCGTGCGCAGGGAGCCGGCGGGCAGAATGTTAATAAAGTGTCATCCGCCGTTCATTTGCGATTTGACATTAACGCGTCCTCGTTACCCGAGTTTTATAAAGAAAAGCTGTTGGCTTTAAATGACCAGCGCATTTCAAAAGAGGGAGTGATTATCATCAAGGCGCAGCAATATCGCACCCAGGAAAAGAACAAGGAAGATGCCTTGAGTCGGCTACAGGCATTAATTCAAAGTGTGGCTGTCACGCACAAAAAACGCAAAGCAACAAAGCCGACCAAAGGATCGAAGCTAAGGCGTTTGGATAGCAAAACCAAACAAGGCAGGCTAAAAACATTACGAGGGAATATTAATTTCAATTAATTTCAATTAACCTCATCACACATCAATACATTGGGAAAAATAACCATGTTGGTTTTGCAAATAGTTACCAAACAATGGGATAAAAGCCAAAGAACAGCCGCTCATGTTTTGGAACGCGCTAATATCCCGAATAGATACCCCATTATTTTTCCACCGGCTTTTTATGAATTCAATAAGCAATGTGTAATAGACCTGCATGGCGATGATGTACAAGGCGGGCGCTTAAAATATGCGCAGCTGGCAGACGGAAAAATAAAATTCGATCGATTTCAACTGAGTTTAGAGGATAAAGTTATTGCCTATTTGGGCGCGACTCAGCCGGATAAAGCGCCCAACGTAATCGGCTCATTGAATAATAAATGGGTACAATGCAGATACGCAGACAGGCACAGTATTTTCGAAGGCGGTTTTTATTATTGGCTGTATGAAGAAGTGACTTTAAACGCTATTTGTATCGATGAATTTAACGACAACGTTTTTATGGATACCGAACCTGCGCTTGTTTTTGAAGATTTTCAATGACTCGGGGATCGTGCCGACTAGCCAAATAAAAGCCCTGCCGAGATCGGCAGCTATTTAAATAACAAGCCATTTTGTTTCAAAACCGCTCGCCCTGAGCTTGTCGAAGGATTAGCGAGGCGCCGATCTGGATTACATCCAGCCCCGCCGTTCTGATTAAGCTAGGTGCAGTTTGCAGGCTCATTGTATAATTTGGCGCAATGTTTTTTACCGACCTCCTAAACCTAAAGGATTGATTGAAATATGCTTCCAGAAAAACGCTTAACTCGTCGCCGTGGAATTTATTTGTTACCTAATTTATTTACCACGGGAGCCCTGTTTTCCGGTTTCTATGCGATTACTTCGGCGATGGGCGGACGTTACGAAACCGCTGTTGTAGCCATTTTTGTAGCGATGATTCTGGACGGTCTGGATGGCCGGGTGGCGAGATTGACCAATACGCAAAGCGAATTCGGCGCTCAATACGACAGTCTTTCGGACATGGTTTCATTCGGCGCAGCCCCCGCTTTGGTCATGTATTTATGGGCGTTTTCGAGCCTCGGTAAATTAGGCCTGTTTGCCGCATTTGTCCATGCGGCGGGCGGCGCATTAAGACTCGCGCGCTTTAACACCCAGCTGGCGACGGCCGATAAGAATTATTTCCAGGGACTGCCCAGTCCTGCCGCCGCCGCGATTCTTGCCGGATTTATCTGGATTTGCCTGGAGTATAAATACGACATCGAGCTGTTCAAATATTTTGCACTCGCCTTAACAGTCAGCACCGGCTTGCTGATGGTGAGTAATTTCCGCTATTGGAGTTTCAAAAAAATCGATTTAAAAGGCAAAGTGCCTTTTATTGTTGCGATTGCCGCGATGCTGGCTATCGCTTTTGTGATGGCGCAGCCGCAGACGATGTTGTTCCTGTTGTTTTTAGGTTATGCGATTTCAGGCCCGGTTATTACTTTGGTCATGCGCAGACGCAGGTTGCAGGGGCGTAAAGCGTAAAATCTGCTTGAGGCCGCACAGCCATTGGCGTATAGTCACGACCATGTTTATTCAAATCAACCATGCATTTCAGAACCTTCTTTCCGGCGCAATGTTTGCCGAAACAGACTTGTGCGCGTGGCTATGCCTGCCTTTAAGATTCCTGCCCTGATGGGCATACATCTTTTTTCCATTTAATTACTTATACCCCCTATTTCCATGTATCAACGTAACAGTTGATAGCTCTCCATGAATGGAGTTTTTATGAAAGACAAGTTAATAATATTCGATACGACCTTGCGCGATGGCGAGCAAAGCCCCGGCGCATCCATGACCCGTGAAGAAAAAGTCAGAATCGCCAAGGCCTTGGAACGCTTAAAGGTCGATGTGATTGAGGCCGGTTTTCCTGCGGCCAGTCCCGGTGATTTTGAAGCCGTGCAGGCGGTAGCCAAGGTGATAAAAGACAGTGTTGTGTGTGGCTTAGCAAGAGCCCTGGACAAGGACATTGACCGTGCAGGCGAGGCGCTTAAAAGCGCTAAGCAATCGCGGATTCACACCTTTATCGCCACCTCGCCGATCCATATGCAAATGAAATTGCAGATGCAGCCGGAGCAGGTGATCGAGTATGCGGTTAGGGCGGTTAAACGCGCACGGCAATATACCGATAACGTCGAATTTTCGCCGGAAGATGCGGGACGCTCGGAAGAAGACTTTTTGTGCCGGATTCTTGAAGCGGTTATCGATGCCGGAGCCACGACGCTGAATATTCCGGACACTGTCGGTTACAGCGTTCCCGAGCAATTCGGCGCAACCATTGCCAACCTGATCCGCCGCATTCCCAATTCGGACAAGGCGATTTTTTCCGTGCATTGCCACAATGACTTGGGGCTTGCGGTTGCCAATTCGTTGTCGGCGGTTATGAACGGCGCACGTCAAGTCGAATGTACCATTAATGGCTTGGGTGAGCGCGCCGGTAACGCGTCGCTGGAAGAAGTGGTTATGGCGGTGCGCACCCGTAAGGATGTGTTTACCTGTCAAACCGGTATCGATACCCGCGAAATTTTGACTTGCTCAAAGCTGGTGTCTTCAATCACCGGTTTTCCTGTGCAACCTAATAAAGCCATCGTCGGTGCCAATGCTTTTGCACATGAAGCGGGGATTCATCAGGATGGCGTATTAAAAAACAGAGAGACTTACGAAATCATGCGCGCTGAAGATGTCGGCTGGACGGCTAACCGTATGGTGCTGGGCAAACATTCGGGCCGGAATGCGTTTAAAAGCCGCATCACCGAGTTGGGCTTTGAGTTCGGTTCGGAATCAGAGTTGAACGAGGCTTTTGCCCGGTTTAAGCAGTTGGCCGATAAAAAGCACGAAATCTTTGATGAAGATTTGCAAACACTGATTTCGGAAGCCGGGTTTGAAGCGGAAGACGAGCATGTCAAGCTGATCGCCCTGAAAGTGTGTTCGGAAACCGGTGAAATACCCAACGCAACCGTTACGCTACGGGTGGACAATAAAGAAGTTACCGGCACTGCAAGCGGCGGCGGCGCCGTGGATGCCAGTTTAAAAGCCATTGAAAAACTGGTGCAAACCGATGCCGCTGTGGAGCTTTATTCGGTTAACAGCATCACCAACGGCACCGATGCCCAGGGCGAAGTCACTATCCGCCTTGAAAAAGCGGGCCGTATTGTTAACGGCTTGGGTGCCGATACCGATATTGTTATTGCTTCGGCCAAAGCTTATATCAATGCCGTGAATAAGCTGCATAGTCCCGATCAACGTCGGCATCCTCAGAAAGGGGATGTTTGATTGAGGTTCGCAAGATGAAAGGCGAAAGACGAAGGGCGAAAGATTTATCGTTCCCACATTCTTGCGTGGGAATGCATCCGTCAATCCCTGTCCTGAGCCATGTCGAAGGGCTCCAGCGTTGCCGAACGCGACGCCAGAGCATCGCTAATTGTGTTCCCGCGCCGGAGCGTGGGAACACTAAGTAAATCGAGTCGGTCTTGGATAACGCAACACGCCTGCAATACCTCGAAGCTATGGGCATTGATGTTTGGCTGCCCAGGGCTGTTGCCGACAATCAGCAAACATCGACACCCGCTGCTATAGCTGAAAATGCCCTGCCAGAATCAACCGACAGCTGGGAAGCGTTACAAGCTGAAGTCGCCCCCTGCACTCAATGCGATTTGTGTAAAACACGCACCCAAACCGTTTTCGGTTCAGGCAATAAAAACGCCGACTGGATGATTATCGGAGAAGGACCGGGACAAAACGAAGACCTGCAAGGCCTGCCTTTTGTCGGCAACGCGGGTCTGCTGTTAACCGAAATGCTAAGAGCCATAGGCCTTGACCGGGAAGAGGTCTTTATAACCAATATTGTAAAATGCCGCCCTCCCGCTAACCGCGACCCCAAGCCCATCGAAATCGAAACCTGCAAACCTTACCTGATGCGACAAATAGCATTGCTCAAACCAAAAATCATCGTGGTTTTAGGGCGTATTGCCGCGCAGGCATTGCTCAACACCGATGAACCGATCAGCAAGCTGAGAGGAAAAATACACGCTTTAAATGACACTCCGGTTGTTGTAGTCTATCACCCGGCGTACTTGTTAAGATCAATGCTGGACAAGCGCAAAGCCTGGGCGGATTTAAAACTCGCACTGCAAACAGTTAAAAACATTATAGGTTGATCATGTTGGGAATGATGCTAGATAAAATAAAAGACTTTGTGGTTTATGACGCAGATAGAGAGTTCTACGCCAAATTATTTCCTGGCTCGGTAGGCAGAAAAGATTTAATGCGTCTGAGAAAAATGAGAAGTTCCGATTTACCCGGAGTTATGGCGATTGAAAGGGCAAGTTATCAATTTCCCTGGGAAGAAGACATATTCAGGGACTGCTTCAGAGCCAACTATAGCTGCTGGGTCTGCGAAGAACAGGATACCGTATTGGGATACAGCATCCTCTCCATGGCAGTAGGCGAGGCACATGTGTTAAATATTTGCGTAGCGCCGGCCGAACAGGGACAAGGAATAGGCCGTAAAATGCTGGAAAATCTTGTTGAAATAGCCAGAGGACAGGCAGAAACCATGTTTCTGGAAGTCAGGCCGTCCAATACCGTCGCCATCGCCCTTTATGAAGACATGGGATTCAACGAAATCGGCATCAGAAAAGGTTATTATCAGTCGGAGAATGGCCGCGAAGACGCCATCATGCTGGCGAAGCAGATTTTTTAATGCACGCTTTATAACAGCTAGCTGAATTGATAATAGAACACGGATTGGGCAGATAAAAAGGCAAAGGACGAAAGGCGAAAAAACCATCTTTTGTCCTTTGCCTTGCGTCTATACCTTTATAAAGAAGCTGATGTTATCTGCTCATCATAATTATCCGCGTCATCTGCGTTCTATTTTTTCCAACAACCGATTATTTCAAATTATCGGTCACATGCGGTTCGATAAGCTGGTACATGATTTGATGCATTTTGGGGCTTGCGGCGATGACGTTGCCCGACTCCAGATACTTATCATTAAAAGAAAAATCGGTAACCACTCCGCCCGCTTCCTTTACCAATAAAAGACCTGCGGCCATATCCCACTCCATTAGGCCGATTTCCCAAAAACCATCCAATCGACCGGCAGCCAGATAGGCCAAATCAAGCGCCGCAGCGCCCGCACGACGAATCCCCGCAGAATCTGTCGCTAATGCGCGGAACATGCCCAAGTAAGCATTCATGTGCAGATCGGTTTTAAACGGAAAGCCGGTGCCGATTAACGCGCCTTTCAAGCTGGTTTGATTGGTCACCCGAAGACGGCGACTGTTTAGCATGGCTCCGCCGCCGCGTTTGGCGGTAAATAATTCATCGCGTAACGGGTCATAAACAACGCCGACTTCAATTCTGCCTTTGTGTTTTAAGGCAATGGAAACGGCGTATTGCGGAAAACCGTGCAGAAAATTGGTAGTGCCGTCCAGCGGATCGATCACCCAGACAAAATCGTTGCCTTCATGCATGCCGCTTTCTTCTGCCAGAATGCTGTGATCAGGGTAGGCAACCTTGATAATGTTGATAATTTCCCGTTCGGCCATACGATCAACCTCGCTGGCATAATCGTTTTTACCTTTTTGGTCGACCTTTAGGTGACCGATATTATCGGATGAGCGGAGTATCAAGTCGCCGGCGGCTCTTGCGGCACGGACGGCAGTATTTAACATGGGTTGCATAGGCGGATTTATATTGAGTACGGATGTATGGACAGATATTTGCTGCTGCAATATCTGCATTCCCCATGTCCCTGTAGGTTATGCTGAAGTTAGAGCACCCAAAGTAGGCGCTTTACGACTGCATGGACGCAGGAGGTAGAGCAATGCAGGAGCAATTGCTGAAAACGCATATAATACCAAATATTTTGCTAAACTTAGGCTCTTTTTTTAACTAAGGACAAGGCATTGCTGTCTACTATAAAAATTGTACTGGTCGAAACAACGCATCCGGGGAATATAGGTGCTGTTGCCCGTGCGATGAAAAACATGAAGATGCATAATCTCTGGCTGGTTGCGCCTAAAATCTTCCCCAGCGCCGATGCCACCTCCAGAGCTTCCGGCGCTGATGACGTGTTGGCGGGCGCAACCGTTTGCGCGACCTTGCAAGAGGCCATTGCCGATTGCCAATTGGTGATTGGCGCCAGCGCCCGAGGCCGGACCATCAGCTGGCCGGAAATGACGCCCAGGGAATGCGCGGAAAAAGTGCTGATCAATGAACCCGGCAACAAAGTGGCTATCGTTTTTGGCAGGGAAAATTCAGGCTTAAAAAATCACGAACTGGATCTGTGTCACTTTTTGCTGCGCATCCCGTGCAACAGCGAATATAGCTCCTTGAACATTGCCGCCGCGGTACAGGTGGTTTGTTATGAATTGTTCGTGGCATCCGGACTGGCCGAGCAAGAACAAATCGTGGTCGGCGACAAAGGCGAAGACCCCTTGGCCACGGCAACGCAAATGGAGTCTTTCTATACGCATCTGGCCGAAGCATTAACCGATATAGGCTTTATGCATCCCGCCAAATCAAAATCCATCATGCGGCGTTTGCGGCGGATTTATAACCGGGTACAAATGGATACCAAGGAGCTGGACATACTCAGGGGTATCTTACGGATGTCTCAAGGCCACAAGAGGAATAACGATGTTTAACCGAATAAAAGAAGATATTGCCTGCGTCTTTGACCGCGATCCGGCGGCGCAGACGGTCTTTGAAGTGATTACCACCTACCCCGGATTTCATGCCGTTTTGATACACCGAGTCAGCCATTTTTTCTGGATTGCCGAATTCAGATGGTTGGCCCGATTTATCGCCCACATCGGCCGTTGGCTGACCGGGATTGAAATCCACCCCGGCGCAGTCATCGGCAGACGTTTTTTTATCGATCACGGCATGGGTGTGGTAATCGGCGAAACCGCTATTATCGGTGATGACTGCACGTTGTATCATGGCGTAACCTTGGGCGGAACCAGCTGGGATAAAGGCAAACGTCATCCGACCCTGCATAACGGCGTGGTGATTGGTGCCGGGGCAAAAGTTTTAGGACCTATCGATATAGGTGAAAACGCCCGGGTAGGTTCAAACTCGGTGGTTTTAAAGCCGGTACCGGCTGGAGCAACTGCGGTTGGAATTCCCGCTCATATCGTCGATCCCAACAGCAGAGCCGTAACAGCCGAGCGTGACAAGATTGCCTACAAAATGGGCTTTCATGCCTACGGCGCGACAACCGACGTACCCGATCCAATCGCCTACGCCATCAATCACATGCTCGATCATATTCATGACATGGATAAACAAATAGAAACCCTACAAAAAGCGCTCAATGATGCCGGTATAAAATATACGGAATCGCCTATCTCCAAATTGGACGGTTGCGAAATTGAGGACGGCTATGAAAAAGGCGATCGGTAAAAAGGCAAAAACGGTTTCAACGTGATTTGCATCCAGGTATTCCTCAGAGAAAAGCAACCTTATTTGAGAAATACCTGTGCTTGCCAAGGGTACAATAGTTGACTATTTTGCTGGGTTAAGTATAGTAACAATATCTTAACGGTATTTATAGAGGATACTACTGTGCGCTTAACAACTAAAGGCCGCTATGCGGTTACTGCAATGCTTGACTTGGCTTTTCACAGTCAAATTAAGCCGGTAACCCTGACTGACATTGCGGCTCGTCAAACCATTTCCCTGTCTTATCTGGAACAACTGTTTGCCCGTTTACGCCGGGCCGGTATGGTAAAAGGCGTGCGCGGACCTGGCGGCGGTTACAAACTGTGTCGCAAGACCAGCGATATTAATATTGCTGACATTATCGCTGCCGTCAATGAACCGCTTGATTCAACCAAATGCGGCGGAGAGGCCAATTGCCAGAAGGATCAGGCCTGTTTAACGCATGACCTGTGGATGGGATTGAGCGAGCAGATTAGAGATTATTTGAAGGGCATTTCTTTGGCCGACCTGTTAGAAAAAAACCAGGTTCAGGAAGTTGCCATAAGGCAGCATCACGATGCGCAGCAAGTCATTGAAATTTACCGTCACCCGGATTAATGCCTGACCTGAATGATCTATTTTGATCATAACGCGACCACACCGTTAGACGATCGCGTCCTGGACGCGATGCTTCCTTTCCTGACCACATTCTACGGAAATCCTTCCAGCTTATATCGTCACGGCAGAGTCGCGGGCGGTGCCATAGATGCAGCTCGTGAACAGCTGTCGGCGCTGCTTGGCGTTCAGCCCAGACAAATTATTTTTACCAGCGGCGGCACCGAAGCCAATAACCTGGCCTTGGCAACACTAGCCCCTCAGGCCGGACTCGCCATCTCAGCCATTGAACATCCCTCGATTATCGAGCCTGCCCTGCATTTAAAAAGCCAGGGACATGAGCTTACCCTACTTAATGTCGATGCAAACGGCCTGATCACACAGGATGCTATCGACGAGGTGATTCGGCTAAAGCCCGGCCTGGTTTCAATCATGCTGGCCAACAATGAAACCGGCGTGGTGCAGAATATCGCTCACTATGCCGATCAGTTAAGAGCGCAAGGCATCAAGGTTCATACCGACGCCGTACAGGCGCTGGGCAAAATCCCCGTAAATTTCAACCGCCTCGGCGCGCATTTGATGTCGCTGTCCAGCCATAAAATCTACGGCCCCAAAGGCTGCGGGGCGCTGGTATTTGAAAAATCCGTGGAGATAAAACCGATCTTGCTGGGTGGCAACCAGGAACAAGGATTCAGGGCCGGGACTGAAAACGTCGCCGCTATCGTCGGCTTTGGCAAAGCGGCGGAACTTGCCAAAAACGAACTTGCCGAACGCCACGCATATCTGCTAAAACTTAGAAAATTGTTGGAGCATGGCTTAAGCGCTATTCCTGGTCTGACTATTTTTGCCGAGCAGGCCGAACGACTGCCCAATACCGTCCAGATGGGCATCCACGGCATTGATGGAGAAATGCTGCTGATGCAGCTGGATCAAAAAAACATCGCCGTTTCCAGCGGTTCAGCCTGCGCCAGCGGCCAGAGAGAACCCAGCCCGGTTTTGGTAGCCATGGGCGTTGAACCTAGCGACGCAAAAAGCGCGATTCGCATCAGTTTGGGAAAAGCCAGCACTGAAGCTGAAATTTTTGAATTTATTAAACAATTAGAATCCTTAAACGTAAAAGGATAAAGAGGAAATCATGTCTGTCTCATTAACTGAAAGTGCCGCCCGGCAAATTAAAAAACAACTGGAAAAACGCGGCAAAGGCCTGGGTCTAAAGCTGGGCGTAAAGCAATCCGGCTGCTCGGGCTATGCTTATACGATTGATTACGCCGACATACTAAACGAAGGCGATGCCGTATTTGAAAATTTCGACGTAAAAATCATAGTCGCCGCAAACGATCTGCAATTTGTGGACGGCATAGAACTGGATTATCGACGGGAAGGCATTAACGAAGCTTTCCAGTTTAATAACCCAAATGTAAAAGGCACCTGCGGCTGCGGCGAGAGTTTTTCTGTTTGATCATTGATAAGATGGAACGCGGATGATGCGGATAATTATGATGCTCACGGGATAACATCTTTATTGCCCTGATTCCCAAGTTCAAGCGTGGGAACTGGCGAAAAACACTGATAACCCATAAAAATCTTATTAAATCATAACCATCCGCATCATCCGCGTTCCATTATTCCGATTCCAGAACAATTACGTTATTCCTGCAACAAATTGCTTAAAAGAGCGAACTCAGCCAGCGATATGCTTTCAGCCCTGAGCGTTGGATCAATTCCCAAAGCGACAATTTCTCCCTCGGTGATCAGCTTTTTCAGCGAATTACGCAACGTTTTGCGCCGTTGCGAAAACGCCTGAGTGACAACCCGATTAAGTTTGCTCATATCATTAACCGCAACAGGCGGCTGTTGGTGCGGCACCAGCCTGACGATAGCCGACATCACCTGCGGAGCTGGGTCGAAGCTTTCCGGCGGCACATCGAATAACAGCTCGGTTGCGCAATAATATTGCATCATAACGCTAAGCCTGCCGTATTTTTTGCTGCCAGGGGCCGCGCAAATCCGGTCAACCACTTCCTTTTGCAGCATGAAATGCATGTCTTCAATACAATAGGCGTTATCCAGCAGATGAAACATCAACGGCGTTGAAATGTTATAGGGAAGATTGCCGATGATGCGTAGTTTTTCATCGCGGGCTATCCCTGCCCGCGCCCCTTCGGGCGCTTTGCGTGCTAATCCGCTCCCGGCGGATTGGTCATCCCCCGCAGCCAGCGACGAGAAATCAAACCTTAACGCGTCCGCACTGTGAATTTGCAGGTTAGGGTATTGCTTGAATTTCTCCCTGAGAAAAACCACCAAATCCCGGTCAAGTTCAACCACATCGAGACGCACGCCTTCGTTTAGCAAAGGCTCGGTCAATGCGCCCTGCCCCGGCCCTATCTCAACCCAATGCTGCCCGGGCCTGGCCTGAATACTGGAGATAATGTTGTAAATAATATTGTGGTCATGAAGAAAATTCTGACCGAAGCGCTTGCGCGGAGTATGTGCCATTTTTATTGCGTAGCCATTGTTAATGCGGTTTGCAGTGCGAATTGCAGACTGCCTAAATCGGCCTTGCCGCTGCCGGCAAGATCCAAAGCCGTGCCGTGGTCAACCGAAGTGCGGATGATTGGCAGCCCCAGCGTAATATTGACGGCCTGTCCAAAACCCATATGTTTAAGTACCGGCAAGCCTTGGTCATGGTACATCGCCAATACCGCATCCGCTGTAGCCAGATACTTTTCGGTGAACAGCGTATCAGCCGGTAACGGCCCATGCAGATTCAAGCCCTGCTTGCGAAAAGTATCGAGTACCGGCTCGATAATATCGATTTCTTCCCTGCCCAGATGACCATTTTCCCCGGCATGAGGATTAAGCCCGCACACCAGTATTTTCGGGTGAGCGATGCCAAAGCGCGAGCGCAGTTCGTGATCCAGAATCCGAATCACCGTCCGTAACCGGGTATGGGTAATGGCTTGACTGACTTCCGACAGAGGCAGATGCGTCGTCGCCAGCGCCACCCGCAAGCCCGGCGTTGCCAGCATCATCACCGGATGTCCGCCGGTAATGCCTGCAATAAACTCGGTATGGCCGCTAAAAGGCAAGCCCGCATCGTTAATAATGCCTTTATGGACAGGCCCGGTGACCATCGCATCAAAAACCGCGTCCATGCAGCCTTTGGTCGCTTTGGTGATGGTTTTTAACACATAGCGGCTATTGGCCGCATTCAATTGCCCGCACCGAACGGGTTCCGCCAGTTCCACCGGCAATACCGTCAAGCGTCCGGCAGTCTGGGCAGTGGCAGGCATAGCGCTGTCGAATTCTGTTATCTGAAGCGGTAAACCTAACTGTCCGGCGCGCTCTTCCAATAATTGCGGACTGGCTATGACGATGATTTCGCAGGGCAAATCCTGCTGCGCGAGCTGAATGCAAAGATCGGGGCCTATGCCTGCGGGTTCTCCGGGTGTTAATGCAATACGCGGTACGGGTAGCCTGGTTGTCATCTGGGAACTGAGATAAAAAAAGAGTAATTTTACAGTATAACTACCGGGATTATTTTAAAAAAACGCTGATTTAAAGCTGATTTAAAAGATAAGGACTATAGATAGAACTTCTGTCCCATCTCTATGACTGTCAAAGTCTATGCTATGGAAAAATCCCGATCCATCGTTCAGACTATAACCGCCACCCGACTCGCAGACATTGCAACAAGCCCAGGCAAAAACGCGCTTGGGGAGTCAACACAGCCGCCTTCGCAGATGAAAAATGAAAGATACACAGCTTGGGAATGATATAAACTCCACAAAAACAGTTGGACATCGAGGCCTTGATGGGACAAACTCAACGGCAATAATTTGCGGTGGATTATTTTTATATCGGCAGTAACCGTCCTGCCGGAGGGATGGCGGAGCGGACGGGGCTCGAACCCGCGACCACCGGCGTGACAGGCCGGTATTCTAACCAACTGAACTACCGCTCCGCAGTTCGAGCCGGGTATTTTATAAGATTAAATCGCCCTGTCAAGAATAAAGACCGACACCGGCCTCGCGACGCTCTTTTTACGCCGTAACACAAGCAAACCAAAAATAGACTAAAATTACGTTATTGATACACGCACAATGGAACATTCAATGCCCGTATTAAATCAAGACAGAGAATGCCTGACTTCCGTCTTATCCCCCATTTTAAAAACTGATCTATCCCAAGCAATGCATTATTTAGTTTCCTTGTTTTTTTTCATTTTTTTCGTCAATGTTGCTGCGGCAGATGACTTTGATGCCAAGGTTTCCAGCCAGAACAAAGTTGACCCCGTAGTACAGCTGACAGTTAAAGAACGTGCGTGGTTAGCGAATCATAAAAAGATCAGGATTGCTTTTGACGGTTCATTGCCGCCGTATAGCTTCATCAACGATTCCGGACAGCTAGAAGGTATTGCCATTGAGGTCATGAACGCCCTGAGCAAGCGACTGGGCATTACATTTGAAACTTATCCCAATACCAGCTGGAATAAACTATACGAAGCAGCGGCAGCGCATAAAGTTGATGTCGTCGCTACGATGGTCAATCGACCGGACCGCAGGCAGTTGTTTATCTTCACACAGCCCTATCTGATCAAATCATTGGTTATCATGACCAAAAGAGATAACACCACCATTAAAAATCAAAGCGATCTTGTGGGAAAAACCGTCACGATGGTCAAAGGTTACCAATTTGTTGATCGGGTTATTAAGGAGTTGCCTTCAGTCACTCCCTATTTTGTGGTCTCTATGCTGGATGGGCTAAAGGCCGTCAGTACAGAAAAGGCCGATGCAGCCATTACTTTTATGGCCACAGCCAATTATCTGCAAACCAAATATCTTCTGACTGATCTGAAAATTGCAGCCTTCTATGATCTCAATAGGGCCAATGAAAGCATTAATGAGAGCATCGCCGTACGTAATGACTGGCCGGTTCTGGCAGACATTTTACGAAAGGCGCTGGTCACTATAAGTGAAGAAGAAATGCAGAATATCCACGCCAAATGGGTTCCCAGCATTAAACCCTCAATTGACTACGAACTGATTCGAAAAATGGTAGCGGCGTTCGTCATTGTACTGGTCTTATTACTGCTATGGATTGCCCGGGTTCGCAGACAAAACAAGAAAATAGAACGGTCAAAAACCGAAGTCCAGACCACCAACAAAATCCTGCAAGCATTGAAAAGCGATCTTGAACATCTGGTCGTAAAGCGGACCGCCGAGCTGCACTCCAGCGAACATAAATTCCGTAGCCTGGTTGAAAACCTGCGTAATGAATACTTTTTTTATCAGCGCGATTGCAAAGGTATATTCACTTACATCAGTCCCTCAATAACCAATATACTCGGATACACTGTGGATGAATTTATGATTCATTACCATGAATATCTTACCGACAATCCGATAAACCTTAAAATTGATGAGTATAGCCAAAGCATACACAGTTCGCCTTATCAGTTAGAAATATACAATGCACAGAAAAATATCCACTGGCTTGAAGTGACAGACACCCCTGTTTATGATGAATATAATAAATATATAGGCGTTGATGGCATTGTGCATGACATCACTTTGCGCAAACAGGCTGACGATCGCTTAATCTGGCTATCTTATTACGATGAGTTAACCGGCCTGGCTAACCGCCGGTTATTCGCCGACCAGCTTCAACAAATCATCAGTATGGCGCATCGCACCAACGATTCGGTTTCGCTTTTTTACATGGATCTGGATCGCTTCAAGTTTGTCAACGACACGATGGGACATGCTATTGGTGACGAAGTACTAAAAGAAACGGCCAGAAGAATTTCCTCCACTCTGCGTGACTCCGATATAGCCGCGCGCCTTGGCGGCGATGAATTCGCGCTATTACTGCCGGAAACCGATGCTGCTGGCGCGGCGCCGGTTGCCGAAAAAATCCTGAAAAAGTTACGGGAGCCTTATATTTTTGATGAGTTGGAATTTACTCTGGGCGGCAGTATCGGCATTGCGGTTTATCCTCAAAATACCAGCAGTGGCGAAACCCTGGTTCATTTTGCCGACACGGCAATGTATCACGCAAAGCAGGGAAAGCATGGGGTTTCCTTCTATTCCGAAAGCATGCAGCAAAAGAAAACCATCGGGTAATAAAACAGGTTTACGTCCGCTTCATACCATCACCGCCAATAAGTTAAGCATCATTGGCGGATAACTTTAGGTGCTATTTTTAGATTTAATAACCCACGCTCTGCCCTTCATATCGATATTCACTGTGCCCGGTTATTGTCAAAATATCAATAACTGACCCGAATACCCAGCTCCGCACTGCGCCCTGGCTCCGGGGCAAAATTACGCAGATACGATGTAGAATTGCGGATATTTTCGTTCAGTATGTTCTTACCTTTCGCGAACAAAAGCACCTCCGAGTCGCCAAAGCTCGCCAAGCGGTATTGCGCCCCCAGATTCAATAACAAATAGCCGGGCGTGTTTGAGTCATGTTCGCCTGAATGATTCTGCGCTTCGCCCCGGGTCAATCGGGCATTGGTCGACCAGTCATTTTTCTCGTAACTCAGTTGCAAGCCGTAGCGCAACGGCGGCATACGGGGAACATTGCCGCCCTGGTCAAAGGTGCCGCGGGTATAGTCGCCGAATAAGGTCAGATCGATCGCGCCGTAACGGTTTTGCATCAGCGGGAACACGGTTTGAGCTTCAAAGCCTTTGAAAATGGCGGCGGTCTGGCGGCTTGCCACAACAGGGACGCAGCTTGCCCCCGCTGAACAAACCGCTTCCATGGTTTCACTGTCCCTGTTAAACACGTCCCCAGTACGTTGCTGGTAAATGTAGTCACCGACCCAATTGTGGAAAAGATTTAACTCCGCCGTCATCCAATCGGCCTTGTAGCGATAGCCCAGATCCAGGTTATTGGACAGTTCCTTATTGAGGTTGGCATTGCCCAATTCGTAGCTGTGCGTAGCCTCATGAACGCCGTTGGAAAACAATTCCTGTATCTGCGGCGCGCGTTGCGAGTGCGTGAATGCCAGACTGACTTGATGACGGTCAGTGATGTCCCACAATGCCGAGGCCGAGCCGCTGATGGGTACATAAGTCAGGCGGTTACGGTTTTCCGGCGCGATAGTTTGCCATTCGCCGCGAGCCCCCAGCTCATACGTGACAGCGCCGATTTTGAACGATTCGACATCAAACAGACCATAGGAATCAAGATCGGTACGCGGCACCAGGGCTTCTGCGCCTAAAGCGGCAAATTGGCTATTGACCGATTGAAAGCCCAATACGCCGTTTAATATGTCGATGGGCTTGTGTTCAAGCTCCAGCCGGCTTTCGTAAGACTTATTCAGGAATGTCGTGGCAGGTGTGCCGTTGTCCATCTCGACATGCTTGTAATCGGTATAGCCGAATTTCATCCGCAATTCTTCAGCCAGCGCGAAAGGCTTATTCAGTTGTCCTTTAAAATCGTATTTGGTTTGAGTCAAATCGATAGTCACCGGCGCACCGCCGCTGCCATCCGGCGGAATGCCGTAATTTTTTTCAAGGCTGTTGATTGAAACGCCGATTAAACCGGCATCGCCGATTTTCGAAACTCCGACCGAGCCGCCGCGCGACCGCGCTTTTGAATTATCGATAAGACCGTTGGGATTGTTCACAATATTCAGGCCGGGATCGGTTGCGCGAGCAGCCTCTTCAGCTATCGCAGAGCCGCCGATATGGGTATTGCCCTGGTCGCGGTAAAAACCATCGACATGATAGGCCACGCCGCTTTTTCCGCCTTCCAGCTTGATGGCACTGGAGGTCTCGTTGGTTGCCGAATCGTAGCGTTGCTCACCGGCACCGCCGATCAGTTTATCGGGGACTTGCTCTGGAATCCGGTTATCGATCACATTCACCACGCCGCCGATGGCGCCGTTTCCGTACAACAGCGTTGACGGCCCGCGCAACACTTCAATGCGTTCCACCAGAATCGGCTCTACGCCGTTGGCATGATCCGGGCTCAATGACGAAACATCATTATTGCCCAGACTGTTCTGCATGACCCGCACCCGGGGCCCGGATTGCCCGCGAATAACCGGCGTACCCACCCCGGAACCGAATGATTGGCTGGTAATACCCAGCTCATTTTTGAGCGTATCGCCGATAGTCGTCCCGGTTTTCATGCGCAACGAGTCACCCGTCAATACCGTTACCGGCTTGGCCGATTTTGCAGTGGAATGTTTGATGCCGGTACTGATGACGACGATGTCATCCAGTTTGTGAATATCATCGTCAGCCGCATAGGCATTAGCCCCTATTGCACCTGTCGATAAGAAAATAACAGCCAGTTTTTTATTCATAGGTTTTTGAACGCGTTGCTTGAATAATGAGAAATGTTATAACATAGCATCCACTAGATGCTCTGCTTGGAAAAAATAGCGCCATTAGACTTGCTCGCTACTCATGGCCTGCGCGCAGGTTGCGCATATGCCATGAATTTCGATGGCCTTGCTATGCACAATGAAATCCGCCTGTTTGATTTCCTGCGACAAGGCCTGCATAACATCGGGGGCCGACCGCTCTTCCACTTCCTGGCAGTTATTGCAGATCAGCAATAACTGTTCATGCTGATGCCCCGAGCAACTGCAACCGACAAAGGCATTGAGGCTTTCCACCCGATGAATCAGGCCCTGCTCGATCAAAAAATCCAGTGCGCGGTAAATCGTTGCGGGTTTTGCGGCATTTTGCAGGGGTTTGATGCGATCCAGCAGCTCATAAGCTTTGACGGCTTTGTGACTGTCCCAGATCAGCTCCAGCACTTGATGGCGGATCGGAGTCAATTGCACGCCGCGCACCACGCACAAACGCTCGGCAATGCCTAATGCCTCGCTGACACATTTTTTATGATCGTGCCCCAAGGAATGGGAATCGCTTACTTCGGCAGGTATGTTCATTGCAAAGACCGTTTATCTGAAATCAAATGTTATATTATAACATTCGCTAGAATTCCACAAGCCGTGCCTGTTACTGGACAACAAACCGAGTATGCGTTTCCTACCCGACAGGCGGCACGGACAGATGCCCGCTCCTTATTTTCGGAAAAGGCTAAATCTTTACAAAGCGCTTTATTTAATTGAAACTACCCCCGTCCATACGGCAAGACAGTGAAATGGGCATTAAAAAAACCATGCTTAATAGCTTTACGTTAGGCACCGGGATTCAATTCCACCTTATAGAGAGATAAGACATGCAAAAAGGACGTTTAAATATGAAAAAATGGCTTTTAGTCGGCATCACCGCCTTAACAGCTTCGGCAGCAAGCAGTGTCGTCGTAGCCGAGGCCAAACAAGATTTCACCTTGGTCAACAAAACGGGTTACACCATTGACCAGGTTTATGTCTCCCCAAATGCTACAGATAATTGGTTAGATGATGTCCTGGGCCAAGACGTTTTAGAGGATGGTCAGAAAGCTAATATAAAATTTCACAGTGCCAATGAAATCTGCAAATATGACCTAAAGGTTATTTATGACGATAAAGAGGAAGTGGAATGGACTGATATTAACCTTTGCGAGGAAGAAAAAATCACCATCCACTGGAACAAGAAAAGCGGTGAGTCGTCAGCCACTTTCGATTAACCGTTAATCGTTTGCTTAGATATTGTCGAAAAACGGGGACCGCTAGACAGGAGTCAACGCCCCCAAGAATCGATAGGCCTTGTGTTTTCACCAAGCGTTTTGAGCAGGGAAAACACAGGCTTAATTGGTTGATTTTTAGGCTTGTTTTGGACTCGGATGCCCAAAACAAGCTTTATCGCAAAAACTTAGCTCAGCGTTTTTCTTATCTGGCTAAGCCTGTAGCGCAAAAAACACTATTCCTTATTCCACGATTTTTTGTCATAGCCTAAAGAAGTTAAAGCCGCGCGCTCTGCTTCGCTTAATTTAGCCCATGAAGTTTCTTCAGAAGCCGGAGACTCGGATTCAGATCCCCAGATCCTGCCGTTCCAGCCTAAAACAGCCCAAAGTTTTTTCTCGTCGGCGGACAGATCGTCCCAAGTAAAGTTTCCCCAGAATTCATTGACATCCCCCGTAGGCTTACGCACGCCTGCTTTGGCTTTGGCAGCGCCTACATTAGCTTCAGAGGTGGTTATAACGACCTTTTCAACTTCAACAGACGTAGCCGTTTTCTCAGCTAGTGCGGGCGTAACAGCAACAGCTCCCTCAACAGGTGCAGACGTAGTAGCATGCGGGTCAATATCTATCCGCTTGCCAGTGCTCTCTTCTTCAAGGACGAGGCTGTTGATTTTCCATTGCCCCAATTCTTTTACCGCATCAAAATAGACAGTCCCCTTGCCTTTAGATCCCTCTACGCCAAAAGAAATAGTTGCTTTGCCACTCGGTTCTGAGGTTTCTATGTTCCCGGACGGTAAGCCTATGGAAAAAGGCTTGCCAATTATTTCTGATGCTTGCCGGCTACTCTCAAATTGGGATTCAGCTAATTTGAAAGCGTCTGAATCTTTCATTGATGACATTATAATAAAAAACAGACCCACAAAAGCTGCGATAAAAAACAAATAAACAATAGCTGTCCAGTAAGCCCATTTTTTCTGGACGGCCTTGAAGTGTTCAATACTTTCCCATTCCTTATTTTGCCATGCCCATGCGCTGCCTTTAACACCAAGCACAAAGGGCATGATGAAGTTAACAAAGGGAACAAACATGAGCAAAGCTATGAACGTGTTATTGCCAATGCCCCAAATCCAGTTTAATAAAAAAGCCCCCCAGTTCCATCCGTCAATTTCTGCCGGAACTATTGCTTTTTTGCCTTGGCCTGAAGTGTTTTCCATAATGCTTTCCTGTGATATGAGTCAAATTGCCTAATATATACGATAAATAGTTAGACCAACTTTGAAGCCGGCAAGGCAAGCTTTGGACTCCGGAAAATTCAGATGCCGGAGTTCAGACTTGCCTTGCCATTTACGAATCTAAACCAACCGTCCCCACAAATCGTATTCGTCCGATTCTTCCAGCTCGACATCGACAAAGTCGCCGACTTTAAGATGCGTCGCGCCATCGATAAAAACCTGTCCGTCGATTTCCGGCGCATCGGCTTTGCTTCTTGCCACCGCGCCTTCTTCGACCACTTCATCGATCAGCACCGTTTCGATTCGGCCTACCCGTTGCTGCAAACGCGCCGCGCTGATTTCAGCCTGATGCGCCATAAACCGCGCCAAACGTTCCTGTTTGACTTCTTCCGGCACCTGATCGGGCAAATCATTGGCGACCGCGCCTTTTACCGGCGAATAGGCAAAACAGCCGACTCGATCCATTTGCGCTTCGCTCATGAAGTCCAGCAACTGCTCAAATTCCTGCTCGGTTTCACCGGGAAAGCCGACGATAAACGTGCTGCGCAAAGTTATGTCGGGACAGATTTCGCGCCATGCTTTAATGCGTTCCAAGTTATTTTCGCTGGCAGCCGGACGCTTCATCAATTTCAGAATGCGGCTGTTGGCATGCTGGAACGGTATGTCCAGATAAGGCAGGATTTTGCCCTCGGCCATTAACGGAATCACCTCATCCACATGCGGATACGGATACACATAATGCATCCTGACCCAGATGCCCAAATCGCCCAGCGCCTCGGCCAAATCGTAAAAACGGGTTTTAACCGAACGGCCTTTCCAGTCCCGGCTTTGATACTTTAAATCTAGGCCGTAGGCGCTGGTATCCTGCGAAACCACCAGCAATTCCTTTACCCCCGCATTGGCCAGGCGTTCTGCTTCCAGCATCACATCATCAACCGGCCTGCTGACCAGATCGCCGCGCATCGAGGGGATGATGCAGAAGGTGCAGCGATGGTTACAGCCCTCGGAAATCTTCAAATAGGCATAATGTCGCGGCGTCAGTTTTATGCCTTGCGGCGGCACCAGGCTGATAAACGGATCATGCGGTGGCGGCAAGTGCTCATGCACAGCCGCCACAACTTCTTCCAGAGCATGTGCGCCGGTCACTTTCAAGACTTGCGGATGACGCTCCCTGATTTCGGCTTCCCTGGAACCCAAACAGCCGGTAACGATGACCTTGCCGTTTTGAGCCAGCGCCTCGCCGATGCTGTCCAGCGATTCTTCTACTGCCGCATCAATAAAACCGCAGGTATTCACCACGACCAGATCGGCATCCTGGTAAGTCGGCGAAATGGTGTAACCCTCTGAACGAAGCTTGGTTAGGATTCTTTCGCTATCGACCAGGGCTTTGGGGCAACCCAAACTAATAAAACCAATTTGTGGGGCAGTCATTTAAATCTCGGTTAGTGTTAAAGCGCGTTAGTTTATAGGAGTGGCTGCTCAAATAGAATGATTTTTCGTAACAGCTCAGTAGTTAGAAAAATGGAACGCGGATGATGCTGATATTTATGATTGAATCAGATTTTTTTGAATTATCCTGAAAAATCAGTTGATCGCCATTTTGAGCTTATCCGTGCTCATCATATTCATCTGTATTTTATGTTTTGACTGTTAAATAGTTAGGACTTTTCCTTAATCGCACTCGGATGACGAATTAGCATCGACAAATGTCCCTTGCTTTTGTTCAGCCAGCCACGCACTTCGATAGTTTTTCCCAAATAGTCGTTAACATTGGGAAATAAGTCCAGCCATTTGCTCTCGATACGCGCCTCAAAGGCGTCGGAAAATTCCAGGTAAATCGATTTTCGGGTCTTGCGAATATTGGCCACCTTACCGACCAAACGCGTCCAGCCCTGGTGCCCGGCTTCGGTAAGACTGGCAATCGGTATTACGGCATATTCAGGTCGTCCCCAAATGCCGAGTTTGGCTTGCTCCGCCTGATTCTGCGCCTTAACCAATTCATTGACGTAGTGTACATCGGGCGGGTAAATGCTAACTGCCGCCAAACCCGCTGCAACCAGTTGCAAGTTGATATGCTCCTTTTTTTCGGTGAACAAATGCGCCAGCGTCCTGCCGTATTTGTCGGTTTTTTCCGTACCCACTTCCAGGCGGACTTTGGTATTTTTCAGTTTATCGATCAACCAGCGTTTGGCCTCGTCGCCACCCGCATCGGCCTGTTTATCCCTGTGCTGAACCTCCGGCGTATTGATACCCAAAAAGCGGATTTTACGCCCATCCTCCAGCACCACGGTATCGCCGTCATAAACCGTCTTGACCCGGTAAAAATCATAGCCCGGTTTTATATCGACTATTTTTGCATCTACAACCGGGCGATCGGAAAAATGCTTGCTGCCGTTCGCATCCTGCCATTCGTAGATTTCCGCGTTAGCCCAACCGGGCAAACATAATAATAAAACCAGTAAAATTCTCATGCCCTGCCCTCATCTTTATACTCAGGTGTGTTCAAGTTCGTCATTTCGGCATTAATTTAAGATAAATCACCACAAAGACACTAAGCTCACGAAGAAAAGCTAGAGTAAAAACGTCGTGTCCGTTGTATCTCGGCAACTGCTAAGTTACATGGATGTAATGAATGCAGATATTGCATAAGGCCATGGATGGCCTGTAGTAGAGCAACGCAGGAGCAGTTGCCGAGGCGCAAATATCTGTCCCTGCAGCCGTTCGTGGTGAATTAATCTAATTACATTTCACCGTTTGGTGGATTTAAAGCAACATTAAGCTTTTGCATATCCAGTTCATTTTCCCACTTGGCGGCAACCACGGTGGCGACGCCGTTGCCGATAAGATTGGTCAATGCGCGGGCTTCGGACATAAATCGATCGATGCCCAAAATAAGCGCAAGCCCCGCGACCGGAATGGTCGGAATAACCGAGAGCGTTGCCGCAAGGGTGACAAAGCCGCTGCCGGTTACGCCCGCGGCACCTTTCGAGGTTAACAGCAGCACCCCGAGCAAAGTCAACTCCTGCATCATGGTCAACGGGGTATTGGTAGCCTGGGCGACGAAAATAGCGGACATGGCAAGATAAATCGAGGTGCCGTCAAGGTTGAATGAATAGCCGGTCGGAATAACCAACCCGACGACCGATTTGGAGCAGCCCATTTTTTCGAGTTTGGCCATGATACGCGGCAGCACCGATTCCGAGGACGAAGTGCCTAACACGATAAATAGCTCGTCTTTGATATAAACGATGAATTTGATGATGCTGAAACCCGCAAACCTGGCGATCAACCCGAGCACGATAAAGATAAACAACAGACAGGTGAGATAAAAGCTGCCCATTAAGCTCGCCAGCGGCACCAGCGAGGCGATGCCGTACTTGCCGATGGTAAATGCCATCGCGCCGAAGGCTCCGATGGGCGCCAGCTTCATGATGGTTTCCACGATGCCGAAAAGTATCTGTGAAACCTTGTTGATAAACCCAACCACTTCCGCCCCCGTCTCTTTCATGGCGGCCAGTGAAAATCCGAACAATAATGAAAACAGCAAGACCTGCAATATATCGCCCTTGGCAAAAGCATCAATTACGCTGGTAGGGATGATGTTAAGCAGAAAATCGACCGCACTTTGCGTTTTTGCCGCAGAGGTATAAGCGGCGAGGCCTTTGGTATCCAGAGTGCTTGCATCGACATTCATGCCCGCGCCGGGTTGGATGGCATGCACCACAACCAGTCCGATGACCAATGCCAGCGTACTCACGACCTCAAAATAGAGCAGCGCCTTAATGCCGACGCGGCCTACCTTGTCCAGTTCCTGCATGCCGGCAATCCCCGTCACCACGGTGCAGAAAATGATCGGCGCAATAATCATTTTAATCAGCTTGATAAAACCATCACCGAGCGGCTTCATCGCGACACCGGATTCAGGGTAGAAGTGACCGAGCGCAATGCCGATGGCAATGGCGGTCAGGACTTGGAAATACAGATGTTGATAGCGTTTTTTGGCTGCGTAAACGGTTTGCACTGATAACCTTCTGTTTGATGAAGTAATATATTTTATAAAATTTAATTTCAGCTTATGGTTAATATGCATTTTTACAGCATTAATCCACTGCATTTATAACGACGGCAACCCAACTTTAAAAAGAACATGCTGATTGTATTCGATATTGCATATCCAAACGAAATCAGGCTATTTGATTTTCATTTTTGAAGGATGAGCGTGACTCAACTCGAAGACGATTGCATAAATGCGATAACACAAACCGAAGAAGACTGTTATCTGGGCTAATTCGCCCCTTGAGAATACCATCACCACATACTGAAGGATGAATACCGAATGGACGCACTCAAAACCGCTTGTCTTTCCCGGCCGGTTTAGGTGGCTGCGTTGATATCTTGCCCTGGCTTACCGCAGCCAAGACAGGCAAAGCTACAAATGTCATGATGGCAGGAGGTTTTGCTCAAGTCGCCACTATTGCAGAAGTTGCACTCAATTTGCAAAACTTCACTCAAGAACTTGAATGTTATCAACACGCGGAAATAAAGGAATTTTTAGTCACACGAAGCCTGCAAAAAGGCAAGTGACCAACAGATGAAGCACATACTTATGAGAGGAAATCTCGCTCAAAAATCCACATGACTTTTCTTATGTAGATAGGCGAATTGACTATTAGTCCAGATAGGTTAATTAGGAACTAATCTTAAGAACAGTTATAGCTTAAGGTAAGCTATAAATTTAATGGGGTGAACGACGGGGCTCGAACCCGCGACAACCGGAATCACAATCCGGGACTCTACCAACTGAGCTACGCTCACCATAATATGGGATTTTCTACGAATGGTGCGCTTGGCAGGACTCGAACCTGCGACCCCCGGCTTAGAAGGCCGGTGCTCTATCCGGTTGAGCTACAAGCGCTAAATTGGTCGGGGTAGAGAGATTCGAACTCCCGACATCCTGCTCCCAAAGCAGGCGCGCTACCAAACTGCGCTATACCCCGACAATCTCCTTTTTAATGGCTTGCTTAACTTCTAACCACCCTTGAAGAGCTGTCTATGATAACGATACATCCCCATATCGTCAACACTTTTTTTCATTATCTATAAATAATTTATCAAGACAATTGCAATCGACTCAATTTACATTGCCTTACCACATTATTAACAATGAACCTTAAGCACCAAAAACTTGACTAACTTCGGCTTTTTATCAGCAAGATAAGAGCAATCCCAATAATCTTTAATATTTACAACTTGGCTTTAACGATTTGATAAACTTCTTCTGCGGCCGCATCAGAGCCATTCAAAATCGTTTCCAGCTCCGCTAATTTCGCATCGGCAAAGGCTTTGTCTTTAAGCCCACCTGCATTAATGTAAACATTTAACGCTGCACTTTTTAGTGCGCCGTAAGCCGCCATGACCGCAACACCTGCATCACTAATCACCCCTATATTACCTTTTTCTGCGGCAATTCTGCTCAATGCAATAGCTTCTGCACAAGCGTTTGCGCATGCCAAAGGAACCACGGTGGCTTCTTTTAATGCTGATTGAATAGCCTCGCTACGCACTGACTTTTCTTCATCAGAATCTTTTGGCAAACCATAGGTCGCCATTAATCGATCAAAGACTTCGACGTCGGCTTTGATCATGCCTGTCAGCGTTTCACGCAATGCTTCTGACTTTTCCAGTAATGACTGCATTTCAACTTCAACTTCAGCGTACTTAGGCTTACCTATGGTCAAATTGCAAACCATACTGATTAAAGCGGCGGCTTGCGCACCCATTACCGCTGCCGCGCTACCACCACCAGGCGTGGGCGCCTTGCTGGCCAATTCATCAATAAAGGCTTGAACTGATTTATCTTTTATTTCATTCATGGTGTAACGTCTCTTCAATGTAGTCAGCTATAGTAAAATTTTGTAAAAAGAGCAAGAACTCTCGAAATAGAAGCTTTGCCTGCATAACAATAAAAGCCTAACCTCGAAGATATTCACAGTATAAAGAAGCATACTTATCGCACACAGATTAAGTCAACGACATTATAACGAGCCGCAACTGAACGCTTTAACAGAACTCCACTTGAATCCACGCCATCGCGACGGTTTGAATAATCGTAATAGCATAACCCGGTAACAATTCCGAACACCGAGACCCACGCTACATGAGCCAACCGACGAAGCCGCAAAATATTTAATTCTGCGTAACAATACGCAGATAATCCCTATATGTTTGTTTATTATTATAATTGTTTAGAATACGTTATGACACAAAACCGCCAAACTCAAGATGATCAGCCCCCTCCTAGTGCTGAGTCTGTAAGCGGCCTCTACTCATCATACGCCGCTTAACTTATTACCTCCCTGCCGTCCACACAAGGTGCTGGGAGGTTTTTTTTGCCTACCTTATGCACTGGCATAATGAGCAATGCAGCCGAAGAATACCCCTCAATACAAATCAGCTTCAATCATACTTAACTGATGTTACGCACGGATGGTATTTCTCCCGTTTGCCGCGCAGAGCACCGGAGCTTTTATCGAGAACAGCCCGTTAGGGGCGCGGCAGGGATGCCGCGCGTCAGCAGAGGGGCAGGAGCCCCTTCTGCTGACTCTCGATAAAAGCGAGGAGCGCAGGAAGTAAGCGGCAACCGGGTCGCCTTTTCTTTGGTTACTTTCTTTTGGCGAAGCAAAAGAAAGTAACTCGCCTTCGGGTGCGACAACCCGATTCAATCAAGTGCCGCGCTAGCGGCTCCTTAATATTAAAGCGGTCGAAATTCGACTAACTGCGTAACATCAGATACTTAATATCAAAATAACCAACGTATAACCCACACATTGTTACCGGCCAAAATCTCAACGCTGCATTGCCGTTTTATCCATACCCAGCATATCCAATAGGCAGCATATTGCCGCTCAAGTTACAAAACAAGCCTTTTACAACACCGAGACAGAACCATAAGATCAATAAGCAACTGAAATAAATATTAAATATATTTATGGCTAAATTATTGCTTAGATAATGACAGCAATTCACTTTATCAAATATATGACGGGGAACACAATGCTGACATATCAAACAAATCATGCCGAACCACATTACAAATGTATCCCTGAACCCACAATTATAGGCAACACGTATAATAACTACACTATTGCCAATCAGGACGACATCAGAAAAAAATTAAACCACCTGCTCAGCAAAAATGCCTTGCTGTCCATAAAAGTTCCTGGAAAATTCGCAACAAGCACACTTTTAACGACGATTACCTGCATAGAAGGCGATCATATTTTTCTGGGCGGATTCCAAAACGAACGATTTAATAAAGACTTACTCATGCAAAGCACCGTGGCGGTCTCTGCTAATTTTGAAGGTATAGCCGTTAACTTTATATTAAGCGACTTTAATGGGCACGATATCGATGCCACATTCAACCTAAAAGCGCCTCTTCCCCAAAGCATGGAGTGGGTGCAACGAAGAGATGCTCGCCGAGTAAAAGTCCCCATCAACATCCCCGTTAAAATTCAGTATAAAAACCAAGCCGAATATTTTAACGTAACCGATATTAGTGTTACCGGCTTATCCTATATCAATCAAGTTGAAAATCTGCAACCCACAATCATTGGCGGCCTGCATACAGACTGCAACATTGTCCTGCCAGATAAAAGCATACTCCCTGCCTGCCTGGAAATAGTCAACAACATAACCATTCCCCTCAAGCACTCCAAGCAAGTAAACCGTGTTGGCTGTGAAATAAAGCAAGCCTCATACCGGCTTGATACAGCATTGCAGCGCCTTATCAATCAAATCGACTTCCATTACCAATAAAGGTTTATTTGTATTGGGGCAATGCTTTTCCGCGACATTATGCAGGGCGATTGATCGAGCCGGATGCAATATATAAGCCTTATGCCGACACGACATAGCACATACTCAAACCAGGGAGGCAAACTAAAATCAAATATCCTGGCTAAGCATGTCAAAAATTCTAGTCGTCGCACCTTGATTCTGCTGAACAAACACCCTACCCTTTTCAGCTAACGATTGCCTATATACAGAATCCGCATATAGAGCAACAATCGCATTGATTATCTCGCTTTCATCCTGACATTGTATTGCCGCATCCCGCCGCAACACTCCTTCGGCTATTTCCTTAAAATTCGCCATGTACGGGCCAAACAAAACCGGAGTTCCGACGGCGGCAGCCTCAAGTATATTATGCCCCCCAACGGGCACCATGCTGCCGCCAATAAACGCCACATCGGAGGACGCATAAAGCACCTTTAACTCACCCATAGTATCGGCCAGATAAACATCAGCATACTGATGACAAATTTCGCCGGATGTACGCATCACCACAGCCAACTGATTCTGTTCACACAGTTTTTTTACCTCACCAAAACGCTCAGGGTGTCTTGGCACTATAACCAGCAATAATTCCGGGATTTTCTGCTTTATTTTTTTATAGATTTCAAGAAATATTGCCTCTTCATCTTTGTGGGTACTGGCAATCAGCCAAACAAACCGACCGCCAAACAAATCGGCTTTTAGCTGCAAGCCTTGCTCAATAATTTCACTGGAAACCTCAACATCAAATTTTATATTACCTAGCGTTTTGACTGTTTCGGTTTTAGCACCAATAGCAACAAACCGGCTGGCATCATCCTGGGTTTGCGCGGCAATCAATTTGACATGGGCCAAAGCCGGGTAAATAAGAGCTGGAATTTTTTGATAGCCACTTGCCGATTTTTCCGATAAGCGGGCATTGATAATGTACAAAGGAATTTCATTTTTACCGCAACAGGCAAAAAGATTAGGCCAAATCTCAGTTTCCATGATGACGGCTATTCTAGGCTTAAAACACCGTATAAACCGACCGACTGCACAGGGTATGTCATACGGCAAGTAGACATGTTCCACGCTTTCTTGCATTACCGCTTTAACCCGAGCCGATCCTGTAGGTGTTGTGGTCGTAATTAATAACGCTACGTCGGGGTACTGCCGCTGTATTTTCTTGGCTAGCGGAAATAAAGCTTCGACTTCTCCCACGGAAACAGCATGAAACCAAATAACATTCCGGGGGAATTCTTTACTATAGAGGGCGAATCGCTCGCTCCATCTGTGTCGATATGCGGGCGCTTTGATGCTTCGCCAGATCAGGCGAACCAATATGAAAGGGATTAATAGATAAAAAAGGCAGGAGTAAAAAGCTCGCATAGCCAAAAAAGTTAAGGTTTCAGGGAGGATTTTACTCCCCCCCTTCAACCTCTTACCTTTTTACCTTGTACCTAAATTATTAGGCTTCAGCAGCAATTTTAATAGGCATCTTTACAACGACATCGGTATGGCAATTAATGTCGATCTGATATTCGCCGATTTGACGAATAACACCTTGAGGCAGGCGAATTTCATGCTTTTCAACTGAAACGCCTGCTTCGGTAATAGCATCAGCAATATTTTGCGTACCTATTGAACCGAATAACTTACCTTCATCGCCAGCCTTATGAGTAATAACAACTTGCAGCTTACCCAATGCATTGGCACGCGCTTGAGCTGCACTCAGCTTTTCAGCTGCCGCTTTCTCAAGTTCTGCGCGACGCGCTTCAAATTCAGCAATTTTAGTAGCTGTTGCAGCAACAGCCTTACCGTACGGAACAAGATAGTTTCTGCCATAACCTGATTTAATGACGACTTTATCGCCCAGGTTACCCAAATTTGCTATCTTTTCAAGAAGAATAACTTCCATCTTTTATTACCTCATTATCGGATTTTATCCGGCTATTTTTTACGCCATTAAGGCGTTTGTTGATTCGAAATTTTATTTCGTAAGTTCATCCACGCATCGCTCAGCCCAACTAAAGCAACAGGCAGCATGGCATGGGGTATCAAAAACAATGTCACATAAAACATTGGCACTATAAATCGCCCCATTTTCATCGCGGCAAATACGGTATGCAATACTGCCGTTCCGATAAATGTGTACAGCACAAACAGCAAAATAGCGATATTCCACGATACCTCAGAAATCACACCGGAACTTAATGATGCAATAACTACCACTACAATACTGCCTATTGCCAACCTTGGGTGCGTATTCAATGACAAAAATTCTTGCCTGAATCCACCGGGATTATAGAGCAACGCCTGCCACCATCGCCCCAGAAACAGGCCAAACAGCAGACCAAACACTGACGCAGCGGCAACTATTCCAGTCATGTAATGGGAAAGCAACGTCAATGTATGCTGAATATCTTCAACAGGGGCATTCGGAGGCACCATTTGCGAAAGTATATTCTTCCACATCGTTGCCAACTCGGCATTATAGAGATAAAAACCGACTACCCCCAGAACGCCAATCAACACCGCAACTTCAACCGCCAGAGATAAATACCGCCCTTCCCTTAATATGATTGAAATCAACCAGACCGGAACCCACAACACCACCCCATAAAGCAATACAAACTGATAATTACCTAATAGGAAAAACCCCAATACCCCGGCTACTGCAGTTGAACATGCCAAAACGATTAAGCCCTCAATAGCCCCCCGCCTTAAAGTGACGAGAGCAACAGAGGCTGAACTTACTATACTCACCGGAGGCATGATCAGCGACACTAATGCGAGAGTGGAAGCCACTATCATGGCCTGCATCCTCCCCCGCATAATATACTCAGCTAAAAAGCCCACTGATCGTCCAGTGTATTATTTGTGAGCGTCGCAGAAAGGCAACAATGCGATAAAACGAGCGCGTTTAATTGCAACGCCTAACTGCCTTTGGTACTTGGCGCTGGTTCCTGTAATGCGACTGGGAACAATTTTACCTGTTTCAGTAATGTAATCGCTCAACAAATCCAGATCCTTATAATCAATCTGTGTTCCACCTTCTGCACTGAATCGGCAGAATTTTTTGCGTCTAATGTTACGTGCCATAATAATTCTCGTAAATCCAAGTGTTAAAAGTTTTATTCAGAAGCGCTGGTGTCAGCATCAAAGTCTTCGTCGATATCATCCAGATCAACTTCGTCATCGGCGCTTGCCGCTGCCACAGCTTCTCTGGCCGCAGCATCTTTAGCTCTTGATTCAGCCGCTTTATTTTCTTCAGCTGTTGATGTGGCAATGATAGATGCTTCAGTAATAGCTGCTTTTTGCAATAAAGTCATACTACGCAAAATGGCATCATTAAAACGAAAGCCACTTTCCAACTCTTCCAAGGTAGCCTGATCGCACTCAACATTCATCAGCACATAATGCGCTTTATGAATTTTATTAATTGGATAAGCCAGATGTCTACGCCCCCAGTCTTCCAAACGATGAATTTTACCGGATGCGGTTTCGATGGTTGATTTATAACGTTCAATCATCGCTGGGACCTGAGAACTCTGGTCAGGATGGACTAAAAAGACAATTTCATAATGTCGCATGTTTTTTCCTTTCGGTTAAGCCTTCCACCTCTGTCTTATAAAGATGGTAAAGCAAGGAGGAGCCAGACAGCCCCTAAGAACCGCGCATTATAGATGGTTTTTTAGCTATTGAAAAGTATGACGTTCAGAAACAGCGTCATAGTCAGCATCAATCCAGACAAAACAGTTAAATATTTCGGCACAGTAAGCGCCATATTAAAACTCGACGCGGTTAGCCTACGCGTAAATACTCAACAAGCCCTTGCTGACCACAGCCTGCCCGTTTGCGATTTCCTGCTCCACATCGTCAAGTTCATCGACAGCAACAGCCGGCGCGCCTTGCCCCCGACCCTCAGCTGTTTGCGCAAAACTTTGCGATTGCGAACGACCCTGATCTGACGCAGAACCTTGAGAAATATTCACCTCCGCCAAATTGAGATGCTGGGCGCTCATCATTTCTCGCAACTTGGGAATTGAAGCTTCAAGCGTTTCTCTTACAGCCGCATGCTGCGCTGTAAACACAACCGTTGCCTGATCATCGGAAACATCAACGCGAACCGAGATAGGACCAAGATGAGGTGGATTTAACCTGATTTCTGCTGACGGTATTGCCCTGCTGTTCATCCACACAATCCGCTCCCCCAGATCCTTATTCCACTCCGGATGCGATAGCGGCTTGGTCATTGCAGGAACATCCGTTTTATTATCAACAACAGGCCTATTAAGCTGGGTTATATCTGCTCCAACCCGAGGCAAAGCCTTCTCCCCCTCTATACTTAAAACATGCTGATCAACCCGCCCGGTCTTTTCAGTTTGCCCTGAATTCTCAACGTAATTTAAATTAAAACCCTGCTTATCCTGAACCGGCTGACGGAAAACCGTTTCACTTTGTAGCACATTCTCGGGAGCTTTCGCCGATTGATTCGACTTAGCATCCCCAGCCAATGGATTTGTAAAAGACGGCAAGCCACCCTCTTTAATTGCATCTGCAGGCGTCAAATTATTGGCTGTTTTTGCTTGCTCGGCTTGCATTACCGGAGGAAGGATAATAGCTACCGCCAATACCCCTTCAGCTTCGCTATTATTTTCAACAACCGTTATTTGAGCACCGCCTTCATCCTGCTTTTTATCAGGTTTATCATCTCGCTGCTCCAAAACTATTTGAACAGGAACATCCATTGCAACATCTTTCACGCTTTGCTCAGGCTCGGCGACCACATCTGTCGCGTTTTGCTCGACAGGAACAGCCGCCACAACGACATTTTTCATGTTTTGCTCAGCCGGAACAGCCGATGCAACCACATTTTCCATGCTTTGCTCAGCCGGAGCAGCCATTGCAATCACATCTTTCATGTTTTGCTCAACTGCAGCAGCCTTTTCTCCAGCAGTCGTACCCATGGTAATGTACTTTAAGGTGTCAGTTACCGCAGCCAAAGCGGCCTCATGATCACTATCGTCTTTTGTTTTGTATGACGGCGGCAAATCATTGCCTAATAAAGCGGCAACATCTTGCGCATCAACTTTGGTTGCGGTTGCCGGCAAACCGGTAACAACGACACCTTGCAAACCAGCAACATCCGGTGTCTGTAACGGCAACGAATCGCCCGCTTTTATATTACTCAGCAACTCAACCTGCGCCATTAATGCGCCCGAAAAACCTTCGGAAATAACACCGCCATCAATCGAAGGCGGAGACACACTTTCAACAGTACCGCTGCTAGTTGGCGCCAAAGGTGATAAATTTGCACTTTCGATATTCATACTCAATTCTCCAAGGATCCCACACAGTACTAAGCATTTCCCATGCCACTTGAGTTATTTCGGCCTATCCGGGATGCCCGCTCATCCTGCTCTTGCTGCTCTCGCTTAGCCTCTTGCTTCATTTCTACCACCAAAGCTGAATCGCAAACCTTCTGCAAGCTTTGGGTTTTATGATGCAGCTCTTCCCATATTTTTCTTTTGGCGATGACTTCGGCTTCAATTGAACTCAGTATTTGTTCCTGACCCATTATCGCCTTATCGAGCTTATCAATAAACGATCTAAACTCCAGCAACTGAGCAACATTGACACCTTTAGCACCCAACTGATCAAATCTGTCCTGATACTCTTTCCGATAGTTTCTTAAACCTTCAACTTGCGCCTGCATGCTCTGGAGTTGTCTCTGAACGCCGCCCAGCACTTCCAAAGCGTTTTTTTCCTGATTCGCTTTAATTTCTACAATCGTTTTAATACGTTGCGATTTTTTCACTTATGTCCTTTGGTATCCCGAGGGGACTTGAATATTAGCCGGCGACAGCCCTGTTTACGCCCAGTAATGTTGCCAGCTCCTGTAAACTCCGGTTCATATCAACCGGCTCATCCATATCCTGCTGCAAAAAATCTAAAATTGCCGGATTTCTTTCAATAGCCTTGTCGATCCTAGGGTCCGACCCCGGCTGATAAGCGCCGACACTGATTAAATCTCGGTTTTGTTGATAAAGTGAATACAATCGCCTTAACTCCCGCGCCATTTGCAAATGACCGGCATCAATAATATCCGGCATAACCCGACTGATTGACGCCTCTATGTCGATGGCAGGAAAATGTCCCGATTCAGCCAAGCTTCTGGACAATATGACGTGCCCATCCAGCACCCCTCTGGCCGCATCGGCAATAGGGTCATTAGTATCATCGCCCTCGGCCAGAACAGTATAGAAAGCGGTTATAGAGCCGCCGCCGTGATCGGCATTACCGGCGCGCTCCACCAAATGCGGTAATTTAGCAAAGACCGAAGGCGGATAGCCCTTGGTAGCAGGCGGTTCGTCGATGGCCAGGGCAATTTCACGATGCGCCTGTGCAAATCGCGTTAATGAATCCATCAACAACAAAACATCAAGACCCTGATCACGAAAATACTCGGCAATGCTGGTTGACAATAATGCCGCATGAACCCGCATCAAAGGCGGGCAATCCGCCGGCGAAACCACCACCACCGCTCTTTTAAGCCCCTCTTCACCCAAGGTCTTCAGCACGAACTCATTAACTTCTCGTCCCCGCTCGCCAATCAGTCCGACAACAACAACATCCGCCGTGGTAAATTTGGTCATCATGCCCAACAGCACACTTTTGCCGACACCGGTGCCGGCAAACAAACCCATGCGTTGTCCACGGCCCACGCTGAGTATCGAATTTATCGCCCTAACACCAACATCAAGCGGCTCTCGTATAGGCCTTCTTGACAGCGGATTGATCGGCACGCCGTTGAGCGAAATTTGCGCATCCGTTTTGAGCGGACCTTTGTCATCAATTGCATTGCCAGCACCATCCAACACGCGGCCCAGCAAACCGAAACCCACTCTAGCCAAGCTATTTTTACCCAAGGGAATGACCCGGCAATCCGGTTCAAGCCCATGAACTTCAGCAGTCGGCATCAAAAAAATGCGTGCATCGGAAAATCCCACGACTTCCGCTTCGATCATTCTCCCGCTTTTAGTCTCAATTCGGCAGCGGGAACCGATAGCTGCGCGACAACCCACAGCTTCCAGCGTAAGCCCTACCATACGGGAAAGCTTACCCTCGACAACAAGCTCAGGCACTTCTGCCAATCTTTCGGAATAAGGTTTTAATTTAGCCAGCCAAATCTGTGACCGATCCGCATCAGGAATCACAAACCTTTATCCTCGGCAACTGCTCCATGCGTTGCTCTACCTCCTCCATCCTTGGAGTCGTCTGCAACTGCTCCATGCGCGACTCTATCCCCAGCCCCCTTAAAGTCGTTCTCCCGCTCGCCGCCCAGTAGGGTTGCGATAACAGCAGCCAATCGATGCTCTACAGTCGCGTCAATGTGGGAAATCTCGGTATCAACTTTGCAGCCTCCACGGGTAATTAACGGATCCTCAACAATGCCCCAGCTTGGCGACATCTCATCCAGCGCTAATGTAGAACGCACCAACTCGGCATCTTCAGGCTGTAAACTCAAACTAATCTTTTGCGATGCCAGCGGCAAAACATTGATTGCCTCCCGAACAACGCCAATGATTTGCCCCGGATCCAACTTGATTTCACGACGTATCAGTTGCGTTGCAATGCCTATCGCCAGTTTAACCAGCTCTTTTTCCACCTCTTCATCAAGGCGTTTAAACGGCTCACTTAAAGATTCCAGAAGACTGCCCAGGGTTGCCGCCTGGCTTTGCAGCAAGTGTAGATTCTCCTCATAGCCTTTTTTTGATCCCTCGTCAAAGCCTTGCTGAAATCCATGCATTTTACCTTGAGCAAATGCTTCGTCATACGCCTGCTTTTGCATGGCTTCAATTTCATCAACCGTTAAAATCGGCGTCAGCTCTTCCTCAAGCTCCACCGTCTCCGATTCCCTGGCATCCGCGCCGGAAACATCCGGCATACTCCATAATCTTAACGATTCCAGTTCGGATGCTGTGAATCGGGGCGTCTTAGATGAGTTCATCACCACCGACTCCCATTTGTATCTCGCCTGCATCCGCTAATTTCTTGGCAATAGCCAATATGTCTTTCTGCGCCAATTCCACTTCGCTTAACTTGGCGGGCGGGGAGGCCTCCAAGTCATCGCGCAGCATTTCTGCCGCCCGTTTGGACATATTGCTGAATATTTTTTCCTTGAGCTCGCTCCCTACACCGCGCAACGCCAGTAACAACTGCCCGGTTGAAACTTCGCGCAACAAGGTTTGCATACCTCTTTCGTCAATCGTAGTGAGGTCTTCAAAGGTGAACATTTTCTCCTGAATTTCCTGAGCCAGTTCAGATCGGTGCTCGGCAATTCCCGACATCACTAAATCCGCAGCGCCGCCATCCAGGAAATTTAAAATATTTGCCACTGCATCAACACCGCCGATATTGGTCGATTTAACATTATCAGAGCCGGTTAGTTGTTTTTCCATGATTTGATCCAGCTCACGCAGAGCGGACGGCTGAATGCCTTTCATCGTTGCAATTCTCATCATCAAATCGGAACGCATACTTTCGGGCAAAAACATCATCACGTCCGCCGCCTGCTCACTATCCATCAAAGACATAATAGTCGCGACAATCTGGGGATGCTCCAAACGAATCATGTCGGCAATCGACCGGGTATCCATCCATTTCAGCTGTTCGATACCCTTAGTGTTACCGCCCTGTAAAATTCGATCAAGGATACTGTTTGCTTTGTCCGCGCCCAAAGCGCTGATCAATACGGTGCGGATATACTCATCGGTATCCATCCCCAGGGCCGTCTGCCTTTTTACCGCGACAATAAACTCCTCAACCACTTCATCCATCATCTCGATGGAAATCTCCCCCACGCTTGCCATGGTGATGCCTAAAACCTGCACTTCCCTGGGGGACATGTGCTTTAGAACGAGCGCAGCCCTCTCCATTCCCAGCGCCAGCAACAATACAGCGGCACGATCAATTTGGGTTAGCTGTTTTTCTGCCTTAGCCATCTTTTTTAATCCATGATTTAATAACTTGCGCGACTACTTTCGAATCATCATCAACCAATCGCTTCACATATTCCAAGCGATGTTCGTAACTCTGGGGCACATCCAAAAGCAGCAGATCCTGCATTTCCATTTCATTGGGCTTCGCAAAACTTACATTTTGTTGACCGGCCGGTACAGCGACAGGCGCACCTTGATCATTAAAACGAACGGATCCTCCTATCGCGATTGCCTTTTCTTGCGCCTCAGCCAAAGCCAAGGCTTTTTTCTCTTCTATGTCCCGACCGACAAGACTGCGCATGGTGGGTCGCAACACCCCGAAAAGCAGGAATAATACGGCCAACACAGCGGCAACCTGTTTCATAAGATCAAGAAACCAGCCCTGCTCCCAAACCGGTATTGCAGGCAATGCCTCAATAAGTTCGTCTATTTTGAAAGTCACATTCGTGACGGTAACCTGGTCTCCCCGGCTACTATCAAAACCTACCGCCTGCTTTACCAGATCACTAAAGCGATTAATATCTTCCTGAGAATAAGACTGCCCTTTAACTGTGCCATCGCTCTGGGGCACATGCCGATCGTCAACAACCACGGCCACAGACAATCGGCGCAATGCCCCTGTAGCCAACCGGGTATGGGTAATGGTTTTATCCAGCTCGTAATTCCGGGTTGCATTTTTTGCAGCTGAACCGGGCGTTGCAGTCGAAGTCGGCGCAGCTGCCGCAGTTGTTGCGACCGAACCCGGCGCAGCAGGTGCTGCTGCCGGGTCCGGAGCCGCACCTGCCGGAGTAGGTTGATTTGATAACGCGCCGGGAACGCCTTGAATGGCAGACTGCGTGCTTTGCTCTTCCGATGTTTGTTCACTTCTTAAAGCCGGCAAATCAGGATTGAACATTTCCTGGGTTCTATCAGTCTCGGTGAAATCCACATCCGCTGAAATTTGCACGCGCATCCCATCGCTCCCCACCAATGGCGACAAAATATTTTCAATTCGCCCCATCAAATGTTCTTCAATATTTTTCTTATATTCAAATTGCTTGGAGGTCAAATTACCCGCTACCGATGAGTCATTGCTATTTAACAACTGACCCTTTTGATCGACAACCGTCACTTGCTCCGCTTCCAATTGCGGAACACTGGATGCTACTAAATGAATAATCGATTCAACCTGGCCTTTATCAAGCGACCTGCCTTGATATAAATTGACGATGACGGAAGCGCTGGGTTTCTTACGTTCCCGCACAAACACCGACTGAGCGGGGATGGCTAACAACACCCGGGCCGTTTTTACATTCTGGATGGACATAATAGTTCGGGCAATCTCGCCTTCCAGGGCTCGCTGGAAGCGCACCGTTTCGACACCTTTACTGGCACCGAAACCCTGCTCTTTATCCAGCAACTCATATCCCAGACTATTACTTTTGGGCAATCCTTGCGCAGCCAGTTTAAGCTTTACCGCACTCACCTGGTCCATCGGCACCATAATAGCCCCGGAACCGGTTTCGACTTTATACTTGATATTTTCCTTATTGAGAATTTCAAGAATTTCAGATACGTCGCTTTCACCGATTTCGGAATACAAGCGTCCGTAGGAGGGTTCCTGGGACCATAGAACAATAGCAACACCAATAGCGACACTCAAAGCCAGACCCAGCATCAAGCCGATCTGACGCGCTATGGTCAGCCCGGCCAAGCCTTTAATAGCAGGATGCGCTTCGACCTTGGTCGCAAAAATATGAGACGCTTCGCCATCAAGATGACCCGTGTTTTTTGCCGTTGGATCATGCTGGCGATTTGCTTCAATTAGACTATTACCGCTCTGTTCGCTCATTTTTTAATTACAGTGTGCCGCACTACATTGGCATATTCATGACATCTTGATAGGCTTCAACTAATTTATTTCTGACCTGTAGCATTGCCTGAAATGAAACACTAGCCTTCTGCGAAGCCACCATAACCTCTGCGAGACTTACATTGGTATCGCCCGATTCAAAAGCCTCCGTCATTTTTCCGGCAGTTTGTTGAGTGTCATTAACAGTTCCTATGGTCTGCTTTAGCATTGCGGCAAAATCAGCGCCACCGCCCGTCTCTTGCACTTTACCGCCGCCGGCTTCAAGTGACATTGCCCGCATCTGAGCCAAAACTTGATTTACATTCATCTCACTCATGGGGTTTTCCTCTTACATTCTTAATAATATAGAGTTTAGAGCATTTTTAATGCCACATGTTAGCATGAAATAATAACACCCGAATCTTTCATCCTCGCCATCTTATATCGGAGTGTTCTGGGACTGATACCCAACTTTTCAGCGGTTATCTTGCGGCTGCCGTTTTCCATCTGCAAGGTCTGCAAAATAATGCTTTCTTCGGCAGAGCGAACCCCTTCGCCCAACACGCCAACATCCTGCCTTTCATCTTTAATATCAATCCGGTACGAGTCTCTCACGCCTTCTACAGTCTCGCCAGAAGAACTCCTATCAATCATGTTCATCATCGATCCCGCATCCTCAAACACCAAATCATCAACCGTAATCTTGTCGCCAATCCGCAAAATAAGAGCGCGTTGCACCACATTATCCAGCTCCCTGACATTGCCCGGCCAGCTGTAAGCGGACATTTTTTCAACAGCCTCATTATCAAATTCAGGCAATTTTTTGCCTTCCAGCCGATGGCGCTGCATCAATTCCTGCGCCAGCGGCAAAATGTCGCCAGGTCTATTGCGTAACGGTGGAATATTGATAGGGAACACATTGAGACGATAATACAAATCCTCACGAAACCGCCCTTGCTCCATCTGTTCTTTTAACTTCTGATTGGTGGCCGCCAAAATTCTGACATTCAGTTTGATTTTTTTATGACTGCCCAAACGCTCGACTTCCTTTTCCTGCAATACCCGCAATAATTTCGCCTGTAAACCTAAATCCATTTCAGCTATTTCGTCCAGCAATAAAGTACCGCCCTGCGCTTGTTCGAATTTTCCGGGCATGGCCTGAACCGCTCCGGTGTAGGCACCTTTCTCATAACCGAACAACATGGCTTCCAACATGTTTTCAGGAATAGCGGCGCAATTCACTGCGACAAATGGACCGTGCTGGTACGTTGAATTCTGATGAATATAGCGGGCAATAACCTCTTTACCGGTTCCGCTTTCGCCCTGCAACAACACGGTAACATCGGTTTTGGCGACTTTGGCAGTCAACGCATAGAGTTTTTTCATGCTTTCGTCTTGCACGACTCGCTCATTATCCGCGGTATTAGCCGCCGACGGATTGGCTACCACATAATCAGCCACCTTGCTCACCAGCGCCTGTGCGTCAAATGGCTTGATAAGATAATCGGAAGCCCCGGCCTGCATGGCCTCGACTGCCTTGGGAATGGTTCCGAAAGCGGTCATCAGTAGCACCGGTGTTTCCGAATACTTATGCTGCATATTTTTCAACAATTGAAAGCCGTCCATAACCGGCATCTGCACATCGCTAACAACCAGTTTAAACTGGCCAAGCTCCAGCTTGATTAATGCTTCAGTACCGTTACGCGCCGAAATCACACGATAACCACTTATCTCCAGAGTGTCGCAAAGCGCTTCGCATAATGACAGGTCATCCTCAACAACCAACACATCATACTGTTTCATGTCTCATCTCCATTTGATGATGATTTTTACCGGAAAAACCGCCGGGTAACAAACTATACGCCTGATTTATACAGGGAAGGACTAATGTAAAAACAGTACCTTGCCCCAAAACCGACTCAACAGACACATGACCGCCATGCGCTTTCACTACACTGTCGACGACTGCCAAACCCAAGCCGGTACCGTAACTTTTGGTGGTAAAAAACGGCTCAAAAACCCGCTGACACAGCTCTTTGGCAATGCCCGGACCGTCATCTTTAACCACAACGCGTAGATTGCAAGCATCAAGCTGCGTCACCGAAATTTGTACACATCCAACCTGTCCCAGAGCATCGACCGCATTATTCAATAAATTAAGCAGCGCACCGCGCAAGGCATTTTCATTACCCAGCATTGCGTCGTTTTGTACATCATTAATAATCTGTAGATCAATCCTGCCGCAGCCGGTATATTCTTTTACCGCTTCCCTGAGGTGACTTAATAATTCGGCCAATGAAAAAGTCTCCATCGCCAGGCGTCCGTCTTTGGCAAAAATCAACATATCGTTAACCTGCCTTTCCAAATATTGCAGACGTTCAAGAATTTTTTGTGAAAACCGCTGCCGCTTTTCTTCATCCAGCGCCGGGTTGCTCATTTGCGAGGCATAAAGTATTGCCGTCGCCAACGGCGTTCTGACCTGATGCGCCATACTCGCCACCATTTCCCCCATTGCCGATAACTGCTTTTGCTGATTCAACATATCTTGCAGATTGCGCATTTCACTGACATCCGATAGCAGAATAATTTGCCCGGTGTCTGCGGAATCGCTACAGACAAGATCCCTACTGACGGTCATATTCACCCGCTTACCATTACTCAATTGGCGCTCATGAGGGTTGCCAAAGACGGGAATCAGGCTGCGGGCGACAACGTCGAGCCAATCCAGACCAACCAGCGGTTCACCTAAAAAATCCGTCGCTACCGCATTGCAATCCACAACTTTCCCATCTACATCCAGCACAATGACTCCGGCGGGAAGCGCTGCCAGTATTTTTTCCAGGCGACTGGCAAGCTTCTCTTTTTCCTCAAGAGTCCTGAGTCGTTCACTATGGGCAAAAGCAAGTTCACCGTGCAGCTTGGCAACCTGCTCTTCCAGTCCTTGATAAGAAACAGATAAATTCTGGGATAGCTCATTAAAAATACGGAACGCATCGGTGAGCTGTTCGGTTTTCTGCTTTTTCTGAGTGTTATGGGTATTCATGTCTGATCGCTCTGGTTTGCTATAACTTAAACTTGCTTTAACAAAAGAAAGCAAAAATCAGACCAAACATTAATCAGCATACTTTCAACATCTTAGAGTTAGCTGACAAAAAAATGACGCCTTGTCTTTAACGCTGTAAATCATATTTGCGTAATTTTTCAACCAATGTTGTGCGCCGCATATTCAACCGCTTGGCCGCATGCGCCACCACCCCGCTGCATTCGTTTAATGCCTGACGTATCAAATCGACTTCTAAAACATTCAAATATTCTTTCAAATCTATGCCCTGCTCCGGCAATTGAGCTAAAGAGCTTAACGTCCCCTCAAAGGCACCGATAACTTCAATTTGCTCGGACTGCTCTTCATCTTCTATATCAACCGCTTCGATATCATCAATAATTTCTTCAGAAATTTTATAGTGTTGAAATTTTTCCGGCAAATCAGCCGCATCGACCAGTCCTTTGGGATTAATAATAGCCAGTCTTTCAATCAAATTTGCCAATTCCCTGACGTTCCCCGGCCATTCATGCTGCATCAGTACAGCCAATGCCGCATTAGTCAGTCGTACCGAACCCCGATTGGAGGCCTCCATGCGAGCGATAAGATCATTCACTAACAGCGGGAGATCTTCAGCCCTGTCCTTTAAGGCCGGTATTTCAATAGGAAAAACATTTAAGCGATAAAACAGATCCTCCCGAAACCGATTTTCTTTAATCTCGTTTTCAAGATACCGGTGCGTTGCGGCAATAACCCGCACATCGCAATGTATGGTTTTGTTGCTGCCTACGCGTTCAAAGGTACGTTCCTGCAATACACGCAGTAACTTAACCTGCATAGCCAAGGGCATGTCGCCAATTTCATCCAGAAACAGCGTTCCGCCTTCCGCCATTTCAAAGCGGCCTTGCCTGGCGCTTAAAGCACCGGTAAACGCGCCTTTCTCGTGCCCAAACAGTTCGCTTTCCAGCAATTCGCCCGGAATCGCACCGCAATTTATCGGCACAAACGGCTTGTCTTTTCGAAATGAGGCATCATGCAAAGCGCGAGCAACCACTTCTTTTCCTGTTCCCGACTCGCCCAGAATTAAAACCGTCGCATCCGATTCTGCAACCTGATCAATCAGCTTACGAATACCGACAATAGCCTGACTCTTGCCTTTTAGTCGATCAGCTGAGGATGAACGACGATCGGACGCTTCACGCACCGTAAAAGTCGTTTGCGGACCGGATACAAACAGCTTATCGAGTATCGGTTTCAAAACGGGGTGCGTAGCCGGCCATTCCAGCACTTGAAACACACTATTAGTAATTGCGGTCGAAACCTGAAGCGCCGTTCCCTTGTTAATCAATAAAATGACAGGGATTTTATTTGCCCGTTCCACAATATTACTGACCACAGTGGCCTGCTTATCAATGCCATCACCGACAAAAATTCCGCACAGCTGATCCGTTTCGTTAAAACAAGATGCATAATCCGCTGAACCAGCCGTTTCTGTCTTGTACTCCATAAACTGAAAAACCGTCTCCAGTTGCTGGACTCTTATTTGATTGTCGTCAATTAACAAAATACGCGGCAACGCCATATTTTTACACTCATCACTCACATTGAGGCCATTTGGATTTAGCCTTACACTTTCCGCAACAATAACTGCGGCTCATCACTCAGCATGGCCTTAAAAATAATTCTTTTTAATTATTTAGCTATTTGGCAAAGTTAAGCATCGAATTATCGCTATGTCAAAATTCTTTTTATTTCATACTGTTCTAAGGCCTTTTTAATGTGATTTGCACAAATAAATCAACCCGCAATCCCTATCCAGGCTTGACAAAAATTTCTCATCATAGACACTAGGGTTGTTTCCACAACCCTAGAGTACACTTTCTTTGAACGATATACCCCTTAGCATGCTGTTTGGCATACTTGCCGCCATGCTTATTCTTTCCGCTTTTTTCTCCGGCTCGGAAACGGCCTTGATGACACTAAACCGTTATCGTTTAAGGCATCTGGTTAAACTGAATCATTCCGGCGCCATCAAAGCACATCAATTACTGCAAAGGCCGGAGCGCTTGCTTGGCTTGATTTTACTGTGTAATAACTTTGTTAATAATTTCGCATCCTCGATAGCAACCGTCATCGCCATTAAACTCTACGCCGATGAAGAATCCAGCGTCGCTATCGCCGCCGGAATTTTGACTATCGTAATGCTTATTTGCTCGGAAGTAACCCCCAAGACACTGGCCGCAATCAAACCGGAGCCGCTCGCCTTCCCGGCCGCCTGGATTTACACCCTCTTATTGAAAATCCTGTATCCCATCGTTTGGTTCGTCAATTTATTTGTTAACCTATTACTCCGCATAGTCGGTGTCGATGTCAAAAAAAACCGCCATGACGCACTCAATAAAGACGAATTAAAAAGCATTATTAGCGACGCAGAAAGCTTGATGCCTACCCGCTACCAAAAAATGCTGATGGGCATACTGGATCTCGAATCGGCGACTGTTGAAGACATCATGACTCCACGCAATGAAATTATCGGCGTAGACCTCGAGTTGCCGGTTGAAGACATCATTACCCGAATAAAAACCAGTCCGCATACCCGATTACCCGTCTACAAAACCAGCATCGACAGAATTATCGGTTTTATACATTTACGGAAAATACTCGCACTGCTTAACCAGGAAGATTTTGACAAGCAAACCATCATAAATCTCCTGGACAAGCCATCGTTCATACCGGAGAGCACCCCGGTGCATAACCAAATGCATCGCTTTAAACATGAAAAAATCCGCATAGGCCTGGTAGTCGATGAATATGGCGACGTGCAGGGCTTGGTTACACTGGACGATTTACTACAGGAAATCGTAGGTGAACTGATCACCGACGATGTCGCCGTAAGAACGCAAAGCGACGGCAGCTACCTGGTTGACGCCAATATTACCATCAGGGAATTAAACCGCGTTACTCAATGGTCGCTTCCTACGGAGGGCCCAAAGACACTCAACGGGCTTATCATCGAGTTTATGGAAACCATACCCGAAACCGGAACCAGTATCAGATTACATGAATACCTTTTGGAGATCATAAAACGGGATGAAAATAGCGTTAAACTGGTTAAATTCCTGCCGAGGAAATAAGCCTTTATCCCTGTTATAGTCAATTTCTTGAACAACTAAAATAATACCGTCTATAATCAAGGTTCGTTTAAAGATGCGCTACCAATCCAATGGCAAAACTCACTGTTTTTTTTAAAGATAAAGCTATCCATTCGGGCCTGTTTGAACACGGTATTGTGCGTATCGGACGCGATGAAACCAATGATTTAACCATTGACAGCCTGGCAGTCGCCCCGGCTCACGCCGTCATCATTATTCGTGCCGACGACTGCACTATCAAGCAACTCAACGATGAATTCCCGTTAATCGTCAACGGCAAAAAAACCAAAACTTGCAATCTCAATAACAACGACACCATATCAATGGGAAAGCATGACATCATTTTCAATACCGCAGAATTTGTAGAATCTCCCGCCTTCAATAGCCTCATTGACGAAGACGTAAAATCGCTTAATCAGGAAATTGACAGTGAATTACGCATTCCTGCCGCTAATTTGCAAATTATGAACGGCAGCAATATTGGCAAGATTCTGCAATTAAAAAAAGCCATGACGCGGCTGGGTCATGACGGAAACGGCATTATCGTAATATCGAAGAGAAGAGAGGGTTATTTCGTTTCCGTATTGGAAAATAGCGGCACGATAACGGTAAACAATGAACCTTTAAACGATAAATCATTAAAATTAAACACGAATGATGTGCTGGTTATTGACAACACATCCCTGCAATTCTTTTTGAATTAAATCCATGCATCCAACAGAAAACAACGATAACCGCCATTTTCACCGCATTCTCTATACGGCAGAAGCTATTTTAAGCTGCGAAGAAAAGACCTGGCACTGCGAAATCATTGACCTGTCCTTAAAAGGCTGTTTATTACGTTTTGAACTTCCCTGGGAAGAAGATCCGGAAAAACTCTACACCCTCGCATTACGATTGTCCGAACAGGTCCAAATAAAAATGGAACTCACTGCAACGCATGTTGTAGGCAATAAGGTCGGTTTTAAATGTGAGCATATCGATATAGACAGCATTTCCGAATTACGTCGACTGGTTGAACTTAACCTTGGCAGCAGCGCCTTACTGGAACGGGATTTATTGGCGTTAATCGAATAGCGTAGATGAGTCACAAACTTAAAAAGCAACTACATCACCTTAAAGATTCTCCATAATTGATTATTTGGAGTCAATCAAAGCCTAGCCGGCGCTGGAATAAGGTTCCCGCCAAATCCTTGCATCAGCGGGAACACCTTATGCCTATCATTAAAATATTGCATACCCTGTTGTAACAAACACTCCCAACCTTTCTGCATGCGCTGATTGAGTCAGCATCGGCTTGGCGCGTCTTTGTCAATTACACCATTCGGGAGGACGCTATGGAATTCTGCGTTTATCATAGCGACCGAATCCGGACCTCGCACCCTGCTCTTCCGTTAGGCAAAAGGCCTGAACCGGAATTATAGCCAGGCAGATTCTCTGTATGGCCCCGTGCAATCATATCCCCATTCATAACTGTCCGTTATTTCGACTAAACAGGGAAAACGCGGTCAAGCCTTGTACACCATTAGTTACCCAGTTTTAGACTGGCTTTTCCGCATTTAAAGATGAAAGAAGCAAATTCTAAAAATCAATTGTTTCCATAAAAGAAACTATTAATTAATAACTACTGATATTGTCAACCAATATGTACGTATGTATAGTGTACCCAACGTTGATTACTTCTTACCCACAAAATAGCAAAGGAGCTTTAAAATGACTGATTTTCAAAGAGATATTTTAATAGGGCTGATGTTTGTCGTTGGTATTTTAGGCTTTCTTTCCGGCGAATTCATTGTTTCAACAATCACATTTGCAACGGCCGCTATATTCAGCAATATAGTTTTGAGCCGCAGATTGCTCGGCTAAAGTTTTTTTCCACCTCTTGGTATCCTACCTCAAACAGCATCTCTCCTGTTTGACTTCTCACTCCCGGCGCTAAACCGCACCGGGAGTTTTTTTTGCCTTATTTTTTACACCTGCTCAGCAAATTAGCCCGCCAACACCGCCTTCACGATAACGAATTTCGAGTTGGATGCGATGACCGAATGCGCACCAAAAAGACGATCAAGGTAGCTGTGATAATCCAGATGCCGATTGCCAATCACCCACAACTCGCCGCCTTTACGCAATACTCTGCGCGACTGTTTGAATAAACTGACGGCAATTTGGTCGCCTACCGTATTTTGCTGGTGAAACGGCGGATTGCAAAGAATCAGGTCGGCCGACTCTGACTCAACCCCCATTAATCCGTCGCCGACCCGAAAACTCGCCTCGCGCTGTTCTCCAAAAGCACGCTGAAAGTTATCCTTGGCCGATGCTACCGCCATAAAAGACTCATCGACAAAATGCACGGTCGCCGCAGGACAGCGTTCGGCGGCGATTAAACCGACCAGACCGTTACCGCATCCCAAGTCGATAATGTCGCAGGCATCCTGTCGAGCCGGAAGATGCTGGAGAAAAAAGCGCGTACCTATATCAAGACTGTCGCGCGAAAATACATTGGCATGGTTGCTGATCAGGTGCTCGGTATTTTCAAGCTGGTAACAAACCGGATAAGGACTGGGCGGCACAGCCAGCGCGGCATCGGGCGATGCAAAAATCAGCCGCGCCTTTTTTTTTGCCAGCGAGGTCGTCGTCGGCCCGACCAAACGTTCCAGTAGCTTCCAAACCGAGGACGGCAGGGTTTTGATCATGCCCGCAATAATAACCTGGGTTGAAGCGGTTAAATGCGGATGCAAGCGTATCAATTGGTCTTCCAACAAGGCCAGGGTCTTGGGCACCTTAATCAGCACCCAATCAAATACCCCCTCCGGCATTTCAAGACTGTTCAGCAAACTGACGCTGTGCTCAGGCAAGCCGTTTGCGGCAAGATTGAGCCGCGTGGCCTGTTGCGACAAAAAGGAATCCGATATGGCGTAAGGCCGGAAGGCGCTCAGCGCTACGGCCAAAGCGCCGAAACTGTCATTCACTATCAAAACCCGCGCACCATCCGGTAGCTTTGGCTGTTCTGCAAGCGTTTCGAGCAGATATTCATCCGCCGCGTCCCAGGCGCGCAGCAATTCTCGCGGTCGTTTTGGCAGCCGGTTTAATTCAAATTCACCTTGGGCAACGCTTAATCGAACAGACATGACTCAAGCGCGAGACATGAATTTTTTTGTTTCGGTATTGATCTTAATCAACTCATCAGTCTCCAGATATTCGGGCACCTGAACCTCCAGTCCGGTGGTCAATCTGGCCGTTTTGGTGCGCCCTGACGCCGTCGCTCCTTTAATAGCCGGAGCGGTCTCCACTATCGCCATCACTACGGAACTCGGCAATTCAATACCCAGTACCGCATCGTCCACCAACAAAGCCACTATGCCTTCAAGCCCTTCGGTCAAATAGTCGATTTGGTCTTCCAAATCATCGCTGCTTAAAGTGTACTGGGTGTAATCTTCCATATTCATGAAGATATAACTATCTCCATCTACATAAGAAAACTGCACTTTGGCGCGCACCAAATCGGCATCCTTAAAGAAATCATCCCCCTTTAAAGACTCATCCAGTTTTTGGCCGGTTTTAAGATTGGTAAAACGGATTTTATACAAGGTTGACGCGCCACGGGACGATGGACTTTTAGCGTCAACCTGCTTAACCGCATGCGGTATGCCGTTTATTTCAACCACCATGCCTCTTTTTAAATCACTAGCCTTTGCCACTCCAACTTCCTCTCGATTAAACTTGCCGACGAAACGCAGCAAGGGTTTATATTTAAGTGAGCTAAGCCACCATCAAGCGCCATTATATCGTAAAATCTGCACTTAAAGCCGCCCGCTACGGGAATTTGGCTAGCCGAACGCCGTATGGCATTTATTAACCCGTGATAAATTAAAAACCATGTCAGATAAAAAACACACCCTCGGTTTCATCGGTATCGGCCTGATGGGCAAGCCGATGACTTTGCGTTTGCTGGATGCAGGCTTTAGCGTCAATGTCTGGAACCGCAGCCCTGAAAAGCTCCAGCCGGTCACTGATGCAGGAGCCAAAGCCTGCTCATGCGTTGCCGAATTAGTCCGAGCCTCAGAAGTGATTATCCTGTGCTTGGCCGATACGGCGGTCGTAGAGTCGATTGTTCGCAATGAGGTTGCGACAAACGGCGCTGAAGGCAAGTTGCTGATCGACTTATCCAGCATCCACCCGGAAAACACCCGGCAACTGGCAGCGCTGCTGCATAAAAAATGCGCCATGGGCTGGGTCGATGCGCCGGTTTCCGGCGGCGTTGCCGGTGCCGAACTTGGTAACCTGGCGATTATGGCGGGCGGCAGTGCGGAAAATATCGCAGTTGCCCGGCTCGTCCTGGCCCCGCTATACAAGCAATTAACCCACATGGGCGAAGTGGGCAGCGGCCAGATCACCAAGATCTGCAACCAGATGATAGTCAGTTGCAATGTGCTGGTGATCGCCGAAATGATGGCGCTGGCCAAACAGGCCGGTGTTGATGCACAGCAAATACCCACCGCGCTGGCTGGTGGCTTTGCCGATTCCAAACCCTTGCAAATATCCGGCGCTGAAATGGCGACCGAAACCTTCGAGCCGGTCAAGTGGCGGGTTAAAACCCTGCTGAAGGATTTGAACATGGCGGTCGATTTGTCCGTTAAACAAGGCAACGCCGTCCCCATGTCCGCCCTGGCCGCGCAGCTGATGCAACTGCACGGCAGCCACGGTTACCTGGAACAAGACCCCGCCACTTTAATCAAACTCTACACAAAAACCGATGCTTAACTTTACCGCCAATCTGAGCCTGCTGTTTACCGAAGTAGCGCTTATCGATCGCTTCAACGCCGCCAAGCAAGCCGGATTTAACGCCGTTGAAATTCAGTTTCCTTACGACTTAAGTGCAGCCGCCATAAAAGGCAAGCTGGACGAATACGACTTAAAACTGGTTTTGTTTAATGTAGACGCCGCCGATTTGTTGCAGGGCGGCGAAGGGCTTGCCTGCGTGCCTGAAAAACGCAATCAGTTCAGGCTGGCCGTCGCTCAGACCGTCGACTACGCAGAACTGTTAAAGCCGGAAGCAATCAATGTCTTGCCGGGGCGCTGTCTGGATAAAAGCCGCCTGGAGCACTATCTGGGAACCTTTAAGGAAAACCTGTGTTTCGCCATTGAGGCTTTTTCGCCGTTGGGCATCAAAACAGTGTTTGAAGCGGTTAATACTCACGATATGCCGGGATTTATCGTCCATAGCGAATCGCAAATGCTCAGCGTGTTGGCTCAGCTTAACCGCCCCGAACTGTTTATGCAGTACGATATTTATCACATGCAAATGATGGGTGAAGAACCCGAGAAGTTTATTGCTGAACATGCCGATAAAATCGGCCATATCCAGTTTGCCGATTGCCCCGGACGGGGGCAGCCCGGTACGGGACGAATTGATTTTGACCGGATGTTTTCAGTCATTGAGAAATCGGGTTATTCGGGATGGATCGGGGCGGAATACAAACCGGTTGGAACAACGCTTGAAAGCTTGGATTGGTTAACGCCCTATGCATCAACTTAAACGAAAGGTATTTAATAGAACGCAGATGAATATGATGAGCACAAATAATTCAAGAAAAATCTTACTTAATCATAATTATCCGCATCATCCGCGTTCCATTTTTTAATTCAAACTAGCCTATCAATTTCAAATACTTCTGATACAGACTTTCCTTGTCCTCAACATGCTTGGCATCTTTATCGATGCAATCGACCGGACAAACTTCCATGCATTGCGGCAGATCATGATGGCCTACGCACTCGGTACACAAGTCAGGATTAATGATATAAATATCATCGCCTTGAGAAATCGCACCATTCGGGCATTCCGGCTCACAAACATCACAATTGATGCATTCTTCATTAATAATAAGGGCCATACAAACTCCTACACACTACAACACGGATGAGCAATTAATCTTGCTCAACCAAATAAACTCAAACACTTCTTATACAAACTGTCTTTGACTCCATGGATACCCTCATTGGGGCAAACCGCTTCACATAAAGGTTCGCCATAACGCTCCTTGCATTCGGTACACAAGGCGGGATTTATAACATAAGCATCCTCAGTCTGAAAAATAGCCTCATTCGGACACTCAGGCTCGCAAACGCCGCAGCGGGCGCATTTATCTTCATTAATAACCAGGGCCATACTTTACTCGGACCTGAATTTGTTAATTAAACATTGATGAACAATATCAGGAACAAAACAGGACACGTCGCCGTTCAGCTGTGCAATTTCACGGATCATGCTCGAAGAAATAAATTCATATTGTTCGGCCGGGGTTAGAAACACGGTCTCCAATTCCGGCGCCAGGCGCCGGTTCATTCCAGCCAGCTGAAACTCGTATTCAAAATCGGATACCGCCCTCAACCCTCGCAAAATCACATTGGCTCCCTGCTGTTTTGCGCACTCAACCAGCAAGTTATCAAAGCCGATCACCGCCACATTGGAAAAATCCGAAGTAACCGCCCTAACCAAATCCACCCGTTCATCCAGGGAAAACAGCGGGGTTTTGCCCCTGTTCACCGCCACGGCGACAACCACTTTGTGATAAAGCCTGGACGCTCTGGCAATCAGATCCAAATGCCCATTGGTAATAGGATCAAAGGTACCCGGATAAATTGCAGTGGTTTGCATAGTGTGTGATTTTCAAAAAAATCGGCAATTCTATACTAAGAAACAGGTTTAAAATACTTATTTAAATAATATAGGGCCGAACTGACAAACTAGAAATAAATATTTGTAATCATAACCTGACATCATTCAATCCGCTCGAATAAATGATAGCCGACTTCGCCCGCACTTTTGCTTTTCAGCTGCCGCCAGTTTTCGGGCATTCCGGAAAAATCAAAATGCCGTTCCGTTTCAACATAAATCTTGGCATGTTTAGCCAGCCAGCCGTTATCTTCCAGCAGCCTACAGGTTTGAATCACCAGGTTCAGGCCGAATGGCGGATCGAGAAACACCACGTCAAAGGCTGTAGCCTCTCCCTCCAGATAGCGTAAGACATCACTTTGCACAACTTTTATCCGGTCATCGGCAGACAGCGCAAGGGCATTGTCCTTTAAACTGCGGCAGGCCTGGGCATTGCTTTCCACCTGGATGACCGACTTTGCGCCTCTTGAAGCGGCTTCAAAACCCAAAGCCCCGCTACCCGCATACAAATCCAGACACCGTTTGCCGAAAATTTCATACTGCAACCAGTTGAACACCGTTTCCCTGACTCTGGCGGGCGTGGGCCTTAATCCCGGCGCATCGACAAAACTTAACTGCCGACTGCGCCAGTCCCCACCGATAATTCTGAGCTTATTTTTCACTCTTCTTGTCGCTCCCGCCCAGAGTGATGGTTTGCATTAACTGCGGGACGACACGGCGTTTGAAAGCGTCTTTTATCGATGCGGTCGTCACCTTCTCGACGTTTTGCTGGAAGGTATCCAGATAATCCAGCGGCATTTCGTAAAAGCCGATCATGGACACGTAGCTGGCCAGTTTCTTATTGGTATCGAAACGCATCGCAAAACCGCCGGTAATATTTTTCTTGGCGGCAATCAGCTCAGCTTCCGTAGGTCCTTGCGCAATAAAATCGGCCAGGGTTTTATTCAGCACTTCCAGCGCCTGCCCGGTTTGATCGTTACGGGTTTGCAGGCTGATCGTAAACGGCCCTTTCTTGAACATCGGCGCAAACGAACTGCTTGCGCCATAGGCCAATCCGCGTTTTTCCCTGACTTCCTCAAACAGTTTGGACACGAGGCCGCCGCCGCCCAGAATATGGTTGCCGACATACAGCGCAAAATAATCGGGATCCTTACGGTAGGTGCCGGGCATCCCGACCAGGACATGAGTTTGTGTTGAAGGAAATTCAATATGCTGCTTGCCCGCTTTCACCGGCATGACCACTTCCGGCAAGGGTTCCGGCTTTTGGCCTACCGGCAAGCCGGAGACCAAAGTCTCGGCGGTGTGCTCCGCCTGTTGCCTGGACAAGTCGCCGACAATCACCACCATCGCATTGGCGGCGACATAATATTTCTGATAGAAGCTGCGCAAATCTGCCGCCTCAAAACCGGACACCGTGACGATCTCGCCGGAAGCCGGATGCCCGTAGGGATGCTCGCCGTACAAGGCCTTATAGTAGGCAATGCTGGCCAGCTCGGCTGGCGATTCTTCCTGTTGCTTTAAACCGGCCAAGGTCCGGTTTTTTTCCCGTTGAAAATCGGCTTCATTAAAACTCGGGTTGGTCAAAATGACTTGCATGGTCTCCAGCGCTTTATCGAATAACGGTTTATCCGTTAAGGTGCGCAACGAAACGGAAGCCATATCGATGGAAATACTGGAGCCGAATTGCGCACCGACGCTTTCAAAGCGTCGGGCGATTTGATCGGCATTCCACTGCCCTGCCCCGGTATCGAGCAATCCGGACGTTAATGCAGACAGGCCGAACTGGTAGCCGTCACGCGCGCTGCCCGCATCGAAAGCGACCTGTATATCCACCATCGGCAGGCCTTCGGTATGCACATAATAAACCCGGCTGCCCTGCGCCGTTTGCCAGTGTTCGATTTTTGCAGCGGCCTGCGCCGAGGTGCAAAAAAAGCCGGCCAGCAACATAAAGCTGAGTTGAGCAGCTTGTCTGCTCAAACGAAACTTATGCCCTTTGGGTATAAAACTTAACAGACGAATACGCATTATCTAACTCCTTTTGTTGTCTTGGTCTCGGTGAGATTGCCGGTGATCGGCAAGGGCTCCAGATAAGCGACACTCAATTTATCTTCGATTAAATATTTGCGCGCCACATCACGCACCTGTTCGGCGGTAACCTGATTGACCTTCTCGACATACTCATCGGCTACTTTCCAGCTCAGGCCGACGGTTTCCAGCATACCCAACTGCATGGCCTGATAAAAACCGGAATCCCGCTCGTAAACCGCTTTGGCTAGGACCTGCGCCTTGATGCGCTGCAATTCATCCTTATCGACCAGGTTGATTTGCAACTTGGTAATCTCATCCTTCAATGCGCTTTCCAGATTCCAGACCGTTTTCCCTTCGGCGGGCGTCGCTTCCAGCGTAAACAATTCCGGCAATCTTGAAGTCAGGCTGTAACCGGCTCCGACAGAAACGGCTATTTGCTTGCCGCGCACCAGTCCCGATTCCAATCTGGCGCTGCTGCCGCCGTCCAACACACCGGCCAATACTTCCAGCGCATAGGCTTCCCACTCATGTTCGGCTGCTTTCAATACCGGAACCTTGTAGCCCATGACCAAGTAAGGCAGTTTTGCCGGTAATTTGATGGTCATCTTCCGAACACCCAGCTGTTCGACTTCAGCCTGCGGTTTTAGCGGTTTAAGATCGCTGGGCTTAAGCGGGCCGAAGTATTTTTCCGCCAGCGCGAACACGGCTTTGGGTTCCACATCGCCCACTACCACCAGCGTCGCATTATTGGGCGCATACCAACGCTGATACCAGGCCTGAAGGTCTTCAACCTTGTAATTTTCAATATCCGAAGGCCAACCGATCACAGGATTTTTATACGGACTGTTGGTATAAGCCATCGCATTAAAATGTTCCTGCATTTTTGCCTGCGGATTATCGTCCGTGCGCATCCTTCGCTCTTCGGTCACCACTTGCAGCTCCTTTTTCAACTCATCCGGTAACAGATGCAAATTACGCATTCTGTCGGCTTCCAGTTCAAAACTGACCGCCAGCCTGGAAGCTTCCATCGTCTGGAAATAGGCCGTGTAATCCGTTCCGGTAAAGGCGTTCTCCTCGCCGCCGTTTTCGGCAACGATGCGGGAGAACTCACCGGCGGCATGCTTGTCAGTGCCTTTGAACATCATGTGTTCCAGCATGTGCGAAATGCCGGTAATACCGCCCGGTTCATAACTTGAACCCACCTTGTACCAGACCTGGGACACCGCAATCGGAGACCGGTGATCCTCCTTGACCAGCACTTTCAACCCGTTCCCCAACACATGCTCCGACACTTTAGTCGGGGCGGCGCTGCTGGCAAAAACCGGTAGCCACAGCAATGCGGCGCATAGTAATCGTTTATTCATAAACTCCCTCTTGGGTCAATGTTAAGAACTTATATTTCTAAAAACGGCAATAATCCACGAAAAGCACTAAATCAACTAATAGTAAGTTACTCACCTGGACTCACAGCTGAGTTGTTACTGGATATTAAAACCAAGCTGCCGATGATGTTTTATGCTGAACAGTACTATTTCCTGGCTATCCAGCCAATACAGCACAAGGTAATCTTTGCTCAGGTACTTCCGGATACTGGCATCATCAGGAATTCTGGATTTAATTTTCTGTAGCAGCATCGTGCTTTCGACAGAACCCTGCGGTTCTGCAAGAAAGTCTTTGCCCAGCAAGGGGAAGTGTTGCAGATTAGGAATGATGGTATCAAAAAGCTGATCCAGCAATACTTCAAATTGCCTTGGTTGCTCGATTTTTTTAAACAAACATTCGATGTCATCAAGGTTACGTTCAAAATTGGCAGTTACCCTTATCTTGAGCTGTGCCGACATCTTCACCGGCCATATTTTTCTTGAAGTGCAGATACATCAAGCAATCGGTTTGCATCACGATCATCTAAACCTTGCTCTACTTCCTGCATCAGCAACAGATGAATATGTTCCTGTTCAAGTTTGTGATAATAATCCAGTTTTTTTGCTGCAACCAAAGCAATGTAGCTTTCGCCATTACGGGTGATAATTTTTTCCGCACCGGCACAAACATTTTCAGCGAGTTCGGTAAACCGTGCCCTGACTTGGCCGAAAGGGATAATATCTTCACTGGAGAATGCCATAATAACCGCCTTTAACTAATATTTTAATGATTACGTTAATGTATATCCGCGTTATTGACTTGTCAACGTTTAGAAAAATGGTTTTTGTGTATACTGCACAAACTTAAAATTCGCGATAACTTCCATTCCACGCTGGATAATAAACTTTCAACCGAACCCAAGGACTAACCCATGTCAGACGTTAAAATTTATGACATAAAACCGGAAATAGCGGCCAATGCACACATTACCGCTGAATCTTATAAAGCCCTGTATCAGCGTTCCATCGCCGAACCGGAAGCTTTCTGGGCTGAACAGGCCGAACAGTTCCTGGACTGGAGCAAGCCTTGGGATAAGGTCATGGACTGCGATTTCAAGACCGGCCACATCCGCTGGTTCGAAGGCGGAAAACTCAACGTCAGCGTCAATTGCCTGGATCGCCACCTTGCCACCCGCGCCGATCAAGTCGCGATTATCTGGGAAGGCGACAATCCGGCGCAGGACAAAAAAATCACTTACCGGCAATTGCACGAACAAGTCTGCAAGTTTGCCAATGTGCTAAAAACGCAAGGCGTCAACAAAGGCGATCGCGTCTGCATCTACCTGCCGATGATTAGCGAGGCGGCAGCGGTGATGCTGGCCTGCACCCGCATCGGCGCGGTGCATTCAATCGTATTCGGCGGCTTTTCCGCCGAGGCGTTAAAAGACCGGATTTTGGATGCCGATTGCCGGTTTCTGGTCTGCGCCGACGAAGGCCACCGCGGCGGCAAGATCGTGCCCATCAAAGCCAACGCCGATGAAGCCGCCGCAGCCTGCCCGAATCTTGAAAAAGTCATCGTCATCAAAAACACCGGCAATGCCGTAGACTGGCACGAACAGCGCGATGTCTGGTATCACGACGCAATGGCAACCGCATCACCGAAATGCCCGGCCGAAGCCATGGACGCCGAAGATCCGTTGTTTATCCTGTACACCTCAGGTTCCACCGGCAAACCCAAAGGGGTTTTGCACACGACCGGCGGTTATCTGTTGTACACGGCCATGACCCACAAATACGTGTTCGACTACCACGATGGCGACATTTACTGGTGTACCGCCGACATCGGCTGGGTGACCGGCCATTCCTACATGATCTACGGCCCGTTATGCAACGGCGCCACCACCTTGATGTTTGAAGGCGTACCGACGTATCCCGACGCCGGCCGCTTCTGGCAGATAATCGACAAACATCAGGTCAACATCTTCTACACCGCCCCGACCGCGATCCGCGCACTGATGGCGCAGGGCGATGAATTTGTCGAACGCTGCTCGCGGCGCAGTTTAAGGGTACTCGGCAGCGTCGGCGAACCGATTAACCCGGAAGCCTGGGAATGGTATTACCATGTGGTCGGCGACGGTCGCTGCCCGGTCGTCGACACCTGGTGGCAAACCGAAACCGGCGGCATCTTAATCACCCCGTTGCCCGGCGCGATAGCCTTAAAACCCGGTTCCGCCACCCTGCCCTTCTTCGGCATCAAGCCAGAGATCATGGACAACGAAGGCCGAGTCAGGGAGGGCGCTGCCGAAGGTATTTTAGTCATCAGCCGCTCCTGGCCGGGACAAGCCCGCTCCGTTTTCGGCGACCATCAGCGTTTTATCGACACCTATTTTAAAAACTACCCCGGCTATTATTTTACCGGCGACGGCGCGCGCCGCGATGAAGACGGCTATTTCTGGATTACCGGGCGGGTTGACGATGTGATCAATGTCTCCGGTCACCGCATGGGCACGGCGGAAATCGAAAGCGCGCTGGTGCTGCATGAACATGTCGCCGAAGCGGCGGTGGTCGGCTATCCGCATGATATTAAGGGACAAGGCATCTACGCGTATGTGACCTTGAATGTCGGCATTGAGCCTTCCGAAGAACTGCGCAAAGAACTGATCGAACTGGTCAAGAAAGAAATCGGCCCGATTGCCCACCCGGATATTATCCAATGGGCGCCGGGACTACCCAAAACCCGTTCCGGTAAAATCATGCGCCGTATTTTGCGTAAAGTGGCGTCCAATGAAATCGGCAGTCTGGGCGACACCTCCACGCTGGCCGACCCGGCCGTGGTTGACGATATTATTGAGCATCGGGCTAATAAATAACTGCTGTTACGTAAACCACAAAAAACACCACGAAGACACGAAGAACACGAAGAAAAATATAAACTTCGTGTTCTTCGTGTCTCGGCAACAGCTCCTGCGTCGCCTAAAGCACCTACTGTTGGTGCTCTACCTCCTGCATAACCCACAGGGATGTGGGGAATGCAGAGAAATGACAGGATCATTTCCTGTCCATGCAGTCGTTCGTGGTGAATATTTCTTAGCTATTCCTTAACACCCGTTAATCAATCAGGCCCCCCGCTTACAAAAAACAATCAATGAATATCATCTTTAGAGAATACAGCCGAGTCGTATGGCAGAAGAAATGGTTTTTCCTGCTGGCCTTATTCGCATTGGCTTCCGCCATGACCCTGGACTTATCGGCGCCGATTTATTACAAGAACATCGCCAACGGACTGGCCGAGCCTTATTCGGATGCAACGCTGGCACTAATGCTGGACAACCTGAAACAGGTCGCAATTATTTATGCGGGCATCTGGCTGTCATGGCGGTTGCTTGAAATCGCTATTATTCCACTCGATGGCGGCGGCGTTAATCTGCTGGAAAAGCGGTGTTTCGAGGTGCTTAAAAAACAAAAATACGTCTTTTTCGAAAACAGTTTTTCCGGCAGCCTGATCAAGCAGGCCAACCGCTTCTCGCGTTCTTTTGAAATTATTATGGACTGGTTCCTGTTCCAGTTTTTCATGAACATTGTGGCGATAGGCATTGCATTTGCGATTTTCTACCAGCAACAGCCTGAATTCGCCTGCTATTTCCTGATCTGGGTCACGCTCTTTGTGACCTGGAATATCGTCTACTCGGTATGGAAACTGCGTTTTGATAAAGCCGTTGCCCAAGCCGACTCAACAGTCGGCGGCGCGTATTCGGATGCGATCAGCAATATTTTCGTCGTCAAAAGCTTTGCGATGGAAGCCATCGAGCAGGCGCGCATCAATCAGGCATCGGATTTTGTTTACCGAAAGAAAAAAATCGCCTGGATATTAATGTTTTTTTCCTTCGCCGTACAAGGCTTGATGACCTTCGGTATGGAATTGCTGCTGGTTTATTTGATGATCCAAAACTGGAAAACCGGCAATTTTCAGGTCGGCGAGTTTGTGTTGTTTCAATCGATCATGATCATGCTAATCCAGCGTTTATGGGAGTTCGGGCGCAATTTCAGGAACTTTTTCACCGCCCTGGCCGATGCCTCCGAAATGGCCGATGTGTTCAGACAGGAAGATGTCGAAGTCGATCCCGCCAATACCCAAGCACTGACCATCACCCACGGCGCCATCGACTTTAACAACATCTGCTTTACCTATAATGAAGAAAACTCGCGTCAAACCCAACTGTTTGAGAACTTCTCCCTGCACATCAAAGCCGGTGAAAAAGTCGCACTGGTCGGCCAATCCGGCTCCGGGAAATCGTCGTTAACCAAACTGTTATTCCGCTTTCTCGACCCCCAAACAGGCAGTATCCGCTTTGACGGCTTGGATGCAAAAGCCTTTACGCTGAATTCATTGCGCCAACAAATATCCATGGTGCCGCAGCAACCGGATCTGTTTCATCGCTCGATACGGGACAACATCACGCTGGGCGCGGATATTTCGGAAGCGCAGTTGCTTGATGTCGCCGCAAAATCCCACTGCCTTGAGTTTATCAAGGATTTGCCCGACCAATTCGACACGCTGGTCGGCGAACGCGGCGTCAAGCTTTCCGGCGGCGAAAGACAACGCATCGCCATTGCCCGCGCCTTTCTGGAAAATGCGCCGATTGTGGTTCTGGATGAAGCCACCAGCGCGCTGGATTCAATCACCGAACAACAGCTCCAAACCGCTATTTTCGAGTTGATTAAAAATAAAACGACGCTGGTGATTGCCCATCGCCTTTCTACCATTTTAAGCATGGACCGGATTATCGTACTGGAAAAAGGCAAAATCATAGAACAAGGCACGCATCCACAATTGCTGGCTAAACAAGGCAAATACTACGCCATGTGGCAACATCAAAGCGGCGCTTTCCTGGTTGAATAGAGCAACTGCGGATTTCACCGCAGTATTTTTATTTGCTCGCTAAACCACTATATATTGTGCTATTCTTTAAAACAATCACTACATATCGATAACCGGCCTTAACAGGCCAGTCTTTAATTTCCACTACTAACAGGGACATCCCAATGTCGGCAAAGCTACATGTCATCCCCAGCACCGTGACCGAAATACCTTTTCAGGACGCTTCAATGGATATTTGGGACACCAAATATCGTTTAAAAACCAAAGACGGCGTCGCTATTGACAGCACCATCGATGAAACCTACCAACGGGTGGCCAAAGCCATTTCCGCCGTAGAAAAGGGCAAAACCAAACAGGAGCAATGCTACAAAGATTTCCTGTGGGCCTTGCGCCAAGGCGCTATTCCGGCAGGACGGATTACCTCCAATGCCGGCGCGCTGGAACACAAACCGGCCACGTCGACTATTAACTGCACCGTATCCGGCACCATCGCCGATTCCATGGACGATATTCTGGGCAAGGTACATGAAGCCGGACTCACCCTGAAAGCCGGTTGCGGTATCGGTTACGAATTCTCGACCTTGCGCCCTAAAAACGCTTATGTCTCCGGTGCCGGCGCTTATACTTCCGGCCCGCTGTCGTTCATGGACATCTACGACAAGATGTGTTTTACCGTGTCGTCCGCAGGCGGCAGACGCGGCGCGCAAATGGCGACTTTCGATGTCGGCCATCCCGATGTCGTCGAATTTATCCGCGCCAAACGCGAAGACGGACGCCTGCGCCAATTTAACCTGTCGCTGCTGATCACTTCCGAATTCGTTGAAGCGGTAAAAAACGACAAGCCTTGGTCGCTGTCATTTCCGGTCACCGAAAAAGAAGTCAAACTCGATAACCTGGACTTGACCGACGACAAACTCATCATCTGGCGCGACCTGCCCTACATCGACGGTTATATCCTTAACGACGACGGCATGGTCGCCTGCAAAATCAGCAAAACCATGCCTGCGCGCCGCCTGTGGGACATCATCATGAGCTCGACTTACGACTATGCCGAACCGGGATTCATCCTGATCGACAAAGTCAACGAGATGAACAACAACTGGTTTTGCGAGAAAATCCGCGCGACCAATCCTTGCGGCGAGCAACCGTTGCCGCCTTACGGTTCGTGTCTTCTCGGCTCGATCAACCTGACCCGCTTCGTCAAAAAACCGTTCACCAACGACGCGCATTTCGACTGGGACAATTACCGCAAAGCCATCAAGATTTTCACCCGCATGCTGGACAACGTCGTTGAAATCAACGGCCTGCCCCTGGCGCAGCAACGCGAAGAAATTCTCACCAAACGCCGCCACGGCATGGGCTATCTGGGACTCGGCTCAACCGTCACCATGATGGGCATGAAATACGGCGATGCACAGTCGCTGGAATTTACCGAAGAAGTGACCAAGGTACTGGCCGTGGAAGGCTGGAAAGCGGGACTGGCGCTGGCCAAAGAAAAAGGCCCGGCGCCGATCATGGAGCAAATGTTTAGCGTCACCGGCGAAATGCTGCATAAACGCCCGGAAATGATTGCCGATGGTTATAAAGTCGGCGACCGTGTGCCCGGAAAACTGCTGCATACCAAATACAGCCGCTATATGCAGCAAGTGGCCCAGGAAGAACCCGGACTGGTGGCGGAGCTGATTGAAACCGGCGCTCGTTTTACCCATCACAGCTCCATTGCCCCAACCGGCACCATTTCGCTGTCACTGGCCAATAACGCCAGCAACGGCATAGAGCCGAGCTTTGCGCACCATTACTCGCGCAACGTGATCCGCGCCGGTAAAAAATCCAAGGAAAAAATAGACGTATTTTCCTTTGAGCTGCTGGCTTACCGCGAAATGGTCAATGCCGACGCCATGCCTTACAGCGATGATCCTGAACAAAAATTGCCGGATTATTTCATAGCGGCCGATGACGTGACCCCAAAACAGCATGTCGATATTCAGGCGGCGGCGCAAAAATGGATCGATTCGTCGATCTCCAAAACCGCCAACGTACCGACCGATTACCCTTATGAAGACTTCAAGTCTATTTATGAGTATGCCTACGACAAAGGCCTGAAAGGCTGCACCACGTTCCGTTTTAATCCCGAAGTCTTCCAGGGCGTATTGGTTAAGGAATCGGATCTTGAAAACACCACCTACCAGTTCACGCTGGAAGACGGCCACGTGGTGGAATTTAAAGGCAACGAAGACGTGGAATACGATGGCGAAATCCACAGCGCCGCTAACCTGTTCGATGCCTTGAAAGAAGGCTACTACGGAAAATTCTGATGGCGCACGAAGACATGACACAAAACATCAGTACAAAAGCGCTGCCTTCAGAACAAGGCTCAGCAACAATGATCGAGACTACAGACATGACACATAAAATCACCAAAAAAATCGTCGGCTACAAAGTCCTGACCAAAGACGATGTCGAACCGGTCAAGCAAGAGCCGGAACAACCATCGCTGGAAAGCATGAACGAAAACCTCGCGCGCCCGGAAGTGCTGCTCGGTTCCACTTACAAGATCAAAACGCCGCAGTCGGAGCATGCGCTGTACATCACCATCAACGACATGATCCTGAACGCCGGAACCGCCCACGAAGAGCGTCGGCCATACGAAATCTTCATCAACTCCAAAAACATGGAGCATTTCCAGTGGGTGTTGGCGCTGACCCGGCTAATCTCGGCGGTGTTCCGCAAAGGCGGCGATGCTTGCTTTTTGGTCGAAGAGATGAAAGCGGTATTCGACCCGCACGGCGGCTACTTCAAAAAAGGCGGCGTATTCATGCCGTCGCTGGTCGCCGAAATCGGCTACGCGATCGAATCGCATTTGAAGCACATCGGCATGATCAAACCGGAAAAAATGACCGATCACCAAAAGAATTTTCTTGATGAAAAGCGCAAGGAGTTTGAAGCCCAGCATGGGGAGTCGGAGGGACAGGCGTTTCCTGAGAAGGCCGTGCTTTGTAACAAGTGCAGCACCAAGGCGATGGTGTTGATGGATGGGTGTATGACTTGTTTGAATTGTGGGGAGAGTAAGTGCGGGTGATGGGAGTGGGCTAAAAATAAAATTGGATAATATTCTTCATTTGTATGTTATCCAGCTCCAGTTAATCACTAGTTATGCAGTCCATATCTAAAAGGAGACTATATGTCTTGGAAAATTAATTTACATAGCTCAACTATTGAGTATCAGTTGGGTGATGATTCTTTCTATACAGATGATATAAAACTGCTGGATGAGAAGTTTTATACCGAGCCAGGTGGGTATAAGGAGCCAGATGAAACTGTATGTGAGGCAACATATGAAGCAGATTCAGAACATGGAAAGTTCACTTGGAAAGTTACAGCGAGGTGCTCAGGGTTCGATACTGATGCCGTAATTGAGGAGGTTTGTGAAACAATAACTCCCGATCAATCTATAGAGGCAGATACACCCTCATTTTATATCGAGGATGAGGATGAGGCAGATGAACCCTCATTTTATATTGAGGATGAGGGGCCGTAGATTGGAGGGTGTCTTCAAGCGGCAATTTACTAATTAATTACATAGTCCCGTAGGCCGGAATAAGCCGGTTCGAGCGGCAGCGAAAACCGGTGTTTCCGGCAAACACCATCCCAATTCGCCGGAAACGCCACCTCGCGCTACGCGCTTGGATGGTCTTATTCCGGCCTACGCCTATTCCCTCCGAAAGCTTCGGCACTCGGCGCGGCAGATGGGATGAGGTTGTATGATGCATCGGGCGACCGAAAAAAGTGAACTATAGGCAAAAAACCCACGAGGAGAGTGTATGACCAAAGATGACGTAGCCCACTGGGCGCTGACACATCCCTTAGCGCCGATCCATGTGGATTGCGCTACCGCCGTGATGCTGAAAATTCTCGACGGCAAATGCAAAATGCGGACAGAGGAAAAGCGGGTAATGGAACTGCTTTACGACGAAGTGAAGACACAACCCGGCCATCTACTGGATACAGCACTCCACCTGTTGATTGCACAAGCCCGTGAGCATCCCGATGAAGCAACGAAAAACATTATCTACGAAAAACGCCTGCTGGCGGAAACGGCTATCTCCCGGCCCGTGATGAAAGGCTTTAAAGCCATGATCCGGCAGGAGGGCTTGCTCGTCGTTGCCGTGGACGGCGAAGAGGATACATCGGACGCTACATAAGAAATAGCAAATTCGGGGGCAGGTCTTTCTCGTTCCCACGCACTACGCTAATTGTTATACACGAGTATTTTAAAGCACGTCATTCCGGCAGGGATTGCCGGACCCGTTAGAGCGCGTAGCAAATCCACAACACAGGAATGTGAAACTGCCGGCTGGCACCTCGCGTTACTCAAACACCTGTTTCCTCGTTCCCACACACCGCGGAGATTATCAGGTTCAGCGATTGCTAGGCATCGCTATTGCAGGTCATCTTCATCAATATGAAATTTATGCAGCATTCGATGAGTTACAGGGGCGAGTACGATGCCCATTATTGCTATAAATACCAGCCCGCTAAAAAGCGCATACCCAGAAGCAAACATTTTTGCTCCAGTCGTAGCAAGCGAATTGACCGGCCCCATTCCCCCGAGAATCATAGACGCCTCTAAAAGAGAATCAACCCAATCAAATCCTGCTATCCAATGATAGCCTATGACACCAATAGATAAAGCAACTGCAATCAAGATGCCTGCCATCGCAACAGACGCTGCCATCCTTCTGACAAAAACTGATATCGGAGCAAGTTTTTCATATCTTCGTTCAAACATCTTAGCCTCGAATTACAATGTGTAACAAGAAATTATCTAGCTCGGTATAGCTTATACAGCAGACCCGGCTGAGCAACAACATTCCTCATTCCCACGTGCTACGTCACGGCCATTAAGTTAAGAAAAATATGTAACAAACAAATGTTAATCGAGAACTTTGTTCAATTTACATAAGCGTAAAAGTATTGTTTTCAATAGTATGCCCTTAACTTAATGGCAGTCCCGTAAGCCGGTTCGAGAGGCAGCTAAAACCGGTGTTTCCGGCAAACGCCTCCCCAATTCGCCGGAAACGCCACCTCGCGCTATGCGCTTGGATGGCCTTATTCCGGCCTACGCCTATTCCCGCAGTAAGCTCTGGTACGGTACTCGGCGCGGCATGCGGGATTAATCTTTTACCATCGGCAAATTTTCTTCGCCCCCACGCGACAATTCTCGTTCCCACGCGCTGCGTGGGAATGTAGTATAGGACGCGCTGTGTCCTGTATTTATATGGCCTATCTGTAGTTGGGTACATGGATCGTGACTCACGGCGTAGCGCGCCTTGACTGTATTCCCACGCAGCGCGTGGGAACGAGACAACAAAAAGGGCTGCACCCTTTTATTTTTATGGCTTTGATTGCTCAACTCAGGAGCAAAGGTGATACCGGCAGGTGATAATTCAGGATCGATCACAAAAGAAAAAAGAATTTAAAGCTTTTGAGATGTCAAAAGTAAAACGATTTAAAGCATTAAATAGCCCGGAAGCGTGGCTGGCGTTACTTAAACTGTCTACGGTCGATCGACAACAGCCACCTGAAACCAATTCCCTGTAGGCCTGAATAAACCTGTTTCCTCGCTCCCACCGGCTACGTAGGAATGCATTATGGGACGCGCTGCATCCTGTGTTTGTGTGCTTTGTATCTCGGGGCGTAGTTGATCCTCAACTCGCGGCGCAAAGTGGACTGCATTCCCACGCGGCGCGCCACGGTCATTAAGTTAAGGATTTTAGGAGTATCCAATGCCATGGATGGCGAGCTTAAATACGTCCATGTAGTCTGGATTCGCTACGCGCTCTGCGGGTCCGGCAATCCCTGCCGGAATGACGGTCTTCCCACAGACTTGTGTAAAGATGAACGCGGCGCGTGGGAACGAGATAAAGAAAAACGCCTTCTCAACGCCCAAGCAACTCAAGCATTTCGTCCCTACTAATCACTTCTTTCTCTTGTAGCAAATTAGCCAGTTTTTCCAATGCAGGCCTGTTTGCGGTGATGATTTCACGCGCACGTGTTTCAGCTTCCTCGACCAGCGCCATTATCTCGGTATCGATCAGCCGAGCTGTCTCATCGCTATAATTGCGATACTCTGAGACTTCTGTTTCCAAAAACTGAAGCTGCTGACGTTTGCCGTACGTCAACGGCCCCATTTTTTTGCTCATACCCAGATTACAGACCATGCTGCGGGCAATCTCGCTGGCTTTTTCCAGGTCATTCTGGGCGCCGGTTGAGATGCTTCCCAAGACGATTTCTTCGGATATGCGTCCGCCCAGCAAAATGGCCAGTTGATCTTTAAGCTCATCCTCCGTCGATAAGAACTTTTCCTCTACCGGCAATTGCAAGGTAAAACCCAATGCCGATACGCCGCGGGGAATGATGGAGATTTTATGCACCGGTTGTCCGGTCGGCACATGCTCGGCGACCATCGCGTGCCCTGCTTCGTGGAAAGCTACCCGACGCTTTTCCTCGGGGTTTAAAACCCGGTTCTTCTTTTCCGGCCCGGCCAATATCCGGTCGATAGCCGACTCGAAGTCTTCTCTTTCGACCTTATCGTGACCGACCCGCGTCGCCATAATCGCGGCTTCATTGGCTATGTTGGCAAGGTCTGCACCAACCAAACCGGGCGTACGCTTGGCGACGATGGACAGGTCGATGTCTTTAGCCAGCGTCAGTCCTTTGGTATGCAATTTAAGAATCTCGATACGATCCCGCAAATCCGGCTTATCAACCACAATCTGGCGATCGAAACGCCCGGAGCGCAACAGCGCTTTATCAAGCACTTCAGGGCGATTGGTTGCCGCCATTACCACTACGCCGACCGAGGGATCAAAACCGTCCATTTCGGTCAGCAGCTGGTTCAAGGTCTGTTCGCGCTCGTCATGACCGCCGATCATCACCGGACCGCCACGGGTGCGGCCAATGGCGTCGAGTTCATCAATAAATATGATGCAGGGCGCTTGATTCCGCGCCTGTTCAAACAGTTCACGCACTCTCGCAGCGCCCACGCCGACAAACAGCTCAATAAATTCAGAGCCGCTGATGTTAAAGAACGGCACCTGCGCTTCCCCGGAAACGGCCCGTGCCAGCAGGGTTTTCCCGGTTCCGGGCGGGCCTACCAGCAACACGCCTTTGGGCATCCGTCCGCCTAATCTCTGGAATTTTTCCGGTGTTTTCAGAAAATCGATGGACTCGTTAAGTTCCTGTTTGGCGCTGTCGGCACCGGCCACGTCATTAAAGGTAATCTTGGCTTGGGTGTCCTGATGTATGTGGATTTTGTTACCCAAATTAAGAAAAGACTGCGCGCCACCGGCCGCAGTGCGACGCATAACCCATGACCAGATAAGCACCAGGATTAACATCGGGATGATCCAGTTGAAAAACAGATTGGTTAGCCAGTTCTCGCTGCTTCTGACCACAAAATCAACTTTGTTCTGCTCCATCATTTGGGCAAGATCATTTTGCCACAGCGGAATCGTCATGAAATTTTTGGCTGGCTGTTTCGGATCGTCAGACTTGATAACGCCGGTAATATACCGCTCGGTTACCACCGCCTTGTCGATTTTTGCCTCTTTGACCAGCTTAATAAACTGGCTGTAGGGGATTTCGTCGCGCTGCACTTCCTGAACACTATTTATAAAAGTCAGCAGCAGAATGAATAACATCACAAAGAAAAAAAACTTTCTTTGTTTGGAACCGGCGCTACTTTGATCCGACGGTTTATTGAGCTCCTTCTCCGGCCCCCGTTTGGATAAATAATTTAAACCAGTCATCAATAATTTTTTCAGGTAGATGAAGAAATTACCCAACAATGTGAGCGCAGTTTTAAAAATAGTGTTCTTTGAATCACCCATTGTGATGATGCCTTGCTACGCTTCTCCGATTTTGAAAATGATCGACAGACTGATCAAGCATTGAAACAATCTCTTCACAGTCAATAATGTTTTTACTTCCGCTGCGAATATATTCAGCCAGTTGGGTGATTGCCGCCCAGTTTGCATCGTTATTTACAAAGTCAAATGCGATGGTGAACAACTCATCCAACTTTTCATCCCGTTGTTGTTTATCGGTAGAGAAACTTTGTAAATACTCGTTAGCCAAGGCAAGATCGGAACTGCCGCCATAGTTTTTTAAGGCTTTCAGATTAACTAATTGATGATTGAATAGCTCATCATCAGTTTCGGCGACATGCTTGGCTTCAGCCAGAGGCCCGATCAGCAGATTAATAATATCCGCCTCAAAAGCCGTCGTGTAATCCTTTACCAATTGCATCATTGCGTCATTGTGTTTGGTTAATTCACGCACCAGGCTATCAATAGAGGGTGGCAACGATTCGATTAACCGGCCTCCTTCCACTCGTGCAATACAATCGTCATGAGTTGTCTGGTAAGCCATGACATCGGCGTCGGTCACGCCGCCCATATCCTTAAAAATAATCTTAAAAAAAACCGGCGGCAGCTTTCTGGCTTTGTTATTTAAATGAATGCCCGCCGCATGTCCCGCTTCATGAAAAGCAACACGTTGTTTGTGCTCTGTTAATTTATCCAGATCGAGTACCTCGATTATCTTGTTTCGTTTCATAATTAAACACCCTAGCTTTAAGTCAATATCATTGTGATCTGAGAAATTATTCGACGTCCTGAAACCAATAGAAGTATTGATTTTTAATTTCTGACTCGGCCTCCAGCCAGTCTTCCATTTCATGCCCAACTACAAACCCCCTTTTTTCAGCTTTGCAGTAAGCTCGTTCTGCAATCATTTTTTGAAGTTCTTCCCTATCAATAACCCTATTATTTGACTTTTGCACTGAATTAAAATCGGCCACAACCTCACCCCCCGCGCACTCCGAAGGAATATCCCCCGTATCTTCATTTTATGTACAAAGAGATGGCGGAACAATTGGTATAAATACGTATTGATTCTAACATTAAAAATGAGTTGAAATAAGCTATATAAATACCTACGTCCTTTTTATAGCGTCATGAGCCTGCTAAACCCTGAAAGACATTACTCGCTTATCAATGTTCGAAAGACATTTGACCAAGGCAATACCGGAGAACTGTATAAATGTCCCTGTCCTTCATCGCAACCTAAATCCATCAATCGGCGTTGCTGGGTTGTCGACTCAATCCCCATCGCAATAACCCGTAAATGCAAACCATGACCCAAGGCTATTACCGCACGGGTAATATCTTCATCATTGGCGTTATTCAGTACATCAACGACAAATGAACTATTAATTTTCAATTTTTTCACAGGAATACGTTTTAAGTTGTTAAACGAAAAACAGCCCACGCCAAAATCATCAATCGTTAAATCTATTCCCAATGCAACCAACTGATTGAGCGCTTTTATGGTTTGTTCGGAATTATCCATAAAACCGTTACCGGTAAGTTCCAGCTCAAGAGAAGACGGCTCAAGCCCGGTCGAACGTAATATTCGCTCAACCGTAGCAATAAAATCGGAGCGTAAAAACTGAATTGCCGACACGTTGACGACTATTTTATTGACTTGCAAACCCTCATCCAGCCACCGCCTCATCTGCATGCAGGCGTTTTGCAATACCCATTCGCCGAGCGCCACGATAAACCCGCTTTCCTCGGCTATGTATATAAACTGCTTGGGTGACATCAATCCCAGTTCAGGATGCATCCAACGCACCAAGGACTCAACGCCTACCAATTTTCCGGTTTTAAGACAAACCTGCGGCTGGTAATACAAAATCAATTCATGTCGCTCTATGGACTGGCGTAACGCGTATTCCATTGACATTTTCTCAAACGCTTCCGTGGTTAGCTCCAGACTATAATATTGAAAGTTATTCCGCCCTTCTTTCTTGGCTCGGTACATAGCCGCATCGGCATTCTTAATTAAAGTATCCGTATCACGTCCATCCTGCGGAAACAGGCTTATGCCCACACTGGTCGATATTTTTAAGCGGTATCCTTTAATATAAACGGGGGCGTTAAAGGTCTCGATCAGCTTTTGTGCGAGCTTGGCAGGATTTTTAGCATCGGGAATATTTTCCATAAACACCACAAACTCATCCCCGGCATAACGCGAGACAGTGTCTTCTTTTCTGACCAGGTTTTTTATACGTTTGGCTACTTCCCTTAACAATCCATCGCCTACCTCATGACCGTAGGTATCATTAATGCCCTTAAAGCGATCAAGATCAAGAAACAATACGGCGGCCTGCGAACCCTCCCGCAGCGCATTTTGCAATGAATGATCAATTCGATCCTTCAACAACAATCGGTTTGGCAACCGGGTCAATGGATCATGGTAGGCCAAAAAACCCAGATGATCCTGGGCTTTCTTAAAATGCGTTATATCCATAAACACATGGACATAGTGAGCTACCTCGCCGCTTGAATCCTTTACCTCGCTAACGGTAGTCCATGAGGGAAAATCCATAGTGCTTTTATGACGACGCCATACCTCACCCTGCCAGCTGTTTACAGTCCCGGTAAGATTGCTTAATTCGTCATCGATTTTTATGCTGTTTTTCTTTGAGTGTAAAAAATGAGCGTTCTTTCCGTAAACCTCCTGCTGGGTAAAACCGGTTATTGTGGTAAACGCCTCGTTAACCGAAATTATTTTTTTGTCTTTGTCGGTAACAAATATGCCCTCCCCAATATTGTTAAAAATCACCGAAGCCATACTCAACTTGCCTTCGGACTGTTTTTGCCGGGTAATATCGGTCAATGTCATTAATACCTGATGAGGCTGACGCTCGCCTGCCCTGAATTCGGGTACTGAATTAACGACAACCCAGAGATAATTTTGCCGTTCCGAATTAAACAGCCCCATGACCACGCCTTCCACGGGTTTGCCCGTACGCAAAGCCAACATTGAAGGCTGCTGTTGTTCCGGGAAAACCGAGCCGTCTTCCTTGATCACCTGAAAGCAAGAATCAACAAACTTACGCCCTATAATGACGTCGCGAGGAAGTCCAAGAAGATGCTCAGCGGCATGATTGACAGCCATTACAATACCCGTCGCATCCAGATAAATAACACTCTGGTCGATATTTTCAAATAAGCTGCGATATTTGGCCTCACTCACCCGCAAGGTATCAATGGCCAGGCTGCGATTCGTTAATTGAGGCATCATAAAAAAAAACGAAGTAAAGGCGCCAAAATCTTCCTTAAGTTTTTCGAACATTGCATTTCTACTCCTTTGGATGACAAATCTATCCAGCATTTGATTGGGTAATTTCCAAGAATTAAGTAATTTTTTTAAAAAGTACTCAGGTAACCCTCAATAAAAAATATACCGTAGAACCGTTCCAGGAGCCTGCGCTTAGCCAAAGGAAAAAGCTACCCCGGCTAAAACCATCCGAAAACACACAGTGATTTATCACAAATACTACAGCCGGTCTGAGCCGCCAGCTATTCAGGCTTACTTTTTTTGCAAAAAGCAATCCACTTCGCAACCTTACTTACACCTCAACGAAAAAATCTGGGTTTCTTATCTTCTGCATGGGCGTTTTTCTTTGATTTGGTTTTCACTTCTTTGTAATATTCAACCTCATCATTCATAAATTGCTTTTCCTTCAGCTCAATATCAATGCCGGAAATTTTATATTGCCAGTTTGTACCCAACTGTTGCATATCATCGTCTAAATTAGTCGTTGCCATATCACTCTCCGGACTTTCTAACATTGGATTCATAAGAATTGACGAGAACCCGACCCCCTCATAACGCTCCCGTTAGCTTAAAAACAGGCTAACGACGGTTGCCAGGTGTGGATAAATAGGCACCTGCAGGCCACTCCATCAATTTATGGCTAAATCTTATAGCAAAGAAAATAACTGCAAAATTCGTACGCATACCTAAGTAGTTTTGCTTATGTATTTCCACTCATTAATACCGTACATTATTGATGAGTCTTTAAAATAGACAGCTCATACTGGGACTTGTTGACGCTTAAATAATATAAATTAAAAACAATGACTTATACGTATCCGCATGATTTATCAAATAGTTTATTTAGTTGTCGTTGGCTGCCGAATGCCAACAGATTCCAGTGTTTTTTACAAACAGTTTTGATTGATGAGAAGGCTGTCAAGCTAGCTTACAAATTGGATTTTTTTGTCTAAAATGTAAGAATAGACTCACAAAACAAAAGACTAATTCCGTAAAACCTGACATATTACTGAAAAAACTTAACAAAATAAGATACTAATTCTGAAGGAGAATGGCGTGTTTATTCTTGGGAATCATCTTATTTAGCCAACCTGCAGAAACGGATACTGGTTTATGAGCAAGTCACCTGATGGGCATCTGAATACCGAGAGTCTTGACTACAAAGCAGAAGCTTTACTCGATAAGCATCGCGAAGACATCCGCAAACGCGCGGAAATCATGCTCCAACACTCGGGGGCCGATATTGCCCGCATGTCTACTGACGACATTCAAAAATTGCTGTTTGAGTTTCAGGTTCATCAAATAGAACTGAAAATGCAGAACGAGGAATTAAACAGAGCGCATCAGGAATTGGCTGCATCCCGCGATATCTACGCGCAACTTTATGATTCATCTCCTGTAGGTCACCTGACGTTAAATGAAGCGGGGATCATCCAGAAAGCCAATATGGCGGCCGCAGCCTTGCTGGGTGATTCAAAAGAAGAACTGATTAACAAGCGATTGGGGAAATTTATCCACCCTTCCGATCAGGATAATTATTACTTGTTTATCCATCGCCTTTTAGCCCAAAAAAACGGCCAAGCCCTCAACGCAAAAACCAAAGATGCAGAGAACTCGCCCACTCATCCAGAATGCAAGTACTTTCAACTTTGCACGGATGCGTTGCAACCAGGCGATAAAAGCAAAATATTAACTTATATCGAATGCTACGCAAGAGTCGTTTCCAACGATAAAAACGCGTTACAAATATGCCTGACCATTAATAACATCACCGAGCGTAAGCAAGCGCAAGAAACCATCGCCTACCTTAATGAAAAACTGGAAGAAAAAGTTCGCAGACAGACCAGCGAACTGATTGTAAGTAATTTGAGCTTAATGAAAAAAGTTGAAGAACTCCGCCGCTCCAAACACCAACTACTGGAACGGGAAGCCAAACTCAATTCCATTTTTAATGCATCCGTAGAAGGCATTATCACGATTAACATGTCCAATATCATCGTATCCGCTAATGCCGCAGTGGAAACCATTTTCGGCTATAACCCGGAAGAGCTGATTGGTTGCAGCATTAACAAACTCATACCGTCATCGCCAAGAGAAATGAATGATTGCAGCGAGCCTCATTCAGTCAAACATATCGGTCAAATTCAGGAAGTTGAAGGCATTCACAAAAACGGCTTTGCGGTGCCTTTGGACCTGTCCATCGCGGAGTTTTCAGTCGACAATGCACACTATTTCACCCATATTGTGCGTGATGTGAGTATACGCAAACACCGGGAACAGCAAGACAAGGAGCATCTGGACGAACTGGCCCATGTCACTCGCCTTGGACTGATGGGGGAAATGGCGTCAGGCATTGCTCATGAAGTCAATCAACCGCTGTCCGCTATTTCCAGCTATACTCAAGTCAGTTTAAACCTTATTAACGCTGAAAATCCCGACCTGGTAAATCTCACAGAAGTGCTGTACAAAACCCAGCAGCAGGCGTTAAGAGCGGGCCGGATAATTCATCGCATGAGGGAATTCGTCAAATCCCATGCAAAACATCGCTCAACCGCCGAAATTAATAGCTTGATTCATGAGGCTGTCAGCCTGTGTATCGCCGACCTTAAACAAAACTGCATAAAGCTGACATTTGAGCTGGAAAGCAATTTGCCGCCCATCTATGTCGACCATGTACAAATTGAGCAGGTCATCATCAACCTGCTCCGAAACAGTATTGACGCATTAAAAACATTACCCGCAAAACAACAACGCCAATTAGCTATTCATAGCCGATTGACACACGATAACAGCATACAGGTCCGGGTGAAGGACAACGGACCGGGACTTGACACAGACCAACAACAAAAGATATTGACCCCTTTTTACACCACCAAAGCGGACGGCATGGGCATGGGACTATCCATCAGTCGCTCACTTATCGAAGCCCATGAGGGTACGTTGCATTTCAATAGCCAATCTGGAAAAGGCACCACTTTTTATTTCATTCTACCCATACGGAGAAAATCTGATGAGCATTAACAACTCAACACCGCTCGTTTATTTAGTTGATGATGAATTCGCAATACGTGACTCACTGACGCTGTTGATTGAATCGACGGGACAGGCGGTCAGGAGCTTTGAATCCGCCGAGGCATTTTTGAATAACTATACGCCTGATCAGCCGGGATGCCTGCTCCTGGACGTTAGAATGCCGTTAATGACCGGCCACGAACTTCAGAGCGAATTATTGAACAGAGGGATAAATATTCCCATCATATTTATCAGCGGTCATGCCGATATTGCCGACTCGGCAAAAGCATTCCGCTCCGGGGCTGTCGATTTTCTGGAAAAACCGTTTAATAACGAGGTGTTGCTGGAACGAATCAATGAAGCCATTAAAAAAGATATTGCGTTCAGGGAAGAATTTGTCAAAAAACGCCGCATACAGGACCGCATCGATCATTTAACAACAAGGGAAAAAGAAGTGCTGGGACTGATCGTCAAAAGTCACTCCAATAAGGAATCCGCAAAAATACTCAATATCAGCAATCGCACCGTAGACGTACACAGAGCAAGCATCATGGAAAAAATGCAGGCTGAAAATGTCGCCGAACTGATAACGATGGTCATGTATTGTGAAGCGCCGAACAGCAGTTCACTGGAAGAAAGGTTTCATTAATGATCTTATTCCTCCTGCCGGAAATTTTATATTTCCCGCGGTCATCGATCAGGTATCCGGACTAATTCGCGCTAAGCCCCCTTCGACAAGCTCAGGAGAGTCTGTCATGAGCTTGTCGAAGGGGCTCAGCATGGACGGTTTATGCCCTTATATCGTTTAACCAGCAAAAGTCCACCCCATAGCAACGACAGCACCATGATTGCGGAACCAATCGCAAAGACCGCCTTAGCCAGGAAATGGTCGTATTGCAAAAGACCGGACTCGGTCAAAAGATACTGCCAATCGTGAAAACCATAGGGTGCCGAATGACCGAAATTACCGCCCAATAGCGGTAACTGCCCTGCTCGCGCATCGTTCATATACGGCGCAATATCCAGAAAATTCTCGCCGACCCACCATAACGCGACCGATGCGCCGAACGGATCGCGAGTTTTGACCAATAACACGCCCATACAAATCGACGGCATTAACAGCTGTCCCAGCGTTCCGCCTAGTGAAGTAATAAATGCGCCGAACGGCCTGAAAATAATATGTCCCGCCTCATGAAAAGGTAGGTTGACCAGATGCAAAAAAGAGTTTCCAGCCGCATTGCTTTCGATAGACGGGCTCATAAGCTGACAGCTCCAAATAATGAGACCCGCCAAAATAATCGCCCTGCCTATAAAATCAGCCAACGTGGTTTGTTGCGTCTCGTGAAACAGAAATTGCGTCAGCGGCTGGGCTTCATCGTCTTCATAAAGCGTCACAATGGGCGGCTGGACATCCTGTCGAGCCGACTGTTCAGGATGATATTTCAGATACTTCTCGAATACGATGCCGCAATGAGGACAAATTTCACTTTGTACATGCAGCTCATTTAGGCATTTGGGACAGTTCATGGATTCTTTGATGCGTTAAGGTTAAGCTCAATCATTCCGGTGTAATCGTTCGTGGTGAAAAAACGCCCTTAAGAGTTCCTGTGGTATATTTCATCGGCGATTCGTTCAGCTTAAGATTTTAACCACTTACACCCGTTTTCAGGAGATAACATGCCGAAACCCGTCACCCCTTTATTGGCAGCCGATATTTTAATCGAACTGATCGACCAACCCGACCGGCCGTTTGTGCTGATCGAACGCGCCTATCCGCCCTACGGTTGGGCCGTGCCGGGCGGTTTTGTCGATGTTGGCGAAACCGTTGAACATGCGGCGATTCGCGAAGCCCAGGAAGAAACCTGCCTGGATATTACCCTGACGGCTTTACTGGGCATCTACTCCAATCCCGAACGCGACTCCCGCAATCATACCGTCACCGCCGTCTATATTGCCGAGGCCACCGGAATGCCGCGGGCCGCCGATGATGCAAAAAATTTCGGCATTTTTACATTCGACGATCTTCCCGCCGTGCTGGCATTCGACCATGCCCAGGTTGTGGAAGATTATAAAAATTACCGGATGACTGGAAAAGTTACGCCATTGCGGGTGTAGCTAAAAAAGCCTTTGTCCACGAAAAACACGAAAGGCACGAAGCTTATCTTGATCCATTTTTCGTGCCTTTCGTGCCTTTCGTGCTTTTCGTGGACCGCGTTTAAATCAGTCCCCCATCACCGGCGGGCAGCTGCAAAACACATGCCGGTCGCCGTACACATTATCGATACGCCCGACCGGCGGCCAGTATTTATCATCATGCTGGTCGTTATTAGGAAAAAACGCCTGTTGTTTTGAATAGGGAAGACTCCATTCTTCCAACAATAAGCGGTGAGTATGCGGCGCATTATGCAGCAAGTTGTTTTCGGCATCGGCAGCGCCGGTTTCTATGGCCTTGATTTCCTCACGGATAGCGATTAACGCTGCACAAAAACGATCAATCTCGGCTTTGTCTTCGCTTTCGGTAGGCTCTATCATCAAGGTGTCGGCGACCGGGAACGACACGGTGGGCGCATGAAAACCATAGTCGATCAGGCGTTTGGCAATGTCTTCGACGGTGACATTGCAGGTCTTTTTAAAGGCATGGCAATCGATAATGCATTCATGCGCTACCCAGCCGTTTTTGCCGGTATATAAAATCGGGTAATACGGCGCTAGCCGTTTGGCGATGTAATTGGCGTTCAGGATCGCGGTCAATGTCGCGCGTTTTAAACCGGCTGCGCCCATCATTGCGATATACGCCCAGGAAATAGTGTAGATGCTGGCCGATCCCCAAGGTGCGGCGGACACCGTGCCTATGGTGCCGTGTATATTTTTAGCGGGGTTAACGCCTTCGACAACCGGATGGTCGGGCAGGAACGGAGCCAGATGCGCACCCACGCCTATCGGGCCGACGCCGGGACCGCCGCCGCCATGCGGAATGCAGAAGGTTTTATGCAGGTTAAGATGAGCGACATCGGCACCGATTTTGCCGGGACGGCTCAAGCCGACCAGCGCATTAAAGTTGGCGCCGTCCAGGTAAACCTGCCCGCCGTGCCGATGGATCAGGTCGCAGATTTCCCGGAACGCCTGTTCGAACACGCCGTGCGTGGACGGATAGGTAATCATTAACGCGGCCAGGGTGTGTTGATATTCAACCACTTTGGCACGCAAATCATCCAGGCTGACGTTGCCGTTTTCATCGCAGGCGACTACCACGACCTTAAGCCCCGCCATCGTGGCGCTGGCAGGATTGGTGCCGTGCGCGGAAGCGGGGATCAGGCAGATGTTGCGCTTCGCCTGTCCTCTGACTTCATGGTATTTGCGGATCACTAACAGACCGGTGTACTCGCCTTGGGAACCGGCATTGGGTTGCAGGGAGAAAGCATCGAAGCCGGTCAGGTCGCATAACATGTCTTCAAGCTCGGCAAACATCTGTTGGTAGCCGTGAGTCTGGTACAGCGGCGCGAACGGGTGCAGCGCGTTAAATTCATAATAGGAGATGGTCTGCATTTCCGTGGCCGCATTGAGCTTCATGGTGCAGGAACCCAGCGGTATCATTGATCGGTCCAGCGCTATATCGCGCCTAGCCAGCCTGCGCATATAGCGCATCATTTCGGTTTCGGAATGGTAGCGGTCGAACACCGGATGTTGCAGGATTTGATCATTGCGCAACAAGGCTTCCGGGATGCATTCGCCCACTGTCGCATCCAAGCCGTTGATGTCGGGGAGATCGGCGGTGGCGGAGGCAAAAACCTGCCAGACATCCCTTAAGTTTTCCCGCGTAGTGGTTTCGTCCAGCGAGATGCCGATATGATCCGCGTCGATGACACGCAGGTTGATGTTGGCTTCCGTGGCTTGGGCGGCAATGCGTTTTGCCCGGTTCAGGGTGCTGACCACCAAGGTATCGAAATAACACTCGCTCAACACTTGATGGCCCAGTTGGGTAATGCCTGCGGCCAGGATTTGCGTGTAACGATGCACCCGGCCTGCAATCAGACGCAAGCCTTCCGCTCCGTGATAAACCGCATAAAATCCGGCGATCACGGCAAGCAAAACCTGGGATGTGCAGATATTGCTGGTGGCCTTGTCACGGCGGATATGCTGCTCTCGGGTTTGCAGCGCCATGCGCAACGCAAGCTGGCCGTGGCTGTCTTTGGATACGCCGATAATGCGACCGGGAACCGAGCGCTTGTATTCGTCTTTGGTCGCAAAATACGCGGCATGAGGCCCGCCGTAGCCCATCGGCACGCCAAATCGCTGGGAGTTGCCGACCACGATATCGACGCCGAATTCGGCAGGCGGTTTCAGCAGCACCAGCGCCAGCAAATCCGCCGCGACCGTGACCAGCGCCGATTTGGCCTGAGCGATGGCGGTGACTGCGGTCAGGTCTTTTATTTCGCCTTTACAGCCCGGATATTGCACCAGCAGCGCAAAAAAATCGTATTGCTCCAGATCGCGATAAGGGTCGGCAACAATAACCTCATAGCCCAGGGAGCGGGCGCGGGTCTTGATTACGGCGATGGTCTGCGGATGGCAGTCCCGATCCACGACTATGCTGTTGGCCGTACTTTTGGACAAACGCCGCGACATGGTCATGGCTTCCGCCGCCGCGGTGGCCTCATCCAGCAGCGAAGCGTTGGCAAGCTCCATGCCGGTCAAATCGATAATGACTTGCTGAAAAGTGAGCAGCGCTTCCAGCCGCCCCTGGCTGACTTCGGCCTGATAAGGCGTGTAAGCCGTGTACCAGGCGGGATTTTCCAGCACATTGCGCTTAATCACCGCAGGCATGATGGTGTCGTAATAACCCATGCCGATCATTGAGGTGAACACTTTATTGCGTTCGCGCATTTTGCGCAGATGCTTGATTACCGCGCGTTCGCTGACCGTTTCGGTCAGTTTTAACGGTTCATGATTCAGGATATTGGCCGGAATGGCCAGCTCGATAATATCTTCCAGCTCGCTGATGCCCAGCTCTGCCAGCATGTCTTGGGTCTGCTGCGGATTAGGGCCGATGTGGCGGTTGATGAAATTACCGCGCATTTCCAGTTGCGCTAAACCAGGGCGAGATGTACTCATGATGGGTAACCACTCAGCGTTAGAAAAATAGAATTCAGGAAAAAGATATTGTCCACGAAAAACGTGAAGGACACGAAAAGAATATACGTCCAAAGGTCAAGATCGGCCCGCCACTCTGCTGGAATCTGGTTTTTTCGCCTTGCGCCCTTTGCCCTTCGCCTATCTATGGTAGCGATGAGGGATAAAAGGCAATGGAGTCAGGGTGACTGTAATCCGGTGATCGCGGACCATGGCGTATAGCGGACTGCCCAAGTCAACGGTATACGGATCAAGCAACGCCATAGCAATCGGCTGGTCCAGGCAGGGAGAAAAACTGCCGCTGGTCACATAGCCTACGGCGATACCTTCACTGTTACAAATTACACTGCCTTCCCGCACCGGTATTTTGCTATCGATCAGCAACCCGACGCGGATTTTTTCCGATCCGTGTTGCAACTGAGCCAGAATTTTTTCGGCTCCGGGAAAGTGGTTGTCGGCTTTTTTAATCAGCCACTGGAGACCTGCCTCTACCGGCGTAATCGATTCATTAAGTTCATGACCGTACAGGCATAGGCCCGCTTCCAGGCGCAAGGTATCCCTGGCCGCCAAACCTATGGGCTCTACATCGTCTTCGGCCAGCAACAGGCGGGCAAGTTGTTCCGCATAATGATGGCCTACCGAGATTTCAAAACCGTCTTCGCCGGTATAGCCGCTACGGCTGACGTTGCATTTTATGCCCTTGATGTTTGTTCCACAGGCTTGCATAAAGGAAAGTCCAGCGGCTTGTGCCGAAAACTTTTCCATGATCGATGCGGCGGCAGGACCTTGCAAAGCAAATAAAGCCTGACTGGTCAGTTCATTAAAACAACACCGGCCCCCTAAATGGCTATACAGATGCTTAAAGTCCTTGTCCTTGCAGGCAGCATTCACAACGATCATCAAGCCCGTATCGATACGGGTAATGATGATGTCGTCCATAATCCCGCCATCGCTGTTGGTTAATACCGTGTATTTCTGATCGCCGGATTTAAGCCATGAAATGTCGCTGGGTATCAGTTGCCCAAGTTCAGGAACCGCGTCATCGCCGAGAATCAGGCACTGCCCCATGTGCGAAATGTCGAAGAAACCTGCGTGGCTGCGGCAGTGCAGATGTTCATGCAGCGTACCATTACCGTATTGCACCGGCATAAGGTAGCCGGCAAACGGCACCATCCTGGCGCCCAGCTCAAGATGCAGATTGTAAAGCGGCGTTTGTTTTAACATGGAATATTTGTCTTCGCGTGTGAGCAAGGCTGTAGTTTAGCCATTTGTTCGATTATTTACCACGAACAGCGTGAAGATCATGAAGAAAAAATATAACGGCAAGAGCGCACGGCTAACATGGATTGCACGAGATTCCATCCAAGCGCTCCGCCGCTGACTTGTTTTAGTTTTTTAGATTAAAGCCATAGCTTGTATAATCCCCGCTTTGTTTCGGCTAGTTATCTTGCTGCACTCACTTCTTATTTAAAATCTCAGAGAACTCTATGGCGCTGTATTGTGGAATCGTTGGCTTACCCAATGTTGGAAAATCGACCTTATTTAATGCATTAACCCGTGCGAAAATCGCGGCCGAAAACTACCCCTTCTGCACTATCGACCCCAATGTAGGCGTAGTTCCCGTGCCTGACAGCCGAATGGACAAGCTGGCGGAAATCGTAAAACCCGAGCGCATGTTGCCTACCACGATTGAATTTGTAGACATCGCAGGACTCGTTGCGGGCGCATCGAAAGGCGAGGGTTTGGGCAACCAGTTTCTAGCCAATATTCGCGAGACGGATGCCATTGCCCATGTGGTGCGCTGCTTTCAGGATGATAACGTCATCCATGTCGCCGGAAAAATCGATCCGCTCTCCGACATCGAAGTCATCAACACCGAATTGGCGCTGGCCGATATGGCTTCCGTTGAAAAGGCCCTGTTACGTGCGACCAAAGCCGCCAGAACCGGCAACAAAGACGAACAGGCTAAAAAAGATGTGCTGGAAAAGGTTTTCAAGCAACTGGATTCGGGCGAACCTGCGCGAACCCTGCCGTTAACCGAGGATGAAAAAGCCCTGATCAGGGACCTGTGCTTAATGACGCTCAAACCGGCCATGTACATTGCCAATGTTCAGGATGACGGTTTCGAAAACAATCCATTACTGGATAAAGTGCAAGCGCTGGCCGAAAAAGAAGGTGCCATGGTCGTACCGATCTGCGCCGCCATAGAAGCGGAAATAGCTCAGCTGGACGAGGAAGAAAAGAAAGAATTCCTGGACGATCTCGGCCTGGAAGAACCCGGCTTAAACCGTGTTGTTAGAGCCGGATATAAACTGCTGAACCTCGCGACTTATTTCACTGCCGGAGTAAAAGAAGTCAGGGCCTGGACTATTCCGGTCGGCGCGACCGCGCCCCAGGCAGCCGGTGTCATTCACAGCGATTTTGAAAAAGGCTTTATTCGCGCCGAAGTCATCGCCTACCAGGATTTCATCGACTATAAAGGCGAACAGGGCGCCAAAGACGCCGGTAAATGGCGGCTTGAAGGCAAAGACTACATCGTTAAAGACGGCGACGTAGTGCATTTCAGATTCAACGTTTGACAAAGTAAGAGCGGGTACTTATAATTCCCGCTCTTTAAAAGACCTGTTTAAATGGCGATGTAGCTCAGCTGGTTAGAGCACGGGATTCATAACCCCGGGGTCGGTGGTTCAAGTCCACCTATCGCCACCATACAAATCAAGCACTTAGGTGAAAACCAAGTGCTTTTTTTATGCCTGAAATAAAAATCATCCTAATTCTGTCCCATTTCTAAAAAAAAGTCGCAACGACTGCCAATCGCCACACACACAAATCCCGAATCACTTGCGCATCATCCGCAAATCGTCCGGTCGGCTCAATTCAGTGACGACCAGAGGGTAAACAAAGCCGTCCATGGCTGTGCAACACACTCGTCCGTGTGAGTATCGCCTCAACTCTCGTCACAGAGTCAAACCATATCCCCTTTCGTAGCTTGGCGCCCAAATGTGCGCGGCATTCTTCATAACGTAGGGGATTGAGCTGCCCCCTCTCGCATAATGTACGTTAAAAACGCTGTTAGGCGATGATCTCTAAACTCCAAAATGTATTGTTTCCCCATAAAATTCGCGTTACGCTACATGCCCCTGAGCTTGCTCTATAGGGCTGCGCCGATCTGCCGTTGGATTTATTGGATTTTGAGTTATCTGGAAAACACACATGAAGGAAGTTGTTGCCCGCTTTGCATCCCTATCGCCCGCAAAGCAGGCTCTTTTACAAAAGGCACAAAAAGCTACCGGCTCCATCGGCCTGAAGGAAGAACAGATCCCCCCCCGGTCTGCCGACGAAGCGCATCCCCCGTTGTCTTTTGCTCAACAGCGCTTGTGGTTCTTAGACCAGCTGGAAGGACCTAGCGCCACTTACAACATGCCTAACGCCGTCCGTTTGGATGGCCGCCTTGATCTGTCCGCTTTCGAAGCCGTCTTTCAGGAAATCGTCCGCCGCCATGAAGTGTTGCGAACTAATTTCATCCAACAAAATAGCCGCCCGGTACAGCTTATCCATGCCGAGATTGATTGCCGCATTCCGGTCGTTGACTTGCAAAACCTGCCTGAGGCGCAGCGGGAAAGCGCATTCGACCGGTTGGCGGAGCAGGAAGCGCGACGCCCTTTCGATCTGGCCCAGGACCGGCTGCTACGCCTGAGCCTGGTCCGTCTGACGGCTGATCGACACATCCTGCTGATCAACATCCACCATATCGTTTCCGACGGCTGGTCGAACGGCAATGTGCTGCTGCGCGAAGTCTTGGCCTTATACGAGGCATTCTCTGAGGATAAGCCCTCGCCGCTGACACCGCTGCCCATCCAATACGCCGACTTCGCCTGCTGGCAGCGCCAGTGGCTAAGCGGCCCACGATTGGACAACCAAATCGCCTACTGGCAAAAACAACTGTCCGGCCTTCCGGCTCTGCTGGATCTGCCTACGGAGCGGCCGCGCCCGCCGATACAAACTTTTACCGGCAGTACCCACTACTTTACTCTTGAGGCCGAGTTGCTGACGCAGCTTAAAGCCTTGAACCAGGCCGCCGGCGCCACCTTGTTCATGACCCTGCAAGCCGGTTTCGCCGCGCTGCTCGCGCGTTACAGCCGCCAAGAGACAGTCGTGGTCGGCTCGCCGATCGCCAACCGCAATCGTAAAGAGCTGGAACCCCTGATGGGCTTTTTCGTCAATACGTTGGTGCTGCGTACTGAATTTACCGACGCCCTCACCGGACATGAGTTACTGGCGCAAGTCCGTCACACCTGCCTGGAAGCTTACCGCCATCAGGATGTGCCGTTCGAGCGCTTGGTCGAAGCCATTAAACCTGAGCGTAATTTAAGCTTCTCCACGTTGTTCCAGGTCATGTTCATTCTGCAAAACCAGAACGAGCAAACGGCCGATCTGCATATCGGCGACTTGCGCATGTCCACCATCCCCCAAGCCGCGGCCTCGTCGATGTTCGACATGACCCTCAAACTGGAGGAGCAGAACGGAGCATTGCTGGGAGAATTCGAATACAACACCGACCTGTTCGATGCGGCCACTATCGAACGCTTCGTCGCCCACTTCCATACGCTGCTAACCGGCATCGCCACTCATCCCGATTGTCCGGTGGCGCAACTTCCGCTGCTGGATCAAACCGGACGCCAACAACTGCTGCTAGACTGGAACGCCACCCAACACGACTATCCGCTCGAACAAACAGTCTACCGTCTGTTCGAGCAACAGGCCCGGCAACACCCCGATCGCATCGCGTTGCTGTGGGAAGGCGAACAACTGAGCTACGGCCAATTGAACGCACGGGCCGATCTGCTGGCCGGCTACCTGTGCAAGCTGGGTGCAACAACGGAAACCCTGATCGGTCTGTGTGTTGAGCGCTCCATGGATATGGTGGTGGGCTTGCTGGGCATTATGAAGACCGGTGCGGCTTACGTACCGCTAGACCCGGCCTATCCGAAAGACCGCCTGAACGCGATGATCGCCGGCTCCGGCCTTTCGCTATTATTGACGCAGCAAACCGCGGCATCGGCCCTGCCCGCTTGCGCTGCCCGCCTGGTTTTCCTGGACAGCGATTGGCCCGCCATTGCCGCAACGCGCCACCCCATTACGACCGGCCCGGCATGCACTGACCGCTTGGCCTATGTCATCTACACCTCCGGCTCCACCGGCCAGCCCAAAGGCGTGCAGATTTCCCACCGGGCCTTGCTCAATTTCTTGCTGAGCATGAGCAAACAACCCGGCCTCAGCCCTGATGAAACCCTGCTGGCGGTCACCACTATTTCTTTCGACATTGCCACTCTGGAACTGTATTTGCCGTTGATCCTCGGAGCGCGCATCGCCTTGGTATCGAGGGAAACGGCAGCAGATGGTTTTGCGTTGCTGGAGGCAATCAACAGCTCGCAAGCGACGGTCATGCAGGCCACTCCGGCGACTTGGCGGCTGTTGTTCGCCACCGACGGGCGCGGCGCGCTACCGCTACGCCGGATTTTCTGCGGCGGCGAAGCACTGACCGGGGAGCTCGCCGACCAGCTTTTGAACACCGGCGCAGAAGTATGGAACCTGTACGGGCCGACCGAAACCACCGTCTGGTCGACGGCCAGCCGGGTGCTGCCGCAACAAGACGGCGTCGAAATCGGCAAAAGCGCCGGCGCCTCGATCGGTCGACCGATTGCCAACACCCAGACTTATATAATAGATAGCTTTTTCCAGCCGGTCCCGGTTGGCATTCCCGGCGAACTGCACATCGGCGGAGATGGTCTAAGCCGGGGTTATCTGGGCCAAGCGGCGATGACCGCCGAACGTTTTCTGCCCGATCCTTTCGCCGCCACGCCCGGCGCTCGGGTTTACAAAACCGGGGACTTGGTACGTTTTCTCAACAACGGCCAAATCGCCTTTTTGGGCCGGGTGGATCACCAAGTCAAGATTCGCGGTTTTCGTATTGAGTTAGGCGAAATCGAAGCGGTACTCAGCCGCCACCCGGCGGTGCGCAATGCGGTGGCGGTATGCCGGGAAGACCGCGCCGATCAGCAACAGTTGCTGGCTTACGTGGAGGCCGATCCCGACTGGCAAGAAGAAGAAGCCTCCGATACAACGTTAGGCAATGTCCAAATTGAAAAATGGCAAACGGTTTGGGATCAAACCTATCGCACCGCACAACTCGCTGTCGCGGATGATTTCGACACCAGCGGCTGGCTGAGCAGTTACACCGGCAAACCGATCCCCAACTCGGAAATGCAGGCCTGGGTGGACGGAACGGTCGCGCGCATTCTGGCTTTGCAACCGTCCCGCGTCATGGAAATCGGCTGCGGCACCGGCTTATTGCTGTCGCGTATTGCGCCCAAGGTGCAAGCTTATGTTGGCGTGGATTTTTCCGCGGCAGCGCTGGAACGCCTGCACCAAAAAAACCAAACCTGGGGCTTAAGCGGAGTACAGCTGCTTCGGCGGGAAGCCAACCGGTTTTCCCCGGATGAAGCGCAAAGCTTCGATACGATCATCATCAATTCGGTTATCCAGTATTTTCCCGGCCTGGATTATCTGCTGACGGTGCTGGAAGGAGCGATCAACTCGATCAGCGACGGCGGCCGCCTGTTTCTCGGCGATTTACGAACCCTGCCGTTACTGGAGCTTCAGCACGCCTCGGTGCAATTCCATCAAGCCGATGCCGCCTGCACCTGCGAGGAATTAAGCCGCCGCGTGGCCGGTCAAACCGAGCGCGAAGAAGAGCTGCTGCTGGACCCGCGCTTCTTTTCCGCGTTGCAAACCCGGCTGCCGCGCATTAGCGCCGTTGAGTTTTTCCTGAAACCCGGCACCGCCGCCAATGAAATGATTAAGTTCCGTTACGATGCGGTGCTGCGCATTGGCGGCGCAACGCCTGGGCCGAGCCTCGATACGCAAAGCCTGGATGCAGGAAAAGTCACACTAAGCTTGGAAGACCTACGGGAAAAATTATCCGCACAACCTGAAACCCTGCTCGTCAGAAACCTGCCGAACCGGCGTCTTGCCGAGGATGTGCGGATACTGGAATGGCTGCGTAGCGGCACCGGCACCGTCGGCGAAATGCGTACACAGTTGCAGCATGAACAGCCAGCGGGCGTCGATCCTGATGCACTATGCAAGCTCGGCCAATCGCTTGACTATACGGTCGCTCTCGGTTGGGCCGTGGATGAACCGCAACGGCGCTTTGACGCGGTTTTTTACCGCCATAACAGCCGTAACGCCGGTCGCGGCATCGCCTTTCCGGGCAACGTCCCGGCAGATCGGCTGGAACAATACATTAACGATCCGGGCAGGAACTCTCGCACACGACTGCTGGCGGCAGAACTGCGTCGCCGCCTGGAAGACCGCTTGCCCGCCTATATGGTGCCCTCGGCCATCGTTTGTCTGGATAAGCTGCCCTTGACCCCGAACGGTAAAATCGACCGCCGCGCCCTGCCCGCTCCCGACATGACCGGACTCAAAGAAGACTACGTGGCGCCTCGCAATAGCGACGAACAGCGCGTGGCCGCTATCTGGACCGAAGTCTTGGAAGTCGAGCGTATCGGCGCCAACGACAATTTTTTCAACTTGGGCGGGCATTCCCTGTTGGCGGTCCAGGTTATCTCCAAAATCCGCGATGCTTTTTCCGTCGACCTGCCTATCCAGGCCCTGTTCGATGCGCCCACCGTAGCGCTGTTAAGCGAACGCCTGCTTGCCGACGCGGCCAATGTGCAACCCGTGTCTGCACCGATTCAAGCACTGTCTGCGGAAGAACGGGCCGCCGCGCCGTTATCCTTTGCCCAGCAACGGCTATGGTTCCTCGACAAACTCGAAGGCGCCAGCGTTACTTATCATATTTCCGGCGCGACGCGCATGACCGGCAAGCTGAACGTTACCGTGCTGGAGCGCGCCTTCAGCGAAATCGTGCGCCGCCACGAAGTATTGCGCACCCGCTTTGACGAATGCGACGGCCACCCGGTGCAGATTATCCTGCCGCCGGAACCCTTCCAGTTCAGCCAAGTGTCACTGGAGCAACTGTCCGAATCCCTGCGCGAACAGGAAATACAACATTGGCTGGCCAGCGAAAACGAACGTCCTTTCGCCCTCGCCCACGAACCGCTGCTGCGCGTCACGCTGCTGCGCCTGGACGAAACCAGCCACCTGCTACTGATGACCCTACACCATATCATTTCCGATGAATGGTCGATGGGCCTGCTGCTGCAAGAAGTGGCGGATTTGTACCGCGCTTTCGGTTTAAACCAGCCTTCGCCCCTGCCCGAACTGCCGATCCAATACGCCGATTACGCTCACTGGCAACGGCAATGGCTGTCCGGGACGCTGCTCTTAAGCCAGTTAAGCTACTGGGCCAAACAGTTGGCCGAAGCGCCCGCCTTGCTGGATTTGCCGACCGACCGGCCCCGTCCGCCGGTGCAACGCTACCGTGGCCGCAGCCAGTCATTTAGCGTTGAAGCCGGGCTCACGGACCAACTCAAGCAACTGGGACGATCCGCCGAGGCCACGCTGTTCATGACCCTGTTAAGCGGTTATGGCGTGTTGCTGGCCCGCTACGCCCGCACCACCGACTTGGTCATCGGCTCTCCGATCGCCAATCGCAACCGCACCGAACTGGAACGGCTAATCGGTTTCTTCGTCAACACCCTGCCGCTACGGCTGGATTTATCGGGCAACCCCAACACCCGCGAATTATTGAGCCGGATACGGCAAACCGCGTTGGCCGCTTACGCGCATCAGGATGTGCCTTTCGAATACATCGTCGAAGAACTCCAACCGGAACGCAACCTGAGCCACGCGCCGCTGTTCCAGGTGATGTTCGTGCTGCAAAACGCCCCGGCGCCGGATATGGCCGTGGAAGACCTGCATTTGGAAATGCTCGATTCCGCCTCGCCTGCGGCCAAATTCGACCTGACGCTCTCGATTGAAGAAGTGGCCGGGGAACTGCGCGGCGTTATCGAATACAACACCGATCTGTTCGACGAAGCAACCATCCTGCGCTTCATCGCCCACTACTGCCGTTTGCTGGCCGGTATGGCCGCAACGCCGGACAGTCCGGTCATGGCCTTGCCGCTGCTGAATGAGGCCGAACAGCGGCAGATTGTGTTCGACTGGAATGCGTCTCCAGCCCTGACGACCCCATTCGCCATTCAGCAAATGTTCGAAGCGCAAGCGGCGCAAACGCCCGATAAAATCGCCTTGGCCCATGCTGGAGCGACCCTCAGTTACGCTGCATTAAACCGGCTGGCCAACCGGCTGGCTCACCAATTGCGCATCCTGGGCATAGGCCCGGATGTGCCGGTCGGTCTGTGCCTGGAACCGTCGTTCGAGATGATCATCGGCTTGCTGGGCATCCTTAAAGCGGGCGGCGCCTATCTGCCGCTGCTGCCGGAGACGCCGTCGGAGCGCTTGGCCTTTATCCTGAAAGAAAGCCAAGCTCCTCTTATCTTGACCCGCACCGAGCTGACCGATGCTATAGCCGATTGCGGAACGCGGGTATTGAGCATTGATAAACTGCTAAGCAACACCGCGCCGGAAACGAATCCCGGCGAGAAAACGCATCCCGACAACCTGGCCTATATCATCTATACCTCCGGCTCCACCGGCCAGCCCAAAGGCGTACAGGTGAGCCACGGCAATCTGACCCATTCGATCCAGGCCCGCCTGAAACACTATGACGCGCCTTTCACCGGCTTGCTACTGCTGCAACCGTTTGCTTTCGATATTGCCGGCGGCGGCATTTTCTGGAGCCTCTGCCAAGGCGGCTGCCTGTTCCTGGAACCGCGCAGTCTGGCCCAAGATCCCCGGCAATTGCTGGATCGTATCGCCCAAACCCAAGTTTCCCACCTGATCCTGCTGCCGCTGCTTTACGCGCCCTTGCTGGACTTGGCGGCAACGGCGGAACTGGCAAACCTCCGGATAGTGGTCGTCGGCGGCGAGCAAATGCCCGTTGAACTGGCCTCGCGCCACAGCGCAATGGCGCCTCAAGCGGCTTTGTTCAACGAATACGGGCCGACCGAAACGACCATCTGGAGCAGCGCCTTCCATGTGGAAAGCAAGACGCAACATAACATTATTCCGATCGGCAAACCCACCGCCCACAGCCGTCTTTACCTACTCGACGAACGGCTGAATCCGGTGCCGGTTGGCGTCCCCGGCGAGTTGTACATCGGCGGCGAACAGGTCAGTCGCGGCTACCTTCGCCATCCGGCCTTGACCGGCGAAAAATTCATGCCCGATCCTTTTGCAGCTGCACCGGGCGCTCGGTTGTATCGCACCGGCGATGTCGCCCGTTATCGTAGCGACGGCAATATCGAATTCCAGGGTCGCATCGACCAGCAAGTGAAAATCCGCGGTTTCAGGATCGAGCTCGGCGAAATCGAGGCGGCGCTTAAAGACCATAGCAGCGTCAACGAAGCGGCGGCCGTGGTAAACGCCCAAGGCAGCAGCAAACGCCTGGTAGCCTACGTGGTTGCTCAGCCGGGCAGCGTCGGCGACAGCGAAACCTTGCGCGCCTATCTGCAAACCAAATTGTCCGATTACATGATACCTTCGGCCTTCGTGTTTCTCGACAGCCTGCCGCTCACCGCAAACGGCAAACTCGACCAGCGGGCCTTACCCGCACCGGAACGCGACAGCCGCGAGTCGTCCTATCTGGCCCCGCGCACGCCGACCGAAACGCTGCTCGCCACCATCTGGCAGGAAGTCTTGGGCTTGCCGCAGGTGGGCGTTCAGGACAATTTCTTTAGCTTGGGCGGCGATTCGATCCTGAGCATCCAGATCGTCAGCCGCGCGAACCGGGCCGGTATCGGTCTGACCGTCAAACAACTGTTCCAGCACCAAACCGTTGCCGAACTGGCGCGGGTGGCCCCGGAACGGCAAGCGGTTCATGCCGAACAGGGAACGCTGAGCGGACCGGTGACGCTGACGCCAATTCAAACCTGGTTTTTCGAAGGAGCTTCGCCGGAACCGCAGTATTTCAATCAATCCGTACTGCTCAAGCTGGTCGCAGGACTTGACCCGAAGCACCTGGAGCGCGCCGTACACGCATTGATCATGCATCACGACATGCTGCGCGCCCGCTTCCATTGGCAAGAAGGGCAAGTTCGAGCCGAAATTGCCGACAACGGCGCTTTGCCTTTCAGCATCCATGATTATTCCGCTCTCCCGGCCGAGCAACGCGCCGCCGCGCTTTCGGCGGATGCGCTGCAACAGCAGACCAGTCTCAATCTATCCGAGGGACCGTTGTTACGGGTGATCTTTTACCGCATGGGCGACGGCCAAGCGGACCGCTTGCTGCTGATTATTCACCATCTGGTCGTGGACGGGGTTTCCTGGCGTATTCTACTCAGCGATCTCGACACCGCACTGAACCAATTGGGCCGCGTCGAACCGATTGCGCTACCCGCCAAAACTACCGCTTTCCCCTACTGGAGCGAACGACTCAAAGCCTACGCCGATGCCGAACAGGCTATCGCGGAACTGGCTTATTGGCAGGAACAATCCACCACGCCGACCCGGCGGCTACCGCTGGACACCAACGCCGACCCAAGCTGCAACACCCTGGATACCGCCGAGCATGTCACGCTGGCCTTATCGGCTGAATTAACCCAGGCACTGCTGCTGGAAACGCCGCAAGCCTACCGTAGCCAAATCAACGATGCGCTGCTAACCGCACTGCTGCGCACCTTTAGCGCCTGGACCGGCGACACCGGCCTGCGTATCGTTATGGAAGGCCACGGCCGCGAAGAATTATTCGACGATGTGGACTTGTCCCGCACCGTCGGCTGGTTTACCAGCGGCTTCCCGCTGGTGTTGCATTACCAAGCGGACGAAGGGATAGGCGCTTCGCTAAAACGGGTCAAAGAAACCTTGCGCAGCATCCCCAAGCACGGCATAGGCTTCGGCATACTGCGTTATCTGAACCAGGACGCCGACATTCGCACCGCACTGGCTGCGGATAGCGATGCGGAAGTCAGCTTTAACTATCTAGGACGCTTCGAACAAAATGCCGGCAGCTCGGTCTTGTTAGGCGAGGCATCGGAACCTACCGGCTCCGATCAAAGCCAAATCGGCCAACGGCGTTTTGTGCTGGAAATCAACGGCATCCTCAACGAAGGCCGCTTGCAATTGACCTGGACTTACAGCAAGCGCTTGCATAACCGGCAGACCGTTGAGCGCTTGGCCGAGAGCTACTTTGCCGAGCTGGAAGCCATTATCCGGCACTGCCGCAGTGAAGAAGCAGGCGGCTACACCGCATCCGACTTTCCTCTGGCCGCTGTGGACGATACCCTGTTAAACCGGCTGTTCGGGCAGTGGGGCGTCAACGTCGAAGATGTCTATCCGCTGTCGCCGATGCAACAGGGTATGTTGTTCCACAGTCTGTACGACGACGGCTCAGGCGCCTACATCATCCAGATGACCGGCAACATGGCCGGTGTGTTTCAGCCCGCCGCATTCCGTCAGGCTTGGCAGCGCGTGTTGGATCGCCATCCGAGTTTGCGCACCGCAATACTGGCCGAAGGCGGCGCGGACCCGCTGCAAGTGGTGATCGGCCGTGTCGACCTGCCTTGGCAAGAGCTGGATTGGCGCGATCAATCCGCCGACCGGCAACAGGCAAACTGGGCGGAATTGCTACGAGCGGACCGCGCCCAAGGTTTCCGTATGGACGAAACGCCGCTGATGCGCTGCACTTTGGCGCGGCTAGAAGAAAACAGCTGGCAATTCCTCTGGAGCCATCATCACCTGCTGACCGACGGCTGGTGCCTGCCGATCCTGATGCGGGAAGTCCTGCATTTTTACAGCGCTTTCGTTAATGGCCGCGACGATGACCTTGCCGTACCACGCCCGTACCGGGATTACATCGCCTGGTTGCAACAGCAGGATTTGACGCAGGCGGAAGCCTTCTGGCGCGAAACCTTGCAAGGTTTCAGCGCACCGACCGGCTTTGGAGTGGATCATACGCCCAGCCCGGTCGCCATAGCGGAAACCGCCGTCTACCGGGAATGCGCGTTGGCATTGGATGCCGACACCAGCAGGGCGCTGCAACAGCTCGCGCAAAGCCACAGCCTGACGCTGGGCGTATTGATCCAGGGCGCTTGGGGCGTTTTATTAAGCGCTTACAGCGGCCTGAGCGATGTGCTGTTCGGCGCCACCGTCTCGGGCCGTCCGCCGCAAATTGCCGATGTCGACGCGATGGTCGGCTTGTTCATCAACACCCTGCCGGTGCGCATCCAGCTGAACCCCGCGCAATCGTTACTCGCCTATTTCACGGAGCTGCGCGATGCGCAACTGACCCGCGACGGCTATGCCTATACGCCGTTGGTGAATATCCATGCGTGCAGCGAGATACCGGCGCGCCAGCCGTTGTTTGAAAGCATCGTCGTGTTTGAAAACTATCCGATGGACGCGTCTTTGGAAGAGCAGGCCGAACTGCTCGCCATTGCTGATTTGCAGATTCAGGAACAAACCAACTTCCCGCTCACCTTAACGGCGGCCAATGCCACGCATATCCCACTCAAAATAGCTTACGACAAGGCTCGTTTCGATGAGGGCAGCGTCGCGCGCATATTGGATCATCTCGGCAACCTGTTGACCGGCTTGGTTGCCGCGCCGCAGCAAACCATTGCCCAGTGGTCGGACTGCTTGATCGGTGTAGAAGAGCGCAGAAAGCTGTTGGTCGCCTTAAACCAAACCTGGATAAAACGCCCCGAACACGACATGACTTTAGCCGAACTGTTCGAGGCTCAAGTCCGGCGCACACCATTCAGGATAGCGGCGATGTTTGCCGACCAACAGCTCAGCTATGACCGGCTGAACCGGCGGGCCAACCAAGTCGCGCACCGGCTCCGTGCGCTAGGCGTTGGGCCGGGCGTATTGGTCGCGCTGTGCATGGATCGCTCGCTGGACATGCTGATCGGGTTGCTGGGCATCCAAAAATCCGGCGGCGCTTATGTGCCGCTGGACCCCGGTTATCCGGCGCAACGGCTGGCCTTTATGCTGGAAGACGGCCAGGTGTCCGTCATCCTCACCCAACAGCATTTGCGCGCGACTTTGCCGGAAACCGGGGCGCAACGGGTCTGCCTTGACGAAAACGGCGGGGACGCGGCAGTTTTCAGCGAAGCCAACCCGGTTCGCCTATCCGGGCCGGAACACTTGGCCTATGTGATCTATACCTCCGGCTCCACCGGCAAACCCAAGGGCGTGCAGATTAGCCAAGGGGCATTGGTCAATTTCCTGATGGCGATGGCGGAAAAGCCGGGCTTGACCGAGAGCGATATTCTGCTGGGCGTGACCACCATATCCTTCGATATTGCGGGCTTGGAATTGTATTTGCCGCTTCTGGTCGGCGCCAAGTTGGCCTTGGTCAGCCGCGAAACGGCCACAGACGGCTACAGCCTATTGGCGGAGATGCAGCGGGTTGGCGCTACGCTGATGCAGGCCACGCCCATCACTTGGCGTTTATTATTGGAAGCCGGTTGGCAAGGCGCGCCCTTGCAGCGAGTATTGTGCGGAGGCGAAGGCTTCCCGCAGGATTTAGCTAGCCGCATGCGCCAGACCGGCGTCGAAGTGTGGAACCTGTACGGTCCGACCGAAACCACCATCTGGTCGTCGGCGCATCCGGTCTCCGGACAAAACCACGGCGAAGCGCACGAGTCCATCGGACGCCCGATCGACAACACCCGCCTGTACATAGTGGATCGCTGTTACCGGCTGACGCCCATGGGCGTACCCGGCGAACTGCTGATCGGCGGCGACGGACTGGCGCAAGGTTATTTCGGCCGTCCCGGCTTGACCGCGGAAAAGTTCATCCCCGATCCTTTCGGTAACCAGCCGGGCAGCCGCGTGTACCGCACCGGCGACCAGGTCCGTTACCGCGAGGACGGCAACCTGAGCTGTCTGGGCCGTATCGACCATCAGATAAAAATCCGTGGCTTCCGCATTGAGCTGGGTGAAATCGAAGCGCTGCTCAACCAGCATGCCGAGGTAAAACAGGCGGTGGTTAGCGTCTGGGAAGCGGGAGCCGATGATAAGCGGCTGATCGCCTATGTGCTGGCGGAGCACGGCGCTACCTTGGACGCGGACACCTTGCGCGCTGCGTTACGGGAGCAGTTGCCGACCTACATGGTGCCGTCCGATTGGCTGTTCCTAGACAGCTTCCCGCTCACGCCGAACGGCAAGCTGGATCGCGCCGCCCTGCCCGCGCCCAACCGTCAACAACGAGTCGCTTACACAGCGCCAAGCACGCCGACCGGGGCAAAGCTGGCCGAACTGATGGCCGAGGTTTTGTCCGTGGAACGGGTCAGCGCCGACGACGATTTCTTCGATCTGGGCGGGCATTCGCTGCTGGCGGCGAAGCTGGTTACCCGCATCGCGCAGGCGTTTCAACTCAGCGTGCCGCTGCCGGTGCTGTTTCAAAAACCGACCATCGAGCAATTGGCCGACTATATCGACACCACCTTATGGGCGGCACGGCAAGGCGCAGCCCCTGAAACCACGTTACAGGATGACGAAGAGGAATTTAGACTGTGAAATCCATTGATGCACTGATGTCCCGGCTGCGCGAGTTAAATATCAAGCTCTGGCTGGACGGCGACCAATTAGGTTGCCGGGCACCCAAAGGCGTTATGAACGCAGAACTGGCCGCAGAATTATCCGCTCACAAAGCCGACATCCTGCGCTATCTGCATCAAGCGGAAGCGTCAACCGCATCCCAACAAAGCCAAATCCCCGCCGCCCCGCGCAATCAGCTTCTGCCGCTGTCCTTCGGTCAACAACGTCTGTGGTTTCTGGAGCAACTGGAAGGCCCTTCGGCGACCTATAACATGCCGCTCGCCATGCGCCTGGAAGGGAAGCTGGACGTGGCGGCGCTGGAAAAGGCCCTGAGCGAAATCGTCCGGCGACATGAGGTGCTGCGAGCCAACTTCAAGATAGAGGACGAACAAGCCGTCATCCTCATTCGCGAAACGGCGGAATGCCCGCTGACTATCGCTGCGGCACAAGAACCGCGAGCCGAGGAAGAACAACGCTGGATTCAGCAGGAAGCCCGGCGCTGTTTCGATCTCGCCAACGATCCGCTGGTACATGCCACCCTGGTGCAATGGACCGATAGCTCGCAGCTGTTTTTACTGACCATGCACCACATCGTTTCCGACGGCTGGTCCTTAGGTATTTTCCTCCGCGAATTGGTCGCCCTATACGAGGCATTCAGCAAAGACTTGCCGTCGCCGCTGCCGGAGCTGTCTATCCAGTACGCCGACTATGCCCACTGGCAACGCCAACGCTTGCAGGGCAAGGTCCTTGACCAGCTGCTCGATTACTGGCGCAAGCAGTTGTCCGGTGCGCCGGAACTGCTGGCGTTGCCGACCGACCGGCCCAGGCCGCCGATCCAAACCTATCATGGCCGCAGCCTGAGTGCCAAGCTGGACGCCGATTTAAGCAAACGTCTGCAAACCCTGAGCCAATCGACGGGCGGCACCTTGTTTATGACCCTGTTGTCCGGTTTCGCGCTGCTGCTGTCCCGCTACAGCGGCCAGGAAGACATCGTCATCGGCACCCCGGTCGCCAATCGCAACCATGCCGATATTGAGCCGCTGATCGGCTTATTCATCAATACCCTCGCGCTGCGCCTGGACTTGTCGGGCAATCCGTCCGCGCAAGAACTGCTGGCAAGGGTGCGAAACACCTGCTTGGAGGCTTATGAACACCAGGACGTGCCCTTCGAACAACTGGTCGAAGAGTTAAAACCGCCGCGCAGCCTCAGCTACGCGCCGCTGTTCCAAGTGTCGTTCGATCTGCAAAATACCTCGATGGATGCAATCGTCATGCCCGGCCTGAGTCTCTGTCCGGTGGAGCAGGAAGCGGTGGCGGCCAAATTCGATCTGAGCTTGTCCGTGGAGGAAACCGCTACAGAATTGCTGACGGTGTGGAATTACAATCCCGACCTGTTCGATGAAGCCGGCATCGTGCGCATGATAAGCCATTACCGCATGCTGCTGGAGGGCATGGTTGCCGAACAGGCTGCTTGCCTAGGCGAATTGCCGTTATTGGATGAGCGGGAACGCCAACAAATCGTGTATGCCGCCAACGCCACCGCAAAAAGTTATCCTGCTGCGCAGAGTTTTCTCGACTTGTTCGAGGCGCAGGCGCAGGCAACGCCGGACCGGATTGCGCTGAGTTTTGCCGATCAGTCGCTCAGCTACCGGCAATTGTATCAACGCGTCCGGCAGCTGGCCTCCGCGTTACAGATGCTGGGAGTCGGCCCCGAAGTGCTGGTCGCCCTGTGCGTGGAACGCTCCGTGGACATGGTCGTCGGCCTGTTAGGCATCATGCGGGCGGGCGGCGCTTATATTCCGCTGGACCCCGGCTATCCGCCGGAACGGCTGGCCTGCGTGCTCGACGACGCGCGTCCCTTGCTGCTGCTTACCCAGGAACGGCTGGAAGCTTCGCTACCGGCAAACGGCGCACGGGTAATTTGCCTGGACCGCGACCGGGAAATACTGGCCGACTTGGCGCAGCAAAACCCGCACGGCCCGGTGCCGCCCGCCGGATCAAACGCCGCCTACGTGATTTTCACCTCAGGCTCCACTGGCAGGCCCAAAGGCGTTCAAATCCAGCATCGGGCGCTGCTGAACTTCCTCGTCTCGATGCAGCGCGAACCCGGCCTAAGCGGGCAGGACGCACTGCTGGCGGTAACCACCATATCGTTCGATATTGCCGCACTGGAAATCTATCTGCCGCTGATTAGCGGCGCGCATTTGGTATTGGCCGACCGTGAAACCGCGCTGGACGGCAGGCAGTTGCAAGCGACACTGCAAAGCCATCGCATTACCCATATGCAGGCCACCCCGGCCACTTGGCGGGTATTGCTCGAATCGGATTGGCAGCCGCCCAGACCGTTTAGCGTGCTGTGCGGCGGCGAAGCCCTGCCGGTGGATCTGGCCCGGCAACTGCTGCAAAAAAAGGTGCGCCTGTGGAATCTCTACGGCCCCACTGAAACTACGATTTGGTCGTCGGCTCGTGAAGTGGTATCAATCGATCCAAGCAAAGAGGGCGTCGAACCCATTGGCAGCCCGATACAAAACACCCAGATCTATATTCTGGACAAATACAATCACCCGCTGCCGATAGGCGTTGCCGGCGAGCTGCACATCGGCGGCGACGGCCTGGCGCGCGGCTACCTGAACCGGCCCGACTTGACCGCCGACAGCTATCGGCCCGACGCGTTTTCAGACCGGGCCGGAGCGCGCCTGTACCGCACCGGCGACCTCGCCCGCCGCCTGGCCGACGGGACCATCGACTTTTTAGGACGCATCGATCACCAAGTCAAAATCCGCGGCTATCGCATTGAGCTGGGCGACATCGAAGCAGCGCTACGCCAACAACCGGGCATCAAACAAGCCATCGTTCTGGCGCGCGAAGACCTACCCGGCGACAAACGTCTGGTCGCCTATTTGCTGGCCTCGGCCGAACCTGCGCCCAGCACCGATGAACTGCGCACCCGCCTGAAAACAGGCCTGCCGGACTATATGCTGCCCGCTGCGTTTGTATTTCTGGACGCGATGCCGCTAACGCCCAACGGCAAGGTCAACCGCAACGCGCTGCCTGCCCCGGACTTGGCACGGCCTGAATTAAACGCGGGCTTTGCCGCACCGCGCAACGAACTGGAAAACAGCATCGCCGAAATTTGGCGTCAGGCGTTACGGCTGGAACACGTCGGCATCGACGATAATTTTTTCGATCTGGGCGGCCACTCGCTACTGCTCACCCGCGTCTATGAGTCTTTACGCAAGCAGGTCAGCGAACCGTTTGCGCTGATTACCTTGTTTCAGCACCCGACCATCCGCAGCCTCGCAGCCCGACTCGCTCAAGACGAAATACCGACTCCGATCCGTATCAGGGCCAATACGTCACGCAACGCCGATTCCAGCGACGAAATCGCCATCATCGGCTTGACCGGCCGCTTTCCGGGCGCGGACGATTTGGAGACTTTCTGGGACAACCTGCGGGAAGGGCGCGAATCGATTCGCTTTTTCACCGACCAAGAACTTCTCGATTCCGGCATCGAAGCCGAATTAATCGCCCTGCCCAATTACGTGCGCGCCAACGGCATGCTGTCCGATGTCGCCGGTTTCGATGCGGCTTTCTTCGGCTATACGCCGACCGAAGCCGAAATCATCGATCCCCAACACCGGCTGTTTTTGGAAAATGCGTGGCATACGCTGGAACATGCCGGTTACGGTGCGCACACCCGCGATACCGCCATCGGCGTTTTTGCCGGTTGCAGCCATAACGGCTATTTGCTCCGCAATTTGATGCCCCATTTATACACCAGCGACGCCCATTCCATTTATCAAGTCATGCTCGGGAGCGACAAGGACTTTTTATCCACCCGCGTCTCCTATGCGCTGGATTTAACAGGCCCTAGCGTCAGCGTCCAGACCGCCTGTTCCACCTCGCTGGTCGCCATCCACATGGCTTGCCGCAGCCTGCTGGACGGCGAGTGCGATATGGCCTTGGCGGGCGGCGTGGGTTTAAAGACGCCGCAAAAATCCGGCTATGTGCATCAGGAGGGCATGATTAACTCGCCCGACGGCCGCTGCCGCGCTTTCGACGCGGGCGCCAACGGCACCACCTGGGGCAGCGGCTTAGGCGTTGTGCTGCTGAAACCGCTGCATGCGGCCTTGGCCGACCGCGACACGATTCATGCGGTCATCAAAGCGTCGGCCATCAATAACGATGGCGCGCTCAAAATCGGTTATACCGCTCCCGGCGTCGAAGGCCAGGCGGAAGTCGTCGCCAACGCCCAAGCGCGGGCCAACGTGGCCCCGGACAGCATTTCCTACATCGAAACCCACGGCACCGGCACGCATTTGGGCGACCTGATCGAAATCGCCGCTCTCACCCAAGCGTTTCGTGCGGGAACCGACAAAAACCGGTTTTGTGCGCTGGGTGCGGTAAAAACCAACATCGGCCATTTGGATGCCGCAGCGGGAGTCGCCGGTCTTTGCAAAACCGTGCTCGCCCTCCAACACCGGCAAATTCCGCCGACGCTTCATTTTGAACGGCCCAACCCGGAAATCGATTTCGAAAACAGCCCGTTTTACGTCAATGACCGGCTGCGCGACTGGCCCAGCCATGGCGCACCCCGACGCGCAGGCGTCAGTTCGTTCGGCATCGGCGGCACCAATGCCCATTTGATCGTCGAAGAAGCGCCTGAACCTTCTGCCTCATTATCGGCCCGACCTTGGCAGGTGCTGATTCTTTCCGCCCGCAGCCGTAGCGCCGTGGAAAACCTGCGGACAAGTCTGGCCGCTCATTTACAAGAACACGATGATCTTAACCTCGCCGATGCGGCTTATACGCTAGGCCTGGGGCGTCGGCAGTTCGGCCACCGCATTGCCGTGGTTTGCCGCGACCGGCAAGATGCGGTCACTGCGCTCCAGACCCCTGAGCGCCACAGATTGGGGCATATTCCCAAGACCCAAACGGAAGATCGCAGCGTCGCCTTCCTGTTTCCGGGCCAAGGCAGCCAATATGTCGCTATGGGTGCCGATCTTTACCGCACCGAACCGGTCTTTCGCGAACACATCGATTACTGCGCCGAACGGCTAATCGACGAGTTGGGGCTGGATCTGCGGCACATCCTCTATCCCTCGGCGGATCAAGCGGGGCAAGCCGCGATCCAATTGGAACAAACTTGGCTGACCCAACCGGCCCTGTTCGTTACCGAATATGCGTTAGCCAGGCTTTGGATGTCGTGGGGTGTAAAGCCCGATGCGATGATCGGACACAGCCTGGGAGAATATGTGGCCGCTTGTTTAGCCGATGTGTTCGACCTGGATACCGCCCTGATCTTGGTTGCCCGCAGAGGCCGTGCGATATGGGAACAGCCGCAGGGAGCCATGCTGGCCGTTTCGCTGCCGGTCGACAAAATACCAACTTTACTGGGGGACGAGCTGTCCTTGGCGGCGATTAACGCAGCCGAAGCCTGCGTAATCTCCGGGCCGTTCCCGGCGATCGAAGCGCTGGAAATCCGGCTGACAGACAACAATATAGTCTGTCGCCGATTGCACACCTCGCACGCTTTCCACTCAAGCATGATGGAACCGGCAGTAGCCGCTTTCACCGAAGTTTTAAACACCTTGACGCTGAAGCCGCCGCGACTGCCCTTTATTTCCAACCTGACCGGCACTTGGATACTCCCCGAACAAGCGACCGATCCGGGCTACTGGGCTCGGCATTTACGCTTGGCGGTCAATTTCGAAGCGGGCATCGGCACGCTGTTATCCGACCCGGATCGGGTGCTATTGGAAGTCGGCCCCGGCACCATTTTAAGCAACCTGGCTCGACGCCATCCATTGGCCGGGAATACCCGTTGCGTGTTCACGTCGCTGCAACAGCCCAACACAGCAGAAACGCAGAACATGCTGGATAGCCTGGGACGATTGTGGTGTGCCGGCGTTAGCGTCGATTGGCCCGCTTATTACGCCCACGAACAACTCGCCCGTATCCCGCTGCCCGTTTATCCTTTTGAAAGGCAGCGCTATTGGATCGACGCGCCCGCCGGGGATGCTCTACCCCTTATGCAAAATCTGCAGAAAAAGCGCCCGCTGGATGAGTGGTTTTATCTGCCCGGTTGGAAACCGACACTGACGCCCCGTGCATTGCACAACGACGATTTCACCGAGCAGTCGCTTTGGCTGGTGTTTAGCGATGAGTCCGCCCTCAGTCGGCAATTCATCGCCAAGCTGCAACAAACCGGGCAAGCTGTCATTACGGTTTGCCAAGGTGAAGCTTATGAACAAAACGGGGCTGACTACCGTATCAATCCCGTTTCGCCCGACGACTATGCAACCGTGATCCAGTCGATCGGCGACCGGCCTGTTCATAAAATCCTGCATTTCTGGAGCCTTAGCGCCACCGATACATCGGGGCCGGAAGTTTTTGAACAGGCGCAGCAAAACGGCTATTACAGCCTGTTATTTTTGGGACGCGCCCTGGCTAAACAATCGCAAAGTGGCAAAATCAGCATCACCGTCATTTCCAATCATCTGCACGATGTGAACGGACTCGGAGAAAGCATCCCGGAAAAAACGACGCTACTCGGCCCATGTTTGGTCATGCCTCAGGAAATACCGCGCATAACTTGCCGTTGCCTGGATGTTGTACTTCCTGTGGCAAGTGCTAACGGTACAACCGATTTGGTTAACCTGCTGCTGGCGGAATTGGAGAATGGGGCTAGCGATCCATGGGTCGCTTACCGAGGCAGCCGACGGCTGGTTCCCGGCTTTGAGCGTGTACCGCTTAGCGCCGCAGCCGACAGCGTCCGGCAGCTTCGCCGACATGGGGTCTACCTGATCACCGGCGGCCTCGGCAATGTCGGGCTGTTACTCGCCAAATTCCTGGCCGAAACCGTTCAGGCCCAATTAATTCTGCTAGGCCGTTCATTCTTTCCGGCCCCTTCCCAATGGGATGACTGGCTGCAAAGCCACCCCGCCGACGACGAACTCAGTGTTAAAATTCGCGCCATTCAACACTTGGAAATCTTGGGCGCGAAAGTGCTGCTGATTCAAGCCGATGTCGCCGACGAAAAGTCTATGCAGGCTGCGCTAGCGCAGGCCCATGACCAATTCGGCACATTGCACGGCGTTATCCATGCGGCGGGCAGGCTGAACGATGCCTCCTTCGTCAGCGCATTCACCGACATAGGCAGACGCGAATCGCAAGTCCAATTCGGCCCTAAAATTCACGGACTGTATGTCTTGGAAAAACTATTACGCGAACAACGCCTGGATTTTTGCCTGCTGATTTCCTCGACCGCCGCCGTATTGGGCGGGGTGGGGTTTGCCGCCTATAGTGCCGCCAACCTTTTCGTTGACGCTTTCGCCGTCAGGCAGAACCGTGCCAACGGCACTCCCTGGCTATCGACCAATTGGGATGCCTGGCTGTTTGCCGACACGCCTGCATCGGAAGCGTTGTCCATGCAACCCAAAGAGTCCGTGGAAGCCTTTCGACGGGTTATCTCCCAAGTCTTTTCCGGCAGAATCATCATCGCCACCGGCGATTTGCAAACGCGATTCAAACAATGGGTTGGCCTTGAAAACCGGCTGGAAAAACCGGTGTCGGATAGCCTATACACGCGCCCCGAACTGTCCAGCGCCTACGCTGCGCCAACCAGCGACAGCGAAAACCAACTGGCGGAGCTTTGGCAGGATCTATTGGGATTTGCCGATATCGGCATTTACGATGACTTCTTCGAATTAGGCGGCGATTCGATGCTGGCTATCCGCTTAATCAGCGGAATAAAAGAAAAATTCGGCAGGCAACTGCCCCTGACCTCGCTTTTGGATAAGCCGACCATTCACCAGATAGCCGAGGCGCTGGACCGGCCGGAAGAAACCGTTGCATTCTCGCCGCTGGTCGTCATTCAATCCAAAGGCTCGCTCCCGCCTTTTTTCTGCGTTCCCGGCACCGGCGGCAGTGTGCTGTATTTTAATGAATTAGCGCGTTGTTTGGCAGAATACGACCGCCCCTTCTACGGACTGCAAGCGCTGGGACTGGATGGATTCACCCCGCCGCTGACGCGGATAGAGGACATTGCCGCCCTGAATATCGGCGCGCTGCAAAAAGTTCAAGCACAGGGGCCTTATTATCTGGGCGGGCATTCTTTCGGCAGTTGGGTCGCGTTGGCAATGGCGCAACAATTACAGAAAGCCGGGCACGAAGTTGCGCTGGTGGCCATTCTGGATACCGGCGCGCCCTCGGAAAGAGACCTCTCGGCTATCGGCGGCTGGGACGACAGCCGCTGGTTAGTCGCTGTTGCCGATACGTTAGGGCATTTGTACGAAAAACCCCTGTCGTTAAGCTACGAGGAACTCGTCGATCTTGCATGGAGCGAACAAATCGATCTGTTAGCCAGCCGACTGAGTACTCGGGGTGTTACCGAGCAAGGCACCGATTCCACTGAAATCCGCGGCTTCATCGAAGTATACAAAACCCAGGCGCGAATTCATTATCGTCCAGACCCCGATTGTCCGGTCAACATAGCGTTATTCCGCGCCCGCGAGCCGCTGGCCGATTTCCTGGACGGGATGCCGGAATACCTGAAAAACGATGAAGCCTGGGGCTGGCGACAATACAGCAAAGGAGTGCCGATAATGGAGTATATTCCGGGCGACCATCTGACCATGGTTACCCAGCCCCATGTTCGCCAGCTTGCACAGCGCTTACACCTTGCGCTGTCTTTGACGCGAGGTGATTAAACTACGTAAAAACACCTATTCAAACATCCGCATCTCTGTTAGTCTACGTACGCTGCTGAGGCGCCCATGGCCTGAGTCGAGCAAGATGGGCAGAGATTTTCTAATGACATTTCCATTACTACAATAATAACGAGAGGACAGACCGATGCTGGACATGAGCCAATTCCACGGGCGCCTGAACGACCTTGATACACATATCCAACCGTCTCCAAATAACTATGAGATAGCCGCCGGAGAAGTAGGTAAATACTTCGCCGACATGTACCACCAAATGCTGGACAACGCACCCACGGAAGAAGCGGCCAAAATAGCCAAGCTGGTGGGCGAAGAATCTCAAGAATATACCGAAGAAACCGTATGGCGTACAAAAGGCTCGGCGGCACCCGGTGCTTTCAGTTCCGACGGCCGTTTGAAAACCCTGGATTATATGGGCGTTAACCGGTCTTTCATCTTCTCAGACCCCGGCATTCAAGGCGCGGCATTTGCCAATAACGAGCTGGGTATTGCCACCATGCGTCACTGGAATGACTTTATCATCGATTTCGGCAAGCAAAACCCCAACCGACTCCGCTCAGTCGCCATATTGAATACGCATAACATCGACGTTGCCATAGCGGAAGCAAAGCGGGTTCTTAAAGCAGGCGGACGTGCTTTTGTTTTGGCCAGTTCGGTTCCGCCCGGCGACGCTTCGCCCGCCGATGCAAAAATGGATAAACTATGGCATCTGATCCAGGAAGCCGACGCGACCGCCCTTCTTCATGCAGGCGGCGAACACGGCTTTATGGCGAGCGATTCCTGGAGCAAGGGCGTCGACCACCTCTGTTTTCAACCCATGGATATGTCATCGGAAGGCGAGCAGGTTAATACCTATATGTTTTCTTCCATGTACTACTCTCCACAGAATTTTCTTTCCACACTCGTTCTCGGCGGCGTCTTTGAACGATTCCCAAGGCTTCGCTTTGCCGTGATTGAGTTAGGCGCATTTTGGCTGGCGCCGATGGCCACTCACCTGGATCAAGTTGCCTCCATTTACAGAGGACGCTTGTCGGGCGCATTGTCGATGAAACCTTCCGAATATATCCAACGCAATGTACGCGTTACGCCATACCGCTTTGAGCCGGTCGCAGATTACATCGAACGTTACGGATTCGAAGAATGCTACTGCTATAACAGCGACTTCCCCCACCCGGAAGGCGGCACCCGGCCTATCCAGGAGTTTGTCGATCATATCGACCGGCTTGGGCAGAATCATGCGGAAAAGTTTTTCGTAACCAATGCAGAATGGGTACTACCCGCATTGAACTAAGGAAAGAGATAGGCCAATGACTGGCCCTTCTATACAAAAACCAATATAGATATAGACATGGACACCATGGTAACGGCACTAGTGAACGATCCAGCGGTCGAGGAATACTTTGTCCTTGAGCGGAAAACACAGCATGGCGAGGTAGAGCAAGTCGCCTACATCGTGACAACGGAACCGCATAGATTCGAACAGGCCCAACTCCGGCTGCAAGCCTTGTCCGAAGGACAAATCGCTTGGTTCGTAGCCGTTGCCTATCTGCCCCTCAACGACGACGGTACGGTCGACGAGTCCGCACTCGCACATGTGCCGGTTCTCGCAGAAGAATCTGCGGCGGAATGCGCCGGTCGTATCGCAACCTTGCCCAATATTGAGCGGGTTGCCTGCATTTCAGGGTACTGGCCGGACTCGCCAAAACATATACATGTCGGCAAGCTGCTACGCAATCAAATTCCAAACGCAGCACTGCCTCATGCAGAAACCCCGCTCCCATCGGCTCGCGGCAACGAACCGGCGCCCGCCGCCATTTGCCACGGACAGCCTTTGCCGCAACACGACGGTGCCGCCCAGGTTCTCCAGCAAGTTTTGTGTTCAGCCGAAGCAGGCACGCCCATCATCTATGTCGACAGCGACGGCAACGAGCGCGCTGAAAGCTACGGCTCCCTGCTGACGGAAGCGCGCCGGATACTCGGCGGCTTGCGACACGAAGGCCTCAAGCCCGGCGACAAGGTCGTTTTCCAGCTGGAACGCAACGACGATATTCTGCCCGCCTTCTGGGGCTGCCTACTCGGCGGCTTCGAACCGGTCATTGTTCCCGTCCCGCTGAGTTATGACATAGAAAGCCGGGCGGTGGAACAACTCCAGCAGATCTGGAACCTGTTCGATCAGCCTCTTATCTTCACTAACAACAGCCGCAGCACGTCCATACGGACCTCGTCACAGGCACCGTGTTTCGCCGACGCCCGCTGGGTTGCCATCGAAGCGCTACGCGACAATCCTGCGGATATGCATATCCACAGCGCAGCACCCGATGACATCGCCTTTTACACGCTGTCATCCGGCAGCACCGGGATACCCAAAGCGGTTGCGCTAACGCACCGCAACCTTCTGGCGCGCGCCCGCGGCACCAATATACTGTGTCGGCATACTGCTGACGATGTGATCTTTAACTGGCTGCCTTTCGACCATATCGGCAGTATTTCCGAGTGGCATCTACGCTACCTCGATCTGGGCTGTAAACTGGTCTACGCCCCTAAAGAATATATCCTGGCGCGCCCGCTACGTTGGCTGGAACTCATGCACCGGCATCGCGCCTGCCACAGCTGGTCGCCTAATTTTGCTTACGCGCTGGTGACTAACGCCCTCAACAGCGAGCCGCAACAGGACTGGGATTTGTCCTGCGTTAAGACGCTGTTGATCGCCGGTGAAGCCATCACACGCACGACCACCCGAGAGTTCCTGGAAAGCCTGGCATGCTATGGCCTACAACCGTCAACACTACTGGCCGCTTTCGGCATGGCGGAAGTCTGCTCGGGCGTGACCTACCATCAACCGGCAATAGGCCAGTCCCTTGGTTTCCATCATATCGACCGAAATTCCCTGAGCGGCGCAATCCGCCGGGTCGATCAGGATGACGAGCTGTGCGTCTCTTTCGCCAGTCTCGGCCCGGTCATCCCCGGTGTTTCGATGCGCATCGCCGATGACGAACAGCGCGTGCTACCGGAAGAAACCATCGGTCGCCTTCAACTCAAAGGCGATGTACTGACGCCCGGCTATTACCATAATCCTGAAGCAAACAAGGTGTTCCTGGCCGACGGCTGGTTCGATACCGGCGATGCCGGCTTTATCTCCGGCGGAGAACTGGTACTCACCGGACGCGCCGGTGCAGGCATCATCATCAACGGGGCGAATTTCTACAATAATGAAATCGAGGCAGTGGTTGAACAAATCGCCGGCATCGCCGCGTCGTTTACCGCAGCCTGCGCAGTGCGGCAGGAAGGCAGTGAAGGACTGAAACTGGCGGTTTTCTTCCACGCAGCTTACGAAAACAACGATGCCGTCCTGCTCAAGCTGTTAAAAACCATCCAGTCGCAGCTAACCAAGCGCCTCGGTATTAAAGCCGATTACCTGATTCCGCTCGATCGCGATTCAATACCTAAAACCGGCATCGGCAAGATCCAGCATAAAAAGCTCATTGAACAATTCCACCAAGGTGCGTTCCAGGAAATCCTTGAACATCTGGATTTGCTGACGGCGAACGAGCAAACCCTGCCGGATCGGTTCCACAAAAAAATATGGCGTCGCAAGGAGCTAGTGCGTATTCCCCGCGTTGACGACGGTGCCTGCGTTATTTTCCTCGACCGGCTTGGCCTGGGCTTGCAGGTTGCCTCCGAATTAGGCACGGCCGGCATCCAATGCATACTCGTCAAACCCGGCGAATCTTTCGCTCAACTCGGGGCGATGGCGTTATCCATCCGTCCGAATGAACCGCAGCACTATCACGATCTGGTGGAATGGCTTAAGGCATCGGATATCCGGCTCGGTTCCATCCTGCACCTGTTCAGCTATGACACAGAGCAGAAAGAAGCCGACAGCGTATTGCTTCTGGCCCAGGCGCTATCAGCGCTCGCCCCCGACGCCCCGCTCCGGCTACTGGCGGTTTCCAGTCATAAGCATGAGGGCATTGCCTCCTCGAAAGCCGCTCTTTCAGGACTGTTGCACACCATCGAACAAGGTCAGCCCCGGCTGCGCTGCCTGCACCTGGATTGCCCCGCAGATACCCCGTCCGCCTATGCTCCGGCTATCGTCAGGGAGCTGCTGGTAACATCCGTCGATAGAGAAATCGCCTATCGCGAGCAACAACGCTGGGTCGCAGGCTTGCAGCAGATCGATGTCGCTACCGTCACGAAGGAATCCCCTTCCGTGCTGCCTTTTCAGCATCAAGCCGTCTATGTCATCAACGGCGGCCTGGAGGGAATAGGACCGCAATTGGCGGAATATCTGCTCAGCCGCTTCAATTCCCGTCTGGTACTGCTTGGCGAAACCCCGCTGCAAACACAAGCGGCGGCGGACGACAAAGACGCCCGTCCTGCCCACTACCAACGGCTGCGGCAACTGTCCGGCGAATGCGTTTATCTTGCCGTTGCCGCCCTGAATCAGGAAGAATTACAGCAGGCCCTGAGTGCTACGCTGGCTCAGTGGGATAATAAGCTGGACGGGGTTATTCACCTTGCCGCCGCTTTGCCCGAACATCCGCTATCGGAAGAAATGCTGGACTCCAAGTCGAGTCATGAATTAGACGGCGCGAACGCTCTCTACCGAATCCTTGAGCAATTCCAAGGAAAATTCTTTGTTTCCCTGTCATCGACAAGCGGCTTCCTCAGCGCTCCCGGCCAGTGTTCCCCGGCAACCGGCACCGCCTCTCGGGAAGCCTTGGCTACCTCGCCTCTTGGCGGCCCACGTTTCTACAGCATCGGCTTGTCCGACTGGGACAGCCTAGGCACAGCATCGGCGCTGGACGCGCAAACACCCGTCGGCAGCTCGGTGCGCCGCAGCATCAATGCTATCCTCGTCGCTCTGCAACTTGACGAAGAGCAGGTACTGATCGGCCTGGATGGCGACAGCCCGGCTGTCCGCGCACAGACCCACAGCGGCCCGCCGCAACTCGGCAAAATTGCCGTTTATTTCACAGCACGTCAATTGATGACTCCGTCCCTGTTAAACCCGGAACCGCTGACCGACCGCTACGGATCGATAGTTCCGTGCGACTACATACAGCTACGCGAACCGGAAAGCGCAGGCGCCGAGCAGCTTGAGCTGTGGCCTTCGGTGGCCGAGTATTTCGTCTACGACGACCTGATCTACTACGCCTTGGCCAATGACGAACGCCGTAACGACAGCTACCGCATCGCTCTGCAACGCACGGTTCCCGGCAAAATCGTCCTCGATATCGGCACCGGCAAAGAAGCCATCCTGGCCAGGCTGGCGCTGGAAGCGGGCGCGCGCAAGGTCTACGCTATCGAAATGGGCGACGAGGCTTTCGCGCAAGCGGTGGCATACATTCAACATCTGGGACTGGACGATAAAATCATCATTATCCACGGCGATGCGACCAAGGTCGAAATCCCCGAACTGGCCGATGTCTGCGTTTCGGAAATCGTCGGCCCGATAGGCGGCTGCGAAGGCGCTACGGCGCTGATCAACAACGCCCATCGTTTCCTCCGTCCCGGCGGCATCATGATCCCCGGCCGCAGCATTACCAAAATCGCCGCGGCGCGCTTTCCCGACGGCTTGCTGCCGCATCCGGGCTTTTATCAAGTGCCCAGCTCCTATACCGGCAAAATTTTTGCCGAGGTGGGTTACCCCTTCGACCTGCGGCTGTGCATCAAGAATTTCCCGCGCAACAACCTGCTGTCCAACGCCGATATTTTCGAAGACCTGGACTTCAACCGTATCACGCCGTTGGAGGAACAGCACCAAATCGAGTTGATCATCGACCAGGAATCGCGCCTCGACGGCTTCCTGGTCTGGCTGAACCTTCATACCATCGAAGGCGAAGTCATCGACATTATTGAGCACGAGTACAGCTGGTTGCCGGTCTACCTGCCGGTATTCCATCCCGGCATTGAAGCCAAGCCCGGCGACCGCATCATCGCAACGGTTACCCGCAGTCTGTGCGAAAATGGGCTTAATCCCGACTTCGTCGTCAGCGGTCAATTCCTGCGCAGCAACGGCGAAAGCATTCCTTTCACCTGCACGTCTTACCATTACAAGCAGCAGTACAAGCAGCATCCTTTCTATGAAGCGCTGTTTGCTGAAGACCCGCTGGGACGCCATCCCGGCTGCCGCCCCGGCAACCTCTTGCAGTACCTGCCGGAAATGCCGCTGACCGTGGACGGTGAAATCGACCGCAACCGGCTGTCTAAACTGACCTTGGGCAACACGCAAGAAACGGCGCAACAACAGTCCCCCGGATCTGAAATCGAAGTTCAGATCGCGAAAATCTGGCAGGACGTACTGGAAATCCCGCAAGTCGGCATCCACGACAATTTCTTTGAACTGGGAGGCCACTCGCTGTTGCTGGTGCAAGCTCATGATCGCTTAGTGGAAATTTTCGGCCCGCAGATTACTTTGGTCGACCTGTTCAAATACCCGACGATCAGCGCACTCGTGGAACTGCTGGCCGACGAAGGCCTCAGGGAAACGCCGTCGCAAAAAGGCCGAGAACGCGCAGAGGCCCGCAGCAACTACAAATCCACCCAGAGCAGCACTGACATCGCCGTCATCGGCATGTCATGCCGTTTTCCCGGAGCGGACGACTTGGATACCTTTTGGCGCAATCTGGCCGAGGGCGTCGAATCGGTCACTTTCTTCGACGAGCAGGACATTACCGCCACCGGCATCAAGCCCTCGGTAGTGCGCCATCCCGACTATGTCAAAGCCAGTCCGCTGCTGTCCAATGTGGAAGGCTTCGATGCGGGCTTCTTCGGCTACACCGCCCGCGATGCCGAGTTAATGGACCCGCAGCACCGCTTGTTCCTGGAATGCGCCTGGGAGGCTTTCGAAAACGCCGGTTACGACCCCATCGCTTACGAAGGCGTAGCGGGCGTTTATGCCGGGGCGAGCATGAACACTTACTTGCTCAACAATGTCTACCCCAACCGCGACACATTGGATATCCAGGACGATTTGGACGTCGCCACGCTCGATTCCATGGGCGGATTCCTGCTGATGGTCGCTAACGACAAGGACTATTTGACGACACGGGTTTCGTACAAACTCAATCTCACCGGCCCCAGCGTAAACGTGCAGACCGCTTGTTCCACCGGCTTGGTGACGATCCACATGGCCTGCCAGTCGCTGCTCAATGGCGAAGCCGACCTGTTTCTCTCCGGCGGCGCGGCGGTGCAAGTACCGCAGCAGTCCGGCCATCTGTTCCAAACCGGCATGATCGTTTCGCCCGACGGGCATTGCCGTTCGTTCGATGCCGAAGCCAAAGGCACGGTTTTCGGCAGCGGCGTCGGCGCTGTGTTGCTGAAAAGGCTGGACGATGCGATCCGCGACGGCGACCATATCTACGCCGTGGTTAAAGGTTCCGCCGTCAACAATGACGGCGGCGTTAAAGTCGGCTATATGGCGCCCAGCAGCGAAGGTCAGGCCGCGGTTGCCTCCGAAGCTATCGCGATGTCCGGCATAGCACCGGACACCATCGGCTTCGTCGAAGCGCACGGCACCGGTACGGAAATGGGCGACCCCATTGAAGTGAACGCATTGACCCAGGCTTTCCGCGCCCAAACCGAAGCTAAGGGCTTTTGCGCCCTCGGTTCGGTTAAAACCAATGTCGGCCATTTGCAAATCACTTCGGGAACGGTAGGTTTCATCAAGACCGTGCTGGCATTGCAGCACAAGCTGATCCCGCCGACCCTGCACTTTAGCAAACCCAATCCCGCGATTGATTTCGAGAACAGTCCGTTTTATGTCAACACCCGCCTGACCCCCTGGAAAACCAGCGGCACGCCGCTACGCGCCGGGATAAATTCGCTGGGTATCGGCGGCACCAACGCCCATATCATTTTAGAAGAAGCGCCTCTACTTACGCCCGTAAGCAACGATCTGGAGCGGCCGCAACACCTGCTGACGCTGACCGCGCGCACCGAACCGGCCTTGCTCGAACTGGCCGGTCGCTATGCAAAGTTTTTCACTAACAACCCCCAAGTGTCCCTGGCGGATGTCTGTTTTACCGCCAACACAGGGCGCAGGCCGTTTGAACATCGCTTGGCTGTGCCGGCCGAATCGGTCGCTCAGCTGCGCGACGACTTGCAAAGCGTCGCTACCGGAGAGCATTCCGTCAGCGTCATCCGCGGACAAATGAGCCCCCAAGGGCGTCCAAAGATTGCCTTCCTGTTTACCGGCCAAGGTTCGCAATATCCGGGCATGGGCCGCCAGTTGTACGACAGCCAGCCGGTATTTCGTCAACAACTCGACCGTTGCGCCGAAATTTTACAACCCCTGCTGGATCAGCCATTACTGGATGTGCTCTATCCGGCAGACGGCAGTCCGGCAAAGCTGGATGAAACCGCCTATGCCCAACCGGCATTGTTCGCGCTGGAATACGCCCTGGCCGAACTGTGGAAATCCTGGGGCATTGAGCCCTCCATCGTCATCGGTCACAGCTTGGGCGAATATGTCGCGGCTTGTATTGCCGGAGTATTCAGCCTGGAAGACGGCCTAAAGCTGGTCGTGGAGCGCGCCCGCTTGATGCAGGCGTTGCCGACAGACGGCGAAATGTGGGTGGTCTTTGCCACTGAAGCACAGGTACGCCCGCTGCTGGCCGGCTATGTGAACGATGTGGCTATCGCCGCCGAAAACGGCCCCGAAAGCATTGTCATTTCAGGCCGAAAACATGCACTAGCCGACATTCTCGCCCGCTTGCACGAAGGCGGGTATAAAACTCAGGCGCTTAATACCTCGCATGCCTTCCATTCTCCATTGATGGAACCCATGCTGGCCGACTTCGCCCGCGTCGCCGGACGCATTAGCTATGCAGCGCCGCAAATTCCGCTGGTTTCCAACCTCACCGGCGCACTGGCATCCGACGAAATCACCACGCCCGCCTATTGGCGCCGCCATATACGCCAGCCGGTAAAATTCATGGCCGGTATGCAGGCACTGGTCCAACACGGCTGCGAAATCTTTATCGAGATCGGCCCGAAACCGACCTTGCTGGGTATGGGTGCGCGCTGCGTTGCAACAGACCAAGGTCTCTGGCTGCCGAGCTTAAGACAGGGAGAAGCCGATTGGCAGACGCTGCTTAACAGTCTGGGCCAATTGTCGGTTTGCGGTCCGGTAGACTGGAAAGGCTTCGACCAGCCCTATCAACGCCGCCGCTTGCCGCTGCCGACCTACCCATTCCAGCGCCAGCGGCACTGGCTGGATCGGCCCGCCACGGTAACGACCGCGGTTCGCGGCAACGGCAACGGCAACGCCCGGCCTTTACTCGGCAACAAGCTGCAACTGCCGACCTTGCAAGCGACGATCTATGAAAACAGCTTCAGCGCAGAAACCCTGCCCTTTTTGCAGGATCACCGGGTTTACGATGAAATCGTCGTGTCCGGTGCCTGCCACGTTGCCATGCTGCTGACCGCCGCCGCGGAAACCTTCGGCAAAAGCGCTTATGTGCTGAAAGATGTCTATTTTCCCGAGCCGCTCATTATTCCCGGCGGACAAACCCGTACCGTACAGGTGGTACTGACGCCGACAGCGGACAGCAACTCGACGGTCCAACTGATCAGCTTTGCCGCCACCGCTACGCCTGAGCAACCCAGCGTTGCTATCCATGCGGAAGGATCGTTTGTGCAGGCCGTTGCCCGCTCGGCCGCTAAATCTTTCCAAACTCTATGGGAACGTTGCGGCGAAACCCTCTCTACCGAAGCGTTTTTCCAAGCCCAAGCCGATCGTCATATCCATCTGGGGCCGAGCTATCGCTGGATCGAATCCATAAAACGCGGCGATCAGGAAACCATCTGCCGTCTGCGTACCCCGGAATCACTAGGAGGCCTGGATGCCAAGCAATTGCATCCGGGACTGTTGGATGCCTGCTTCGGCTTGCTGTTAGCCACCGGCATCCTGGCGGAAGACGAAACTTGGCTGCCGTTCGGTATCGAGGAAATACGCGTCTTCCAAGCCTTGGACAATACCCCGCTGTGGGGACATTTGGTATTGCGTCCCGCCGATTCTACCAAACGGGTGATAGCCGATGCGACGCTGTGCGACTCAGCGGGACAAGTGCTGATCGAATTCATCGGGCTGGAAGCGCGAGCCGCCAGTCTCAAGGCAATCCAGCGCTACCTGCCGAACCGGGCCGATGCCCTGCTGTACGGCTACGATTGGCTGCCACTTACTGCAACACCTCACAGTCCGTCAGCCAATACTCAGGGACAGTGGTTGATTTTTGCGGACAGTCAGGGAACAGCCGGGCAATTGGCGCAACAGTTAAGAGCGCAGGGCGCGCGTTGCGTACTGGTTACGCCGGGTTCGGCCTATGGCATCGTCGAGCAAGATCATTATTGCGTCGATCCTGATCAAACTGATGATTTTGCGCGTCTGTTACAAGATAGCGTGGGAATGGCAGGCCGGTTCCACGGCATCGTGCATTTATGGAGCCGGGACGAAACCACGGTTGAAGATAGCCAATGGCTGGCCCGCACCCAAAACCTCGCTTGCGCCAGCGTGCTGCACCTGGTTCAGGCGCTGGTTCATGCCAACAGGTTAGGCGGAACCCGCTTGTGGTTGGTCAGCCGTGGCGGACAAACCGTAGGTAACGAAACCTTTAGCCCGCAAATACAGCAAGCGCCGTTGTGGGGCCTGGGTTTGGCCGTTGCGCTGGAACACCCGGAACTGGCTTGCACCCTGGTAGACCTGGATCCAGCGACAGCCGATGCCGATGACTTACTGGCAAGCCTGCAAACGGCCGATGACGAATCCAGAATCGCTTGGCGGCAAGGTACGCGGCACGTTGCCCGTTTAACCCGGCAACAAGCCCCCGCAACCGACCCACAACCGTCAATACGGGCCGATGCCAGTTACCTGATCACCGGCGGCACCGGCGGCTTGGGACTTAGCACCGCCGCGTGGATGGTGGCGCAGGGTGCCAGACACCTTGTTTTGACCAGCCGTAGTAAAGCCTCGAAAGAAACCTTGGAAGCGGTAAAACGTATGGAACGGGCCGGAGCCCAGGTGCTGTTGATGCAAGCAGACGTCGCCGACCGCGAAGCGCTGGCCCAAGTATTCCACACAATCAACACCGCCCTACCCGAGCTGCGCGGCATAATGCACTGCGCCGGCATCATTGACGATGGGATGCTCGCAGAGCAATCCTGGGAGCACTTTAAGCGCGCATTACCCGCAAAAATCCACGGCGCTTGGCATCTCCACCAACTCAGCCAAGCGCTGCCCTTGGATTTCTTCGTCTTGTTCTCATCCGCCGCGTCAGTATTGGGCAATCAGGGACAAGGCAATTATGCCGCCGCCAATGCTTTCCTGGACGGTTTAGCCCATTACCGGAGACAGCAAGATTTACCCGCCGTCAGCATTAACTGGGGACCGTGGGACAGCGTAGGCATCGCCGTATCCGACACCGCCATTGCCGATCACATGGGCCGATTGGGCTTCACCGGCATCAAACCTGAGGTCGGGATAGCGGCGCTGGAAAAAATCCTGGCCGCTAACATCGCACAAATCAGCGTCATTGACTGGGACTGGCAGAAATATCTCGCCCAACTGAGTACGCCGCGCAATTTCTTCGCGGAACTGAGCAAGACCGCTCCATCGGCAGCGATGGACGGCGGCGCTACGCCGGAAATATTGCATGAACTCCAACAAGCATCGCCGGAAAAACGCAAGCAGCTGCTCAGTGCCTTGGTACACGACACAGTACGACGGACACTGGGCATTCACGAATCGGTGCTCTTGGATCCAGCCAAGCCTTTGGCCGACCAGGGCTTGGACTCCTTGATGGCCGTGCAGATGCGTAATGTGCTCGGCAACAACTTGCGGCAAGCTTTGCCGGTGAGTCTGGCGTTTAACTACCCTACCGTAAACGACATTATGGACTACATAGAGGTACTGATGGATAAAGCGCTCGGCTCAATTGAACCGTCTGCGGCTGCCGCGCAACCTGCGCAGCATGATGATTCCGCCAGCTCTTCCGCCCACGCGCTGCTGGCAGACCTGGACAAGCTCCTTGACGAACAGGACCTGAACGCATGAGATCAGAAAATTTAGATTCACCATTTACCCCCCAACAACCATCCGCCGACGCAGCAAAAGTTCACGGGACTATAAAGTTTAACGACTGGATAACCTGCCCAACACCTAATCCAGCGGCACCTTTACGACTGTTTTGTTTACCGTTTGCCGGAGGCGGCGCTTCGATCTTCAGAGCGTGGGGAAGAGCGCTGTCTCCCGCTATTGAGGTTTGCCCGATACAGTTGCCGGGGCGAGAAAACCGTTTCCGTGAACCGGCGCATACCGATGTCCTGCCGCTGGCCGAGATTCTCGCCAACCAGATCCAATTGTATGCCGATAAACCGTTCGTCTTGTTCGGTCACAGTATGGGCGCCTTGCTGGCATTCGAGCTGACCAAAATTCTGCAACGGCAAAACGCGCCTTTGCCGCTGATGCTGTTTCTTTCCGCTCACCGTGCCGCGCATCTACCGCCACGTCGAACTCCGATGCACGCACTACCTGACGAAGAATTCATCGAAAAACTCCGCCGTTTCGGCGGCTTCCCGGACGAGATCCTTGAACATCAGGAACTGCTCGATTTCTTACTGCCGACACTGCGGGCAGACCTGACATTGTGCGACTCTTACCGCTATGTCCCCGATGCGTCGCTGAATTGTCCGTTACAATTGTATGCCGGTCGCCAAGACACAGAAGTTTCGCCTGAAGAAATTGAAGCCTGGAATGAGCACACCACCCAAAGCGCCAACCTGCATGTTTTTCCGGGAGGACATTTCTTTCTACGTTCAGATGCCGACGCGCTGATGCAAGCAATCGCCAAAGCATCGGCGCAGATTGGACCGCTTTAAGTGCGTTTTACAGGTTTTGCGTAACCGGCAAAGACACCCATGATACTCACGCTCTAACATCTCAACCATTAAAGAGACACACATGCAGCACGATGAACAGGAAGACCAAACCCTCTACAAAGTTGTAGTGAATCATGAAGAGCAATATTCCATCTGGCCGGCCGATCGCGAAAACCCGTTAGGTTGGAAAGATGTCGGACACAGCGGCCTTAAAGCCGAATGTCTGGCGCATATTGAGACAATATGGCAGGACATGCGGCCGCTCAGCCTGCGTCGGCAGATGGAGGATGCCGTGCAAAATCCGCAACCGCCGACTGAAGCGTTATTAACCGAAGCAGGCAGCGAGGACGACTTGGTCGAGCGGCTGGCTAACGGTTCCCACCCTATAGAGCTGGGCCTTCGTCCCGAGAAGACTGTTGAAGCCCTTCAGGTGTGTCTTGACCGGGGATTCGTGCATATTCACTTCCCTCAAACTCAGGGCGGAACCGAGCTTGGAATCAAACTCGATCAGAACGAGAGCGATCTTAGCCAGGCCGATTTTGAAAGCCAAACCGGTAAAGTTCGCCTGATTGGAGGCTTAACCCTCAATTACACAAAAGTCCGCTGTATAGCCGACATTGATCTGGCAACGCTGAGTGGACAAGGGCATCTTGAAATCATTACCGGGTAACAGCATTGCAAAAGGAAACACAGCTTTTTCCGAAACGTTCAGGCTTACCGGCTTATACTGAAGCCGGAGATTTGTTGCCCGCACCGGAAACGGATAAAATTCGTGTTTGGCAGATCAATTTGGATGAGTTAACCGGCTTTACCCGACATTTGGAAGCCATTCTGTCCGCTGATGAGCGCAAACGCGCCTACGCTTTTGCCACACCCCTATTGCAACAGCGGTTCATTGGCGGACGCGGTGTATTACGTCTGGTTTTAGGCGCTTGTTGCGATAAAGCACCGGAAAGCCTGGAGTTTATCTATGGCCCTTACGGCAAGCCGTACTTGGCTGGGGCGGAGACAGACTGGAAGTTTAATATGGCGCACAGCAATCATATTGCGCTGATTGCCGTATCCCGCTACGTCGAAATCGGCGTCGATGTTGAAATCGACCGTCCGTTGACCGACCTTGCCGCACTGATTAATTTATGTTTCTCGGAACAAGAGCGCAACGCCTGCTTAGCAATGACCCAAGAACAACAACGGACGGAGTTCTACCGAATCTGGACGTACAAAGAAGCCCTATTAAAAGCCAGCGGCAAAGGATTACAAATGGACTTGCAGGAACTGGAAATTGCACGAGATGGAACGGTTTTACGTTGGCCTACAAAATTGCAGGCCTATAGCACTTATCGCGTCTATCCCCTCCCCCTATTAAATGTACCGGCGGCCTTAGCCGTAGGGCCGGGACTGACGCATTGGCAATGTGAAGAATTACCGTTGCAAGCATTAGAGAATTTTTTTACATATCCTATAAACCGGGGCAGTCGGCATGTCTGATCAGGAAAAAATGGCACAAGGAGAGCCGCAAGGCCGCGAAGAGGCCTTTAGACAAGCTTTACAAAAAGCTTCGATGACCATTCGGCAATTGCTGGAAGAAAACGCCTCGCTTAAAAACAAAGAGCCCATTGCCATCATCGGTATGGCCTGCCGCTTTCCCGGCGGGGCCAATAACCCGGAACAGTTTTGGCAACTGTTGCAGGGCGGCATTGACGCCGTCACCGAAGTCCCGTCTAATCGCTGGACTGCTGAGGACTACTACGCCGAAGATCTGCAAGCGCCGGGTAAGATGTACACCACTCGAGGCGGCTTCCTGGATACTCCTGTCGATGGTTTCGACGCTGACTTCTTCGGCATATCGCCCAAAGAAGCGCGCGCCATGGACCCGCAACATCGGCTGCTGCTGGAAATCGGCTGGGAGGCCCTGGAACATGCCTGCCTGGTTCCAAGCACGCTGAAAAACAGCAGAACCGGGGTCTATGTCGGCATGTCCAGCGACGATTATGCCCGCAGCCACCGCCATTCGGGACAGCCGGAGAACATCGATGCTTATGCGATTACCGGCTCTACTTTCAGCACCGCCGTGGGGCGACTGTCCTACATTCTGGGACTGCAAGGTCCTTGCATGGCTTTGGATACCGCCTGTTCCTCATCGCTGGTCGCACTGCACTTAGCCTGCCGAAGCCTCCAGAGCGGGGAATCGGATTTGGCGCTGGCGGGCGGGGTCAATCTTATGCTGTCCCCCGAACTGCATATTTGTTTTTCCAAACTTCAGGCCATCTCGCCCGACGGCAAATGCAAAACTTTCGACGCCTCCGCCAACGGTTATGCGCGCGGCGAAGGCTGCGGCATGGTCGTGCTCAAACGTCTTAAAGACGCGGTCCGCGACGGCAACCGCATTCTTGCACTGGTAAAAGGCTCGGCGATTAATCAGGACGGCAAAACCAATGGCTTGGCCGCGCCCAACGGTAATGCGCAACAGGCCGTTATCCGCGAAGCCCTGGCAGACGCAGGACTTGAGCCCGCAGCAGTGGATTACGTTGAAGCGCACGGCACCGGCACGATTCTCGGCGACCCTATCGAAGTCGAAGCCCTGGGTGCAGTGCTGGGATCGGGTCGGCAGGACCCCTTGCGGCTAGGGGCGGTAAAAACCAATATCGGCCATCTGGAACCGGCGGCGGGAATGGCAGGCCTGATAAAAATCCTGCTGTCATTAGCCCATGAAGAGCTGCCGCAGAATATCCATTTTCAGCACCCCAATCCGCATATCGACTGGAATAACCTGCCGTTGCGGGTACTCACTGAAAAATCGGCCTGGCGACGCTCAGCCCGGCCTCGCATTGCGGGCCTCAGCTCTTTCGGCTTCAGCGGCACCAACGCCCATGTCATCGTCGCGGAAGCCCCTCAAGCGGAACCGCAAACCGGCGAACAACAGCAGGATGTACATCTGCTGAACTTATCGGCGCGAGACGAAACCGCATTACAGACACTGATTGCCGACTATCTGAAAGTCTTGCCCCAAGACGAAGCGGAAAGCGCATCGGCAGACTTGGCCGACCTGTGCTATTCGGCTGCCGTCGGCCGTCATCACTGGCCCTGGCGCCTGTCCGTAGCTGGCCGCACTCCAACCGAGATGCGCCGCAAGCTGGCAGACTTTGTACAACAAGGCCAAGAAAACAGTGATCTCGTCACAGGACACAACGAAGAAGGCGCCCCGGACATAGCCTTTTTGTTTACCGGCCAAGGCTCGCAATACCCAGGCATGGGCCACACGCTGTATCAAAGCCAAACGGTTTTCAAACAAGCCATTGACCGGTGCGATGCTGTGCTGCAACCCCTGTTGAACCGCTCTTTATGCGACCTGCTGTTTAACACCGAAGCCGAGGTCCTAAACCGGACAGCCTATGCCCAGCCCGCGCTGTTTGCACTGGAATACGCCTTGTACGAACTGTGGAGCTCATGGGGAATATCGCCGTCGGTGTTAATGGGGCACAGCGTCGGCGAATATGTCGCGGCCTATGCGGCCGGCGTATTCAGCCTGGAAGACGGCTTAACGCTGATAGCCGAGCGCGGCCGTCTGATGCAGGCGCTACCGGCGGGCGGCGGCATGGCGGCGGTTTTCGCGTCGGAAAGCCTTATCAACAGCGCAATAGCCCCCTACCAAGGACGGATTAATATTGCTGCATACAACGGTCCTGAACAGCTGGTCATTTCAGGCGATGAGGATGCCGTGCGCGCCGTTTGCGCCACACTGGATAGCGAAGGCATCCAAACCTCGGTCCTGGCGGTTTCCCATGCCTTCCATTCCCAGCGCATGGAAGGCATGCTGGCCGACTTCGAGCGCGTCGCCCGACGCGTGGTTTTCTCCCCGCCGCGCATTAAACTGATCTCCAACATTACCGGCATGATCATCGGCGAAAACATTGCCTGCGCCGAATACTGGCTGGAACACATACAACGCCCCGTCGACTTTTCGGCGGGCATGGCAACACTCAAAGACGCAGGAATACGACTATTTGTAGAAATCGGCCCCCACGCTACCCTGCTGGGCTTAGGTCGCCGTTGCCTACCCGAAGGCGGCACATGGCTGCCCAGCCTGCGGCAGAATATTCCCGAGCAACAACAACTATCCCGCACCTTGGCAGGGCTGTATGTGCAAGGTGCGGCGGTGAACTGGAGCGCCGTGTATGCTAATCAAGCCTGCCGCTGGGCCAGCGTGCCGACTTATCCGTTCCAACGCAAGCGCTTCTGGGTTGAAGAGCCGGCACAGCAAAAAATTATTCACAAGCCGTCGTCCTCCGGCTTGGCTCATCCGCTGCTGGATCGTATGATCCGTTCTCCGTTGCTGGAATCGATCCTGTTCGAAACCCGTTTTGGCGAAGCGGAATTGCCGGTACTAAGAGACCACCATATCTTCGGCAAGACCGTCGTATCGGGAGCCTGCCTGACCTCCATGATTCTAGGCGCAGCCAAGCAGGCGTTCGGCGAAGGCACGATTCAGCTTGCGGAGCTGATGTTTCATCAAGCGCTGGCGATAGCCGACGGAGCCGCGCGATCGGTCCATTTAGCGCTCAAACCGCTAGGCGATGGCACAGCATCGTTCCGACTGGTCAGCTTAGAGGCCGATAGCACAACGGCAGAAGGGACCTTGCATGCCAGCGGCAATCTTCGGGTTCTGCCGTATTCAGCCCATCAATCAACCCAGCCGCTGCCCTCCCCATCGGAATTGTGGCATCGCTTCGATACTGAAATACCGGGGCAATCCGTGTATGAAGCCCACCGGCGCCGTCACATTGAATTGGGCGATAGCAATCAATGGCTGGAATCGGTCCGGCTCGGACCGTCAGAAGCCATTGGCCGCCTCCGCCTGCCCCGTATTGGCGAACAGCTCCTCGCCGTTGACGGCTACCTGTTGCATCCGGGCCTGATCGACTCCTGTTACGGCCTGTTGGGGTCGGTTGTCGCACTGGAAGGCGATGAGACTTTGGTGCCGTTCGCCATAGAGCGTTTCAACTTGGTCCGACCAGCCCAGGGCCAACAGTTCTGGGCACATATTCGCCGCCGCGTAGTGGAGGAATTCCCCGACAAATTAATCGGCGATATTCAACTGCTGGACGAACAGGGCGAATTGATTGCCGAATGTCTTGGTTTGGAAGGTCGCGCGGCAACACCGGACACTTTATTACGCACGTTGGCGAAAGACGCTAGCCAACTGTTTTACCGGCTCGACTGGATTAACCGCGACCATCAAACAGCATCACCCGGATCAGCGCAAAACTGGCTGATTTTTATGGATGATGCAGGGCATGGCTCAGCAATCGCCAAGCGCCTGAAAGCCCAAGGGCATTCTGTTGCGGCCGTTTATCCGGGCACCTGCTTCGAGCGTTTGGAAATGCAGGGCTATCGGATTGACCCGATGCAGGCAGCGGATATGCTGTTGCTTTTAACAACGGTCTTTAAACAAACAACCTATGCGGGTATCGTCTATCTATGGAGCCTAAACAATCACAGAGATGATCCGGCTGCGCTGGAGTTTACAATTACCCAAAGCTGCGCACCCGCCCTTCATCTTGTTCAAGCCCTTGGCCGGACAGAACCGGCCGTTGTGCCCGCGCTAGTCCTGGTGACCCAAGGCGGACAGCCCATCGATTTGCCTGAAACCTCAGCGAGATCGGTGTGCGTTGACCAAGCGCCGTTATGGGGAATGGGCAAAACCATCGCACTGGAACATCCCGAACTGCGTTGTAAATGCATTGACCTGGACCCTGACGACACCGACGAAAGTAATGCCGATTTCTTAGTTCAGGAGCTGCTCAACCCAACACCGGAAAATCAAATAGTCCGGCGCGGTTCCAATCGTTTTGTTGCCAGACTGATCCGTTATCGTCCGGAACACACCCAACCCCTCCCGGTACGGCAAGAGGGACATTACCTGATCTGTGGCGGCTTGGGCGGCTTGGGCCTATTGTTGGCAAAACAGCTTGTGGCACGCGGCGCACGGCATCTCACGCTGTGCGGACGTAACGCCGCTAATCCCGAAGCGGCGGCAGTTATTGCCGGACTGGAACAATCGGGGGTGATCATCCGCGTCCGCCAAGCCGACATTACCGATGCCGAACAGCTACAAGCTCTTATTGCGACGGCCTCGGCAGAACGGCTTCTGACCGGCATCGTCCATGCGGCCGGAATACTGGACGACGGCGTCCTGACCCAATTAGATTGGCCGCGAATCAACCGGGTGCTTGCGTCGAAAACCGTCGGACTCCAGCATTTGCATGAACAGAGTCGGCATCTGCCGCTGGACTTCTTTATCGGTTTTTCCTCTATGGTATCGTTAACCGGCTCTCCGGCTCAAGGCGCCTATGCGGCCGCCAACAGCTTCGTTGATGCGTTGATGCATCAACGCCGGGCCGAGGGCTTGGCAGGACTGAGCATCAACTGGGGGCCTTGGGCCGAAGCGGGCATGGCGGCCCGCCTGGATGATCGGCAGCGCTTACGCCTGTCGTCCCAGGGCATCAACGCCATGTCAGCCGAAGACGCTTTTCGCGCCCTCGACCGGCTGTGGCCGAATCCGCCTGCCCAAATAGGCATCATGGATATTCATTGGCCGGAGTTCCTGCGCCACTTCCCCGGCGCAACCGACTTGCCGCTGTTTGAGTTATTACGGCAACGGTCCGATACCGGCGCGTCTGCTGAATCGGAAGAATCATCGAAAGCCCAATGGATCACGCAACTTGAGCAAACTCCAGTGGCGCGTCGGCGAACCCTGCTGTCCTCCTTGATTTGCGGTGAAATCAACCGGGTACTCGGTGCAGCAAGCGACCGCTCAATCGCTTCGCGCCAACGCCTGTTCGATTTAGGATTGGACTCATTAACGGCCGTAGAATTGAAGAACCGCCTGTCTGCTGCCCTGACTTGTCCGCTGATCACAACCCTGTTGTTCGATTACCCCACCCTCGAAGCGCTGACCAATCACTTATCTATGATTGTATCTATCTCATTCGAAGCGGTAGAGGTCAATGCGCCCGCCACAACATCGACCAGCGATGACAAAGCCGCTGCGTTGGATCAAATGTCGCAACAAGAGCTGGAAGACTTGCTGGCCGAAAAACTCAGTCTCATTGCAGAATAACAATAGCTCACTATGACAACTAACAGCGAAACCAGCCCAGCGCAACGGAACTTGATTAAAAGCGCCCTGCTGAAAATCGATGAGTTGCAAGCCAGGCTCAAGGCCTGCCATGCGGAAAAAAACGAAGCCATTGCCATTGTCGGCATGGGCTGCCGGTTTCCGGGCGGGGCGGACAGCCCCGAGGCTTTTTGGCAGTTGCTGAACGACGGTCGCGATGCGATCACCGAGGTGCCGCCGGAGCGCTGGGACATCGATGCCTATTACGATGCCGACCCCGATGCGCCGGGCAAGATGAATACCCGCTATGGCGGCTTTATCGAGCGCGTCGATGAATTCGATGCGCGCTTTTTCGCCATTTCGCCGCGCGAGGCGGTGTCGATGGACCCGCAACAACGCCTGCTGCTCGAGGTCGCCTGGGAAGCGCTGGAACACGCCCATATCCCGCCCGACAGTGTCTACGGCAGCGCCACCGGGGTGTTTGTCGGCATTATCGGCCAGGATTATGCGCAACGGCTGTTCGCACCCGGCTATCTTGACAAGATCGATGCCTATGTCGGCACCGGCGCGTCGCAGGGGGTCGCGGCGGGGCGGTTGTCCTATGCGCTGGGCCTGACCGGGCCGAGTTTCAGTGTCGATACGGCCTGCTCTTCATCGTTGGTGACCTTGCATTTGGCCTGCGAAAGTCTGCGCCGTAAGGAATGCGATCTGGCCTTGTCCGGCGGGGTGAACCTGATCCTGGAGCCGGGGCTCAATGTTAATTTCTCGAAAGCGCGGATGATGGCGCCCGATGGCCGCTGCAAGTCTTTCGACAGCGCTGCGGACGGCTATGTGCGCGGCGAAGGCTGCGGCATGCTGGTGCTAAAGCGCTTATCCGATGCGCTGGCCGCGGGCGATCAGGTGCTGGCCGTGGTGCGCGGTTCGGCGGTTAACCAGGACGGCCCGAGCGGCGGCCTGACGGTGCCCAGCGGCCCTTCGCAGGAACAGGTGGTCCGGCAGGCGTTAGTCAATGCGAGCATTAGCCCGGATGCGGTCAGTTATGTTGAGGCCCACGGCACCGGCACGGCGCTGGGCGATCCGATTGAATTGGGCGCTTTGGACGCGGTCTTTAGCGCTTCGCATTCGGCGGCGAATCCGTTGTATTTGGGCTCGGTCAAGACCAATGTCGGCCATTTGGAAGCCGCCGCCGGGGTGGCCGGGATCATCAAGCTGGTGCTGGCGCTCCGGCATGACTGCCTGCCGCGCCATCTGCATTGCGGCAACCCGACCTCGCGCTTTTCCTGGGCCGACAAGCCGTTGCGCATCCTGCACGAGCCGCAGGTATGGCCGCGCGGCGAACGGCCGCGTATCGCCGGCATCAGCAGTTTCGGCTTCAGCGGCACCAATGCCCATATCGTTATTGAAGAAGCGCCGCAACCGGTGCGCGCTCAGGCCGACGAGAGCGAAACAACTTCCGGTTCCGCGGCCATTGCCGCGAGTGCGCAGCAGCTGTTGGTGTTGAGCGCCCGCTCCGACGTAGCGCTGCTGGCTTTGGCGCAGCGTTACCGGGACTATCTTCGGGTTCACCCGGACACCGCTCCGGCCGATCTGTGCGCCGGCGCCGCCACCGGCCGCAGCCATTTCCCGCATCGCTTGGCGCTAGGCGCCGCCTCGGCCGCCGGCTTTGCCGAGAGCCTGGAGGCATTTGCCGACGGTAACGCGGCCGCCGGCCGGATTAGCCATAAGATCTCCGGCGCGGCCGCCCCTGCCCTGGCCTTCCTGTTTACCGGTCAAGGCGCCCAATATCCCGGCATGGGCCAACGGCTGTACCAAACCCAGCCGGTGTTCCGCCGGGCCATCGACCGCTGCGCCGAGTTGCTCCAGCCTTGGTGCGATGTGCCGCTCAATGAACTGCTGTTTGACACCGAAGCCGATCGTCTCGACCAGACTGGTTACACCCAACCGGCACTGTTCTGTCTCGAGTATGCATTGTCCGAACTGTGGCAAGCCCAGGGCGTCCGGCCCGATGCGGTCGTGGGCCACAGCGTCGGCGAATACGTGGCCGCCTGTGTGGCCGGGGTGTTCAGCCTGGACGATGCGCTCAAGCTGCTGGCCGCCCGCGCCCGCCTGATGCAGGCCTTGCCCGCCGGCGGCGCAATGGCCGCGATTTTTGCCGGTGAAGCGCGGGTTGCCCAAGCCCTGGCCGGGCACGACCGCTTAGCCATCGCCGCGGTCAACGGCGCCGAAAACGTGGTGATTTCGGGCGACGAGACCGCGCTCAATCACGTCCTGGATGAGCTGCAAGCGGAACAGATCGGCCATCGCAGGCTGAGCGTGTCGCATGCTTTCCATTCGCCGTTGATGGAACCGATGCTGGCGGAATTCGCCAAGATTGCCGCCGAAATACATTATCACGCCCCTAGCCTGCCGCTGGTTTCCAACGTCACCGGCCGACTGATCGGCGAGGACATCGCCACGCCCGCCTATTGGGTCGAGCATATCCGCAGACCGGTGCGCTTTGCCGACAGCATCGACACCTTGCGCCACCGGCACTGCCAACTGTTCCTTGAACTCGGCCCCCATCCGGTGCTGCTGGGCATGGCCCGTCACATCTCCCCCGACGCGATACTGATCCCCAGCTTGCGGCAACAGGCCGCCGACGATGAACAATTCCTGCGCGCGCTCGGCGACTTGTTCGTGCAGGGCGTCGCCATCGACTGGAACGCCGTTTATCCGAAACAAACCTACCGGCCGCTGCATCTGCCCACTTATCCGTTCCAGCGCCGGCGGTTTTGGATAGACAGCAACAGAGAACTGCCCTCAGCGCCAAGCTCGCGATTGGTTGCGCTACTGCAATCCGGGAATGCCGATGCCCTGGCCCAATATCTGCAAACGCAACAGGCACTGTCAGCGGACGAACTGAAGCTGTTGCCGAAACTTAGCGGCTTATTGATTCGTCAGCATCGGGATGCCAACGCCAATACCGACGGTTTGTGCTACCGCCCCATCTGGCAACAACAAGCGCGTAACGCCGAACCGGCGATACCGCCTGCCGGAGCGCAAAACCGGCCGTGGCTGATTTTCAGCGCCGGCGACGAATCCGAGTTAGCCCAAGGCTTGCAAAATCTCGGGCAGCCTTGTATCCGTGTCGCTACGGGCAACGCCTACGCACAAACTGCAACCGATGCCTGGACGGTTGCTGCCGATAGCGCGGACGATTACCGCCGCCTGCTCGAAGCAACCCAACCGCAAACCATCGCCTATGTCTGGCCGTCCGAGCTGTCGGCACACTACGGTGAAGATGCGTTGATGCAGGCCATCCTGTTTACCCGTGCCGCCGCCGGTTTGCAAGCCCCCATCAAGCTGTGGCTGATCACCCGCGACGCAACCCATGCCGGAGATCGAGCGCCCTCATCTCCCTTTCCCTCGCTATTGCCGGGCCTGGGCCGGTCCTTGTTCCTGGAATATCCCAATCTGAAAGGCGGCGTAATCGACCTGGAAACCGGCGAAACACCGGCTTTGCTGCGCGAGCTGCTGGATTCGGAAAACGAAGACGCGATTAGTCTTCGCGCAGGAAAACGCTATGTCGCCAGACTTGAAGCCTTCCAACCTATCGTCGCCGCACCGCCGCGATTTAAAGCGGACGCGGCCTACTTGATTACCGGCGGACTGGGCGCGCTCGGCTTAAAAACCGCGCGCTTTTTGGCCGAAAACGGCGCAGGCCAACTGATCCTACTGGGACGCAAGGTTGCCAATGAAAACGCCCGTGAAACCCTGGACTTTATCGAACAGTTGGGTACCCAGGTTCGCGTAGTACAGGCGGACAGCGGTGATGAAGCCGCGATGTCCGAACTCTTCAAACAGCTTGCCGCCGGTAACTTCCGTCTCACAGGCATCATCCACGCAGCCGGAGTACTGGGCTCCCGCGCCCTGAGCGAAATAGACAGGGAATGCCTGCACCAAGTGCTTGCGCCTAAAGTACGCGGTGCCTGGATATTACACCGCTTAAGCCTGGATCTCGAACTCGATTTTTTTGTCCTTTTCTCATCGATTTCATCGATTCTGGGTACGGCTCAACTCGCCCATTACACCGCGGCTAACGGCTTTTTGGACGGCTTGGCCGAATACCGCCGCGGCTTGGGCTTACCCGCGCTCAGCATCAACTGGGGGCCGTGGGAAAGCGGCGGCATGATAGACGGCGAGACCGCCCGGCGTATTGCCGACAGCGGCTTTCATACCCTGTCGGCTCCGATAGCGCTTGACCTGTTTGGCCGCTTGCTGGCCACAGGGCAAACCCGCGTCGCGGTTCTGGATGCGGATTGGCCGCGGCTTAAAAGCCTTTACGAAGTCCGCGGCCGCCAACCTTTGCTGGCGCTGCTGGGTCAAAATACCACGGGAACTGCCTCCGCACTGAACGGACTGCAGGATCGAAGGACGCAGCGTATTGGAAAAGAGCACCTTTCAGAGGAAGAACTGCTGGCTGCCTTGTTTGGCGAAGTGCTGGGGTTGGATAGCGTCAGTATTGACGATTCGTTCTTTGCGCTGGGCGGCGACTCCTTGTTAGCTACGCAGTTAGTCAGCAGGGTGCGTGAGGCATTCGCGCTGGAGCTGCCGACCAAAATGCTGTTTGATGCCCCTACCGTAGCGCAGTTGCTGATGTGTTTGCGCGATTTGCGCGGCGCCAGGGCACCGCTGGCGGCACTCCCGCGCCCCGAGCGCCTGCCGCTGTCTTATGCGCAGCAGCGCCTATGGTTTATCCATCGACTGGAAGGGCCGGGGTCGACTTATAACATCCCTATCGCTTTACGCTTGACCGGCCATCTGGATGCCGATGCGCTTGATTCGGCTTTGCTCGACCTGTTGGCGCGTCATGAGGCGTTGCGTACCCGTTTCCCGGAGTTCGACGGCGTTGCCGCGCAGGAAATTGTGCCGGTTGCAGACATCGCTACGCGGCTGACCCGCTGTCAGGTGACGAAGGCGGAATTAGCCGCCCGCTTGCAACAGGCGGCAGAAACGGCGCTGGACATTACCGTGGACTTGCCGTTCCGGGCCTGGCTGTTCAGTTCGGCTGCCGGGGAGCAGGTGTTGTTGTTGCTGGTTCATCACATCGCCGCCGACGGCGCTTCGATGGCGGTTTTATCCAACGATTTATCTTCGGCTTATGCCGCCCGCTGTTTGCAACAAGCCCCGCAATGGCCGGACTTGCCGATCCAGTATGCCGATTATGCGCTCTGGCAGCGCCAAGCCTTGGGCGCGGTGGACGATTCGACGAGTCCGATGGCGCAACAGTTGGCGTTCTGGCAGCAGGCGTTGCGCGGCATTCCCGATGAATTGAACCTGCCGACGGACCGCCCCCGGCCGCTGGTCAGTTCCTATCGCGGCGGCGCTGTGCCGATTCACTTGTCCGCCGAGCTGCATCGAGATTTGCTGGAGCTGGCTCAAGCCGAGCAGGCTTCGCTATTCATGCTGTTGCAGGCGACTTTGGCGGCGCTGTTGTCGCGCCTGGGCGCCGGTGAAGATATTGCTATCGGTGCGCCGATAGCCGGTCGCACCGATCAGGCGATTGAAGGTTTGATCGGCTTTTTTATCAATACACTGGTGTTGCGCACCGATCTGTCGGGACGACCTTCCCTGCGCACACTGCTGCAACGCGTGCGGGCTTTCGATTTGGACGCTTATGCACACCAGGATTTACCGTTCGAGCTGTTGGTCGATGCATTGCAACCAACCCGTTCGATGGCCCGCCATCCGCTGTTCCAGGTGATGCTGATATTGCAGAACACCGCCAAACCTCGAATGGACTTGCCGGGACTCAATGTCACCCTGGAATCTTTGGCGCATAACGGCGCCAAGTTCGATCTAACCGTCGATTTGACTGAGCAGTTCGGCGAAAACGGCGAACCCTTGGGCTTATCCGGTGAGCTGGAATTCAGCAGCGATTTGTTCGATGCCTCGACTATTGAACTCTTAATCCAGCGCTGGTTGCGCCTGATTGAGCAGGCCGTAACCCACCCGGATGCGCCGCTGTATCGCTGCGATATACTGACGCCCGAAGAACGCCATACGCTGTTGGAGGCATTCAACCCCGTTGCGCTGCCGATTCCCGCCGCAACGCTGCCCGAATTGTTCGAGGCGCAGGCGTCGAGCAATCCTGCCGCTACCGCGTTGGTCTTCGCCGATTACGAACTGAGCTATGCCGAACTCAACGCCCGTGCCAACCGCCTCGCTCATGCGCTGATTGAGCAGGGGGCAGGCCCTGAGTCGTTGATCGGCCTGTGCCTGGATCGCTCGTTTGAACTGATTATCTCACTGTTGGCGGTGCTGAAAAGCGGCGCGGCTTACTTGCCGCTGGATCCTGAATATCCGATGGCACGCATTGAAACCATGCTGGAAGATGCCGCGCCTTTACTGGTGATTACCGCAACGAAGATGGCTGATATTTTGCCGGAAAGCTGTGCGCGATTATTACTGGACGATCCGGCCACGCTAGTCGACTTGGCGATGAAGCCGCGAACCAATCCAACCGATACAAACCGGCTGATGCCGCTTGATCCTCGTCACCCGGCTTATGTGATTTTTACCTCCGGCTCAACCGGAAAGCCGAAAGGCATCGCGATTTGCCACAGCGCGCTTAGTGCATTCCTTGCTTCGATCAAATCAGCCGTTCATTGCGATGCGGCTGACCGGTTCTTATCGGTAACGACGATTGCGTTCGATATCGCCGTTCTGGAACTGTTCCTGCCGCTCTCGCAGGGAGCCTGCGTATTGCTGATCGCTCGTTCGGAAAGCAAGGATATTCCTGCATTTGCGCAGTTTTTTGCCCGCTACCGGCCCACCTTGATGCAAGCAACGCCCAGCCATTGGCGGGCGTTGCTTGAAGCGCTGCCGGACATTGAGCCGCAGCTCCAGGCCATTTGCGGCGGCGAACCGCTACCGCTGGATCTGGCGCAGGCGCTATTGGCAAAAACCCGTTCGTTGGTCAATCTCTACGGCCCGACCGAAGCGACGGTTTGGGCGACCCACCAGGCCATCACCGACAGTACGCTTTCACAGCAACGCACGCCGTTGGTGGACATCGGTACGCCACTCGACCGTTATCGCACCTACCTTTTGGATGCTACCCTGGAACCGGTACCGGTCGGCGTTGCGGGCGAACTGTATATCGCCGGGGCCGGTCTGGCTCGCGGCTACCTGAACCGCCCGGCCCTGACCGCCGAACGCTTTGTCGCCGATCCGTTCTCGCCAACTCCCGGTGCCAGGATGTACCGCTCCGGCGATCTGGCGCGCCGGCGCGCTGACGGCAATCTGGAGTTTTTGGGCCGGGCCGACAGCCAGGTCAAGATTCGCGGTTTCCGGATCGAACCGGGCGAGATCGAGGCGGTGTTGCTGGCGTTGCCGGGCGTGGCCCAGGCGGCTGTCATCGCGCGCGACGACGGCCTCGGTTTGCAGTTGGTGGCGTATTGGGTGCCGTCTGCTTCGTCCGATGCGTCCGCCGAAACCTTGCGCCCGGCGTTGGCCGCGCAATTGCCGGATTACATGCTGCCTTCGGCCTTTGTGCTGTTGGACGCTTTGCCGCTGACGCCCAACGGCAAGTTGGATCGGCGCGCCTTGCCTGCCCCCGAACGCGGCGGTGCGGTGTTTGTCGCGCCGTCATCGCCCGAAGAAACGCTGCTGGCGGCGCTGTTCGGCGAGGTGCTGGGACTGGAACGCGTCAGTGTTGACGATTCGTTCTTTGCACTGGGCGGGCATTCGCTGCTGGCGACCCGCCTAGTCAGCCGGGTGCGCGAGGCGTTTGCGCTGGAACTGCCGATCCGGGCGTTATTCGAGGACCCGACGGTTGCACAATTGGCCGGACGTCTGCGCGATTTGCGTGGCGCCAGGCTGCCTTTGCAGGCCCTACCGCGTCCCGAGCGTTTGCCGCTGTCTTATGCGCAGCAGCGCTTGTGGTTTATCCATCGCCTGGAAGGGCCGGGTTCCAATTACAATATTCCGATTGCCTTGCGCTTGACCGGGCCTCTGGATGCCGACGCGCTTGATTCGGCGTTGCTCGATCTGCTGGCGCGCCATGAGGCGTTGCGCACCCGTTTCCCGGAATTCGACGGCGTTGCCGCTCAGGAGATTGTGCCGGTTGCCGAGCTTGCTTCGCTGCTGACCCGCTGCCGTGTGACCGAAGCGGAATTAGCCGTTCAGTTACAGCAGGCGGCCGACACCGCGCTGGATATTACCGTGGACTTGCCGTTCCGGGCCTGGCTGTTCTCGTTGGCTAACGAGACGCAAGTGTTGCTGATGCTGGTTCATCACATCGCCGCCGACGGCGCTTCGATGGCGGTGTTGGCTGACGATTTAACCCTGGCTTATAGTTCCCGCTGTATGCAGCAGGCTCCGCGCTGGCCGGACTTGCCAATCCAGTACGCCGATTATGCGCTCTGGCAGCGCCAAAGCTTAGGCGCGGTGGATGACCCCAAGAGTCCGATGGCACAGCAGTTGGCGTTCTGGCAGCAGGCCCTGCGCGGCCTTCCCGATGAGTTGAACCTGCCGACCGATCGGCCGCGTCCGCTGGTCAGTTCCTATCGCGGCGGCGCGCTGCCGATTCATCTGTCCGCCGAGCTGCACCGGGATTTGCTGGAGCTGGCTCAAGCCGAGCAAGCTTCGCTGTTCATGCTGTTGCAGGCAACCTTGGCCGCGCTGTTGTCGCGCCTGGGCGCCGGTGAGGATATTGCTATCGGCGCGCCGATCGCCGGTCGTACCGATCAGGCCATTGAGGGTTTGATCGGCTTTTTCGTCAATGCCTTGGTGTTGCGCACCGACCTGTCGGGACGGCCTTCGCTACGGACGGTCTTGCAACGGGTGCGCGCTTTCGATCTGGACGCTTATGCGCACCAGGATCTGCCGTTCGAACTGTTGGTCGATGCCTTGCAGCCGACCCGGTCAATGGCCCGCCATCCGTTATTCCAGGTCATGCTGGCCTTGCAGAACACTGCTAGGCCGCGCATGGACTTGCCGGGCTTGAGCGTTGCGATGGAACCGTTGGCGCGTACCGGCGCCA